>Ga0210393_10003253_pt1 | contig 13088 bp, 16 predicted proteins | sample IncBWC27OmetaG_FD_160068 | JGI IMG/M metagenome (GOLD analysis project Ga0210393, IMG submission 160068) | Forest soil microbial communities from Barre Woods Harvard Forest LTER site, Petersham, Massachusetts, United States - Inc-BW-C-27-O ... | reverse complement strand
CGAGTGCTTGCTGCCGAGGAGTTGCTGGTTTCCAAGCTGTTTGTGACGCGCCGCGAGAGATTCGACGGCGCGGACATCGTCCACATTATTTACGGCACTGCTGGAAATCTGGATTGGGGCCGCGTCCTTCACCGTGCCGGTGAGCATTGGGAAATGCTGCTGTGGGCACTGGTCTTGTTCCGCTACATCTATCCGGCACAAACGCATTATGTGCCCGCGGTTTTGTGGCAAGACCTGCTCACGCGGTTTCACAAGTTAGTTTCACAACCGGACGGGCAAGGCAGGTTTCGTGGCAGCCTGATCGATGACAATATGTTTGCCATTGACGTAAACGAGTGGGGGCTCGACGACCTGCTGGGAGAATATCGCGCCAGCATATTGTCCAAGCTCGGGACGTCAGATCGCCTGGTCCGCTAGAAACAAGGAATAAAGGTATGAGGATTGCCGCAACTGCCGATTTGCACTTTGTTCCCCAGAACGCAACGCTATTGCGCAATCAGTTTGACAAAGTTCGCGATGAAGCCGACCTGTTGATCCTTGCCGGAGATCTAACCAACTATGGCCGGCCGGCAGAGATGGAACCGCTCCTCAATACTTTGGTGCGTTTACGAATCCCCACCGTGGCCGTACTGGGGAACCATGATTACGAAAGCGAACAACAAGCCGAACTAATGCGCATGATGACCGCGGAAGGAGTCAAGGTGCTGGATGGGAGCGCCTACGAGCGCGACGGGGTTGGCTTTGCTGGCACCAAGGGATTTGTTGGGGGCTTTGGTCGAGGAGTTTTGACCGCCTTCGGCGAGCCTGAGATCAAAACTTTTGTGAGAGCTTCGATCGACGAAGCTTTGAAGCTGGAACGGGCCATGTCGCAGTTGCGCACCACGAAACGCGTGGTCGTTTTGCACTACGCACCCATCGCCGCAACTACAGTAGGGGAAGCGCCCGAGATTTCTCCCTTTCTTGGAACTTCACGCCTGGCAGAAGTGATTGACCGGCATGGTGCCGATCTGGTTTTGCACGGGCATGCTCACAACGGGACCTTGAACGGACATACCACCGGCGGAATTCCCGTCCATAACGTTGCCATCACTTTGCTTCAGTCGCAACAGCCACCGGCTGCGTATCGCGTATTTGAGATCTAGGCAATTCTGCCACCGTCAGCTCGCTTCTGTCGACGGTACAGCATGAAACGCCGCCAGGTACCCAGTTAACCCGATGCAAAGTCCACATGGGATTACGGTAGCTTGTTATGGTGCCAAGCGGACGAGCGTTCCGCCAGCACTCCCGCGGACGCGAGTCGGGAATTCGGGAAACCAGAATGCGCACCGGCTTCGCGTGCCAGGTGACTCTTGCTGAATGGAGTGTCCAATGTCAACGATTCTGCTCATCTTGTTAGTGTTACTGGTGGTCGGCGCATTGCCTACGTGGCCCTACAGTACCGGTTGGGGCTACTATCCTAGCGGGGGATTGGGTCTAATAGTGGTCATTGTGCTTGTTCTGGCACTGATGGGTCGAATCTAGCGTCACCAAGGAAAAGTGATGGCTCTGCCATCGTCAAGTTCGAAAAGGCAGCGGAAGCTCTTGACGGTGGCAGCAATCCACTGCCAAGTATCCCTCACGGCTCGCTAACTGGCTCGAACTGCCTAGATGATCGCTTTTCACGTTCATCTAACGCTTTAAGGATTTGATCTACCAGTTCGGCCAATTTCCTGGAGTTGGGTTCCGCAAGTGCGGCCGCGCAAAGGTCCCGCCAATCTCTTTGATTGCTTTCAGCCACGCATCACGCTCCCGGTGTGAACACGTGATTACTGAAAGCAAGTCCTATGCCAGACGATTAAGTTGTTCATTGTAAAAAGGCGAAGGTGAAAGCGCGGTGTGTAAATCTTGCTTACCAGACACCACATCGCTTTCCCCCGTTACGCCATTGCCTGCTGGACGCCTTGGTTGGTTAAGAGGTCGGCTGAAGGTCTCGACATGCCCGTGGTACTCCCCAATATCCGCAGGAAGTACTTGGCGTTTTCCATGGCTCGTTGTTCCGGAAACTGATTGTCGTCGGCACCGAACAACTCCAGTGCCCGCGCCGCCAGTGCCCTTTCCGCCTCGGCAATGCGCTGTGGGATCTTGGCACTGTCATCCTCGAACAGGGCCGCCATGTAGACTTCTTTCCAGCCTTCATTATTGCGAGATTTGCACACCCGAGCTTCCATGTTCACCTCACTGAGAACTCCGAAGTAAGGCTATATTTCTAGAAGATCGCAAAATAGTGAATACAGTAAATCCTGTAATCGCACTAAACTTTCGGAATATTTCATGAAAAACCTGATGGCGGCGGATTGCTTTTGCTGTTAGGCTTACCCAGTTTGTGCCGGGAGGGGAGAGCGGCCCAGGTTTTTGTCGTTTCCCTGGCTTGGATTCGGCCGAAGCGGAACGGCTGTCAGGCCGGTCACGCTTTCCTTCCCCTCAAAATTCCTGTCCACCAGCGAGTCTGATTTTTCCGTATTCCCTATTTTTCCTTATTTCCTATAATGTGCATCTGCCAAGGAGCGACTGTTCTATTACGTGCGGCAGGAGATTCTTTGGGACAAAATTACACCTGCCTGCGTTCTTAGCGGCATCTAAGTGCTGCGACATTAGGGGAGTTTATGTGGCTTCCGTTTGGCAAGCTTTTTGCTTAGCCTTTCAGAGTCGCGCAGGTAACAGGAATGGTCTGCTTTCGAGCGGAGCGAGGATGACAGCCTTTCGAATTCTGATCGCAGATGACCATGAAGTTGTCCGGCGTGGGATTCGCACCATGCTCGAGGACCATCCCGGATGGGAAGTGAGTGGCGAGGCAGGGGATGGGCGCGAGGCGGTGGAACGAGCCCGAGAGCTGAAGCCGGACCTCGTCCTGCTCGACATCGGAATGCCGAATCTCAACGGCATAGAAGCAGCCCGGCAAATTCTGACGAATTGTCCCTCCACCCACATTCTTATCCTGACCATGCACTATTCAAGCCAAGTTGTGCGGGAGGTGCTGGCGGTTGGAGCTCGCGGTTTTCTTTTGAAATCAGACGCTGGCCGTGATCTTATAACCGCTGTGGAGGCCGTGCAGCAGCATCAGACTTTCTTCACCAGCCAGGTCACCGAAGTGGTGGTTGACGGATACTTAAACCCAGCTCGGAAAGAGGCAGAACCTGCCCTCAAAGATCGTCTAACCCCCCGCGAACGCGAAGTCGTGCAACTTCTGGCGGAAGGGAAAACCAGCAAGGAAGTGGCTGTAGCCCTGAATCTGAGCGTAAAGACGGCCGAAACCCACCGCACCAACATCATGCGCAAGCTTGGTCTACATTCCGTCGTCGACCTCACACTCTATGCTCTCCGCAATGGAATCGCGCAGGTTTACTAGCTGACGAGCGGAGCTTCTCTCTCATCTCAGACTTACGCGCCTGTTGGCGTGGGTGGCCATACCGCCATTTCTTTCGCAGCATACTGTGCCGGCAGGATGGTGTGATCTGGATCTCGGCACCTATTGTTGGTTGAGGAGGAACCGATGCCAGGAAAAAAACATTTGCGCGGTGTGAACCCAAAGGAACAACGGGAATACGAGCACATTAAGGAGAGCGCCGAGCGGTCCGGCCGTTATGGCGATCGAGCCAAAGAAGTCGCTGCCCGAACAGTTCTCAAGCAGCACAAAGCCAAGGGTCACAGTAAGGGACACTAGCGAAAATCTAATGGCAAAATCAGCAACTTTCTTGTGCTGTAAGGTGTCTGGTGTATTGTTCGGGCGCCCATGGCAGCGATACTCTCCAGAATGAGTAGCAAACGTGGCCGTTATCCGTGGCTGGATAGGAGAGATTTCAGTGGTTCGGATCCTCGTAGCAGACGACAGCCCGGCCATACGGCGCTGTCTTCGCGGCTTACTCCACCATCACGACGATTGGCTCGTGTGTGATGAAGCCAGCAACGGCAAAGAGGCAATTGAACGGTTCCAGCAGGCCAAGCCTGATTTGATCGTGATTGACTTCCAGATGCCCGAGATGAACGGGTTGGACGCCGCTCGCCGCATCGTAGACCTCTCGCCGAAGACTCCGATCTTGATGGTAACCATACACCTCTCGAAACAGCTAAGCGAGGAAGCCCGAAGAGTTGGCATCCGGGGCACCTGCGCAAAAGCAGACATCAGCGGCGTGGTGGAAGCCGTGGGGGCTCTCCTTCGCCACGAAACCTACTTCCCGAATTAGGTCAGTCGGCAGCGGCGTCGGCGACCTGGTCTGATTGCGTGAGCGGTAGTGTCACTGAAATCACGGTACCGGGCGCCTTGGACTGAATGTCAAGCTGGCCGCCAAGTTCCCGCAAGCGTTCCCGCATTCCTGCCAGGCCCACGCCAAAATTAGTTCCCTTGGATTGAAAATTCCTGAGTAATTCGTGGGGGATGCCTTTTCCGAAGTCTCTCACCTCAAGAATCACCTTGTCGGAAAAAACCTTGAGAGCAATTTCGGCTCGTGAACTCCCGGAGTGACGATGAATGTTGGTCAAGCTCTCTTGCAGCACGCGAAAAAGACCGAGCTCGATTGGCCTGGGCAGACGGCTCTTGTCCTCGGGCAAATCCATCTTTACTTCGAGCCCGCTGCGCTGCGCAAATCCTTCCAGATACCATTTTGCGGCGGAGCAGAACCCGGCTTCGTCCAAAAGCGGTGGATGCAACAAATGCGAAATCGTCCTGGTTTCAGCGATGGACTGATCCAGCAGATGAATCGCTTCTGACAAAAGCCGGTCGGACGGCTGAGAACTGGAGAACATGTCCAGATTCATTTTCACGCCCGCCAGGTACTGTCCCAGACTATCGTGAAGCTCGCGAGAAAATCTCCGCCGTTCCTCATCCTGCAATTGCAGCAGGCGGCCGGTGAGGCTGCGCAGTGACTGCTCACTCTCACGAACCGATTGCTCCGCCTGTTCGCGGGCATCGAGCTCCGCGCTAAGGAGCCGATAATGAATGGAAAACATGATTAGCGCCAGAATGAAGGTGACCATCAGAACAACCACCGCCAGCGTAAACAGCCGTTTGGAAGCCTTCTCCCGGATCTTCAGAAGTGTCTGTTCCTCATCCCGCATTTGTTGCATGGTTGAAGTTATTGCAGATGAAATTGGCAAACCCTGACGGGAAATGTCGACTTGCCCCTGGTGATCCAGAGGCGCGCCCTTCTTAAGCTCAATCGACGCTCGAAAGAGGGCTACTCGGCGTGCCATCAATTCTTCCACACGAGTGCAAAGATTCTGCTGCACCGGATTGTCCCTGGTCAGTTCCCGCAGATGCTGTAACGCTTTGTAAATCGCCGGGATCGCATCCTGAAAGTTGCCCACGAAATCAGCGCTTCCAGTGATTTCATAACCGGAGCGGGCACGTCCCGCATCCACCGTTGCAGAGTCCACATTACCCAAAGCGGCTTGAACTTCATAAGTGTGGACCACCCATTTCTCGCTTTCCATAAGGCGCACAATGGTGAGAAAGGTGGCCACTCCGCTAAGGCAAAGCAGAACCACAGCCGATGCGAACGCCACTTGTGCTTTCTTCCGTGCCGGCATCGTTGGCTGGGACATCACTTCGCACCTACGGGACTCTGATGTCTAATCTGCATTGTGTTGGCGAAATGACATGGTCAGTGGCTTCTCCACTCGGCTATAAGTTTCGCTAACTTCTGTGGATCTCTCTCGATCGTCACATGCCGGCGCAGTTCGCGCCACTGTCGATCGAAGTTCTCGGCCATCAACTGTCTTCTAACCCGGGACGGCACGATCAAGTTGTGGCAATTCCGCTTTTTGAAACAAACGGGCCGTTTCACGGCGCCACCTCACTCCGAGGTCCGTCGGTCCTTGGTGACGGCCGGGAGCGGCTTTCGCTCCTGACCAGAACCCGCAACCCCCGTAGCGCATCGTCGATCGCGCAGCGCTCTTCGCATAACGTGATTCCGGCACACTTCAACTCTTCGATTCTTTGATAGATGGCTTTTTCCGCCGCATCGATTCGCCGTGGCAACTCTTCGGGGCTGAGCTCAAGCAGGGCCTCAGCGTATTTTTCCCGCCAAACAAATTTCGTAGTCAAGCATTGCCTCTCTTCCTTGCAGTCTGGAACATACACGCTCCACTAAAAAAGGGTGGAAATACTGCATCCGCAAGAATTAAAGAAACAGGCATATCGTGGCGAGAATTAAAGACCGCAGGGAATATCGGCCTACCTCCGGGGATCGCCGGAGATTTCCTGAATATAATAAAAGTATCGCGCGTGCAATTAAAAAATGCTTGACAGGATTTCATAAGAATCATATAAGGTTGTCTTAACAATTCTTTGGAGTATGCATAAGGTATGACTAAAGACAATCTAAAGAATCAAAAAACCGTATTGAATTATGACCGGGTTAATCTGGCGAATGTTCGAAGGAATCGCCGCGGAAAACACCACGATCTGATTCAGGGAGTTTTTCAGGATCTGGAAACCTTGCCCAACGGGTCCGCCATCAAGATCCCTCTGGCGAGCGTAGATGGGATTACATTGGCCAACCTGCGATCGGCCGTTCATCGCGCGTCAACGTCGAGAGGTCTGGAAATCGAAACTTTGTCCGATGAAGACAATTTTTATATCTGGAAGGGCGCGAAGTAGGCGGAATTAAGCTGCTTGGCATTGGCTTCGGCGGATTTCTTTGTAAGTCAGCGTGTTCAGGCTCTGCAGGCTTTCCGCGTGGAGCCTACACGATTCCCTGTATTTCGCGTGGGCGAAGGTCCGGAATAGTATTACCTAGGTTAATCAGGTTCTTGTTTCTGTTCCCCGTCCTAAACGCGCGAAATGTACTCTGCGGCGAACGTTAGAGAATTGATATGGCTACGCTCAACACTTCGAGCTTGAATGCGGCGCCGCCCGCGCATTGGAGCGACTACGACCACTCTGCCCACGTAGTCCAGTTCTACGGAGAAGATGGATTCCTCCTCGATGAATTGAGCCGATTCATTGGCACCGCCCTCGGAGCCGGGGAAGCGGCCGTGGTCATCGCCACCAGGGAACACCGTGAGGGACTGGCCGCCAGACTGAATGCGTGGGGCTTGGATACGACCAAAGCGATCGCCCAGGGACGATACATCACGTTGGATGCGGCCGAGACCCTGGCAAAGATAACGCCGGGAGGATGGCCGGACGCCGTGCGCTTCGCCGAAGTTGTAGGCGGCGTGATTGCGCGAGTCAGCGCCCTAAGCGATGGCGAACCACGCCATATTGCGGCCTTTGGTGAAATGGTAGCTCTGCTGTGGGCGGAAGGAAAAGCTGATGCCGCGATTCGCCTCGAACAACTGTGGAATGAGTTAGCCCAAACCTACTCTTTCTCTCTTCGCTGCGCCTATCCCATGTCCGGTTTTTGTCGTGAGGAACATGGCGAACTACTGCTTAAAGTCTGCGCCGAGCATTCCGCCGTCATTCCTGGCGAGAGCTACACAGCGCTGGTCAATCAGGATGAGCGCCTTCGCAGCATTGCTCATTTGCAGCAGAAGGCACAGGCGCTCGAAACAGAGGTCGCGGAGCGCCGGCGGGTTGAGGAACAACTTCGCCGCGGCCAAGCCGAACTCGAATCCGTGGTGGAACAACGCACTGCCGCGTTGCGTCAGCTATCTTCGAGGTTGCTGAGCCTGCAGGACTCTGAGCGTCGCCGCATTGCCCGTGAGTTGCACGATAGTCTGGGGCAGTACTTGGTTGCTCTGAAACTCAACGTGGACATGCTCAAAACGTCGCCGGAGTGCGGGGAGTTGTGGTCCCAGTCCGAAGAGTTGACGGAGCGATGCATCGCCGAGGTTCGGACCCTTTCCTATTTGTTGCATCCGCCTACCATGGACGCGGTGGGGATCGCTTCGGCGGCCCGATGGTATGTCGAGGGCTTTGGTCTTCGGAGTGGAGTCAAATTGACCTTGGACGCCCCAGACGATCCAGTCCGTTTGCCCGATGCAATCGAACTCGCGCTCTTCCGCGTATTGCAAGAAGCTTTGACCAACGTCCATCGCCATTCTGGTGCTTCAGCGGCAAACGTTCTGATCCGGCGATCGTCAGAACATGTGATTTTGGAAGTCAGCGACAACGGCCGGGGAATGGAGCGAGAAGTCCTCAATCGTTTTCGTGAGGCCGGGGTGGGCACCGGCATAGGACTGATGAGTATGCACGAGAGAGCACGCGAACTGGGAGGAAAGGTTGAGTTGGAATCAGACGGCGCCGGTACGGCGGTGCGAATAACCATACCCATACCTCCTGATTGCACCCCTGCGGGCATCAGGTAACTCGCGATCTCCACCGCGATCGGAAGCGATTTTGGCAAAGACAAAGACTTGGTTTAAGAGCCACACGACGTCATGGAGGAACAATAGGAATCGCGATGTCCCGAATCGTGTTTTGCAACCCCTCCCAAGAGGCGGAAATAATTTATGACTGTTCGGATTTTGGTTGTAGACGACCACCCGGTTGTGCGGCACGGGCTGAGGACATTGCTGGGAGGGCATCCGGAATGGGAAATCGTTGACGAAGCGGCTGACGGAGTCGAAGCCGTGGATAAGGCGAATCGCTTGAAACCTGATGTCGTAGTGCTCGATATCACGATGCCGAAGATGAGCGGGCTGGAAGCATGCCGGCGCATCCGCAAAATAGCGCCGGCGTCTGAAATCCTGATCGTTACACAACACGATTCTCCGCACATGATGCGGGAAGCATTGGAAGCGGGCGCCCGAGGTTACGTCGTGAAGTCGAACGCGTCGCGCGATTTATTGGCTGCCGTGGAAGCAGTAAGCCGGCATTTGCCGTTTACAGCTCTAAACGGGCACTCCGTCGATTCTGTTTGAACTTTGGACCGCCGGGATCGATTGCAAACTCCGGAGGGTCAGCGATTGAATTATTGCACTACTCATGGGAGGTGAGTAATGAAATTGCGAATCCTTATAGCTGACGATCACGAAGTTGTGCGTCGCGGGTTGTGTGCGCTTTTACAAGCACACGACGGTTGGGAGATTTGCGCGGAGGCAAAGGACGGGCGCGAGGCGCTCGAAAAGGCTGCGCAATTGAAACCTGACGTCGTGATCCTCGATGTCGGTATGCCGAACCTCAACGGTTTAGCGGCCACCCGGCAGCTGACGCAGCTTGACCCCCGTTGCAAAGTCATCGTGCTGACCATTACGGATTCGGACCAAGTAATACGGGAGGCTCTTGATGCGGGCGCTCGCGGGTTTGTCTTGAAATCCGATGCCGCCCGGGACCTGGTATCTGCTGTAGAAGCCCTGCAGCGCAACCGAATGTTCTTCACTCCCCGAGTGAACGATATGGTGCTAGCGGGTTTTCTGGATAAAGGACACAACGGGTCGGCGAACGAACCTCCCAGATTGCCGAAATTGACCACGCGCGAGCGAGAAGTTATTCAACTTTTAGCCGAAGGAAAAAGCTCGAAGGAAGTGGCCTGTGTTCTCAATCTCAGTACCAAGACTGCTGAGACGCACCGCAGCAACATCATGCGGAAACTTGGTTTCCACTCTATCAGGGACCTGGTTGTATACGCAGTGAAGAACAACATTATCCAGGTGCAGGTACCGTCCAACTTCCAAAGTCCAACCGAGGGGTCAGCGGCGTAGCCACGAATGCGGCCTGTGCAGAGGTAACAGGCCGCGCAGTCCAAGTGCGTCAAAAATTCTAGCGCGACGGCGGAGGGTGTTCTCGCTGCGAAAGTAAAATCTAGAGTTCCGCCGGCTTGAACCCGTCACGATCCTAATTGTAGTTCCCATCCGATTTGTAGTTCCCATCCGATCCAATTCAGACAGCCCTCCATTGGGTTGCTTCTAAGTTTCGCTGACCTCGCGGGACTCTGCGTTCTCACGCTCAGCCCTCTACAGCAAACGCTGTAGAAAAACTTGGCATCGGCACCGGGTAGAAACTTCATCGAAGCTGGCGTGGCGGAACGGTATGTGTTGAGAAGGATCATGCTCGTGATGGCGATCCGGTTGCCTGTAACGATTTGCATCTGCGAGCCACCGCTTCGTCCTCAGGAGGCTCATAAGTGAACCGCGAACTAAGACTAGTGATTGCGCTTACGTTCTCTCTACTACTTACCCCTTTGGCATTCTCCCAGGACGCGAGTCCGCAGCCCTGTCCCGAAGTCACAGCGCAAACTCTGGGATGCGAATTGGTCGCGTGGTCCCATTTGCAGGAACCGGTGCCGTTGCCCGAGCCCGATGCAAAGCCGACGCCCCCTGATCAGCAACCGGATCCCCAACAATCGCCAAGTTCTCAATGGCGGCCCTTGGCGCCCAGGCAACGTATTACCGGCAATATCGTGAAACGGGGCGAAAAGTATGTTCTCAAGGCTGGCGATCACACAACTTACCAACTCGACGACCAGAACCGCGCCGCACAGTTTCAAGATAAACAAGTAACAATCGTGGGAAAACTGGATGTCGATAGCAATACTCTCCGCATTGAGAACATCCAACTCACTTCCTGACTCGGACTGGCTGAATGTGTGGCCCACCGCTGCAACCGAAAAATGAACATCTCACCCAGAAACGAATACGGAGGGGCGGACCAGGGGTTCAGGATTTTTCCCCAAGAGAATAAGGAGTTCGCTCGATACCATAAAACGCGGCGCGGCCTCAGCCTGATTGTGACACGGGTTATCCCTTGTTTGGAGGCCACATGAACGCGAAAGCAACCGTTTTATTTCTCGTACTGCTCTCGGCCACATGGCTGGCGGCGCAGAGCGCAGGTTCGGGCAGCGCCGGATCGGCAGGCGGCCACGCCGGAACCCCAGGCCAAAGCACCACACCCGGGGCCACGAGTCCAGCGCCGGGCACCGCAGCCCCGACTCCTGGCAGCGCAACGCCGACACCCGGCAGCGCAACACCGACACCCGGAACTGCCGCCCCTAACCCTGGAACTGCGGCACCCAATCCCAACAATTCTTCGCCGCAGGAACCGAATAACACACCTACCCCCGGCGCAACTTCACCGGGAACGGAGACTCCCGGAGGAACCTCTCCACAACCGCCACCATCGTCACCTGACACTCAGTCACCGAACAACGGCACGAACAGCGGCACGACACCTCCCTCGAGCTAGCGAGGAAGCTCGGCACTTTTGCGCAGGACTCTGGTCATTCGACTCGGACGCCGGAACTCCTGCGCATTGGGTTTCCTGCCACCACGCGTTCATGCAACCCCGTGCCCCGCAAAGCGCTCCAAGATCCTGCGTTTTGTACGGACCGGTTGTACGGAGACTTGAAAGAAGCGGCCCCGACATTAGCAGGACTGCACGTTTCGCCTCGTAATCCACGCAACCCGCGACAGAAGGCAACAGCGGGCAAGCGAGGGAAGACGGGCAAGAGGAATCACCATGAATGGCATTCGTTCCGTTCGTTCGGTATTGTTCGCACTCGTGATGCTGGCTGTATCGGCGGCATTGCAGGCGCAGGTCGCGGTATCCATTACGATCGCACCACCCGCTCTTCCCGTGTACGAGCAGCCGGTTTGTCCCGCGCCCGCCTATATTTGGACGCCCGGGTACTGGGCTTACGGGGACGACGGTTATTACTGGGTGCCGGGCACCTGGGTCGAGGCCCCCGCCGTTGGTCTGCTCTGGACGCCCGGATATTGGGGGTGGGGTAACGGAGTTTATCTCTAGCATGCCGGCTATTGGGGCCCCCAAGTCGGTTTCTATGGAGGTATCCCTTACGGCTTCGGCTACACCGGAGTTGGCTATCAGGGCGGATATTGGAACAATGGGCAGTTCTACTACAACCGCACGGTAAACAACGTTAACACCACGAACGTTACCAACGTTTACAACAAGACCATCATTAATAACACCACCGTGAACAATGTGAGCTACAACGGTGGCTCAGGCGGTACGACCGCGCGTCCAACGCCGCAGGAAGAAGCGGCCGCGAATGAGAGACACGTCCCGGCAACGGCCACCCAAGTTCAGCATGAGCAGGCGGCCAGAAGCAACCGCGCCCAGCTAGCCTCGGTGAACCACGGACAACCGCCAGTCGCTGCAACTCCCAAGCCTGGAGCACTGGCCGGGAGCGGCGTGGTAAAAGCCAGCCGCGCGGGTGCGCCGTACAACCCTCCCGCAGAACACGCGGCCTCGCGCCCCCCGGCCAATAACCAGGCTCCTCGGCCTGAAAACAATCAACCCGGGAACAACCGACCTGAGAACAGTGCGCCTCGTCCGGAGCCACAACAAGGTGTGAATCCCGCGACCCGTGCCGAAGTGCCTCGTCCACCAACCGCGGCTGAACCAGCGCCCCATCAGAATAATGAGGCGCATCCGCAAAGCGTGCCCCACCCCGAGAATCAGCCTCACCCGGAGAACGCACCTCGTCCAGAAAACCCGCCGCACCCAGAGGCAGCACCGCACCCAGAGGCAGCGCCCCATCCGAAGGCGGAGCCTGCTCCCGCACCAAAGCCGGAGCCTCATCCAGCAGAGCAGCCTCACCCCGAAGGGGAACGACCACCCCAGTAGCGCAGGCTACCAAGACAAACACGCCACGCCAAGCGGCTCGTAATCTACGAGCCGCTTCCCTTTTGTGCGTGATAGAGATCATGCGTATTTTCGGGTCTTTTACCAGGCGCGTACCAGCCAAGTTTTTTGTGGAGATAGATTCAATCGTATTCATACGTGCAGAATCCCTCAAGCCGCCAATCCGAGATCCGTCGGCTGTAAGGAAAGAACACATGAACACCGAAAGAGAACCATCTCGAACTCATGTTCGACATTCGAAGAGATTGAGCACGCTCGGAATCGGGACGCCGCTGGCACTACCTCGGGCTACGGGCGGCAGCGTTCTGCTCTTCAGAGGTCATTTCTTTCCAGAGAAGCCTGAGGTCGCCTTCGATGCGGGGATTGTTTGGCTGTTTCCGCTCCGCTCGAGCAAACCAACGGAACGCAGCGGGGAGGTCGCGCGCCACACAGTGCCCGGTCGCGAACATCGTACCCAACGCGGCTTGCGCTTCGGCGTTCGACTGTCCGGCGGCAACGAACAGGTTGGTGCGTGCCTGGTCGCAGTTTTGGGAAACGCCTTTTCCATAGAGATATTTTTCGCCTT
>Ga0210393_10003252_pt1 | contig 13089 bp, 12 predicted proteins | sample IncBWC27OmetaG_FD_160068 | JGI IMG/M metagenome (GOLD analysis project Ga0210393, IMG submission 160068) | Forest soil microbial communities from Barre Woods Harvard Forest LTER site, Petersham, Massachusetts, United States - Inc-BW-C-27-O ... | reverse complement strand
GTGCTCCGCCCGATGAAAAAAGCGGAGCTCGAAGTCGCAAGCGAAATGCTCGGGCAAGTAGGCGACGCGGTCGAAATGATCCTGACGCAAGGATTGGACGCCGCGATGACAAAGTACAACCGCCGCAAGCCGCAAGAGCCAGAAGACGAGAAGTAGCCGTTGGAGCGATTCTGGTCCCGGCAAGTTCGATCCGCCGAGACCTGTAGCCGCGATCGCTTCCCAGATCGCGGGGTTTAGAGGCAGGGTCACCGGGCATCGGTCCGGAGCACCGCGACCTGGTTTTTTTCGCTTTTCTTCGCGCTCGCCGCGAAACGATTTTCCCGGACGCAAGTCCGGAATAGAAGGAAGAGGTCATCATGGAAGACCGTTTGTACGATCTGATTTTCATCGTTCGTCCGGCTACGCCCGAAGATGAAATCAAAAAGGTGCTCACGAGCATCGAGCACACCGTCGCCGAAAAAGGCGCGAAGATTGAAAAGACCGAGCACTGGGGCACGCGCAAGCTCGCCTATCGCGTCGCCAAGCATCGCGAAGGCATCTACGTCTATCAGCAGATTCGCACGCAGCACCACGAGCTGATCGCCGAACTCGAGCGCCGCCTCCGCGTACAAGACGTAGTCATCAAGTACCTGACCGTCCGTCTTGACGAAGACCTCAAGCGCCAGAAAAAGTTGCAGGCAAAGCGCGACGCCCGCGCCGCGCGCCGTCCGCGCCGCACTCCGGCCCCGTCCTCGACTCCGGCTCCGTCCGCGCCTCCGGCACCAGCCGCGCCGGCCCCATCGAGCGAGCAAGCGCCCGCCTAGCTGACGCCGTAGGGGCACGGCATTGCCGTGCCCGTCTCAGTGGCAAGCACGATCCGCCCGAGACCTGTAGCCGCGATCGTTTCCCAGATCGCGGGGTTTAGACGCAAATGGTTCCCGGCGCAAAGGAATGCGCGCCAAACGCGGTTGAAGGTTTTGAGGTTTTCCGAAAGGTAGGCAGCAATGGCAGACGAACAGAGACAAGCATCATCCCCCAGCGGTCCGCGTCCCGGTGGACACGGCCCCGGAGGACACGGTCCCGGCGGCGGACACAGCGGCCCACGTCGTGAAGGCGGTCCCGGCGGTGGTCCCGGCGGCCCGCGCCGCGGCAAGCGCCAGTATTTCCGCAAAAAGAAAGTCTGCAAGTTCTGTGTCGAGAAGATGGACTTCATCGACTACAAGCGCGCCGACATCCTGTCGCAGTTCGTGCAGGAGCGCGGCAAGATTCTTCCGCGCCGCATGACCGGCGTCTGCGCCCGTCATCAGCGCTGGCTCGGCGAAGCGATCAAGCGCGCCCGCAACATCGCTCTGCTTCCGTTCGCTGGAAGCGCCGCAGGTTCGCAGGCTCCTCGTCCGGCGGGCGCTCACACGCAAGCTGGCGCTGGTAGCCACGGCGCCCCCGGCTCGCACGCCCCGGCTCCGGCCGCGGCGTCGCATCCGCCGGCAGCAGCTTCGCAAGCACCCGCAGCGGCACCAGCAGCACCTGCCGCAACGACACCGGCAGCTCCGGCTCCAACCGAAGCACCGAAGTCGTAACCATCGACTCCTCGTGGAGTGCGGCGCTTCAGCGCCGCCTTTACGGTGTCGCCCGTCGAGCACGCACAGCGAACGTCGCCGGGAACGAAATTGGGAAGGTGAGTTTGGGAGGGCACGACTTCAGTCGTGCCTCCAGCGAGTAAGACAAAGCGGCTTTAGCCGCTGAGGCTCAAAGAATTCGATTTACGAGGAAACGCAAATGCAAAAAGTAATTCTCCAGGAAGACATCGAAAAGCTCGGCCACCGCGGCGACGTCGTCGACGTGAAGCCCGGCTACGCGCGCAATTTTCTGCTGCCGAAAAAGCTGGCCATCGAAGCCACCACCGGCAACATGAAAGCGCTCGAACGGATCCGCGGCGCGCTGGCGAAAAAGACAGCCACCGAGCAGAGCGCGGCCGAGAAGCAAGCCGCCTCGCTCAACGGCGTCGAGCTCAAGTTCACGCGCAAGACCGGCGAAAACGACCAGCTCTTCGGCTCCGTCACCAACGGCGACATCGCCGAAGCCCTCGAAGCCCAGGGCTTCAAGATCGACAAGCGTCAGGTCCAGCTCCACGACCCGCTAAAAGCCCTCGGCGATTTCCCCGTAAAGATCAAAGTCTTCCGCGAAATCTCCGCCGAAGTAAAAGTCACCGTCGCCAAAGAAGAGTAGTCCGCCTCTTCGGCAGCCTCGTCTCATCGACAAATTTCACCCGGGCACGGCATCCGCCGTGCCCGTTCTTTTTTTGTGTGCGTGTTGCCCCGAATCCTGCAGCGCCTCAAACCCGAGCCCTGTCCCGTTTGATCCTGTCATTCCGACCGGAAGCAGCGGAGGTATTCTGCGCCATCGCGCGCTTTTTGCGCGATGAATCTCTCTTCGATTCAAAATTTCCCGGCGACCGATCCGACGACGAATCTCTCTTCGATTTCAAATTTCAAGAAAATATTTTCACGATCGCAAAAACTTTTCCGCGATTTCATCAGCGATGCACAAGATAGTTTTTCACTCCATTGACGCGATGCTATCGCGCGTGCACAATCCACTCACCAGTCGGACGTGCAGCAGGGGAACGGTCGAGGCCGCGCTAAAAATTCCCGGATGTAGAAATTAAATTTTGAGAGGTACTTGAACCGCGCTTGCCCGCGTGTTACCGTGGGCGAAGATAAAGCGAAGTCGCCAACGTCCCATGGCTGCTGACTCCCATCTCGAACGCCCGCTCCCGAATAATCTCGAAGCCGAGCGTTCCGTCCTCGGCGCGATCTTGCTCGACAACAATGCGCTGAACCCCGCGATTGAAAATCTGCGCGCTGAAGATTTTTTCCTCGATCAGCATCGCCGCGTTTTCATGAAAATGATCGCGCTCGGTGAAGCGCAGCAGGCGATCGATCTCATTACACTGACCGAAGAGTTGCACCGGTTTGGCGAACTCGAAGCCGCCGGCGGCGCTCCGTATCTCGCGTCGCTCGCCGATGGCATGCCACGCGTCACCAACGTCGAGCACTACGCGCGCATCGTCAAAGAAAAAGCGATTCTGCGGAACCTGATTCACGCGACCCACAACATCCAGATGCGCGCGTTCGACGGCGAAGATGGCGCCGACGCCGTTCTCGACAACGCCGAGTCTTCGATCTTCGCGCTCGCGGAAGATCGCGTGCGCGCCGGCCTCATCCCGATCAAAGACATCGTTCGCGATAACTTCGAGCGCCTCGAAAAAATCTTTCGCGAAGGCAAGAGCATCACCGGAATTCCAACGGGCTACACCGAACTCGACAAACTCACTTCCGGATTTCAGGGGTCGGAGCTTTTGATTCTGGCCGCGCGTCCTTCGCAGGGGAAAACGGCGCTCGCGCTCAACCTCGCGGAAAACATCGCGATCCGCGGCGGGCATCCGATGGCGTTCTTCAGCCTCGAAATGTCGAAAGAGTCGCTGCTGCAGCGTCTTGTCGCATCGGTGGCGCAGATCGACGCTCACAAATTTCGCACTGGGCATCTGAGCCGCGAAGACTGGCGCCGCATGACGGAAGCGCTCGGCACGATTGCCGGCGCGCCAGTCTGGATCGATGATGCCGGCTCAACGAGCGTGCTCGAAATCGGAGCGAAGGCGCGGCGGCTGAAACGCGACAAAGGGTTGTCATTGTTGGTTGTCGATTACCTCCAGCTCATCACCGCGCGTGGAAAATTTGGGAACCGGCAGGAAGAAGTGTCGAGCATTTCGCGCGGCCTGAAAGGCCTCGCAAAGGAATTACAGATTCCAGTGCTGGTGTTAAGCCAGTTGACGCGCGCTCCGGAGCGTGACGAACGCGGTCCGCAACTTTCCGATTTGCGCGAATCGGGCGCCATCGAACAGGACGCTGACGTCGTGATGTTTATCTACCGCCCGAACTTTTTCAAAGCGGGCGCGACTCCCGAAGAGCGCGAAGAAACCGAACTCCGTATCGCTAAGCAGCGCAACGGCCCAACCGAAAACGTGAAATTCCGATTCCTCAGCAAATTCACGCGCTTCGAGGAAGCCGCTCCCGACGCCTTCAGCAACCTCGGCCCCGACGACCTGTAAAATCGGCGAGTTGTTTTCTCTCGCCGGTCGAGTTTTCAAAGAACTTTCAACTTCGTATTGTGCATTTCCGCTGAGCAACATTGCTCTTCAATTCGCGGCAGGTCGATCCATGAAAAAAACTACTTCGATTTCTTTTTCTTTTTGAGTTGCTGGACGAGGCAGGCGTTGTAGGCGCCGGGGCCGTGGATCAGCTTTTCGTTGGAGCAGGTGAGGACCATGTCCTCACGTTCGGCGGAGCTTAGGCCGGCCAGGCTGGGCGGATTTGGCGTTGCTTTCAGCGCGTCGAGTTGTTTGTGCAGGCAATCGTTGTACTTCCCGACGCCTTGCGACAAACGGTCGGATGCACAGGTCAGCTCGACAGCTTCCTTGTCGGACTTTTTCAAGCCGGAGAGATCGGGTTCGCTTGTGTCCATCGGCTGCGCTGCCGCCGCGTCCGTCGCTGATGTCCCAGTGGGACTTGTGGCGCCTGCAGTGGGCGCGGCGTTGCCGGGTGCGGTCGCAGAGTTGGTCGAGTTCGTCAGCGTGCCTGGGTCAGCTCCAACGAGAGGCGATGCGCCGGGAGCCGTGACCGCTCCGTTCGCCGCCAACTGTGACGGATCTACGGGAGTCATCACGAAAACGGGAATGTCGGCGGTGCTGCCTTCCAGGCGGTCGCTCGAGAAACGGCTCAGCGTGGCGGGGAGTTTGTGAAGGGCTTCGTTGCCGCCGCCGAGTTCGGTACACATGCCCACCCAATCGGATGGACCTGCGCCAGCGCGATGAAACTCGCATCCGGCGAATTGGCCGCCAATTTTTCCGCCGCTAGCGATTGCGTCGAGATAAAGATCGTTACCTTCGATACGCGAGCGATAGTTCTGACCGTCTTTCAGGTTAGACCAGACGCGGGTGGCCGGCTGCGCCTCGGGTGCGTTCTCGCCAAGAACTCCGACGGCCGAACCGTCCGCGAGCACTTGGGGGGAAGTCGGAGATTGCGTCACGCTACGTGCGCGCGAGGCGACGGCGTGCGCAATGCGCGAGGTCGTGGCCATCTCGAAGTACGAAGGCGAAATGAGCCAGAGCGCCAGCAGAATGCACGTGACAACGATGGTGCTGCCGATCAGCGCGGGGCGCTCGCTGGTGAAGCCGCGAACTGGGCGCATGCCGTTCACGAAAAGCAAAATTCCGATGGCGGCCGTGATGATGGCGAGCCAGAGCGGCGGCATCCGTCCGCTGGCGACCAAAACCGCGAGAAAGAAAATCGTGGCCATGCCGAGAACCATGAACAGAAAACTGTTCAGGTTCCGAATCTCGGGAAAGCCGGTGCGAACGCGCGGAACGGATTGTGTTCTGCGCGACGATCCTGTGCGCGACCCCGTTCGCACGCGATGCGGCGAGGACTGATCTGAATTTTCTGTGGACGACGAAGACGAATTTGAGCTACTGGATTCGCGGGCGCGTTCGCGCTCGGCTGCGAGTGATCCGTCGAATTTCTGACGCGCGGTGGGATCGAGGAGCGTAGCTTTGGCTTCGGACAAATCCTTGAACGCTTCGGAGGCGACTTTGCGTAGGTATACGTTGTCCGCCGGAACGGTGTCCGGGTGGACTTCGCGCGCCTTGACCTTGAATGCGGCTTCAATGTCGGCGTCGGACGCGGTTTCGGGAACGCCGAGAATCTCGTAGTAGTTCTTAGCCATCTATTTGAAAAACCGAATTACCTGGTCCCTGAGGCGCGAGAGGCGGGGGGCTCCCGTAGGTTTGATTGTATACGGAGGCGGCGAGTTGCGGCAGGGGGGCACAAAGGTAGTAATAGCGAGTCTGTGGAGAGTTCGAGCGGGTTGAAGCGTTGCGGAGCGAGTTCCAAAATGGGAAGGAGGGAGTGTACCCCGGGTTGTTTTTCCAAGAGTGTGCAACTCATTGAATCTGAATGGGTTAAAAATGGCTCGTTTTGAAGAGTGGGGAAGAGATTGATAATGTTGGGGTTGCGGGAGAGATGGATTCGAAGAGGCTGGCTTGAACTCGAACATTGCAGATTATAGCACAGGATAGGTAGTTAGTCAAGAGTAAACAGGGCGGAGGATGGGAAGAATCTCGCGTTATTGGATCGAGAGTTGCCAGGGCTGAAGAAAAACGCCGGCAAGATGCCGGCGCTACCGGTGGCGGGGATTACATCGTGCGGACGTACATCGGATGGGGCGGCTGTGATGGCGGATAGGATGGGGCGGGGCTGGCGTTGAGATCCTTCGGCCTCCTTCGGATGCCTCAGGATGACAGGCGTGTAGCTGGTGAAATGACAGGCGTGGCGTGTAGGTGGTGAAGAGCCACGGAGAGTGGCTAGAAGGACACGATGAGGATCTCGGTTGAAGCGGGTTGGTGTTGAAGGGATTGGGGTTAGGGGTGGGTGGGGGATTGCAGAAATGGATCGGTGAAGAGGGAGTTGATCGACCAGATGTTGTCTTTTGCGTGGCTTGCCGGGGCGGTCGGGCGATGTCGGCGGGGCGCTTGGATTTACACTGGTCCTCTTCGGGGATCGACCATGACACAGACATTGACGGTGGATAAGAAAACAAAGACGGTTAAGACTACTTCAAAGGCCAAGACGGACGGAGCTACGGGTGCGAAGACGACCGTGGCGAGCGGCCGGAGCGGGCTCAATACGAAGTATGCGTTGGCGGGTGTGGGAGCGGACGTGGCGAAGGTAGTGAGCAAGGTGGGGCGGCCGGTGTGGGCGGAGATCTCGACGTCGGCGCTCACGTACAACCTCGAAGCCATCCGGAAATTTGTGAATCCCGAAGACGAGCAGCGCGCGACGCCGCGGATGGTGCTGTCGATCGTGAAGGGCAACGGCTACGGGCACGGCGGGCCGGAAGTGGCGAAGATTCTAGAGAAGGCCGGATCGGATTGGTTCGGCGTGACCTCGGCGGCGGAGGGCATTGAGGTTCGCAAGGCGGGAGTCAAAAAGCCGATTCTGGTGCTGACGAGCTTCTGGCCCGGCGAAGAGAAAAATCTTCTGAAGTACGATTTGACGCCGGTCGTACACCGGATCGAGCAGCTCGCACAGTTGAATCGAGCGGCGGCGAAAGACGACAAGCGCGACCCGTTGTCATTTCATTTGAAGATCGATTCGGGGATGAACCGGCTGGGAATCGCGTCGAACGAGATCGATGAATTTGCGGCGCAACTGGCGAAGTGTCAGAGCTTGCGGCTCGGCGGCGTGATGACGCATTTCGCATCGTCGGAAGCGTTTTCCACGTCAGCTGTAGGAGAGCAGACGCGAGAGCAGGAAGAGCATTTCTTTGTGGCGCTGGAGCGGCTGCGGGCGCTCGGAGTCGATCCGGGCATCGTGCATTTGGCGAACAGCGCGGCGATCGCGAGCCGGCCCGAGACCTGGGGCGACATGGTGCGGCCGGGCGTGATTCTGTACGGCTATCACCCGGGCTACGATCCGCAAGAGAAACGCGAGGAGGCGGAGAAGAAGCTGCCGCTGAAGCCCGCGATGAGCTTGCGGACGCGGATTATCAATTTGCGGCAGATACCGGCCGGCGCGGGCGTCGGATACGGGATGAAGTTTGTGGCGACGCGGTCGTCCACAATTGCGGTGCTGGCGGCGGGCTACGGTGACGGCGTGCATCGGTCGCTGGGAACAAAGGGAAATGTGCTGGTGCGCGGGAAGCAGGCGCCGATCGTGGGCATCGTTTCGATGGATGTGACGATGATCGACGTGACGGACGTCAGCGGAGCGGAGATTGGCGACGTCGTTACGATTTACGGATCGGATGGCGAGCACCTGCTGGCGACGAACGCGGTGGCGCGGGGCATTGGGACAGTCACTTCGGACTTGATGTGCGCGGTGACGGCGCGAGTACCGCGGGTTTATACGGAATAAGGCGAAGTAAAGAAGCAACGAAGTAATGAAGTAACGACTGATTCAGCTACGTTGGAATCGTCTCTACTTCAGCGCTACACGGCAAAGATAAACGCCAGATTATAGAGAATCATGGGAGACGGCCGGCGACGCGCAGTATGTCGCCGGTTTTTTGTTTTTGGGGAGCGTGAGGGCGGGAACAGGAGAGTGTATTGCAATGCGTTTGCAATACGGGAGGATCACGAGTGGCATACCTCTGCGTTCTTACGGAAGCAACCGGGCGTCGTTTTCCACAGGTGTAAATGTAATTTATCAGTCAGCTTGACGGCAATATTGCGTTGGAGTATATACGCCTCCGAAACGTAACTAGCTTCTACCCCCGCATGGTTTGAATTTACGTCCCACGATCTGCGGAGGCCGTCGCCGATTTTGCAGTGATTATGCAAGTCCTGTGAGGTCGCATGAGCCGAGCGTATACCGGCGTCGAACGCCGGGAAGTTATCGAGTCGTTTTCTGCAGGAATCGACATTCCCCAAAACAAGCATGAGGCCGACATTCCGGAGCCGGTAAAGGCGGCACTGCACGTCGGGCCGTGGATGCTGCGAGGTGGCCTTGCGATTGTGGCCGTAGTGCTGTGCTTGTCGCTCAAGCCGTTCGGATTATATGGAGTAGCAGCGGTTGGCACGGGATTGCTGCTGGCGGCGATCATCCTTCTGATCGAAATGCGGCTGAGCCGAGCGACGCCGCGCGGTTTGCTGGGAGGCGCGCTCGGAGCGGTGCTGGGAATTTTCGCGGCGGTGCTGGTAGCGGCGGTGGTGTCTCGCATTGCCGAACCGGAACAGACGAAATCGTTTTTCGAGAGCGGAGTGCTGATGGCGTTTGCGTATCTGGGGGCGGTATTGGGATCGCAGAAAGCCGCGGAGCACAAAGGCAAGACGGAGAAGAAGGAAGAGCAAGGCGGGGCCGCGGATGGTACGGCGGCGATGGCGCGAGACGTTGCCGTGACGGCGCCGAGCGTTTCGAAGCTGCTGGATACGAGTGTTTTGATTGATGGGCGAATCGCGGAAATTTGCGAAGCGCAATTTCTCGATGGGCCGCTGCTTGTGCCGGAATTTGTGCTGCATGAATTGCAGCTCGTGGCGGATTCCGGCGATGCGCTGAAGCGGCAGCGTGGGCGGCGCGGGCTGGACGTGCTGGATCGCATCCGGAAGATTGCCGGACTCGAGGTACGCGTGCTGGAGCATCCGACGGCTCCGGTGGGCGATGTGGATCGCAAACTTGTCGAAGTGGCGCGGGAGATCGGCGCGAAAATTGTGACGAACGATTTCAATCTGAACAAAGTGGCGCGGGTGCAGGGATTGTCGGTGCTGAACGTGAATCAACTAGCGAATGCGCTGAAGCCAGTAGTGATGGCGGGAGAGCCGATGCGCGTACTGATTTTGAGAGAAGGGAAGGAAGCGAATCAGGGCGTGGCGTATCTGGATGATGGGACGATGGTGGTGGTGGATGGAGCGCGGCGGTATATCAACAAGAGCGTGGATGTGGTGGTGACGTCGGTGCATCAGACGGGGGCGGGGAAGATGATTTTTGGGAGAGTGGAGGAGAAGGGGATAGAGAACGGATTAGCGCGAGGGGCGGCGGCGGGGGTCGCGCGAGGCGGAGAAAACGGAGGATTGCACAAGGAAGTGACAGAAGGGGAAGGACAGCTAAGTTAGCGCACGGCAGCTGAACACATTCAATCTTGCAAACATCCTTAGAAAAAACTGTCCGGCTTCGCGGGTAGATCGAAGAGAGATTCATCGCGCAAAAAGCGCGCGATGGCGCAGAATACCTCCACTACGCGAGCCGACGCGTTCAGACGAACTGAACGCGAAGAAAAGGCGTCGGCTCGCTCCGGTCGGAATGACAGGTTAAGTTTGGCTCAAAGAAAAATCAGCTTGATCCCGACGTCATCCATAGGGGCGGTTTCGCACTGGAACGGGCGTTGATGTACACTTCTGGGTCTTCAGCCGCGAAACTTTATATGAGCCGAATTGCTGCGATTTTGCCTGCCGCTGGTCTGGGCACTCGAATGGGTGCCGAAACACCGAAACAATTTTTGGAACTGGATGGCGTGCCGATCGTGCTGCTGAGCTTGCGGCGTATCGCGTCGTGTGAGCTGGTGACGGACATCATCGTGGCGACACGCGGGGATGGGATCGCGAAGATACAAGATGCGATTCGCGGGGAGAAATTTTCGCAGAACGCGCGCGTGGTGAAGGGCGGGGACACGCGGCAGGAATCGGTGGCGGCAGCGCTGAAGGAAGTTGCGGCGGATACGGAACTGGTGCTGGTGCATGACGCGGTACGGCCGTTTGTGAAAAAAGAGCAGATTGTGCGCGTGATTGAAGAGGCGCGGAAGCATCAGGCGGCGATCCTGGGGATCCCGGCAATGGACACGGTGAAAGAAGTGAAGCGCGCGAGTTTGCCGGAAGATGTGGCGCTGATTACGGCGACGATTCCCCGCGAGCGGGTAGTGCTGGCGCAGACGCCGCAGGTTTTCAAGACGAAGTTGCTGAAAGATGCGTTTGCGCGGGCGGAGGCGGACGGAGTCAGCGCGTCGGATGAAGCGGGATTGATCGAGCGGCTGGGGATCGAAGTGTTTGTGGTGCTGGGCTCGGAGCGGAATATCAAGATTACGAAGCCGGCGGATATGGAGCTGGCGAAATTTTATCTGGAGCGGGAGAAGGCAGCGGCGGCGAGCGGCGGTGCTGGCGGCGGCTCTGCGAGCGGGAAGGGGCGCGCGGCGAAATGAGCGTGCGCTGCGGGATTGGGTACGATCTGCATCGGCTGGAGGCGGGGCGGAAATTAATGATCGGCGGAGTTGAGGTGCCGTTCGACAAGGGGCCGGTGGGGCATTCGGATGGAGATGTGCTGGCGCACGCGTTGACGGATGCGCTGCTGGGTGCTGCGGGGCTGGGGGATATTGGGAAGCATTTTCCGGATACGGATCCGAGGTGGAAGGGCGCGGATAGTTTGAAGTTTCTGGAGCATGCGCGCGGGTTGCTGGACGGCGCGGGATTTGCGATTGATTGGGTGGATGCGGTGGTGATTTTGGAGCGGCCGAAATTGGGGCCGCACTTCCCGAAGATGAGAGAGGCGCTGGGGAAGGCGCTGGGAGTTGAGGCGGAGAAGATTCATTTGAAGGCGAAGACGAATGAGGGCGTGGATGCGGTGGGGCGCGGCGAGGCGATTGCGTGTCATGTGGCGGCGACGGTGAGCGGGAAGTAGAGGTTTTCGGCGCGATCGATTTAACGACGTCGATGATTGAGCGATTGGGGTCGTCGCATCGAAAAAACGCCGGCGAGACGCCGGCGCTACCATGAGCGAAATTCCTGGAGAGAATCAGACGGTTGCGGTGAATCCGTTTTGTGGCGCGGATGTGGCGGAGGTGTTGGCGGTGCGCGGGTGGGGTGTGGCTGAGGAGCGCGGTGATGAGGCGGCGCGACTGGCTTGGTGCGAGCGGGCGGCGTTTTTGTTGGGGCCGCAGGTTGCGGATCGTGATGGGCTCGCGGATTTGTTGGGGCTGGTTTTTGAGTATGACGCGGGGCGCGTGTTGAATGATGTTGAAGCGCACAATGTGATGGCGCGGTATGCGGCGCGCGATGTGATTCGAATGCTGGCGCGGCTGGTGTTGGATGGCGGGGCTTGCACGCCGGAGCGATTTAGCGAGATGGTGACGGCGTTGAAGACGGAGTTGGATATTCGCGGACGGGAATTGTTTCATCCGGTACGGTTGGCGCTGGCGGGAAGGTCGGGCGAGGGGAATTTGGATCGGGTGATTTTGTTGATCGATGCGGCTTGGGAGGCGGGGTTTGCGGTGAAGACAGTGAGGGGGAGGATGGTGGAGTTTTGCTCAGTGATGGAGTGAAGAATCGGCGCGTCGCTGAGGTTTGTAGTAGGACTGAACGCTGAGATCCTTCGCCGACCTTCGGTCGGCTCAGGATGACAACACTGGCTAATAGTTGGGAGAGATCGTGGATCGGTTGACGGGGATACATGCGGTGCGGGAGGCGTTGGAGGCGGGGCGGGCGTTTGACCGCATCGTGATTGCGCGGGGGCGGCAGGATACGCGCGTGGAAGAGATTGTGCAGATGGCGCGGGCGCGGAATGTTTCAGTGAGGTTTGAGGATCGGTCGCAGATCGATCGGTTGGCGGATTCGAAGGAGCATCAGGGGATTGTGGGGTTGGCGGCGGCGCGGGCGGCGGGGTCGATTGAGGAAATTTTGGAGGCGGCGAATGCTGCAGCGGGAAGTGGCGAGAAGGGGCTGATTGTTTTGTTGGATGGCGTGGAGGATCCGCACAATTTGGGGGCGATTGTGAGGACGTCGCTGGCGGCGGGGGCGCATGGCGTGGTGATTCCAGAGCGGCGCGCGGCGGGGCTGACGGATACGGTGGCGCGGGCGTCGGCGGGGGCGTTGTCGCATTTGCCGGTGGCGAAGGTGACGAATCTGGCGCGGACGATGGAGGAGTTGAAAGAGGCGGGGTATTGGTTGGTCGGATTGGATGAAGAGGGCGATCGCGAGTATACGGAGGTGGATTTTACTTCGCCCACAGGGATTGTGATGGGAGGCGAGGGCAAGGGATTGCATGAGTTGACGCGGAAGAGGTGCGATTTTGTCGTGAAGTTGCCGACGGTGGGGCCGGTGAAGTCGCTGAATGTTTCGGTGGCGGCGGGGGTGGTGTTGTTCGAGGTGGTGCGGCAGAGAAAAGGGCGAGGGAAGGACGCAAAGAAGTAACGACGACGTCGGAGAACGTCGTTAACGACTGGGCGAATCAAGCAGAAAGCAGATTCCGAGCTTCGCTCGGAATGACTACGATCGTTAAATCGTGGCGACGCTTAACGCTGAGATCCTTCGGCGCGCTTCGCGCGCCTCAGGATGACAAACGTAAGAATGGGATGACTGGAGCGCGCGGACTCGGCGTCGTGCGAGGTCAGCGACGGCGCTATTTGTCGTATTGGATTAGGGAGAAGACGTCGAAGCCGGGGAGTTTTTTGCGGCCACCGAGGAAAGTGAGTTCGACGGCGAAGGCCAGGCCTTCGACTTTGCCGCCGAGTTCCTGGATGAGTTTGGCGGCGGCTGCGGCGGTACCGCCGGTGGCGAGGAGGTCGTCGCAGATG
>Ga0210393_10003250_pt1 | contig 13091 bp, 10 predicted proteins | sample IncBWC27OmetaG_FD_160068 | JGI IMG/M metagenome (GOLD analysis project Ga0210393, IMG submission 160068) | Forest soil microbial communities from Barre Woods Harvard Forest LTER site, Petersham, Massachusetts, United States - Inc-BW-C-27-O ... | reverse complement strand
GACGAGAGGCTTCGACGCATCCTCGGCATCGCTAAAATAGCGGCCGCGCAAGAGTTTGGCGTGCAGAGTGGGGAAAAAGGCGGAAGTCACCTCCCGCTCGTTCACTTCATTGTGCTGGCCGCTGTAAGGGCGGCCCACAAAGCGGATCCAGTCAGTGTTTCCATTGAAGCTCACGGGCAACACGGTAGAGACACCCGCGGATTCCACGCCCGGCAAGCTGGCGACGCGGCTTATGATCTGCCGCTCCACCGCCACCATCTGCTCATCCTTGGGGTAGCTGGCATCGGACAAGGCAACTTGCAGTGTGGCCAGATGATCGGGCTGAAACCCAACCTCCACATGGAGCAAGCGATAGAAGCTCTTCCCCAGCAACCCGGCCCCCACCAGCAGAACCACTGCAATCGCAAGTTCGGCGACCACCAGGTTGGCGGCAAAACGGCGCCATAAAGTTCCAGCGTAACCGCGGCCACCTTCGCTCAAGCCTTCTTGCAACTTCGTCAGCGGCAGACGCACGACTGGCGCAAAGGAAAACAACGCGGCCGCGAATACGGAGACCCCTCCCGCAAAAAGCAGTACATGAGAGTTAAGGCCAAGCCCGGCCAGGTAAGGCATGCCCGCCCTCATGTCCTTCGAGATCAGGCGCGTCAGGATCTCGATCGCCCCGTCGGCCGCGATCAGGCCAAGCCAGCTGCCAGCAGCCATCAGCACCAGGCCCTCGGTAATAAACTGGCGAATCAGCCGTCCGCGCGAGGCACCGAGCGCGCCGCGCACCGCAATCTCGCGCTTGCGACTCGCGGAGCGAACCAACAGCAGACTCGATACATTCACGCACGCGATCACCAGCAGCAAGCCCGCGCCGCCCAGCAGCACCAGCAGGATGGGCCGGATATCGGCAACGATCACCTCGGATAGGGGCAGCACGCTGGCCCCCTGGTCGCGATTCTCCTTCGGATATTGCTGCTCCAGCTGGCGCGCAATCGTCTTCATCTCGGCGCGGGCCATCTCCACGGAAACGCCATCCTTCAGCCGTCCTATTCCGTTGAGGTTGTGACAGCTTCGCCGGAGGGCACATTGATCGGAGGCGTGCAGCGTCGTCCAGAACTCTACATTTCCTCGGAGAGCGAATTGGAAATCTTCCGGCAGCACTCCGACGATGGCGTAAGGAATGCCGCTGAGAGCAACGGTTTCGCCGGTCACATCTTTCCTTCCGCCAAACCGGTTCTGCCACGTGGCGTAGCTCAGGATCACGGTTCTGGGGGCGCTCGGCAAATCCTCGCCCGTATAGAAATCACGGCCGAGCCGAGGAGCAATCCCCAGCGCGCGAAAGAATCCATCGCTTACCCTGAGCCCGGGCACCGGCTCGGTGCCTGCAGCAGTGCGCAGCAGGTAGCCGCCTCCGGTGTAGACCTCCATAGAACTGAATACGCGGTTGAGTCTTTTCCAATCCAGATAGTCGGGATAAGAAAGGTTGGCGTGCGGAATCATGGCGGCACTTTCGGTAACGTCCACCAGCCGGTTGGGATTCGGATAAGGCAAGGGCTTGATCAGCGCGGCGTCGACGAAACCAAAGATGGCTACGCTGGCGCCGATCCCCAGAGCCAGGATCAGAACCGCCGTGCAGGCAAACCCCGGGCTCTTGCGCAGTTGCCGGAAGGCGTACCGAAGATCCTGGACCAACCCGTTCATTATTCGTGCCCTCCTGCTCGTATCTGACTACTCGTAGCGCAAGGCCACCATGGGATCGACCCGGGTGGCGCGGCGCGCCGGGATGTAACACGCCATCGCCGCCGTCGCGAGAAGCAAGAAGGCGACACCCGCAAAGGTAAGCGGATCGGTTGACGTTATTCCGAACAGCAACCCAGCCATGGCTCTCGCTGCCGCAAGTGCAAGGATCGCGCCCGCTATGATTCCGGCGAGCGCCTGCCGCAATCCTTCTTTCATGACCAGGATCAGGACATCCTGTCGGCGTCCCCCGAGCGCGATGCGCACCCCGAACTCGCGAGTTCTCTGGCTCACCGAATACGCGACGGCACCGTAGAGCCCGAGCGCAGACAGCACCAGAGCCAGCGTGGCGAAGGCGCCCATCAGAACCAGACTCAGGCGTCTGGTGGCGAGGGTCTGTAGCGTGATGCTATCCATGGTGCTTATTTCGTTTATCGGCTGGTCAGACTTGACGGCGTGAACCCGTGCCCGCAACGATCCCGCCAGACTCAGAGGGTCGGCGGCGCTGCGCACGAAAAGGTGCATGCCGGCAAAAACGTGATGAGTTGCGTCCTGCAAGAAGGGCAGGTAGAGAGCCGGTTCCGCCGCAACGTCCAATGCTCGCTGTTTGACATTTGCTACGACCCCGACGACCCCCCGAAACCGCGGAGCCCCAGTGCGGTCACGGCCGGGGCCCACATAATTGACCGCGATGCGTTTTCCGATGGGATCCTGACCCGGCCAGTAGGCTTCGGCCAAGGCTCGATTTACGATCACCACCGCAGCGGTAGTCTCATCATCGTGCGGCGAAAACGCGCGGCCCCGGAACAGCGCCGTTCCGGTCGCGCGAAAGAACTCGCTGCTGATCCAGCAGGCATCCGTGATTGGCACTTTCAGCGGATCGTTGGGGCGATCATCAAAGGTTAAGTTGGCAGTGGGAGTCCAATTCGCGGGCACGCAATCGCTGACCGCGGCGGCCCGGACTCCTGGAAGAGACGAAACCGACTCCACCGCGAAGAGATGGTCGGGATCGTGGAACGGCAAAGGCCGAAGGAGCACGCCCTGGATTACGCTGAAAATAGCCGCATTCGCGCCGATGCCGAGAGCCAGAGTGAGGATGGCTACAGTAGCGAACCCCGGGCTCTTGCGCAGTTGCCGCAGGGCGTAGCGCAGGTCCTGGGTCAGCCCGCTCATGCATGCACATCCGCCATCAGTTTTTTCAGTTCTTCTTCGGCTACCACTTTGCCGTCAAACAGATGCACTTCGCGCTGGGCGTGCTTGGCAAAGCGCGGATCGTGGGTCACCATGCAGATGGTTGCGCCTTCGCGGTGAAGGTTCTGCAATAACTCCATGACCGCTTCGCCGTTGCGCGAATCCAGATTTCCAGTCGGCTCGTCCGCCAGCAGGATGGAAGGTTTGCCTCCGAGAGCGCGCGCCACGGCGACACGCTGCTGCTGACCGCCAGAAAGTTGCGACGGATAATGCCGGACGCGGTGCGCCATGCCCACGCGTTCCAGGGCTTCCATGACGCGCTTCTTGCGCTCGGGAGCAACCATCCTCTGGCGATAGGTGAGAGGGAGTTCGACGTTTTCATACACCGTCAGATCGCCAATCAGATTAAAGCTCTGAAAGATGAATCCGATTTCCTGGTTGCGGATGCGCGAACGCTCGGCGAAATCCAGGTTCTCCACCGACTTTCCGTTCAGCGAGTAGCTGCCCGCAGTCGGCGTATCGAGCAAACCGATAATCGAGAGCAACGTGGACTTGCCGCAACCCGACGGTCCCGACATGGCCACGTACTCTCCTTTTGCAATCGAAAGGTGAACGCCGGAGAGCGCGTGAGTTTCAATCTCGTCGGTATAGAAGACCTTCGTCATTTCCTGAATTTGGATTAACGGCTGTCCGGCTTCTGTCATGGCTTCTGCCTCGATGTTTTTGATTTAGATCTTTTCTTGAATCGCGTTGGCCCTTACTCGTCGCTCTTGATTTTGGGTTACTTGGTTTCGTCCTTCACTCCAAACGGATGCGGTCTGTCTTGTCCCAGCGCGACATGTCGGAAAGGATCACGGTGTCACCCTCGTGAAGGCCGTCAAATACCTGAATCGAATTCACGGATTCGCGTCCCACTTTTACGGGCACCCGACTCGCCTCCTTGCCATCTGTGTCCAGCTTGAACAAGCTGATGGTGCTGTTCTCCTGCCCGAATGCCGGACGCCCGACGTAAAGGATGTTGTCCAGTCGTTCCAGGTCGATGGTGCCGTCGACGCTCAAGTCCGGGCGCGCGCCCATGGGGAGTTCGCCCGTGAGTTTGACGTCCACAGTAACGGTTCCGTTTTGCACCGCGGGGTCGACCCGCATCACGGTACCGCTGATGATTCCGTTATGCGTATCGATGGCCGCCGGTTCGCCATCCTGCACATCCCGGGCCTGGGTTTCCGCGATCTTCAAGGTTGCCATCAGATGATTCGGCTGGACCACCTTGGCCAGCATCGCTCCCGGCTGAACATGTTGGCCGACCTGGAGTGGCAGGTCCACCAGCACTCCGTCGATCCCGGCGCGGACTTTGAGGGCATCGAGTTGCTTTTGTTTTAACTCGGCCAGAGTCCGCGCCTGGTCAACCTTGTCCTGTTCCTGGGCCATCTGAGTGTCGATGGCCTTCTTGTTGATCACCAGTCTCTGCTCTTCCAGATCGTTTCTGGTGGTGAGTTCGTCGGCTTTTCCTTTCGACGCCTTGTAGGCCAAACCGGAGATCACGCCGAGGTCGTAGAGGGCTTTGTCCGTATCCGCCTGCCGTTGCGCCTGACTGTAGTCTGCAGTGACAGTGGCAGCGCCCGCTTTCTGGGTCATCAGATCGCTTTCCAGCTTCACTCGCAGGCTCTGGTATTCGGCTTCGGCTGCCTTCGATTGCAGCTGTGCGTCAACCGACGCCTGCTCCACCTGGGGATTGCTCATCTCCAGAAGAATGTCGTTCGCCTTCACCTGCGAGCCCGGAAGCATACGAATGCGCACCACGGTGGCTTCAGTTTCGGCGGGAATCTGGCGAACTGCTTCCTGGGCGGGCACCAGCGAGCCTGGCCCGCGCACCTGCCGCAGCATGGACCCATGTTTCACCGTATCGGTGTACACAGTCCCTCGCTCGACGGAGGGCGCTGCCGGCTTCAGCCGCAACACTCCGACCGTGGCTGCCGCAATGACTACGGCGCCGATCACTCCAAACACAATCTGGCGGCGGAGTTTCTGACGCTTGAATTCTGGGCGGGCGATGTCCATCGAGCTTCTCTATGGCAACTCGGCCGCCACATCTCAAAGCGATGTAAATAGCTGAAGCAGCATGAGATACGTCCGAGTGCCAGGTCGATGGTGCGGCTGCTGTGTCCAGTGCCGGACCAAACTGTCCACTACCGGACAACACAGCACAGACTATCAGCTCGCCAAACGCCGCCACCCCAGAAGCAGTCTTCGCTGAGGTTCTCTCCTCGAAAGGGGGATCCGTACCGAAAACAGACGGATTGACGCCGCGACTGAATTCTGGCACGGTGAGCCAAGTGCCCACATCTTTCGCCTCGTCAGCGATTTTGCCATGACCCCAATTGCTCCCATTGTTCTACCCGATCAGTTCAATGCCGCTGAGTATTTTGTGGACCGCCACATCGCCGAAGGCCGGGGCGAGAAAGTGGCGATCGAGTGCGGCGATGACCTGGTCAGCTATCGCCAGCTCTTTGAACTGGTAAACCGGGTGGGCAACGGGCTGCGAAGGCTGGGCGTGCGCCCAGAAGAACGCGTCTTTTTGTTCCTGCAGGACACTCCCGCGTTTGCCGCCTGTTTTTTCGGGGCCATCAAGATTGGAGCCGTGCCCGTCCCGGTGAATACTCTGCTGAAACCGGCCGATTGTGAATACCTGCTCAACAACTCGCGCGCACGAGTGGCCATCGTCAGCCACTCCGTGCTTTCCGCTATGTTTGCCAGTACTTCTTCCAATCTGGCACCCGTCGAGGCAATCCCGCAGAGCCGGCTGCGCTATCTCGAGACCGTCGTGGTGGTCGGCGGCGGGCCGAACGATGGCACTGTTTCATTCGAGAGCTTCACCCGCCAAAGTTCTCCCGTTCTCGAAGCCGAGGCCACCAGCCGGGACGATGCAGCTTTCTGGCTTTATTCCTCCGGCAGTACCGGTCAGCCCAAGGCTTGCGTTCACCTGCAGCATGACATGGTGGTGAGCGTGGAGCGTTATGCCAAAGCCATACTCAACATCAGGGAGAACGATCGCGTCTTCAGCGTGGCCAAACTGTTCTTCGCGTATGGTCTCGGAAACGCTCTTTACTTTCCCTTGGCCGTGGGCGCCACGAGCATTCTGTTGCCCGGCCCGCCGAAACCGCAGGCCGTGTTCGATGTTATCGAGCGCCATCGACCGACTCTGCTGTTTTCCGTTCCGTCGAACTATGTCAAGCTTCTGGCGCATCCTGCACCCGAGGGCCGGGAATTCAACCTTTCCATGATCCGGCATGCGATCTCTGCGGGAGAAGCCCTGCCAGCCGCCGTGTTTCATCGCTTCAAACGACGCTTCGGAGTGGAAATTCTGGATGCCATCGGGTCGACCGAAGCATTGCATATGATGATCTCCAACGTTGCGGGAGCAGTGCGGCCAGGCTCCAGCGGCAAAATTATTCCGGGCTTCGAGGCTAAAATCCTGGACGACAGCGACCGCCCGGTTGCCCTGGGGGCGATCGGTAATCTGCTGGTGAAGGCCGATTCCACCTGCGCCGGTTACTGGAATCAGCACGAAAAAACGAAAAACACAATCGAGGGCCATTGGATTCGCACCGGCGACAAGTATTATCAGGACGCGGACGGATATTTCTGGTATGCCGGACGATCCGACGACATGGTGAAGGTGAGTGGTGTGTGGGTGAGCCCGATTGAGATTGAGCGGGTGCTGAGCGAGCATCCGGCGGTACAGGAAGCCGCGGTCGTCTTCCGCAACGACGCGGACGAGCTGCCGAAGCCGGTGGCCTGCATCGTGACGCGCGACGGCACAGTCGGTACTCCGGAACTCGGTCGCGAATTGCAGGAATTTGTGGCCAGCCAGTTGCCGATCTTCAAGCGGCCGCGCTGGGTCGCGTTTCTTCCCGAGCTTCCGAAAACGGCCACCGGGAAGCTGCAACGCTTCAAGCTGCGCGGAGAACGGTGAGTACGAGGATGACGAAAAATTAAGTGGCCAAGCCGTAGAGAAAAACCAAAAAACGCGACCTGGGAATGAATTGCTCAAGCCGATCGCGATTCAGGAGCCTGTGAAGCGGGGCTGAGGGTGGATGTTGTACTCGGAAAAATGGGTCGACCGAAAGCTGGGGAAATCATTGATGACCGGTGAAGGGTTCGGAAATCTACGGGTGCTCTCACTGGAGAGCCGCCGTTCGCGGGAAATGGGCGTGCTGATCGCGAACCACGGTGGGCAGCCTACCGTGGTGGCTTCCACGCGCGAGGTCCCGTCGGGTCCGAACGCCGAGGAATCGGCGTTCGCGCAGGGCCTGATCCACGACCAATTCCGGGTCGTGATCTTCATGACCGGAGTTGGGACGCGGGCTCTGGCACAGGCCATTGAGCCCTCATGCCCGCGAGAGCAATTTGTCGCGGCCTTGACTAAGGTCACCGTGGTAGCGCGAGGGCCCAAACCGGCTACGGTTCTGCGCGAGTTTGGCGTCCCCATCACGCTGACCGTCCCGGAGCCCAATACCTGGCGTGAGATTTTGCACACTCTCGACCAGAATGCGGAGACGGCTCCTCTGAAAGGAACCCACGTGGCGGTGCAGGAACACGGCGTGCCCAGCCGCGAACTGTATGCCGGACTTGCGGAACGGGGCGCACTGGTGTTTCCCGTGCCCGTTTACAAGTGGGCCCCCCCAGAAGATGCCGAGCCGCTGCGCCGAGCGATTGGCGACCTCGCCCGCGGAAACTTCGACGTCGTGCTCTTTACGTCGTCCGTCCAGTTGCATCATTTGTTCCGGTTCGCGGATGAGATGGGGCAGCATGAGGAAGTCGCAGGCGGATTGCGCCGCGCGGTGGTCGGGTCGATCGGCCCGGTAACGTCGGAAACCCTGCGCGAATACGGAATCAGTCCCGACCTGGAACCCTCCCATCCCAAGATGGGTTTTCTGGTGAAGGAGTTGGCGGAGCGGAGCGCGGAACTCCGGCAGCACAAGAAGGGATCTTAGCGCCCGTTGTTCGCATTTCGTAACAAACCCACACCGGTCTTTACAACTGCAAAGCCGCGGCGTAGACTCGCGCCATTCCCCCCGAGAATGGTGTGACGATCGCTATCCCTCCGCGTTCGGATTGCTCCTGTGACGAACATAAACGGCAAAGCGTATGCAATGAACGCCGTTACGCCCATGAAGCCGTGGAAGACGCCGATCCTGCGCGTGCTCTTCTTCGTGCTGGGTGCGATCAAGCCGCTGCAGTCTGGCTTGAAGAATCTCTCCTTTATTCACTTCGCGCGCTGGGTGATCATCGACCGCACCGAGTTTCCCCACCTTGGGCCAAAACAGCCGCAGGAAAAACTCCAGTACGACTATCTGATCTTCTTCAGCAACTTTAACGGGACGTGGAACCAATACATCGACGCCTTTTCCGCTGTCCTTTCCACAGGACTGAATGCGATCTGGATGTGGAGTGAAAAGTTTCCTGGTTCCGTGCCTGTGACGCCTTTCAAAGGCTATATAAATCAGGTTCAATTCGACACGGACTATTACTACAATGCCTACCCGAGGGCGGCGACGAACGATGTCAAAGCCGCGCTTCGCGTGCAAGATGCCTTCACCGATTTCGCCCAGACCAGCCAGACTCTTTCCCCGGCTGAATTCGAGAAGGCGTATCTGGAATTTCTGGTCCGCGTGCAAGCGGACCTGGGCTCCACGGGAATGGCTCCGGTGGGAACGTAATGGCAAACCAGAGCGGACAAATATACGGGCTGACCATCCTGTCGCCCATTCTTGAAGGCGATACTCTCGACATCGCTCACGCCACGGCATTGCGCTGGTATCTGGCGAGTTTGCCGAGGGACCATACCAGCCCCTTCGCGCAAGTTTCCAGCACACACTTTGCCCGCCTGGTGGTCATGGACGACGTGGTCTTTGTGGGTGCGCCCGCGATCGAAGAACACCTGAAGTCCCGCTATCTCGTGTTCGAGACAAATTTCGACGGCGATCTCGACGCCTATCTCATCCGCATGGCGAAGGAAATTCCCGACTTCGTGGATTCCGTCTGGAAGCATTGTGTGGGCTATCCGGGAGTGGCCGACCCGGCCGCATTCGGCGCCTACATGAAGAAATGCCAGATCGAAACCACATTTTTCTTCGCCGACGTAAATAACCAGACCGTGCAGCAGAACTTGAAGGCTCTGCAGCTGCAGTCGGCTCTCTCGCACTTCATTGGGCAAAATCAAGGCAAGCCCGCGGCCGAAATACAGAAGTCGTTCGGCGTATTGTTGGAACATCTGGCGAAAGCGCCCGCGCCTCTGCCCGGCGGCAAGGACTCCGAGAAAACTGCCGCGGAGGATCGCCCGTATGATCGATAGTGCGAAGATCGATGGTGCGAAGATCGATAGTGCGAAGATCGGGGGCACGAAGATTGACGTTTCCGATATCCAGGGCTTCGCGCTGAAGGGCTACAACTTTCCCTACGCGCGGTATCTGTTGCTGGAACTCGGCCACGTCAAAGGGGCTCGAGACTTCATTGGCCAGATCGTGCACTACCTCACCACCGGCGAGCGTTGGGAGGAAAAGCCGGTTTCGACGGTAAACATCGCATTCACCTTCCCTGGGCTCGCCAAACTTGAACTCCCCGAGCCCACCTTGTTGAGCTTCCCGGTCGAATTTCAGCAAGGCATGAAGGCGCGAGGAGAGATTCTCTACGACACAGGAAAGAACAGCTCTGAACATTGGGAACCGGTTTGGCGGGATAACCGCGTGCATATCTGGCTGGCTGTGAACGCGCAGACCCCAGCAGCGCTCGAGGAGCAATGCGCGCTCCTGCTGCAGATCGCGAATCAGACGGGCGGAGCCATGTTGCTGCAAGCGCAGGATGCACACGCGATTTTCATCGACGGCAAGCCCACCACGAAGGAGCACTTCGGTTACACGGATGGATTCGGGAACCCGGATTTTAAAGGCGCGGAACGGGATTGCGTGCCGGGCCAAGGCAAGCTGACCGCCGACGGAAAATGGGAAGCCTTGGCCACCGGCGAATTCTTGCTGGGATACGCCGATGAGTCCGGCGAGCTGCCGGTGGCTCCCATCCCTCATCTGCTGGCGCGCAACGGCACGTTCATGGTCTACCGCAAAATGCATCAGAACGTAGCGACTTTCCGTAGCTTTCTTGAAGAGCAGGGCCGGCTGTATCCCGGCGGAAAAGAAAAGCTGGCTTCGAAATTTGTCGGCCGCTGGCGAGACGGAACTCCGGTTGAGCTTTCACCGGATGGCATGGATCCCGCGCTGGTCGCCGACTACGATCGCAACACGAATTTCACTTACGGCAAGGATTTGAACGGCCTGCGCTGTCCGGTTGGCGCCCACATCCGGCGCGGAAATCCGCGTGACGCATTTGGATTCAACGGCGAGCTGGTCAACCGCCGGCGCATCATGCGCCGCGGGTTGACTTACGGAACTTACGTGCCGGAGGGTCAGCCGGTTCGCGATGAAGACGAACACGGCATTATCTTTATGGCTTTGAATGCCAGCCTGTTCCGCCAGTTCGAATTCGTTCAACAGCAGTGGATTGAATACGGAAATGATTTGCACCAGGGCAACGACAAGGACCTGGTGATCGGAAATCACGGAGGCAGAGGCAAGAGCGTTTTGCAGGGAACGGCCGATCCGCAGAATCCGCCGTTCCTCTGTGCGAACCTGCCCAACTTCGTCGAACTGCGGGGCGGCGACTACTTTTTTATGCCCAGCTTGACGGCATTGCAAATGATAGCCAGCGGAACCGTAGATCCGAGATAGAGATTCAAAATAAGACCCGACAAGAAACGCAGCCAGCGGAGACACCGATGTTCGAAAATCTCAAGAGCATTCTTGGCCGAATCGACGCGGAATGTGTTGAGCTTACGCACGAGGTAATGGCTTCCGTCGATCGCGAACTCGCCCAGGTGAAAGGCGAGGTGACGTCTTTTCTCAACGCAATCAAAGCGCATCTGACCCAGTATCCGGAACCGATCTTCGCCATCCTGCGCCGAATCAAGCCCATTCTGCTCTTCGAGAACTACGCCCTGGTCACGCGGTTTGAAGATGTGCAGGAAGTGCTGGCGCGCGACGACGTATTCCAGGTGATCTATGGCAAGAAAATGAGAGTGGTCACCGGCGGAGAAGATTTTTTTCTCGGCATGCAGAATTCGCCCGAGTATACGCGCGACGTTTCGCACATGCGCAGCGTGGTTCGCCGGGAAGATATCCCCGGCAGAATCGCCCCCTTCGTGCAGAGAACGGCGGGCGATCTGGTGGCTGCGGCGGGCGGCCGGCTGGACGTCGTGCAGTTGAGCAAGACCGTGCCGGCACGCTGGATTGCTGATTACTTCGGCTGCCCGCCGCTGTCCGATCAACAGGTCGAGGCCTGGGGAAGTGTGCTGTTCCAGTATCTTTTCCTGGATGTAGAGAATGATCCAAAACTGGCGCAGACCGCGATCACTACTGCGGCTGAAGTGCGCAACTGGCTGGACGAAACCATCGCCGCGCGAAAGGCAAGCCGAGTTGCCAAGGATGATGTGCTCGGCCGCTGCTTGCTCCTTCAGAGTGCCGGTCTGCCGGCCATGGAGGATATCGGCATTCGAAATAACATTCTCGGCCTGCTGGTGGGCGCGATTCCAACCACTTCCAAGTGCTGCGCTCAGGTGCTCGATCAATTGTTCCAACGCCCCCAGCAGTTGCAGGGAGCGCAAGCCGCCGCTCTCGCCGATGACGACGCGCTGCTGGCGAAGTATGTGTTCGAAGCTCTCCGCTTCAACCCCAATAACGCCGGCGTCTATCGCCTGGCTGCCGAAGATTATCCTCTGGCCAAAGCCTCATTCCACGGAACCACGATTCCAAAGGGCACCACGGTGATTGCGGCAACGCAATCAGCAATGTTCGACGACCGCTTGGTGGATCAGCCCCACGAGTTTCAGATTGACCGCCCGGAATATTTGAGTATGCATTTCGGATACGGACTTCACACTTGCTTTGGGCAATACATCAACCGGGTGCAAATACCGGGAATATTGAAGCCGCTTCTAAAGCGCCCCGGCTTACAACGAGCCGGAGACTTGCAATACGCAGGGCCGTTTCCGTCGAGCTTGCTGGTGCATTTCGAGTAACCGATTTCGGCCTGCGACAAGATTTCGCGATGGAAGATCGAACCCGCAAAGAGCGAATCCGGAGCGGAGAAAGGGCAGAGCCATGATTCCCGTCTTGATCACATTTCCTCCCAGCCTCGACAGCGAAACCAGCCGCTTTCTGGTTGAGCACTACGGAATCGAAAGCGTCGAGAAACGACAAGCGCTGATTTTTTCATTCTTCGTGACGCTCTGGCACGGTTTCACTCCGATATTCCCCTTGCTGTACGGCGACTCACTCAGACTCATCGGCCCGCGCCCCATCGTCGACCATTTCGATCCTCAGTCTTCGTCCGATTTGAAGCTGTTGCCCACCGACCCGAACAACTTGAGCCAGGTCAATTCCGACTGGACTCTGTTCAACTCGACCTTGGCGTTCGCCACCGCCAAGTTCGCCTATTACTATCTGCTTCCCCATCGCGACCTCATGATCCGTCCGCTGAGCGAGGGAACTCCGGCTTTCGAGCAAAAGGCGGTTGCGCGGGCGTATCCGGTATTTGCCGGACTGCTCAGGTTGCTCCTGCAACTGAGCCTGAGTACGGCGCAGCAATCCCTGGCCACAATCAGGACCACATTCAGTGCTGTCGACGCGCGGCTCGCCGACGGACGGAAATTTCTGGTGGGCGGGTGCTTCACGCTGTCCGACCTTGCCTTCGCCGTCGCGGCAGCGCCCGTCGTCCTTCCCGCAGGTTACGGTGGCCCCATCCCTTCCTTTGAACAAATGCCTCCCGAAGTGCAAACCGTGGTCACGGAAATGCGTGCCCATCCCGCGGGAACATTCGCGTTACGGATTTACCAGGAACAAAGATATCGACTCCCCGAAACGCGAGCCATCGCGGGATAAACCGAAGACCATCCTTTCGTCCGGACTGGCTCACAGCCTAACGCCGCCCTCGTTGTGTCCACCCCCCCGCACGGGGTGTTCAATATTGCACAGCCTGCGGATAGATTCGCGTTTTAAGGTTGGGGCCAACCAAAGCTCGAAGCGAATCCTAAACTCAAAGAGAGCCTTAAAAAACAAGCGGAGCTTAGA
>Ga0210393_10003249_pt1 | contig 13094 bp, 10 predicted proteins | sample IncBWC27OmetaG_FD_160068 | JGI IMG/M metagenome (GOLD analysis project Ga0210393, IMG submission 160068) | Forest soil microbial communities from Barre Woods Harvard Forest LTER site, Petersham, Massachusetts, United States - Inc-BW-C-27-O ... | reverse complement strand
GCGGGACGCATGTCCGTTCCCCGGACATATGTTTCCAAAATTGAAAACGAAAAAGCCACGCCCACGCTCTCTTCGCTGGAGCGGCTGGCGCGAGCTCTGGAGGTGACCGTGCCCGAACTGCTCAGTGGCGGAGAAAAGAGCCGTCAGGACGAAATCAGCGATTTAGTGAAAGACCAGTTCATCGCGGAGATTCTGCCGTTCGTTTCGCAGCTGAATGGAATGCAGATGTCAAGCATCCTGACCCAGGTGCGAGACTTAACGATCCGGCCAAGAAGGACCGCGTAGCGAAGGGAAATCATGTGAGGACAGCCGCCCTCGGCTGTCCGCCGGGCGAAGCCCGGCTGTTGCGTCACATAATTTTATCCGGGCAACCAGCCAACTCAACGCCGGGACCAAACATTGGTCCCGGCTTTTTTGTGCGGGCTCGCCGGCACCGCCACGGCTGAATCCGAAGTAGATCGACTGACATCTATCCAGCATGCAGTTGGAAGAAAGTGAAAATGTTTTCTCGGCTGTTAGAGTTGTAGGGACGGGCGCATCTGCCCGTCCGGTCGGGCGCAACGAGACGCTTGCGAATCCTCCGAGTCAGCGTGCAGCGAGCGGCTGGGGGGATCAAGCTCCAAGCTTAGCAACGCCGGCCGCGAAGGTCTCTGACGATTCGCTGCTCGATGCCTACTCCCGCGCCGTCACCGGGGTGGTAGACCGCGTCAGTCCCTCGGTAGTGAACATCGAAGTCCATCAGTCCGCAGGCCGCGCACGTTCGGGCGAGCCCCGCGAACGCCGCGGCGGAGGTTCGGGCTTCGTCTTCACACCCGATGGCTTGATTCTCACCAACAGCCACGTCGTGCACGATGCCAGCCGTATCGAGGTCACGCTCTCCGACGGCCGCCGCATGCCCGCGACCGCCATCGGCGACGACCCTGCTAGCGACCTGGCGGTGATACGAATCGACAACGCACGCGTCGATGAGCCCGGCCTCACCGCCGCTGCCCTCGGCGACTCCCAGCAGCTTCGTGTGGGACAGCTCGTAGTCGCGATCGGCACTCCCTACGGATTCCAATCCACTGTAACGGCGGGTGTCGTCAGTGCCCTGGGACGTTCGCTGCGTTCCTATTCCGGTCGCCTGATCGACGACGTCATCCAAACCGACGCCGCGCTCAATCCCGGCAACTCGGGCGGCCCGCTGGTCGATTCCGCAGGCCGCGTCGTTGGCGTGAACACAGCAACCATTTTGCCGGCACAAGGAATCTGTTTCGCCATCGGCATCAACACCGCCAAGTTCGTAGCCAGCCGCCTTCTCCGTGATGGCCGCATCCGCCGCAGCTACATCGGCGTCTCCGCCCAGACCGTGCCCGTTCATCGCCGCGTGGTCCGCTTCTACGATCTAACTAAAGAATCGGGGGCGCTGGTTCTGTCCGTGGAAGACAATAGTCCCGCGAAGCGCGCTGGCTTGCGCGATGGCGATGTAATCGTCACCTTGGAAGGCCATCCCGTAGCTGGAGTTGACGACCTCCACCGCGTGCTGACCGACGTTCGTGTCGGCGTGAGCTGCGCGCTGACGGTGCTGCGGCATACGGAAAGGCTGGAGCTGAAGATCGTGCCAGAGGAAGCGAAGTAACCTCCGTTATGTGGAGCGGGCGCCCCGCCCGCTAACCCCTAGCCCACAGTAATGCTCCAGAGTGGTGGGTTCGCCAGCACAGCTTCATCCGCAGCCGTGCCCTTCCCGTCATTGCACCCCGCCTTCCCGCTGTGTTAGCTTCGGAATTCGGAAGGGGATAGGCCTTGCAGGCAAAGATTCCCGCCGGTCTGGATCGCAAGGAAGCGGAAGTCTACCGGCATCTCGATCCAGCGCGGCTCCCAAGACACATCGCGATCATCATGGACGGCAATGGGCGCTGGGCGAAACGGCGCCACATGCCGCGCGTGGCCGGACATCGCGCGGGTGTCGCCGCCGTCCGCTCCACCGTGGAAACGGCGGCCCGCGTCGGCATTCATGCGCTCACGCTTTACGCCTTCTCGGAGGAAAACTGGAAGAAGCGTCCCAAGAGTGAAGTCGATTTCTTAATGCGCCTGCTCAGCCGCTATCTCAAAGCCGAAGTTCCCACGCTGAACAAAAATAATATCCGGCTGGAATATATCGGACGGCAGCACGAGCTTCCGGAAGATGTGCAAGAGCGCATGGAATGGGCGCGCGCCAGCACCGAAAAAAATACTGGCACGATTCTCACGCTGGCGCTCAACTACAGCGCCCGCAGCGAACTTGTGGACGCCTTCCGCTCCATGGTCAACGCCGCTTCGCAAAACGGCGGCCTAGAACACCTGCGCATTGACGAGGACACCGTCGGAGAGCATCTTTACACACGCGACTTGCCCGATCCGGATCTCGTAGTGCGCACCTCCGGCGAGATGCGTCTCAGCAACTTCCTGCTCTGGCAGTTGGCCTATGCGGAGATTTACGTGACCCCCACGTTGTGGCCGGATTTCCGCGGCGTTCATTTGCTCGAAGGCATCGCCGAATATCAGAAGCGCGAGCGCCGCTACGGCGGATTAAACGATTCCAAGCACGGTGATTCCCATCCGCACCCTGAACCGCTAAAGGTTCCCAAATAGACTCCGCATGCTGAAGCGCATCGCGACCGCGCTGGTCTTGATTCCTGTTGTAGTGCTCCTGGTGCTGCGCGCACCAGTGCCCGTCGTGGCCGCGGTCGCCGGAGCCGTGGCTTTGGTTACAGTCCAGGAATTTCTGAAGTTAACTGAATCCTATGAGGTTCAGCCCCTTCGCCTGCCCACTTACATTTTCGTAGGATTATTCTTCCTCGTGCTGGCCGCCAGCGCCGCGGGTGAAACGCCTCAACCCGCGACGATGAAATTCGTGCTGGGCTCAGGCTTCGCGTGTGCCATCTCTCCATTTATTTTTTTGACGATCGCCATGAGGCGTACACAGATCAGCGGCGCGTATCCAGCTGCCGCAGCCGCAGCCTTCGCCTTCGCCTATGTGGCGCTGCCCATGGGAATGCTGGTCCAGATCCGCCAGCTGTCGGCGGGCGCATTTTTGATTCTCTACCTCCTTCTCGTGGTATGGGCCGGTGATATCTTCGCTTACTTCGTGGGCCGCTCGCTCGGCCGACATCTGATGGCGTCGCGAATCAGCCCAAAAAAAACCTGGGAGGGTGCGGCCGCGTCCCTGCTGGCAAGTCTAGCCGTCGGAGTTCTGTTTTTTAACCACGCCTTGCAGATCAGCTCCTTCCTATTACGCATTGGACTGATCCAGCGTCGCGACGGAATCTTCGGCTTGGAGAAGCCGGAAATCTGGCCTGTGATCCTGCTGACCGTTGCATTAAACATTGCCGCGCAACTCGGCGACCTGGTTGAATCCCTGATCAAACGCGGCGCTGGAGTGAAAGATTCCGGCACCATCCTCCCCGGCCACGGCGGGATGCTCGATCGCATCGACGCCCTGCTCTTCGCGGCCCCGGTGCTGTGGTACTATGCGGCTTGGCACGTCATGCAGTAGCGGTTAGTTGGCACAATGTGAACTTGCCTCGGTATCCCCCGCTGAAACCGCTGCACCTGGATAGTTCTCTAAACGCCGGCAAAATTGCCAGCATGGATCGGTTGTCGACCGAAACCTTGCGGGTCTCGCTATTGCCGGGGGTGGAGGGTTGTCTGAAAACGCGGCCAGATGGAACTATACTGGATGGGCACCACCGCATTCACGTTCTACGCCAGCGCGGCGTAAGTGTTAACGACCTTCCACGGGACGTGGTGGTGAAGGATCAGGATTGAAATGCGCAAAGATATTTACTGGCTCGATGGAGCATGGCCCGGCAAGCTGGCCGTTGGTCCTCGCCCGCGCGGCGGAGACTGGCTAAAGGATGACATCGCAACTTGGAAGCGAGAAGACATAAATACTGTCCTTTCGTTGCTCACGCCCGAAGAGGAAAGAGAGATGGGTCTCCGCGATGAAGCGAGCGAAGTTAGAATACAAGGGATGGAATTCACCTCGTTTCCGATTCCTGACCTCCAGATTCCAAGGTCAGAAGCGAAGTGGGCGGAAGTCTTAGAGAAAGTTTCTCTCGCTCTTTCGAGCGGCAAGAACGTCCTTGTACATTGCCGCCAGGGAATCGGCCGCAGCGGATTGGTGGCGGCCTGTCTTCTTGTGAAAAAGGGGATGAGCCCCGGAGCTGCCGTAGAGTCGGTCTCAGCCGCTCGCGGACTATCCGTTCCAGAGACTCCCGAGCAACGAGATTGGATTGAACATTACGCTGTCGCATTGGCAGGTATGAAATGAAGAAGTCTGCCCCATGCACCTTGTGCAAATAACCAATGAAACGCATCGCCATCCTGGGATCCACCGGCTCCATCGGCCGCAGCACGCTGAGCGTCGCCGAATCGTATCCGGATCGCTTTCAGATTGTGGCCCTGGCCGCCGGCGCCAACCTGGACGCTGCTTTCGAGCAAGCGCGCGAATGGCGTCCGCGCCTGATTTCGATCGCCGCCGAACCCGACGCAGATGTACTTCGCGCCCGCCTGAAGCAGGCAGGCGTCGCCAACATCGAAGTAGTCCATGGCCCGGCTGGCACGGTAAAGGTCGCTACTCACCCTGACGTTGATTTCGTAGTCAGCGCCATCGTCGGCGTAGCCGGACTCGAAGCCACTTACGAAGCGGTAAAAGCAGGAAAGACCGTCGGCGTAGCCAACAAGGAATGCCTGGTCGCCGCCGGTGAGTTGATCACTGCCGAATCCCGCCGCCAAGGCAAACCCTTGCTGCCGATCGATAGCGAGCATAATGCCGTTCACCAATGCCTGCGCGGTGGACGCATGGAAGAAGTGGAACGTATCTGGCTGACGGCCTCGGGCGGCCCGTTTCTAAACACGCCGCGCTCGGAATTCAGTTCCATTACGGTCGAGCAGGCGCTCAACCATCCAACCTGGAAGATGGGCAAGCGCATCACCATCGACTCGGCTACATTAATGAACAAGGGCTTCGAGGTCATCGAGGCGTGCAGATTGTTTCATATCCCGCCCGTTAAAGTGGAAGTGATTGTCCATCCGCAGTCCACAATTCACTCCATGGTCGAGTTCGTGGATGGCAGCATACTTGCTCAATTTTCGGTGACGGACATGCGCTTGCCCATTTTGTACGCTCTAACATATCCCGACCGCATTCAATCGGATATGCGCTTCCCTGTCAGTAACTTGCGTCATCTGGACTTCTGCCCCCCGGACATGAGTAAATTCCCTTGTCTCCGTTTGGCGTACGAGGCGGTCGAGGCAGGCGGGGCAAAGACAGTTGCACTGAATGCCGCCGACGAAGTTGCGGTCGCCGCGTTTCTCGAAGGCAGCATCGCATTCGATGAGATTCCCAGAATCATCGAAGACGCGCTCTCAGCCTCTAGTTCTGGGAAACTGGGTTCGATCCCGGAAGTGCTTCAAGCCGATTTGGAAGCTCGCCGATATGCCAAAGAACGCGTGAGCAGATTGACCGGCACCGAAAGGCCAAGGGCAACTTCTTTCAGCTAACATATTTTCATCGAATGTGCAGGTTGTAGAATCTAACGAAGTGCGGAGTACGTATCTCAATCATGCCTGATTTTCTGATTTCGCTGATCGCCGTCGTCGTCATCCTTGGATTCATGATCTTGATCCACGAATTCGGCCACTACGCCGTGGCCAAATGGCTGGGTGTAAGGGTCGAAGTGTTCTCCATTGGATTCGGCAAGCGCCTTCTCGGCTTCCGCAAGGGTGATACCGACTACCGCATTAGCGCGATTCCTCTCGGTGGCTACGTCAAGATGAGCGGCGAAAATCCCATGGACGAGCGCACCGGCGATCCAGCGGAATTTCTCTCGCACTCCCGCTGGCACCGTTTCCTGATCGCCATCGCCGGCCCGGCCATGAATATCATGCTGGCCATCTTCCTTTTGGTCGGCGTTTTCATGGTTCACTACGAATACCCCGCGATCTACGACAGCCCGACCGTGATTGGATGGGTCATGCAGGATACGCCTGCAGCCAAGGCTGGCCTCCAGCGGAACGACCGGATCACGCGCATTGAAGGGATACAAGATCCGACCTGGGAGGTGGTTGAAACCCGCACCGCCCTTAGTCCCGGCCAACCTTTGGACGTTACGATCGACCGCGGTGGGCAGCTTCTGACCAAAACCATCTCACCTGAGCCCGACGGCGTGGATCGCATCGGATTTGCCGGCTGGGCCCCCAAAGAGCCTTGCGTCTGCGTCACAGACCTTACCCCGGGTATGCCTGCCGATAAAGCGGGCCTGCGCGATGGCGATGAGATTCTGGCGGTCGATGGCCGGCCCGTCCCCGCTTTGGCCGCCATGGTAGAGATACTGGAAAAAACCAAAGACAAGCCAATCTCCATCACCGTCCGTCGCGACTCTGAAACTAAGGACTTCACCGTTCAGCCGGTCCTGGTCGAAAAAAGATATCGCATCGGCATCGGCAGCATGCCGATGAAGGTCACCAGGCTCTCCTTCCCCGCCGCCTTACATCTTTCGCTGCAGGAGAACAGAAAAGCTTCGCTGCTGATTCTTGAACTCGTGCAGAAAATGCTGCAAGGGAAGATTTCCGTTCGTTCCATCGAGGGCCCAATCCGTATCGGCCAAGCCGCCGGAGAAGCCGCGAAACGCAAAGGTTGGACCCCGCTGCTGCTGCTCACCTCGGCGATCAGTTTGAACCTTGGCGTCTTTAACCTGCTGCCTATTCCCATCCTCGACGGGGGAGTGATCTTCTTCCTCCTGATCGAGACTTTAATGGGTCACGACATCAGCCTGCGCATCAAGGAACGCGTTTACCAGGCCGCATTCGTTTTCCTCGTGCTCTTCGCCGTCATGGTTATTTACAACGATCTACTGAAGACAATTCCGGGACTGGCGGACCGCCTGCAATAGGCGGTCACGGCTGAAGTCGAAAGGCTCTTTATTCTGTTTCCGCAGTTAGGCTACACTCCTGCCCACGTGGACCATGCCGGTTAAGCCATTGGGCAGCGAGTGGGAGCGATGGGTAGTCCGAGCCGGGGCTCAGATCGTCGTCCTGGGATGGACGGCGGCCCTTATGTTCGGGCAAACCGAACAAGCTTTACACCCGCCCAAGAAATTTCAAATCGGTCGCACGCCCATCCAGCATATCGTCTTTATCGTCAAAGAAAACCGCAGCTTCGACAGCTACTTCGGGACCTTTCCCGGAGCCAATGGAGCGACCAGCGGCGCGATTTCGACCGGGCAAGTGATTCCTTTAGGCCGCCTGCCCGATATAACCCCGAACGATCCCGGTCATGGCTGGACGGAGGCGTTGACCTCGATCGACGGCGGCAAGATGGACCGCTTCGATATTATCGACGGCGGAAACATCAACGGCGCATTCATGTCGTACACCCAGTTTCAGCAGTCCGATATTCCCAACTACTTCACCTATGCCTACAATTTTGTTCTCTCCGACAACACTTTTTCCTCCATGCACGGAGGAAGTTTCCCGCAACATCTTTATTCGATCGCTGCGCAGTCTGATGGTGTGATCAACATTCCGTTCCTCAATCAGGGCAAGACCGGACTCAGCGGATGGGGTTGCGACGATCCCGCCGCCACTCTGGTCCAGGTAATGGACGAAGAAGGCGATATCACAGGCGAGTTTCCCTGTTTCGATTTCCAGACCCTGGCCGACAGCATGGAGACGGCGGGCGTCTCCTGGAAATACTACGCGCCCGGGGTTGGCGAGCAGGGTTACGTCTTCAATACCTTTGACGCGATCAACCACATCCGAAATAGCAGTCTCTGGAACACCAATGTCGTTTCTGACACGCAATTCGCTAACGATGCGCTGAGCGGTACGTTGCCGGCCATGAGTTGGCTGGTGACTGGAGCGGCAAGTGAGCATCCTCCTAACAGTTCGTGCTTCGGCGAGAACTGGACGGTGACTCAGCTCAACGCCCTCATGCAGGGGCCGGACTGGGACTCGACCGCCGTTTTTTTAACCTGGGATGACTTCGGTGGTTTCTATGACCACGTTCCCGTGCCGCAGCCGGACGTTTACGGCTTCGGGCCGCGAGTCCCCATGCTGATCATTTCGCCCTACGCAAAACCCGGCCACATCTCTCACACACTCTATGAGTTTTCGTCCGTGCTCAAGTACGCGGAAGAAACTTTCGGCTTGGCGCCGCTGACGGAACGGGACGCGAAAGCTAACGACATGCAGGATAGTTTCAACTATTCGCAAAGCCCTAACCCTCCGCTCATCCTGACGCAGCGTAGTTGTCCCGTCGCCTCTACGACTGAACTGACTTTCGGAAGTGTCCCCGTGCGAGTTCCCAGCCCGAGCATTACCGTGAATGTGACGAATTGGGGAAGCAGCAACATGTCACTGGGCCAGTTCTCGACCACGGGTGATTTTTCATACAACAGCAAGTGTCCGAAATCTCTCCTCGCGGGCGCTTCGTGCGCGATCAACGTCACGCTCACGCCGACCGCAACCGGAACCCGCACTGGCACGCTCACCATCAACGACGGTGACGCGACCAGCCCTCAAATCGTGAATCTGACTGGGACCGGGAGCGATGCGAAACTCTCAGTGTTTTGGCCCGGCTTGAACTACGGGATGAAGTCGATCAACTCAAAAACGAACAAGGCTGTCACCTATACAAACATTGGGACGAAGCCGTTAAACATCTCGAGCGTGCAAGTAATCGGCGACTTTTCCCAGACCAATACCTGCGGTGGTACTGTGGCCCCCGGTGTTTCCTGCACTTTCAACGTAACCTACCAACCCACATCTACCGGAGCATTGTTTGGCAACCTGGCAATCAACGATACGGACATAGGTAGTCCTCACGTAGTGCACTTGGCGGGGGCAGGTCAGGCGGCGGTCGCCTCCCCAACCTCGCTCAAATTCCCCAGCGTTCCTGTGGGAAGTTCGAGCGCTCCGCTCGTCATCACTCTCACCAACAAGGGAACGGTTGCACTGAACGTTGTGAGTGTCGTCGCCAACGGAGATTTCAGTCAGAGCACCGACTGCGGAATCGGGCTGCCCGTGGGAGCCAAATGCACAGTCAGCGTGATATTCACGCCAACGGTCAGCGGCGCGCGGACAGGAACCCTGGTCTTTGGTGACAACGACCTCACCAGCCCCCAGATCGTTCAACTCACCGGAACCGGGACGTAAAGCTTCAGGTCGATTCCAAAATATTCCGCAGCCAGATGCTCCTACGCGCCGCTCCCAAACGGATCGTCGCTGGTCACGCCATTGGGCAAGGCATTCACCGCGGCCTGAAAATTGGACCACGCGCTATCGGCCGATTGCGAGGTCAGATTGGCATAAAGTTGAGCCAGTGTCCCCGAGTCGCCCAGCTCCACCATCGCCGGAGCGATTTGGTTCAACGCGTACCCCTGACTCATTAACCAGGATATAAACGCCATCCCGCACCCAATGCTGTCTGCATCCTGATCGGTCGGGTTGGTCTGGTCGACCCAGTCTGCCATCCCATCCTGAGCCCACGTTGGGGCCGTCGCGAAGTCTGACAGCGCATTGTTCCCAACCTGCTCCGCACACCAGCGCGACAGGGCTTCTCCGGTACTGACGCCGCACAGGTTCCCGCCCATCGAGCACTCACTCAATTCAGCCTCGAACAAAGCCGACACTCGCGCCGAGTTGCCAAACGATGCGCATACCTCTATCGCATTTCCTGTGCTGTAGTCGCAGCCACCGTGGTCCGCGCCACCGGTACCGTCGGTTGCGCCGCCTAGAGCGTAAATAATGACGCTGACCGATCCCCCGGTGGTGCCGAAAATAGCGTCGTTCGCGTTCGCGACGCGGTCGCCATCGTTGACCAGGTCCTGCGCATTTTGCAATCCGGGCGCTCCCAGCGTCGGATCTACATAGACGGTCACCCGCCCGCTCGGAGTGCTTCCAACAAACTGGGATGTCCCCTGATAACTCGGCCACTGCGGAGCCGCCGGTCCCGCCGCGGTTGCGGCTTTTACCCTCCGTAAAATTGCTGTTGCTTGAATTCGGTGATGACGCATGAAACCTCCAACCTTCTTATTAGTTATGGTGAACCTCTCCCCGCTCGGATTGCAACCTCTCAGCAGTCCATCTCCAATCAAGCCCGCCAGGCCGCGCTGGATGCCGCTTTTCGGGAGGAACAACCCCCGGTAGGCTTTCCGAATCTGATTGCCGAACCCATTCCGGCCACCGCTCTGCGCCTTTCAAAGGATTCCCGATGTATCCCACTTGCTCCAACTCTACCTCCCACCGCCGTCCAGGTGTATATCGATAACAGCCTGGTCTACGACAACACCAGCCAGACTGCTTACGTAAACCAGAATTTTTCCGTAGCCAAAGGCTCCCATACGATTGTCGTGAAAGCCTTCGACGCCAACGGCAAAATCTATTCGCAAACCATCACGATCAACGCACAGTAGGGCCAAAGGCAGTAGAGCCAATAAAAGATCGGAGGGTGCGGGCCCCTGCATGATTCCACGGGCCCGCATTCTGCGAGTAACGCACCTGTCGCATGTTAAAATATAGCTTCTCATGGCTATCGTTTCCCGCAGGAAAACCGTGACCGCCGTTGTCGGCGGCGTGCGCGTCGGCTCCGATGCACCAGTTGTGGTGCAATCGATGACCAACACAGACACCGCAGACATTCCCTCCACCGTTCAGCAGTGTGCAGCTCTGGCCCGCGCCGGATCCGAACTGGTACGCGTCACGGTCAACAACGAAGAAGCAGCAGCAGCCGTTCCCCACATCGTCGAGCAACTCGACAAGCAGGGCATCCGCGTCCCCATCATCGGCGACTTCCACTACAACGGACACGTCCTGCTCACCAAGTATCCCGAATGTGCGCGCGATCTCGCCAAGTACCGGATTAATCCTGGCAACTCCAGCATTGGACGCAGCGGCGACTCGAATTTTCGTACCATGATCGAAGTCGCGGTGAAATATCAGAAGCCGGTGCGGATTGGCGTGAATTGGGGCTCCCTCGACCAGACGCTGCTCACCCGGATGATGGACGAGAACTCGCTCCTCGCCGAGCCGCTAGATGCCCGGGAAGTCACGATGGAAGCAATGGTCGTAAGCGCACTCGGTTCCGCCGATCTCGCGCAAAAATTCGGGCTCCGTCCAGATCAGATTATTCTCAGCGCGAAAGTCAGCGGCGTGCAGGATCTCATCGACGTTTATCGCTCCCTCGCCGCCCGCTGCAACTACCCCCTGCACCTTGGCCTCACCGAGGCAGGTATGGGAGCCAAGGGCGTGGTCGCATCCAGCGCCGCCATGGGAGTGGTTCTGCAGGAAGGTATCGGCGACACCATCCGCGTTTCTCTAACGCCGGCTCCCGGAGGCGACCGTACCGAAGAAGTTAGGGTGGCACAGCAGATTCTGCAATCCATGGGCATTCGCAGCTTTACCCCTCAAGTTACTGCATGCCCCGGCTGTGGCCGCACCACCAGCACATTTTTCCAGGAAATGGCTCAACAGATTCAAACTTACCTTCGCGAACAGATGCCCACCTGGAAAGGCCGGTATATCGGCGTGGAAGAGATGAAGCTTGCGGTCATGGGATGCGTTGTGAATGGCCCGGGTGAATCCAAGCACGCCAACATCGGCATCTCTCTGCCAGGCACATTTGAGGAGCCCAAAGCTCCCGTCTACGTGGATGGACGCCTGTTCACCACCCTCAAAGGTGATCGCATCGTCGCGGAGTTCATCGGCATCCTAGACGAATATGTCGACTCGCATTACGCCGCCCGCGAAACCCAAAATGAAGAAGTAGCCACGAGAAACTAAGGACTGTTTGTTCCTTGCCGGATTGCTATTGCGCGGATTGCTATTGCCCCATCAACAGGAAGATTGGGCTTTGCAAAGCCGTGGCGCTATTGGCCTCGGGAGCGGTGACAAGATCTGTGACGACCGTGTCCGGGGGTAAGGTATTTCCCGAATTATTCGTGTTCGCATTGGTTGTATTGATCACCGCGACAACTCCTGCGTCACACATGCTCACATAAACTCGGCTGCTGTCTGCCGCAGCCACAGTGAACATCCGGAAGCGCGTGACGGCCGGCGAATATAGCGCCGGATAAAGCGCAGCGCTCGCGCAGGAAGCGACTGGCGCCACTGCGTACTGACCCACGGCATAAGGCGCGAAGCCCAGCAAGCTTAGAGTCGGCGCACTGGGATATTTCACCGCAAAACTGTTCGCGTCAAACACCGTGAGCCCCGGGATTACGCAGGAGCCAGCCACATTTGTATCGGGACATGTGGTCGCTGTCTGATAACTGGCCACATAGAAACGGCTGCCGTCGAGCAACGCTGTCACGCCAACCGGTGTACATCCGCTGGGACAAGCCGTAGATCCTGCCGTGAACGAGATGGCCGCAAGCAGGGTCGGAGTATCGGTCGCGCTGGTGTCAGAAAAGACATACACCACTCCCGTCACTGGATTCGTCACGTAGAGCCGGTTCAGGTTCGGGTCGAAGAAAATGTAGTTCGCCCCCACTCCTACAGGAAGCGTACTGGTGACCGTGTCAGTGACGACGTCAATCGTAACCAGTTGCCCGTCGCCCTCCGTAACCACATAAACCTTCTGGCTGTCTTTCCGCGCCACTACCCAGACCGGGGTCACGCCGGTAAAACCGGTCACGATGTTTTGAGACAAGTCCGTCGGATTCAAACTGGTAACGCTGTTGCTCCCTTGATTGGCCACATAAAGTTTGAAAGCGTCTGGAGTTTCGGCCAGACTGACTGGACTGGTTCCGACTGGAACCGTGTTGCTCAACACGTTCGACGACGTGTTGATGGAACTTACCGAATTCGTGCCGAAGTTAGCAACATATAGCGCAGTGTTCTGAGTTGTGTTCACAAAGACCGGTTGCGAGCCTGCCGGCAAAGCGATCGTGTTCACCGCACCCAATCCGGTCCCAATCGTTGATTGAAACGCCGGCGTAAACGACGAAACCGCATCCACTCCTCCGGATGCGACACTTCCCGCACTTGATACAAAAACTCTGGAATTGTTAGGGGAAAGGGCAACAGAAGTGGGATTGTCGCCAAGGTTCGGCTTCGACGGATCGTAGCTAGGA
>Ga0210393_10003245_pt1 | contig 13101 bp, 13 predicted proteins | sample IncBWC27OmetaG_FD_160068 | JGI IMG/M metagenome (GOLD analysis project Ga0210393, IMG submission 160068) | Forest soil microbial communities from Barre Woods Harvard Forest LTER site, Petersham, Massachusetts, United States - Inc-BW-C-27-O ... | reverse complement strand
CGTTCGCGCCGAGCGCGCGAGCCGGTAACCAGCATGCCATACGAACGGCGCGTTGGCCGTCGCGTTCAAACTCCGATGAAATTGGAACAAATCCTACAGATCTATAAAAATCGACTGCGTACGGAGTTGCATTTAGCTCAACGGTACAGACCTCCGGCAATTTAGCCTCGATATGTGCTCGAGCCGATTCCCAGAGTGCCCGACCAATTCCAAGGCGCAGCCAGTGCGGGTGCACAAAGAGAAGCCCCAGCAAGCCCGGGCTTGGCATAAGAATGACGCCCGCAATTCCACCTTCGGCAAACGCGCCCGCGGCAAAAGTCATCGTGCTTAACTTGCTCTGTAGGGGCGCGGGTGCCGTCGCCTCGAGAAATGCGCTTCGAGCATCGGGGTGCCAGTCGGCCGCGGCCAACGCCAAGAAACTCTCTTGAATAACCGCCGAGGCTTCTGCGGCATGCGCATCGGCGAGAGAACGGATTTCGTATTTCATGCACCGACACTGCCGACGAAGAGCCCCTCATATTCGATCACTCGGGTAATCGCGCCATTCTGCATCGGATTGCGTGTGCATATTGGCAACCAGTTCGGCATTTACGAGCGCTACGGCTGAACGCCGCCCGGCAGCACGGGCGTGATCGCGGTAATTCTTCGCGGCCGGTTCGCGAACTCGAACAGCGCGTCGATGTCCCGAAATTCGGCAATGTCCTTCAATATGGCGCGCGTCGGGAACATCAGCAGCAATCGCCCGTTGGCATACTCCGCCAGCGCTTCGGCGGCGGTATGCCAGACAAGCTCGGACATTTCGTTGCCCGCCAGAAAGGCGTTCTGGCGTGGCGGAGCACGCGACAAAAAAAATCGCGTGTCGAAGCGCAGAGCACCGGGCGGCGTGATCCAGTGGCTGAAGAAAGCGAGTTGATCCACCGCCAGGCGCCAGCCATGCGCCAGGCAGAGCGCGGCCAAACTCAAGCGGCCTTCGGATAATTGCAGTCGTGCGTCGCGCAAATGCGCTTCATCCCAGGCGCTCAAGTCGACCAGTCCACCGCGCGAGTCGTAAGCGAGCAGCAGGCCGCATTCCTCGAATGCTTCGCGCACCGCAGCCACATAAAACCTTAGGCCATTCGACGGCAGCTGCAGCCGCTCGCTGGCGGCTTGGTCATCGAGGCCCTGGCACAGATCGCGGACCTCTGCGCCGTCGTCCTGAGGATCGAGGGCACCGCCGGCGAAGACGTAGGCGTTGGGCATGAAGCGCGCATGCTCGCCGCGCTTCAACAGCAATATTTCAGGTTGAGAACCGCGTGCGCGCACCAGGATGGTGGTTGCAGCCGGCCGAGGGGTCACTTCCTGTTCGGTCACTCATCTTCCTGATGCGGGCGCGGCGCCCTTCAGTGCGCCGCCAAACAGCGCGAACAGACGTTCCCAATGCCGCTCCGCCGCCGGCTTGTTGTACACGGGGCGCTGGGGAAAGGCGAACCCATGGGCAGTGCCCGGATAAATCTCAACTTCCGCATTGGCGCGGCGGCTCTCAACTTCAGCCCGCAGTCTGTCGATGATCTCCTGCGGCGCGTACTGATCGGTCTCGGCGCAGCCGAAATACAGCCGGGCGTCCGTGTTCCCCAGGGCGAGATGCGGACTGTCCGGCTTGTCCGTCACCAGCGCCACGCCGTACATCGAGGCTGCGGCGCGAATCCGATCCCGGTGGCGTACCGCCGCATTGATGGCGTATTGGCCGCTCATGCAGTAGCCGACGCAGCCCATGGCGCCCGTCGACGCCGCGGGGTCCGTCCCGGCAAAGGCGAGCAACGAATCGACGTCCTGCATCACCATCGGGATGTTGATCGTTGCCATGAGCTGCAACGCCTTCTGGCGCGTCGCGGTGTGCGCCTCACCCACGACGGGACCCAGCTCTTCGACGTTGGAGCGGTAATAAAGATTCGGCAGCATCACGTAGTAGCCCACCGTGGCCATGCGGCGCGCCATGTCCCGCAACTCTTCCCGAATTCCCGGCGCGTCCATGAAAAATATGACGGCCGGGTGGGGACTTGAACGTTCGGGATGACAAATGAAGGTATTCATCCGTCCGTCTTGGGTTCTGATTTCAACTTGCCGCTCAATCATGCCCTGCTCCTTTACTCCTGCGCGCCGGCGCCGACAGCAACCCACGCCAGATCCGCACTCGATACCGAATCCACCTTGAAATTCTTCGCCGCCGCCGCCATGCGCGTCAGCGCCTGGGCGAGCGGCATCGGCGGTTGGGTATCGCCCTTCTTCGCTTTGTGAAATCGTACCGGATTGATGCGCGCCACCACGTAGTTGCGCAGGTAGGGCGACTTGAAGCCGCGCGCCTGCAGCGATTCGATGATTTTCTTGGCGAGCGAGTCGATTTCCAGCAACCGTGATGCGTAGCCCTCTCGTTCACGCAAGCTCGCGGCCAACGTGCGTTCGCTGAAGCGGTCGACTTTCTTCAAGAATGCGCTGTACGCGCCGCCGGCAAAGCGCGACGATTTCTCATACACCACGCCGAGCGTCAATAGCTCGGCGGATTCAAACTCCGCGGTGTATTGCGCTTCCTTCGATGTGCTGTGCCGCTTTGCCAGACTACGCGCCATGCGGATCACCTCGAGGCTGCGATCGCGCAAGTTGTGGGCTTTTTCGGTGTTCAAGGCGAGGATGCGATACGCCAAGGTCTCATCCGGCGAGATCAGTGCCGTGATCTGTTTCAGACCCAGGACTTTCCCCGCCGCCAGCCGATGACGTCCATTCGGCGTCCACAGCCGCCCATCTTCCCCGCGCACGACGATCAGGGGATCGAGAAACGCCGCGGTTTCGTCGATCTTTTGCGCCAGGCGCTTGGCGTGCGTGGGCGACAGGTCGCGCTGGAAGGGCGTTGGTTGAACCGCATTGAGGGGCAAGGATGCCAGCACCAGCGGCCGACCGCCCAAGGGGTCGCGATACGCGCCCAGGGTTGCGCCGCCGGCGCTGCGCACCAGCGCAACGACCTGCGCGATCTCCGGGCTATCCATCGCGATGGCGACTTGGGCCGCGTCCAGTCCTCGCGCATGGGCGCCGGGAGCCAACCTGCCCCGGGTTCGTTTCGCGGCCTTAGCTTTACGCTGACCGGTGGATTTCGATCCGGTCGATTTCGATCCGGCGGTTTTGGATTTAGCCTTTGCGGTTGCCATGCGGAAGGTTCTACTGGTGTCGTTCCTGAGTAAAGGGCCCGTGATCGACTTGCGTGATGAGACAGGCGCTGCGATTGCCGGTCATATAGATCCAAAGCCAGCTCAATGCCACCGACAGCCGATTGCGCAGTCCAATCAAGAAGTAAATGTGCGCCATTCCCCAGACCCACCAGGCGATCCACCCTCGAAGCTTGCACCAGCCGAAGTCAATGACCGCGGAACGCTTGCCGATGGTCGCAAGATCACCGGCATGCCGGTAGCGGAAGGCTCGGGGCTGCGAATCCCCCGCCAGCCGGCGCTTGATCGTGCGCGCGACATGCACGCCTTGTTGCTTGGCGGCGGGCGCGATGCCGGGCGCGGGTTTTCCGTGCCCCACATCGATCGTGGCGGTGTCACCGATGACGAAAATATTCGCATGTCCCGGAACGCTCAAGTCGGCGGCGACCTTGACGCGGCCGGCATTGTCTGCCGGTGCCCCGAGCCAGGCCCCCGCCGCCGAGGCGCGCACACCGGCGGCCCAGAGAATGACATCGGCCGCCACCGTTCGTCCGCCGACCACGACACCGCCGGCATGACAGTCGGTCACTGCGGATCCGAGCTGCACTTCCACGCCCAAGCGCTCCAAGGCCCGATGCGCGTAGGCGGACAGATCGGGCGCAAAGCTCGGCAAGATACGCGGGCCCGCCTCGATCAACAGCACGCGCGCCTTGCGCGTATCGATCCGGCGAAATTCTCCGGCGAGATTTTGATACACCAATTCAACGATGGCGCCGGCCAGTTCCACACCGGTCGGCCCGCCGCCGATGATGACGAAGGTGAGCAAGGCCGCGCGCCGCGCGGCGTCAGGCTCGCGTTCGGCCCGCTCCAACGAGAGCAACACTCTGCGGCGAATCGAGGTGGCGTCCTCCAGGGTTTTGAGCCCGGGCGCGAACGCCTCCCATTCGTCATGTCCGAAATAGGCATGACGCACGCCCGTCGCAAGGATCAAAGTATCAAAGGAGACAGCGGCCCCGTCTTCCAGCATGACGTTGCGGCCCGGCGCATCGACGCCGGTCACCACGCCCAGCCAAGTCGTCACTTCTTTGCGTTTGCGGACCAGAAACCGGATCGGCCAGGCAATCTCGGAGGTGGCCAGCACGGCGGTACCGACTTGATAGAGCAGCGGCTGGAATAAATGATGATTGCGCTGGTCGATGATGGTGATGCGAACCGCGGCGCCCACGAGTTCCTGAGCGGCGGCCAGCCCGCCGAAGCCGGCCCCGACGATCACGACATGGTGGGCATTCTCCAAGAACTGACTCCGAGTGGGGCTGCAACGCAGCTTAGCGCAAATCTCGGAACGGAATCCAACCTCCAGGTGCATGAGGAATGCCGATCCTTTTATACTGGCCGCGCCGCGAACGCGCCTCATAGGTTCGCGCCCAACGAGGTGCCGCCATGTCCGTGTCAGTGACGACAATCGATCGAATTGCAGTCATCCGCATGCTGCGCCCCGAACGGCGCAACGCCGTGGATGGCGCCACGGCCAAATCTCTGGCCGACGCGTTTCGCGCTTTCGACGCCGATCAAGGGCTCGACGTGGCGGTATTCACGGGAGCCGATGATGTTTTTTGCGCCGGTGCGGATCTTAAGGCCATCGCATCCGGTGCCCGTGTGGAACTGTCCACCGTCGGCGATTCACCCATGGGACCGCCCAGGCTGCGCCTGTCGAAGCCGGTCATCGCGGCCATCGAGGGTCCGGCGGTGGCGGGAGGCTTGGAACTCGCCCTGTGGGCGGATATCCGGATCGCCGGCGCGAGCGCGATCTTTGGCGTATTCAACCGCCGTTTCGGCATTCCGCTGGTGGATCTGGGCACGATACGTCTGCCGCGCATCATTGGACACGGGCGGGCGATGGATCTCATCCTGAGCGGTCGCTCGGTCGATTCGGTCGAAGCGCTTTCCATGGGACTGATCAACCAGTGCGTGCCCGACGGGGGAGCACTGCCGGCCGCCATTGCCCTCGCGCAGAAGCTTTCGAGCTTCCCTCAGACCGCGATGCGCCAGGATCGGCTTTCCGCCATCGAGCAGTGGGGACTGGACGAAGAGGAGGCCATCGCCAACGAAATTTCCCATGGACTGATCACCATTGCCTCCGGCGAGACAGCGTCCGGTGCGAAAAATTTCGGAAGCGGCGCGGGGCGGCACGGCAAAGCGGTCAGATCCTAAGCCACGCAATCGGACCCGTCGAACCCTCGGGCAGCGATGCCTGAAAGGCAGGCCGCGCCCGCATCCTCGCGAGGTAGCGCGACACGCGGGTAAACCTGGCCAGCTCGATCAAACGATCCGCAAGATGCAAACTGTAGCCTACGCCGATATCGGCGGCGCTGAAGCCCGTTCGCAAAAGATGGTCGCGATCGGTGAGCTGCGCCTCCAACACCTGCACGGCCTTTTCCAATCGACGGCCCTCCAATTTGACAATCACCGCTGAGCGATCCGGCGGCGCAATGAAATAGTTTTGCTGCACGAGTGAGGCCGCGTGCACCGCGATGGTTTCGCTGTAGTGGATCCATTGCAACCACTCGTAGCGCTCGCTGTCTCCGGCGAGCCGGCCCAATCCGGCTTGTGGGTAGCGCTCACAGAGGTATTCGGCGATCGCGCCCGATTCGAACAAGCGGAAAGCGCCATCCACCAGGCAGGGCACCCGTCCAAGCGGATGTACCGACAAGTACTCAGCCGATCGCATGATTTTCAAATCAAACGGCATCTCGACCAACTCGAATGGAATCTCCAGCTCGTTGAGCAGCCAGAGCGAGCGCATGGAGCGCGTCTCTGAGCAGTGATACAGCTTTAGCAAGGGCGCCTCACCGGTGGTTGTTTCAATCAGGTTCGCGGATAATACTGCAGAGAAACAGGCTGGAAGACAAAGCCGTAAGACGCTGAGTCAGCTGAGGGAACGCGATGACCACGCCGCTGCATTCTACGCTCAAGCGCGCCCTGACCATTGACGGCCGCGAGTACGTGGTGACGCTGACCACGGCGAGCTTAAAGCTCACGCTCAAGGGCAAACGAAACGGCGTGGAATTGGCGTGGGCGCAGCTCGTGAACGGCGAGGCTGCGTTGGCAGTGGCCCTGCATGCGTCGGTGGGCGCGTTCGCCGCCCAAGAAGAAAAACCACCCATCAAGAAGCGCCCGACCGCAAAACGCCCAACCGTGAAGCCGCGGACCGCGAAGCGTGTCCCCCGGCGGCGGTGATTCGAGGCTCATACCTTGGTATCCACTTCCAACGTCTCCAGTACGCGCTGAGTATCCATGAGGGTCCCGACTATTCTTCTGATCGGTAGCGGTGCCAGCCTCAGGAGGGTCGGCGTCATACGAATGCCCTCCAATATCGCGCGCTGCGGCTCCTTGAACACGTCCACTATCTCGATCTCATGGCGCCCGAACAGATGCGTTTTGCACAACGCGTGTAGATTCGCGATGGCCTGAGAGGAGTTCATCGTGTCGTCGGCGACGTACAAACGAAACTTGTAGGTTGAGCGTCGAGTCATGCGGCGCTCACTTATGCTTCTTCGGCGCGTCACCACCGCGCAACTCTCGCATGCGCACACTGCCGTTCAGCTCAGCGCTTTCCTTCTGCCAGCGCATAGTACCCATCAAAACCTCACCGCCGGCCGTGAAGATATCCGCCAAGGTCACGCCGGCATTGCTGAGGATCAGCTCACGCACCTGGTTCGAGTGCGCGGTGCCTCGCGACTTGATGATGGACAGCGCGTCGAGCACGATCCGCCGGGCTTTCGTCTGGGTCGCTTGGAGCCCGAGCCCGGCCAGCATTCCGCTCAACGCCGCCCGCGGTGGCAAGTCCCCTGGATGATGGAAGCCTAGGCTTATCGACGATAATCGTATGTACGCTTGCCCACAGAGTCGCTCAGTATGCAGCGCATCATTCCGGATGGATGCCGAATTGAGACCTTAAGGTGGGGGATTGACGCTGCAGGCGCGCATACTGCTCCTCATATTGCCATTTAAAAGTCAAATTGCATGAGCCTCGAATTGGCGGCACCGCTCACCCGTATTCTGATCGTCGATGACCACAGTATCGTGCGCGACGGATTGGCCGTGCTCATCGAGCGCGAGCCCGGCGTGAACGTCGTGGGATTTGCCGGGAGCGGTGAGGAAGCTGTGACGGTGACGCAGCGCCTGAAGCCGGACCTGATCATCATGGATCTCATGTTGCCGGACCTCAACGGTATCGACGCGACGCAGCGCATTATCACTGAATTTCCTCGGATCCGGATCATTGCGCTCTCGGCATGCCACACACCTGAACAGGTGTGCCGCGTGCTGCGTGCGGGCGCGCTCGGCTTTGTGCTAAAAACGGCAGCAGCCACGGAGCTGTTGCGGGCCGTACACGTGGTGAGCGCCGGCAAACAATACATCAGCCCGGCTATCAGCGCGTTGTTTGCCGACGGCGCGCTCAGCATGCCCATCCCCAAAAGCCCGTTTGAGCGCTTGAGCAGCCGCGAGCGCAAGGTGGTGCAGCTCATCGTTGCCGGATCCACGAGTTCAGACATTGCGCTGCATCTGTCATTGTCCCGCAAAACCGTCGACACATACCGCGGGCGAATCATGGTAAAGCTGGGTGTGGCCAATCGGTCGGCCCTGATTCGATTTGCCTTGGAGTACGAACTGCCGCCGGTGTGACAGCTTCCACAGACCGAAGAGCAGTTGCAGATGTTGACGGATCTAACCCCTTAATCCCAAGGAGCCGCACCGTCGTCGGCCGAAGTATGTCAACGCCAGATTTTCACTCAGTTCTATACGTTGATGATGACGCGGATATTTGCAGCGTCGTGCAAGCGACGCTTCGCTTGGTTCCAGGTCTACATGTGAAGACCGCCGACTCCGGCGAACGGGCGATCGATCTTGCCTACGAACTCCGGCCGGACCTCGTGCTGATGGATGTGATGATGCCGGGCCTCGACGGCCCCAGTACCTTTAAGCGCATGCGCGAGAGCGCGTTGCTTGCGCATATTCCAGTCATCTTCATGACCGCCAAGGTCATGCCGGCAGAGATTTCTCAATTTCTTCAATTGGGCGCGATCGGTGTCATTGTCAAACCATTCGATCCTCTGAAGCTTTACGGTGAGTTGTTTGCCTTGTGGAACAAGGGAGACGCCGCGCGCCAAAGCTCAATCCCGTGCAGCGGACAGGCCAAAGCGCAGGCGCAGGTAGACTCATTGACCGTCAATTTCCTTCAGCGTGCGTGGACCGATGTCATCAATCTGGCGAAAATGATTGAGCGCGCGCAAAATGGGGACCGATCGGTATTCATGGAAATCGAGCGCCTCTCACATTCCCTCCATGGTGCCGGAGCCATGTTCGGATTTCCCAAGATAAGCGACCTGGGCGGCACCATGGCGCGCATGGCCGAGGAACTCGTGGCAAGCGCCGAAGCACCCGGCTCCGCACGCGGACCGGCGGTGCTGCGACAATTGTTGGAGTTCAGCAAAGAACTCGCGCAAGAGGTGGAAGCTGCCTGGCAAACTGCGCCTCAGAGCTCCGCAATGTTTCAAGGCCCCACCGGAGCGAAATAGGACAAGATCGTGGTCGCGACTTGCGCAGCGGACACCTGAGACTTTATCAGCACCGCGGCCACTTTCCCGTATACGTCGTGTGGCACGTCGGCGGCGGAGAGAATTATTATCGGCACCGGATGCCCGGCGTATTCCGCAACTAGATCCACCAACGTAATTCCGTCTCCGTCCGGCAGCGATTGGTCCAAAATGACCAATCCAAATTCCTCTTCGCGAAGCAATCGCTCCGCTTCCCGCAGGTTGCGCGCCGGAACGATTTTCACTCTGTCGGAAAGGGCCGCACGAATAACGCTGATCAAATCTTCGTCGTCTTCCACGTACAACAGTCTCGGCAGGATGGCGCTCGCACCTGCTTCCGTTGCGCCGGCAAAGTTAAGGAGCACCTTGTAGGCCGCAGTCTCGGACAGCCGGGTGGTCCGGAGCATCGCGGGAGCTGCGTCCACACGCGGCAGCTCGATGTAAAAGACGCTTCCATGATCGACTATGGAGTCAAATCCAATGCTCCCGCCCATCGCCTCCATGAGTTTGCGCGCGATGCTGAGTCCGAGGCCGGTTCCCTCAAAGCGGCGTGTCGCAGAGGCATCGGCTTGCGCGAATTTCTGGAAAATATGCGCTTTGAATGCTTCCGGAATCCCCGCACCTGAATCCTCCACCTCAACGCGCATCGTCGTCGACCCGGGTCGGACGCGAATCCGCACCTCAGCGCCCGGCAGCGAAAACTTGGCGGCGTTCGACAAAAGATTTGCGACCACTTGCATGAGCCGATCAGGGTCGGCCATCACCCGGTCGCCGGCGGACACCGGCTCGAGTACAAACCGGACCCCGCATTTATCGGCGAGGCCCGCATTGCCTTCCACCGATTGCTGAAGCAGTTCAGCCAATGGCACGATGCTCATCTTGAGCGCCAATTTTCCCGCCTCAATAGTGCCGATATCCAGGATATCGTTGATGATTCGCACCAAACGCCCGCTGTTCTTATATGCGATCACCACCATCGCGGCCGCGTTTTCCGGCAGCGTGCCCATTGCGCCGGACTGAAGCAGTCCTAAAGAGCCGCGGATCGAGGTCAGAGGTGTCCGAAGCTCGTGGCTGACCGTCGATACAAATTCGTTTCTAATGCGATCTATTTCGAGGCGCTGTGAAACATCCAGGATCGAACTGAGAACGAACTCCCCTTCGGACGTACGCAAAGGGTTGAGCCCGATTTCTATCGGGACCTCAGAACCATCCTTTCGAAGGCCATAAAGGTCCCCCGCGCGCGCCATGGGCGCGCCGAATAAACCCTTGCGAAAGTCCGGGACATTTGCACGGAATCGCTCCGGCACCAGCATCTCGATCGGCTGGCCCAACAGCTCCGAACGCGGGTAACCGAAGAGTTTTTCGATTTGCGCATTGACCAATACGATGGATCCATCGAGATCCATCAAGAGCATCCCCGTCGGCGCCGCTTCAATCGCCAGGCGGAACTGCTCATCGGCGTGCCTGCGTTCGGTAATATCGAAGGTGACGCCCAGCATTCGAACTGCGCGCCCCTTCGCATCGCGCGTAATTCGCGCCACCGCTTTCAGATGCCGTACGACACCGTTTGGGTGAACGACGCGAAACTCAGTGTCGTAATCGCGGCCGCTATTGATCGCATCGCCCGCGCTCTGTTCAATCCTTGCGCGATCTTCAAGGTGTGCGCGACTTGCCTTCAGGACGTCGGGTTGTTCACCCTCTGATGCCGAAATGCCATAGAGTCGAAACGTCGATTCGTCCCAGTGCAGGGCGTTGGTGGCGACGTCGAATGTCCAGAAGCCCAGGCCCGCGGCATCCGCAGCAATCGCGGAACGCGCGCTGTCCTCCACCAGAGCCCGATTGAGCGCTTCGAGCCGAACTATGCGGTCGGCTGCGCCGTCGTCGAAAGCGCCATTTAGACGTCGAAGATCTTCCTCCGCACGAATGCGTTCAGCGACCTCGCGCTCCATGTCCAATCGTGCATTTTCCAGCGCCGAGGGGCTCGGAAGACGCAGGGCGCGAGGAAAGTACGTGATGAGGAGGATCGCCGTGGAGACCGACGCCGACGCGGTGATCAGCTTGATGCCGCCGGAAAGCCAATACGTCGGGTGCCAGATCGTCCAAATCTCCATTGCGTGCGTAAAACCGCAGGCAATGATGAAGACTGCGAAGGACAGAAATATCCATTTGTGCCGCAGATCAATCCGCCGGTGGACAAAATAGAGAAGCGTGCAGGAAATCGAAAAATACGCGAGAGAGGTGAATCCGTCGGAGATGACATGGAGTGCGAGTATGTCAGGCTGCCACTGATAGCACATGCCGTGGGGCATGAAACCGTCCGGGGAAAGGAAGCGTCCAAGGAAAGAGTCGCTCATCTCATACCGTCCTGGTGCGATGCCGCAATGGGTGCTTTGAGTTGCAAAGGTGCAGGGTACGCTCCAGCTCATCGAAGCTGACCTTTTCTGGGTTTGGGCCCAACATTTTTTGGTTAAGCGCGTTAATGAACAGAACGCGGCGGCATGGATGAGTATATTGCGTGCCTTCTTGCATCATTGAGCGGGCTCTGATGGCAACAAAAGTCTTGCTGTGACGATCGCTTGAGCACACAGACCGCGCGGCGAAGGCGAATGCCCACCCGGCCGCGTGACGCAGCCCGCAGTTTCGCGCAGCCACTTCGGACATCTCGTTTGTTTAAGCGATGTGTCGAGTTTTACCCTACATCATCGCTATTTCCCCCTGGCTAAGCTGCCTCTCGATCGGGGGAGACAGTCGTACAGGCCATGGGTAGGGAATACGACTCGGCCATTGTTTGCCGAAATGGTCCGCGGCGGTCGAATCCTGCGACGACCAAGAAGCCGTCGCATGAATCAACGCGTCCTTTTCGTCGACCACGAGACTGAATTCTCGAGACCATCACTTGTGGTTTTCTTGTTTGCATTTTTTTGCAATTTCTGGGAGTCGGGAGGATTACAAACCGCAAGACAATTAGAGTGGATCGCCTGGTTTATCTGCCGGTGCTTGGCGCACTGATCGTCGTGTGGATCACCATCGCCGCTTTTACTCTGACCGAGCGCAATATCGTCATTGAGCGAGTTCAGACGCAACTCGGTCTGACAGCATCTACCTTGGCCGACTTCAACGAATTGGCCCGGCAAACGGCCTCAACAGTGAACTCGAATGGCAGCGACAGCCGCAGCGCCGCCATCTGGCGCGCATTGCTGCAATATCCCACGGCGAGCATTTGGGTCGATGAAGCCGGAGTGGTCTCTGCCGGACAGGCCCCGACGGGCGACCTTGCGTCCTACCTGGTAATCGAGGACGCGCGGGAAGGATTCACGGTACATGCTGCCTTGCCCCGCTCCGACGCGCTGGCAGAGTGGCGACGCTCGGCGTGGCTCCGCGCGGGTGCCTTATTTGCCGTCACTCTGGGCTTTCTCATCCTGTCGCGGTTTTTGGTGGGCGCAATGCAACAGCGCTCGAACGCCGATCGGGAAGTCGAAGCAGCCCAAGAGCGGGTCAGTCAGTTGGCCTCTTATAAGACGCAACTCGAACAGACCGTGACGGCACGCACTGCCGAGTTGAACCGCGCCAACAGTCATCTAGAGACTGAGTTGGCTGAACGCAAGGCGGCGGAAGCCGCCCTGCGTGAACACGACGCGCTGCTCAATGTCGTGACGAACAGCGCCGCGCAACTTCTGGGCGCGCAACACGAAGACGCCATTCAATCGGTATTGGAACTCGTCGGCCGGACGATCGCCGTCAGCCGGGTGCAGTTTTGCGAAATACTGACAGATGAGGCCGGGCATCTGCGCTCCACGATTCTGCAGGAATGGTGTGCGCCCGGTACCGCGTCGGTGATCGATGACGCGACGCTGCAGCGCCAGGATTTGCCGGCATTCCTGCAGATTCCGGTGATGATCGACGAGAAGATGTGGGGAAGCCTGAACTTCATCGACTCCGCCGACGCCCAGCGGAAGTGGAGCTGGGCTGAGTCCGACACTCTCAAGACCTTGGCCGGCCTCGTCGGCGTCGCCGTGGCGCGCGCGCGCTACGTAAAGGAATTGGGGGACGCCAATATGATCGTCCAGAACAGTCCGACGATCCTATATCGCCTGAAAGGCGAACCGCCTTTTCCGCTCATCTACGTTTCGCACAATATCAACAAATTCGGGCACGATCCGAAGTCCCTGCTCGGATCTCGATGGATCGAGACCATCGTCGATTCGGCGGATGAAGCAAAAGTCACCGCCGCCATGGCGCGCGTACTCGACAAGAACTCCCAAGCTTCATCCATCGAATTTCGTCTGCGCACCGGTGATGGATCGCATCGATGGGTTGAAAATCGCTACACC
>Ga0210393_10003243_pt1 | contig 13106 bp, 13 predicted proteins | sample IncBWC27OmetaG_FD_160068 | JGI IMG/M metagenome (GOLD analysis project Ga0210393, IMG submission 160068) | Forest soil microbial communities from Barre Woods Harvard Forest LTER site, Petersham, Massachusetts, United States - Inc-BW-C-27-O ... | reverse complement strand
GATAGAAAAAAAGTCCCGGCAATCACACCGGGATTTCTCTTTTGGAGACAGCAAAGGAGCACAAAGCTTTTATTTGCAATATTTTGGACGCAACTCATCTGGAATGAATATTTTACAGACGAAGTTACTCCATAAGTGACTGATTCTGGCTGTTTTAGCCGCGGGCAAGGGGGGTACCCCACCCACACGAACGAAACGACAGACCGCAGGACCATTGATGACTGACCTCTTCTGCAACGCCCAATCCGCCGTCGACTACATCCACGCCAGAACAGACATCACTCCCGTCATTGGCATCGTCCTCGGCTCCGGCCTCGGCAACTTTGCCACCCAGGTCAAGGGCGCCGTCCGTGTCCCCTACGCGGACGTCCCCCACTTCCCCCGGTCCACCGTCCAGGGCCACTCCGGCAACCTTGTCCTCGGCACCATCGAAGGGGTTCCCGTCGCCGTCATGCAGGGCCGTGTCCACGCCTATGAGGGCTATCCCCTTTCAGAGGTCACCTTCCCCACCCGTGTCCTCGGCCTCCTCGGCTGCAAGACGCTCGTCCTCACCAACGCCGCCGGCGGAATCAACATCGACTACAAGCAAGGCGACCTCGTAGCACTCTCCGACCACATCAACCTCACCGGATTAAACGCCGCCCTCGGCCCCAACGAACCCCGCTTCAGCATGGTTCCCGGCGCCGGTCAGCGGTTCTTCGACATGTCCGCCGCCTACTCGTCGCGCCTCCGCAGCCTCGCCGTCGAGGAAGCCGCCCGCCAGGGCTTCCAACTCGCCGCAGGCGTCTACCTCGCCGTCCTCGGACCCTCATTCGAGACCCCCGCAGAGATCCGCGCCTTCCGCACCCTCGGCGCCGACCTCGTCGGGATGTCCACCGTCCACGAAACCATCGTCGCCCGCCACATGGGCCTCGAGGTCCTCGGCATCTCCCTCGTCACCAACATGGCCGCCGGTGTCCTTAACGAAACCATCCACCACGAAGATGTCATGGAGGTCGGCCGCCGCGCGGAAAAGCAGTTCACCAACCTTCTAACCGCCATTGTCCCGCGAATCGTCGTTCAGCCCTGAGCTGCGAGCGTCGCCACCGCCGACCGGGCCTCCACCGCCGCCATCTTCCTGTGCAGCCCGTCGCTCGAAAAAGCAATCGGCGCCTCGGCAAATCGCACCTCCACCTTTACCCCCCGCAGTCCAAGAAACTTAAAAATATGCGCCAGCATATTTCGGTTTCCCCAATAACAAACGTCGTCGGCCACACTAACGTCCGGTCCATTCGGGACCGCAAAGCTGTATCGCAAATGGGCCGCTGTCACGGGCGAACCACCATCAATCACCTGCGCCAGCAACCCACTGTGGAACTTCAGCAGATGACTCCCATCCGATGTCGTCCCTTCAGGAAAGAACACCACTGGCAAACCCGCATTGAGCGCCGCCTGCATCCCCTTCCGCGCCCGCATCGCCGAACCGCCATGTCCGCGCTCCACATAAACCGTCCCCGACATCGTAGTCATCCACCCTACAACAGGCCACCGCGCGATCTCCGCCTTGGATACGAACACACAAGGATGGACCGCTGCGAACACCACGATGTCCACATAACTAAGATGGTTCGATATCACCGCTCCGCGCTCCGGAAACTCACCCACCACGCTGATATCAATCCCGAACCCCCGCATCGCCCGCGCACAGAACCGATGCAGCCAATCCGCCCGCTGCTTCCGCGTCGCTGGCCGCTTGACAGCCAGCTCCGTCCCCGCCACGACAAACATCCCCGCCAGCCGAACGCTACGCCAGGCGGCCCGAAAGAAGTTCACCGGATCGGATCCTCATCTCTCAACAAAGACGCAGTTCTCACTAGCGCAGTCTATCCTGTAAGAAGTGCGACCCAGTAAATCAAATCACAACGACTCCATCCAAAACCCCGCTCCCATCCACCACAACTGGGTCTACCGCCGTGTCGCCCTTCCCATCCTCGCGCTCCTGCGCATGGGAGCATCTCCGGAAAAGCTGGCCTGGAGCATCGCTGCCGGCCTCCTCATCGGCATCAACCCTATCCTCGGCAGCACCACCGTCCTCTGCCTCGCTCTGGCATTTGTCTTTCGCCTCAACGTAGCCGCATCGCAGATCGGCAACCACATCGTTTATCCGCTCGAGCTCGTCCTCGTCGTCCCGTTTATCCGCGTCGCCAGCCGCATCTTCCACACCGCGCCCATGCCTCTCTCTGCGAGCGAACTCCTCCACGCCGCCCGAGAACGTCCCCTCGCCCTCTCTCGCCAACTCTGGCTCTGGGAGTGGCACGCCTTCCTGCTCTGGGCCATCCTCGCTGCTATAGCCGTCCCTTCTATAGCGCTAGCATTCACACCAATACTGCGCCGCCTACTCGACCGTGTCCGCGCTCACCAGTATCCCGTCCTTCACGATATCTAACTTCTCTACTGTGGCCCGTGATATTCCTGCACAGGGTCGCCGCTCTTGACCCACGCCGTGTAGATCAAGTCCCGCAACTCGATTGCTCCGGCAGCCAGTCGCTCATCCAGAAACGCAACGCTCTCCGGTGTCCCGGTCCCATTGAAGCCGCCCGCCTTCTCCAGCTGATACGTCTTCTCCACAAGCGAGTTCGAGTGCCGCAGATACTCCATGTAGTCGGCCCATTCGTCGTTCAACACCTTAGGCTTCGCCGCCGCCACCAGCGGGGCGACATCCGCAGGCTTCGCCGCCGCCATCACGAACATCGTCTCGAACTGTGCGTGGATTTTGTGTTCCGTCGTATATCCGTTCGGGTTCGGCCCCGTCCAGCCGTTGTATTGGATCGTGTCATGCAACGGCTGCGATCCGTCTCCCACATAATGTCCAAGCCAACCGGCATAGAACAGGATCGCTGTCTCAACAGGCTTCGTGTCCTGGTTCGCAGCCACCAGCTTCCGATACTCGCGCAACCCAACCTTCAGCCGTTCGTAGATCTCCTGCACCTCCCACGGCTGAAATCCGATCTTCTCCGGCGTAAGATTTAGCTCCGGATGCGCAGCCGCTGCCTTCTCGACTGCCCTGAAGAAGTCATACCGCAGCCGCGGCAGGTCCTTCCCGCTCGCCGGGCAACCGTTCTGGCCAGCTGCGCACGATACATCAGCATAGTCCGCCCACTCCATATCGATAAAGTGGTCCGGAGATTGCGTCACCAACAGCTCGTTCTCCGCGCGGTTCTTCCATCGGTCCGGCTCCGGCCCCAGGTACTCCATGGTATCTAGCGCCTCCCCATTTCTCAGGAACGCCGGAACGTCTGTCGGCAATGCCGCCGCCGCCAGCCGATTAATCATCCTGTGTCCATCAGCACCCCATGCAAAACTCTGCTGGACCAACATTACCGGCAGCAAGGTCACCGCCGCCGCGACACGTACCATACCAATCAATCTCTTCATGCAAAAAGTATAACCACCCCAGACGGTCACACCGTTACAAGCGCACCCTCGACCGCCACACTCCCAAACACTCTGCGATATCGATCGATCTCCTCCTCTGGTCCAGTCGCCTTTCGTGCATTGTCCGACAGCTTCACCGCCGGTCGGCCTTCCACTGTCATCAGCTTGCACACCAGACTGATCGGATCGAGTCCTGTCTCTCCTCGTGGATGGCAACCGCGAAAATCATTTGTCAGCAGCGTGCCCCAGCCCGCACTGAACCGTATCCGCCCATGAAAGTACTCATGCAAGCGCAGGATATCGTCGACATCGAGCCCATCCGAAGCAATCAACCGCTTCTTCCGTGCGTCCCGCCCTCTTCGCTGCAGCCACGCGACATACTCATCGCCCGCAACAAACGGGTCTTTACTATCGCATCGCTGCCCCGTCCAATCCGCCACCCAATCCGGGGCCCCTTCCAGAAACTGCGTGGTCCCAAACGTATCCGGCAACATGATCAAGAGCTCTCCGCCATAGCTCCTCTGCCAAAGCTCCAGCACACGATACTGCGACTGATGCAGGGCCCCATCTCCGTCAGCCAGGGCCGCCATCGCCATCGGCAACTCGTGAGCGTTCGTACCCATCGCTTCCAGGTCATGCTTATAGGCAAGGAAAGTATTCGACGTCCCCGACAAACTCGCCCCCAGGGCCACCCGCATCACCTGTACCACATACTCCTGCCACAAAAAACTATGCCGCCGCCGGGTCCCGAACTCCGAGATCCTCACCTCCGGGACCCCACGCAGCCGTTCGATCTTCTCCCACAGCTTCGTCTTGGCCCTCGCATACAACACATCCAGTTCCAGCTCGTTCAGAGTGCTCAGCGCGACGCGAGTCTTCATCTCACTCATCAGAGCCAGACCGTACACCTCCCACATCGTCACCTCGGTCCACAGGCCTTCGAATCGCACCACCAACTGCCCGTCCTGCTCAGTCACCACATAGTCCGACAACCGAAACTCATTCTCCAGCCAATCCAGAAACGCCGGCTCAAAAATACTTCGCGTCCCATAAAACGTGTTGCCTGCCAGCCAAATGATCTCCGACCGACGAAATTTCAGCCCTCTCACATGCTCCATCTGGTCCACCAGCATCGCCATAGGAACCTGCTCCGCCAGCCGCACCGAGACAGTCCGATTTGTAACCTCGGACGTTACATGGATCTTTGGAAAGTTCTTCCAGATAAACTGCAGCATGAGCAGCTTGTAAAAGTCCGTATCCAGCAGCGACCGCACAATCGGATCCAGCTTCCAGTTATGGTTGTGCGCGCGCTCGGCAAAGTTCACATTCACTTGGGGTCCCTCATGCTAAAGCCTACCAACCGCCGCCTTTATGGGCTGACGAAAGCTCCTTTCGGAACGCCTTGAAAAATAAATAGACAAGCATGCTTGACAAAGGCAGCTCTCTATGTAAAGCTTAGTTGTCTTTATGGAAAGGATTCTTGTCATGCAATGTTACCCCGTAACAAAAGCCGGACGCCGCTACATCTACCGCCTTTTCCCCACGATGGTTCTCTATATTGCCTTTCTATACATCGCACAATGGACCTTCCACCATCATCATCCCACCGGTCTCGCCGTTTACCTTCTTGCCGTACTGCCTGCATTGCCCCTCGTTGGGACCCTCGCCATCGTCGGCCTCTACATCGCAGAGGAGTCTGACGAGTTCGAGCGCTCCATCATCGTCCAGTCCATGCTCTGGGGCCTCGGCGGAGCTCTTTCAGTCAGCACCATCTGGGGCTTTCTCGAAGACTTCGCCAAGGCCCCGCATATCTCCTCCTTTTACGTCTACATCTTCTTCTGGATCTTCATGGGAATCTCTCAGCCACTCATTCGTCTGAGGTACCGATGAAAAACCGACTCCGCATCCTTCGCGCAGAACGCAATTGGAGCCAGGCCGACCTCGCCGAGCGACTCGAGGTCTCTCGCCAGTCAGTCAACGCCATCGAGACCGGCAAGTTCGATCCCAGCCTTCCACTCGCTTTCAAACTCGCTCGCCTCTTCAACAGCCCCATCGAAACCATCTTCACAGATGAGGAGTAGGCCTTCTCGAACAGTCATCAATACCATGACAACTGTCATCCCGCTTCAATGACTCAAGCCACTACCGGCAGCGCATTGCACCCTGCACACTGAAATAGATCCAAGGAGCTAAGCCATGGCCACCGCCACCCGCACGATCCTCCGCCTCGTCGCCCTTCTTCTCTTCCTCGCTGGAATCCTGCTGCTGCGAAAACCAGTCTTCGGCCAGGCCATCACCGCCGCGCCCACACGCTTCTCCGTCGTCATCGAAGGCGTCGCGCCAGGCAATGGCCCCGACGTCATCCTTGTCCCCGGCCTCTCCAGCTCTCGCGACGTCTACGCAGCTGAAGCAAAGCTTCTCGTCCCCACCCATCGGCTGCATCTCGTCCAGATCGCCGGCTTCGCCGGAGACCCCGCCGGCCCTAACGCCACCGGCCCCATCCTCGCGCCCATCGTCGAGCAGCTCCACGAGTACATCGTCACCAACAAGCTCCAGCCGGTCCCCGTCATCGGTCACTCCCTCGGAGGCCTTCTCGCTCTCATGCTCGCCCAGGCCCACCCCGGAGACGTCAGCAAACTCCTCATCGTCGACACGCTTCCGTTCTACGGCCTCGTCTCTGACCCCGCAGCCACGGTAGAAAACGTTGCGGCCCAGGCGAAGGTAATGCATGACCAACTCATCGCCATGCCTGCCGACCAATTTGCTGCAACGGCCCCTTTCTACACCGACCGACTCGTCAAAGACCCCGAAGGGCAACGCCTCGTCTCCGCCGCCTCGATCTCCTCCGACCGCACCGTCTTCGCCAACGCCATGCTCGAAGACCTCGAAACCGACGTCCGCCCGCAACTCGCCGGCATCAAGACCCCAACTACCCTGCTTTATCCCTACGAGACTACGCAAGGGTCAATCGCAGGCGTCACCGCGCTCTACACCAACGCCTACGCCGCCATGCCCAACATTCGCTTCGTCCGCATCGACGACTCCCGCCACTTCATCATGTACGACCAGCCGGCCGCCTTCGACAAAGCCGTCCAGACCTTCCTCAAGCCCTGAAAACATCGCCTTGCCACCAATCCGGAAGCCCCCTTTCGCAGTTTTACCACGGTAGGATGGGGCTTTCCGCGCCGGCAGCTGCGAGCCATCTGTTCATAACCCACAGTCAATTAATCGAGTCCCGCAAGTCGCCCCCGCATCTAAATTAAACATCGAAGCGATAAAGAATCCGGCCATTTGCATCGAATCACTTCAACCCCAGTCTCTTTAGTCTGCACACCGCCTCCGCGAAGGGAGATCCGTCCTGATGTCCACCTCCGGAACCCTCGAACCAACCTCCACGCCCAGCGTGCAACCATTCCGCCCCGATTGCCCGGAGTGCCCTGAGCGCCCTTATCTGCGCGTCTTCAAATCTACCGTCTACGTCAGCAACCACGAGCGAAGCCTCGACTTCTATGTCAACCGTCTTGGCTTCAGCGTCGTTGCCGACGTCAGTCTCACCTACGACGGCCGTTGGGTCGCGATCGCCCCGCCGGACGGCCAAGCCATCATCGCCCTCGTAGCCCCGAAACCCGGCACCGACAAACACCGCTTCATCGGCCGCGACACCCAAATCGGCTTCATCTCCGAGGACATTAACGCCACCTACGAGCTCTGGCAGAGGCACGGCGTGCGCTTTCACCAGCCACCCCAGCAGACGATCTTCGGAATCACGTTTGCCCGCTTTCAAGACATCGACGGCAACGGCTTCGAACTCATTGGCACCGACCAGTTCACCCGCGAGATAGAGCAGGAACGCCAGCTCGCCGCAGCCAAAGTCGAGTCCGATCGTCGCACCGCACAAGAGCTCGAAATCGCCCGTCAGGTCCAGGCCCGCCTCTTCCCTCAGACCCTCCCTCCGCTCAAGACCCTCGACTACGCTGGCGTCTGCATCCAGGCCCGCCACGTCGGCGGCGACTACTATGACTTCCTCGCCCTCGGCAACCAGCGGCTCGGCCTTGTCATCGGCGACATCGCCGGCAAAGGCATCGCCGCCGCTCTGCTCATGGCCAACCTCCAGGCCAACCTCCGCAGCCAGTTCGCCCTCGCTCGCGACGAACCACAACTCTTCCTCCAGTCCGTCAACCGACTCTTCTTCCAGAACACCACCGACTCTGCCTACGCCACGGTCTTCTTCGCCGACTACGATGACACCGCCCGCCGTCTCCGTTACGTCAACTGCGGTCACCTGTCCGCCATCGTTCTCAGGCATAACGGCAAGGTCGACTGGTTACACTCCACCGGCACCGTCCTTGGTCTCTTCGAGGAATGGGATTCGCCAATCAACGAATGCCAGCTGTCCCCAGGCGACACGCTGGCGCTCTACACCGACGGTGTAACCGAATCCTTTGACCCGTCAGGAGAAGAGTTCGGCGAGCAACGCCTCATCGAGGCCTTACGACAAAGCAGATCACTGCCTGCAAAGCAGACCCTTACATCCGTCGTCGAACAAATCCAAAGCTTCAGCCCATCCGAGCAGCACGATGACATCACACTAATCGTTGCGAGATGCGTCCCTAACCAAAGCAAGCAATGAAGACTGACAATCTCTGAAGAGCCGACCATTTTGGGGCATTAGTCACTACAAGCGCGTTTTCCGAGGACTGGACCGAAGATCGGATCCTAACCCAGGTTTCATCAGCCCCTGTTATCGTCAACTCACCCGCGTTGACCCTAGCGACGGTAAAGAGTCATGTATCCGGCTTCAACTAACAAGAGCACACAACCCGACAGGAGATTGACTCATGAGCAGCATCACAGTGAAGGACGGTACAGAGATCTACTACAAGGATTGGGGAACAGGTCAGCCGATCATGTTCCACCACGGTTGGCCGCTCAGCGCGGACGATTGGGACAGCCAGATGCTGTTCTTCCTGCTGCGCGGTTACCGAGTCATCGCCCATGACCGCCGCGGCCATGGCCGGTCAACCCAGACCGATCTCGGCAACGACATGGACACCTATGCGGCGGATAGCGCCGCCCTGGTGGAGCATCTCGACCTGAAAGATGCAATTCATATCGGCCACTCGACCGGAGGCGGCGAGGTGGCCCGCTATGTCGCCCAGTATGGAGGCGGCGGCCGCGTCGCCAAGGCGGTGTTGATCAGCTCTATCACTCCCGTGATGGTAAAGTCGGTGTCGAATCCGGGCGGCTTGCCGATCGAGTTCTTCGACGGCTTTCGCGCCGGCATGGCCAACCGAGCCCAGTTCTACCGCGACGTACCCGAGGGCCCCTTTTACGGTTTCAACCGTCCCGGCGCGAAGGTTTCGCAAGGAGTGATCGATAACTGGTGGCGGCAAGGAATGATGGGTGGAACCAAGGCCCAATATGACTGCATCAAGGCCTTGTCGGAGACCGACCTCACCGAAGACCTCAAAAAGATCACCGTTCCGGTACTGGTGATGCATAGCGAGGACGACCAGATCGTGCCGTTCGCCGACGCAGGCCCGCTGGCTGCCAAGCTCCTGAAGAACGGCACGTTGAAGGTTTACCAAGGCCTGCCGCATGGGATGCCGACCACGCATGCTGACCAGATCAATGCCGATCTTCTCGAATTCATAAAGTCGTAAACGCAAATTGCTCGGCGAGTCAGAGGTATCTCTTCCTTTGGTTCGCCGAGTACCTAGCCGGCATCAGCACCTTAGCTCTTTCGCTTGTCGACAAATCGCAAGGGTGCTCCATCGACGCTCAGAGATCAGAGATGGGTAACGATAAGTAGGCTTGTCGTCAGTGACCTCCTGTCTGCTACGATGCCAGCCATGAACAAACTTGCGCCATTCCTCTGGTTCAATGACAACGCCGAAGAAGCCGCTCAGTTTTACCTGAGCGTCTTTCCGCATGCACGCAAGCTCGATGAGCTGCGTTCCAAAGGTGTCGGTCCCTGGCCCGTGGGCAAGATTGCCACTATCACCATCGAGCTTGAGGGCCAGGAGATGGTCTTCCTCAACGGCGGCCCTGCGTATCAGCTCAACCCCGCCTTCTCGTTCTTCGTCCGCTGCGACTCCCAGGAAGAGATCGACAGCTACTGGGACAAATTGATCGATGGCGGCAAGCCCATGGCCTGCGGCTGGCTCACAGACCGCTTCGGCTTATGCTGGCAGATTGTGCCACGCAATATCGGTGATTTGATCAGCCATCCCAAAGCTATGCAAGCCATGATGGGAATGATCAAGATGGACCTGTCTGCGCTAGAAGCCGCCGCGCGCGAGACCTGAGAGCTAGTTACAGAGGGTCGGTTGGTCCGATGCACAATAACTCCTGGAACTCATACTGGAACCTGGGCAGCAAAGGCGGGCGGAGTTCATCTTTCGGCGGATGGGTCCTGGCGAGTCGGCTTATGGGAAGTCGTGGATCTTTCTGAATAATCGGCGGTCCGCAAGTACCTCCGTACCGCCCTATTAAATTCACATTAAACCCGCATAAATCCAGCCCTAAACGTTGATATCCTAGTAAAGCTATGCCCACAAAAAAAGAACTCCTCAAATCGCCCATCCAGCACCTCGACATTAAGCAGCACAACGTAGTCCCCTTGGTCGACGCCATGCACAACATGGCCTACTCCGCGCGTGACACCGCCCGCGCCGCCAACATCTACGACATGATGCTCCGCGACACCGACTGCGGCGTCATCCTCTGCCTTGCCGGATCTCTCATCTCAGCCGGCCTGCAAAAAATCTTCGTCGACCTCATCCGCAACAACATGGTCGACGCCGTCGTCTCCACCGGCGCCAACATCGTCGACCAGGACTTCTTCGAGGCCCTCGGCTTCAACCACTACATCGCCGGCGACGAGTACAAGTACGGCGCAGGCGACGCCGACCTCCGCGAGCTGATGATCGATCGCATCTACGACACCTTCATCGACGAGGAAGAGCTCCGCATCTGCGACGAGACCACCCACCAGATCACGAACTCCCTCGATCCCCGCCCCTACAGCTCCCGTGAGTTCATCCGCGAGATGGGCGCCTACCTCGCCAGGAACGGCAAGACCCCGCAAGCAGGCGGACGCGACTCCATCGTCCTCGCCGCCTACGAGAAGAACGTCCCCATCTTCTGCCCTGCATTCTCCGATTGCTCCGCTGGCTTCGGCCTCGTCGCCCACCAGCACGCTCGCCAGGGCAAGCCTATGGTCTCGATCGACTCCGCGAAGGACTTCTATGAGATCACTCAGCTCAAGATCGCCAACCCCACCACCGGCCTCCTCATGATCGGCGGCGGCGTCCCCAAGAACTTCGCGCAGGACATCGTCGTGGCCGCCGACATCCTCGGTGTCGAGGCCTCCATGCACAAGTACGCCATCCAGATCACCGTGGCCGACGCCCGCGACGGCGCCCTCTCCGGCTCAACCCTCAAAGAAGCCTCAAGCTGGGGCAAAGTCGACCTCACCTACGAGCAGATGGTCTTCTCCGAAGCCACCCTGGCACTCCCCCTCATCGCCGGTTATGCCTTCCACAAGAAAGCCCAGGCGGCCCGTACCGGAAAAAAATGGGCCACCATCCTCGACCAGGTAGCCGTACCCGCCTAACTCCACTTCGTCTCAAAAGAGCCCCGAAAAAGGCCGCCTACCCACCATAGGCGGCCTTTTAGCGTGCCACACAGCTCATAAACCCTGCTACACCAATGTTGTCATCCCGGATAACACCACTGAGGTGTTATTGCCGCTGCAACTTAATTTCTGTCATTCTCAGCCTGCTGACAAAAATTTGACATCTCCGCGAAAGGACTTAGACACAACAAAAAAAGCTCTTACGATCACAGAAGGTTTTGTCTGTTTGAATGCGCAACGAATACGGATTGTTAATCAAAGAGTAAACTTCCAACTCGAAACGGTTACCAAAAATAAGTTACTACGTCATCGTAGAAAAAGTTACCATAGGGTTCCCGGCGAAATAATGCACATTCTTCCCTTACTTGGTTATCTCTCGCTCCTCACGACCTCTAGCGTCCTGCTCATCGCATTCCTACGAGCGCAGCGCACCACCCGCGAATTAGCGGAACAGCTTACTCAGGCCCGCGAGCAGCACCATCAGCACACCCTTCAACTCACCCACCGGTCAGAGCTCGACACCCTCAAAGACGAGTTCATCTCCACCGTCTCACACGAGCTGCGCACTCCGCTCACCAGCATTCGCGGGGCCCTCGGTCTGCTCTCCTCCGGCATCATCGGCGACGTCGACGCCAAGGCGCTCAACCTCCTCCGCATCGCAGTCACCAACACCGACCGCCTCATCCGCCTCATCAACGACATCCTCGACCTAGAGCGCATGGAGTCCGGCCGCGCGCCTCTTCAGATCCGTCGCTGCTCCCTTCGCGACCTCGCCCAGCAGGCCATCGACACCATGACCCCCATGGCAGACGCCAACACCGTCCATCTGGCCCTCGAACCATCTAACATGGCCAATATCGCCTATCCCGAAGCTCTCTTCTTCGATGGCGACTCCGACCGCATCCTGCAGGTCCTCACCAACCTGCTCTCCAATGCGATCAAGTTCTCCCCAGTTGCCTCCACCGTTCGCATCCACACCGAAGCCACCTCCGACTCTATCCTCCTCAAAGTCGTCGACGAAGGCCGCGGCATCCCCACCGACAAGCTCGACAGCATCTTCGACCGCTTCCAGCAGATCGAACCCTCCGACGCCCGCCAGAAGGGCGGCACCGGCCTCGGCCTCGCGATCTGCCGCAGCATCGTCCAGCAGCATAGCGGCTCCATCTGGGCGCAACGCAACCTCGGCCTCGGATCCACTCTCTACGTCATGCTTCCCCGCACCACCCGAGCGACGGACGTTATCCTCCCCGCCACTCCCCCGCCACGCGGTGAAGGCGCCATCCTGGTCTGCGACGACGACGCCGGCATCCGCACCGTCGTCTCCGAACACCTCACTCGCCAAGGCTATACCGTTATCGAAGCCGTCTCCGGCGAACAGGCCCTCGTCCTAGCCGCCGAGCACAACGTCGAAGCCATTCTCCTCGACCTCTACATGCCGGGTCTCAGTGGTTGGGAGACCCTCCAGCGACTTCGCAACAATCCGATCACGGCCAACATTCCCGTGGTCGTCCTCAGCGTTCTCTCCTCTACCCTCCGCCCCCAGCTAACCGGCGACGCGCAGGGATGGGTCCAGAAGCCCTTCAACGAAAACCTCCTCTTCGCCGAGCTAGGCCGCGTCCTCCATCACGGAGAGGGCCCCGCCTACGTTTTGTTAGTCGAAGACGATGAAGATCTGGCCAGCGTCCTCTCTGCCAGCTTCCAGAACGCCGCTGTCCACATCGACCACGCCTCCTCCCGTCAACAGGCCATCCGGCAGTGCATCACCCGCCCTCCAGACCTTCTCATCCTCGATCTCACCCTCCCCGACGGCGACGGCTTCTCGCTGGTCGAGTGGCTTCGCCAGCAGCCCACCCTGCGCGCGTTGCCTCTGGTCGTTTACTCTGGTCGCGAGATCTCCGAAATCGAGATGGCCAAGCTCCGTCTCGGCCCAACCGAGTTCCTCACCAAAGCCAAGGTCCAGCCGCAAGAGGTCGAAGATCTCGTCCTCTCCATGGTCCACCGCATTCGCACCAAGTTTGCCGACCTCACCGTCGCACCCACCGGCTAGCCGCTC
>Ga0210393_10003242_pt1 | contig 13109 bp, 6 predicted proteins | sample IncBWC27OmetaG_FD_160068 | JGI IMG/M metagenome (GOLD analysis project Ga0210393, IMG submission 160068) | Forest soil microbial communities from Barre Woods Harvard Forest LTER site, Petersham, Massachusetts, United States - Inc-BW-C-27-O ... | reverse complement strand
GTGGAGGGAGGTTTAGCCACGGTCTATTCTTTCGTCAATCTCGCAATCTTGCGTGTGGGGTTAGCGCCGGTGCCGAGTGAAGCAGCTGCGACTCCTAAGGTGGGTCATTGTAGCACGTTCAAAACGGGGGGCTGGGGGATGGCGGGAGTGTTTCGGAAATCCGGAAAGAAGGGGTGAATGCAGATGAGGCTATAATGGCTGCGATTTTCGAGGCCAAGAAGGAGATTCCTGCAAATGCGATTTCTGTTTCTACCCGCCCTGCTCATATCCCTGCTATGTTCCGGTGTTTTCGCGGCTCCGCCGCAGTCTGACCTCGACGCTCGCAGAAAAGCGCTCAACGATCTGCTGGCCGAACGCTGGGAGTACACGCTCCGCACCAGCCCCATCTTCGCGTCCATCCTTGGAGACAAACGCTGGAACGACAAGCTGGACGACTTCTCGCAGAAGGCCATCGACGACGACTTGGAGCAGAGCAAGAAATATCTCGCTCGCTTTGAAGCGATTGACATCGCGGGCTTCCCGGAGCAGGAGGTTCTGAACCAGACCCTCATGGTCCGTGATCTCCGCATGAGCCTCGAGGGAGCACGTTTCAAGTCGTGGGAAATGCCGGTCTCGCAGGTGGGCGGCGTGCAGATTGACCTTCCACAACTGGTTTCCCTCCTCTCATTCCAGAGCGTCAAGGACTACGACGACTACATTTCGCGACTGAAGCAGATTCCTCGCGTCTTCGACGAGAACGTGGTGCAGATGCGCAAAGGCATGGTGGAGGGACTGATGCCGCCGCGCATCTTACTGGAGAAAGTGGTCGAGCAGGCCAACGGCCTGGCGAGCAATACGCCCGAAGCCTCGCCTTTTGCGGAGCCGTTTGCCAAGTTTCCCGATTCCATCCCGGCCGCGGAGCAGAAGCGGTTGCGCGAGCAGGGGCTGGCGGCGATTCGCGAGTCCGTGCTTCCCGCCTACGTCAAGTTCACGACCTTCGTGCGTGAAGAATATGTTCCGAAAGGGCGCGCCGAGCCTGGCGTGTGGTCGCTGCCGAATGGTCCCGAGTTTTATGCCTTCCGTGTGAAGGAGAGCACTACCACGAATCTCACGCCGGAAGAAATTCACCAGATCGGGCTGGCTCAGGTTAAAGAAATCGAAGCCCGCATGCTGCAAGTGGCCAATCAGTTTGGCTATAAAGATCTCAAGAGCTTCAACGACTCACTCCAGGCCAATCCCAAGGTGCACGTGCATTCCCGCAAGGAAATTCTTGACCTTTATCAAACATACCTTGATCAAATGTATTTGAAGCTGCCGGCGATGTTCGGCCGGCTGCCCAAGGCGAAGTTGCAGGTCATGTCGATCGAGGCATTCCACGAGAAGGAAGCCTCCACGCACTACGTGCAGGCGGCTCAGGATGGCTCGCGCCCGGCGCATATCATGGTGAATACCGGCAACTTCGAGAAGGGCACTACGATTGATTTCGAAACCACCGCATATCACGAAGGCATTCCCGGCCATCATTTGCAGATCGCCATCGCGCAGGAACTACCACAGCTTCCGCCGTTCCGGCAGAATGAGTATTACACCGCCTACACCGAGGGTTGGGCTCTCTACTCGGAGCGATTGGGCAAGGAAGTTGGATTCTTTCAGGATCCCTACAGCTATTACGGCCACCTCGATGACGACATGCTGCGCGCCATCCGTCTGGTAGTCGACACCGGCTTCCATTACAAACACTGGACGCGGCAGCAGGTGGTGGATTTCTTCCATGACCATTCCGCGATTGACGAGGCCGATGTGCAGAGCGAAACCGACCGCTACATTGCATGGCCGGCCCAGGCGTTGGGTTACAAGGTGGGGCAGCTCGAAATCCTCAAGTTGCGGCAGTATGCCAAGGATCGGTTAGGCGTCAAGTTCAGCTTGAGTAATTTCCACGATGAAGTGCTGGGAGCAGGCGCGCTGCCGATGGATGTTCTCTCAGTTAGGATCCACGAGTGGGTGGCGGCGCAGAAGGCAAGCGCGTCAGTTCAGCCGCTACATGAAGAAGATCAGCCGCTCGGAGCTTCGAAGTAGGACAGAAACAACAGCCCGCGGTGGGAGCTGGTTACCCGGGTGATGCGACGACACTTCACCCGCATCCGCGGGCGCGCACGCTCGTTCGTGACTGCGGGCCGGACTAACGAGAGATGAAGTCCGAGAAGAAGTAAGCGATCACTCCGAACAGGGCCAGGCCGGAAATACCGTAGGCGGTGAGAACCCAGGCGCCGCGGCCTTCATGCTGCTTGGTTGTAGGTTTGGTTAGTGAAGCTGAAACCGAAGAGACAACAGGGGCCCGATCTTCCATGCAACAAACCTCCAGCGGAAGAATCGTGGCGCAAGAACGTTATGCGTCACGCCTGCCTCGCATCGTGGCGAAGCAAGACTATCTGGGGGCGATTTTACTCCCGTTTTGGGACGGCCGCGTCGAAAAATGTGATCGAGCTCGCACACTCTGTTGAGTTATAATTCTCATAATGAGACAACTTCGTGACCCCGGGCTGCATCTCATAATCAATACCCTCGAGGATTACCTGGAAGGTTACTCGCAGTCTGGAGCACAATGCGCGGCGCGCCTTGTCCGTTCGCTCTTGTCCAATCGCTCCTGTCCATTCGATCTTCTGGGGGTTCCGCTTGCGCCGGGCGGCAGCATGGGATACAAACGGCGAAGGGCAAGTCGCCACTTATGCGTAATTCTCTTCGTTTAGCGGTTTCCATACTTGTAGGCACGCTGGCCGTGACCGCCAGCTCCCAGCAGTCCATTTCGCGGCAGTCCGTTCCTCAGCAGGCCAGCCAGACTGCACCCAAACCCTCGGCCAAGCCTTCGATTCTGCCGGACAGCAACGTTCCCGTGAAACTGAGTGACTCGGACACGGCCACGGTCGTCGACGCGAAGAAGGATTACTTGCAAGAGGCGTTCGTCATCGAGAAGCTGCAGAATCTTTACCGGTTCGAGGCGGACGGCACGGGTCGCAAGGAATCCATTGCGCGCATCCGGGTGCAGAGCGAGGCGGGCGTGCAGCAATGGGGACAGTTGCAGCTCGGCTACAACTCTGCCAACGAGAGCATGGAGATTGCCTACGTCCGCGTGATCAAGAAAGATGGGAGCGTAGTCAAGGCCGGAAGCGACGACATTCAGGATCTGAGCGCGCCGGTGGAACATGAGGCGCCCGTTTATACTGATTACCGGCAAAAGCATGTGACTGTTCCCGGATTGCGGCCAGGAGAAGTGCTGGAGTATGACCTGGTCACGACGGTGCACACGGCGCTGGCTCCGGGGCAGTTCTGGACGGAGTATGAGTTCGACAAGAACGACATCGTTCTGGATGAAGATCTGGACCTGGATGTGCCGGCCGGCCGGCCGCTGGAGCTCAAAAGCAAGCCGGGGATGGATCCGAAGATTAGCGACGCCAACGGGCGGCGCGTCTACCACTGGACCACCTCTCACTTAGTACGCGAAGACGATAAAGACAAAGACAAGGACAAAGAGAAAGACAAAAAGAAGAAGCGAAAAAAGCCAGAGGACGAACATCCCGACATTCAGTTGACCACGTTCTCCACCTGGGAGCAGATCGGGCGCTGGTATGCGGACCTGGAGAAAGACCGGCGGGCTCCGTCTCCGGAAGTCCGGGCCAAGGCGGAAGAACTCACCAAAGGGCTCAGCAGCGATCTCGACAAGACGGAAGCTCTTTACGATTATGTGGCCAAGAATTTTCGTTACGTGAGCTTGTCGCTGGGGGTGGGCCGCTACCAGCCGCACGCCGCCGGCGACGTGCTGCATAACCAGTATGGAGACTGCAAAGACAAGCACACGCTGCTGGCGTCGCTGCTCGAAGCCGAGGGGTTGCACGCCGATTCAGTGCTGATCAACTCCAGCCGCAAGCTGGATCCGGACGTGCCTTCGCCCTCGCAGTTCGATCACGTAATCACCATGGTGCCGGCGGGCGGGGAAAAAGGCGTGGACGGAGAAGTCTGGATGGATACGACCGCCGAAGTGGCTCCCTTCCGGCTGTTGTCGTTCTCGCTGCGCAACAAGCAGGCGCTGGTGATTCCGCCGGTGGACGCAAACTCGGCGGTGGCGCCTCATCTGGAAGAAACTCCTGCTGATACACCCATGCCCGACGTCGAGGTTTCCGAGATCGACGGCAAGATTAACCAGATAGGCAAACTCGAAGCGCATGTGCACTACGTATTCCGTGGTGATGAAGAGTTAATGCTGCGCTCGGTGTTCCGCCGTGTCCCGGAGGCCAACTGGCAGCGGGTGGTGGAGAACGTGAATGCCGGCATAGGCGGCGATATCAGCAATCTGAAGGTCAGCGATCCGGCGGCGACGCGCGAGCCGTTTACTTTGTCTTACGACGTCTCGCGGGTGAACTATCTGGATTGGTCGAAGAAGAAAACGGAAATGATTCTTCCGCTTTCGAGTTTCGCCCTGCCGGAGGTGGATGAGGACGATACTGGCGCTGACGCGGAGCCTTTGAAGCTTGGTCCCAAGGCGGAATACACCTACAAGATTAAGCTGGAGCTGCCGGAAAAATATTCCGCGCGCGCGCCGCTGCCGTTTTCGTTGAAGCGCGACTACGCGGAGTATCAGGCGACGTACCAGCTCGAGGGCAGCATCTTCACGGCGGGAAGGAAGCTTACGCTGCGCCAGGGCGAGCTTCCGGCGTCGCGCGCTCCGGACTATGTGTCCTTCCGCCGGGCGGTGAATGCTGACCTGGGCCAACAGCTTTCGATCGAGAACACGGTGGCGGGAACGCCGACGCCTCCGGCCGACATGAAGGCTGACGATCTGGTGGATAGTGGCCGTGCCGCGATGAACAGTGGCGACCTGGCGATGGCGATTGAAGTTCTGAAGCGCGCTACCGAGATTGACCCCAAAAACAAGATTGCCTGGAATCTTCTCGGCATGTCTTACATGGGCCTGCGGCAGGATGACGCTGCGGTCGCGGCCCTGCAGAAGCAGATTGAAATTAATCCTTACGACGAATACGCCTACAACAATCTGGGGCGGGTCTACTGGCAGGATCGCAAATACGAAGATGCGGTCACAGCGTTTCACAAGCAGCTGGAGATTAATCCGCTGGATAAGTTTGCCCATTCCAACTTGGGAGCCATGTATTCCGAGTGGCACAAGTATGACGAAGCCGTTCCGGAGTTGGAGAAGGCCGCCTCGCTGATTCCGGACAGCGATCCGGGAAGCGCCGAGTTGCAGGTAAGTTTGGGCGATGCGTATTTGAATCTTGGGCAGGACGACAAAGCTCTGGCGGCATTCGACCACGCCGTGGAACTGGCGGCCACGCCGCTGGTTTGGAACAACATTGCGTATCAGTTGTCGCTGAAGAAGGCGCATCTGGATCGCGCACAGCAGTATGCGGAGTCCGCGGTTTCGGCGACGGCGGCGGCGTTGCGCAATATTTCGCTGGATCGGGTTACGCAGCAGGAGTTGCCGCTGGTGACTTCTCTGATTGCTTATTGGGACACGCTGGGCTGGGTGCACTTTGCAGAAGGCGATCTCGACAAGGCCGAGAAATATGTTTCGGCGGCGTGGGGACTGGGACACCACGGCGAAGTGGGCGACCATCTGGGACAGATCTACGAAAAGAAGGGCAACAAGAATCGGGCGCTGGAGACTTACGCGCTTTCTATGAATGGATTGCGGCCTACGCCGGAAACGCGCGACCGGCTCTCTGCTCTGGCTGGCGGTGGCGCGAAGGCTGATACGGCGGTGGCGAACTACAAGGCGGAGCTGGAGCGCCTGCGGACAATCGATCTCGGCAAAGCGGCGAAGGTTACGGGCAACGCGGAATTTTTCGTGCTGCTCAGCGGGGGAGCTGGGTCGTCAGCCAAAGTGGAGAGCATTAAATTCCTGAGCGGGGAAGAAAAGCTGAAGCCGGTGGCGGAAGCGCTGCGTACGGCGGACTTCCACCTGACATTTCCGGACGACACTCCGGTGAAGGTTCTGCGCCGTGGGACGCTTTCGTGTTCGTCGACGACGGGGAAGTGTTCGTTTTTGCTGACGCTGCCGGATGATGTGCGGACGGTGGACTGAAGACACCCATGCAATAGCTAGCGAATGGCGGGGTTTCAACGGTTGTGGCAGCCCGAGATACCGATTGACACCCCCACCCTCCCGCCTACCTTCCGTAGGACGAAGTTTATGCGAAAACCACCGCAACCCCGAAAGAAGTTTTCGATGCTGCAGCGAGACGCATTCGCTGCGCTCGGGCGACTTGATAGGTGGTTTAAGAGAAGAGTTGTCGCTGCTTAATGGGCGATCCGAGCCTCATGCCACCGGGTGCCCTGCTCATACGCGCCCGCCAGTCGCAACCCCAGATCTTCTCGCCAGTGCGAGGCTGCGATCTGGAGGCCAATCGGCAGGCCGCTCTTTGTGAATCCGCAGGGAACCGAGAGGGCGGGCAATCCCCAGACGTTGAAGGGGCGCGTGTTGCGCAGCAGTTTGAGTTCGGCGGGGCGCAGGTTGTCGGGAGTTGCTTTGAGGTCGGCGATCAGCGGGGCGGGCGTGGGTGTGGTGGGTGTGACCAGGAGATCGATATCTGCGAAGGTGTCACTGATGCTGCGGCGGGCCTGCTCCAGCTCGCGGCGGCGGTGGATGTAGTCTGCGGCGGAGATATCCGATCCCGCTAGGATGCGGCGTAGCGTTTCTGGCTGATAGAGTTTTGGTGTCTCGGTGGCGTTCCGTTTGTGGTAGGCGTAGGCCTCGGCCATTTGCAGAGTGCGGTCGGTGGGCACGTCGAGTTTAACCTCTCTTACTTCCTCCACCAGCGTCTTGATTACGGCCAGCGCTTGTTCCACGGCCGCGGCGACCTCGGGGTCGAGGTCATCATAGAAATGGTTTCGGGGGACGCCCACGCGCAGAGACTTCGCGCCTTCGCGGAGCTGAGAGACGTAATCCGCGACAGGAACGGCTGCAGTTGTGATGTCGGCGGCGTCATAGCCCGCGATTGCCTGCAGCACGGCGGCGGCGTCGGCCACAGTGGAGGCGAACGGGCCGACGTGATCGAGCGACAAGGCGAGCGGAATCACTCCGCGGCTGGAAACGCGGCCGTAGGTGGGCTTGAGGCCAACGCAGCCGCACAGGGACGCAGGTTCGCGGATGGAGCCGGCGGTGTCAGTTCCGATGGCGGCGTAACAAAGTCCGGCGGCGACCGCAGCGGCTGATCCGCCGGAAGAGCCTCCGGCGATGCGCGAGGTGTCACGGGGATGGTGGACGTCGCCGAAATAGCTGACCAGGGAACTGCTGCCGTAGGCGAATTCGTGCAGATTATTCTTGCCAACGATAATTGCGCCTGCCTGCTTCAGGCGGCGAACGACCTCGGCATCTTCGGCTGGAATGCGGTCTTTGTTGCGCTCCGACGCGGCGGTGGTGCGCACGCCTGCAGTGTCGATCAAGTCTTTTAGCGCAATCGGAATCCCGTGGAGTGGGCCGCGCCAATCTCCGCGGGCGATTTCGGCTTCCGCGGTGCGGGCTCGGGCGAGCGCGGAATCAGCGGTTATGGTGATGAATGCGTTCAGCGCGGGATTCTGCTTTTCGATGCGTTCGAGGGATGCTTGCGTGAGTTCGAGCGGAGAGATTTTCTTTTGCCGCAACAGCGGTGCGAGTTCGAGGATGGTTCGAGGGATGGACATGGGCCTTGCGGGGTCCATTGTAGAGGAAGCATTGTAGAGCAACGTGGCCGATACAATTGCGCCGGTTGTGTTTGAGCCCTGGCCGTGACGAAGACACCCGTCGAGCTTCGCTCGACCGGACAGTCGAGGGCGACTGTCCCCACATGAACATCTCCAAACTGAGACCGGTTGGAAATCTTCGGCATGCGTGTTTGGTCCTTGCGGGAAGTCCTATAATCTTCGTGGAGTTCTAACATTATGGCTGAGCTGACGATCGCGCCGGTGGCAACGCATGGATTTTATTTGGACGGCAAATGGGTGGAAGACGGCGACGTCGTTGAGGTGCGCGCGCCCTATGATGGCACCGTGATCGCGCGGGTGGTGCAGGGACGCCGCGAACATGCCGACGCTGCGATTGCTGCGGCGGTAAAAGCGTTTGGCACCACGCGGCGGTTGCCTGCGTTCGAGCGGCAGCGCGTCTTGCGGCAGATTTCCGCCGGAATTGCCGAACGCAGGGAAGAATTTTCCCGCACGCTCGCGCTGGAAGCGGGCAAACCCATAAAGGCCGCGCGGCAGGAAGTGGAGCGCGCAATCTTCACCTTCAACGTTGGCGCCGAGGAGAGCACGCGCATTTACGGCGAATTCCTGCCACTCGACTGGCAGGAATTTACCGCCGGACGTTGGGGCATTGTGCGCCGCTTTCCGCTGGGGCCGGTGGCGGGGATTACGCCGTTTAATTTTCCGCTGAACCTGGTGGCGCACAAAGTTGCGCCCGCGATCGCGGCGGGATGTTCCATGGTGCTGAAGCCGGCGCCGCAAACTCCGCTCTGCTCGCTGCTTTTGGCGGAGTGTGTGCAGCAGGCGGGCTGGCCTGACGGCGGCTTCAATGTGCTGCCGCTTTCGAATGACGATGCCAGCCTGCTGGTCACCGACGATCGCATCAAGCTGATCAGCTTTACCGGCAGCGTGCCCGTGGGCTGGGACATCAAGCGCCGCGCCGGCAAGAAAAAAGTGGTTCTCGAATTGGGCGGCAACGCGGCGGTCATCGTGCACAACGATGCGGATCTTGCTTATGCCGCCGATCGCTGCGTCGCTGGCGGATTTGGCTACGCCGGCCAGACCTGCATTTCGGTGCAGCGCATTCTGGTGGAGCACTCCGTCTACGGCAAATTCACGGACCTGCTGGTCGAAGGCGTGAAGAAACTCAAGTCCGGCGATCCGCTCGACGAGTCGACTGACGTGGGGCCGGTGATCCGAGAGTCGGACGCGGTTCGCAGCACGGCGTGGATCGAAGAAGCTGTCCGTGGCGGAGCGCGCCTGTTATGTGGCGGCGGACGAAAGGGGCTGGTGGTTGAGCCGACGGTCCTCACCGGGACGCGCCCCGACATGAAGGTGAATTGCCAGGAAATTTTCGGCCCGGTCGTGACCATCGAGCCCTACAAGACTTTCGACGATGCACTGCGCGAGGTGAATCATTCTTCCTTCGGCTTGCAGGCTGGCTTATTTACGCGCGACGCGAAGCTGCTGTTCCAGGCCTATGAAGAACTGGAAGTCGGAGGCTTGATTGCGGGAGACGTTCCCTCGTTCCGCATCGACCACATGCCCTACGGGGGCGTCAAAGACTCCGGCCTGGGCCGCGAAGGCCTGCGCTACGCGATTGAAGAAATGACGCAACCGAAGCTCCTGGTTATGAATCTTCACTAGTATGTCGCGTAGAGTGCATCGTTCGAGAATAATCCGCAAACTGCGCGACAAAATTCTGCGAAGTATTTATAATTCCGTGTTTCCCATGCTCATCTCCGGAACTCTGTGGGGTTCCGGATTCACTGGCTAACAAGCTTCACGCAACCGGGGCGCGAAAACCAGGCAGGTCCGTCGGGGTCTCGTCGGCTTATTTTTCATAGAAGATGCCGCAGATTTTTCATCGCAGCACGAACACCATGTCCCGCGCCACCATCTTTGGCGCGGTGTTCGTGGTTGCGGCGCTGAGCTGGATGGCGATGGAGGTCCAGCGCTCTCCTTACATCACCTACGCGGGCGTGCGTAAGCCGCAACCGGTGCCCTTCAGCCATCAGCATCACGTCAGCGGACTGGGCATTGATTGCCGCTACTGCCACACTTCGGTGGAGACGTCGAGCTTCGCGGGCATTCCTCCGACCAAGACGTGCATGAACTGCCATTCGCAGATTTGGACCAACGCCCAGCTGCTGGAGCCGGTGCGCGCCAGCTTTAAGAGCGGCGAATCGCTGCAGTGGACGCGGGTGAACCAGCTTCCTGATTTTGTTTTTTTCAATCACAGCATTCATGTCAACAAAGGAGTGGGCTGCAACACGTGCCACGGCCCGGTGGATAAAATGCCGCTGATGTACCAGCAGGAATCGCTGCAGATGGAGTGGTGCCTGAGCTGTCATCGCGCGCCGGAGAAAAATCTGCGGCCGCGGGACCAGGTTTTCAATATGCGGTATCTGCCGCCGACCAGCGCGCATCCGGTGGCGGTGGATGGACAGAGTTACGCGGATCAGGACGAACTCGGCGCGGCGCTGGTGAAGAAGTATAACGTACGCAGCGTGAAAGATATTACGAGTTGCAGCACGTGTCACCGGTAGGTATGTGGGGCGACGAAAGACCCACTTCTCGCGCCAAGAACGCTCGAGAAATGGGGCACCCGGGTTTGTTTCGTGCGAGTTGGCGATAGAAATGGACGAGCTTAATAATTCCGGAATGCGGGAGGGCGGGAAGCGCGAGGACGTCTGCCCGAGCAAGAAGGGCAAGCTGGATCTGGAATCCGTGCGCGAGCGGATTGAAGCGGCGACCGCGCACGATGCTGCCGAGAAGACTGGTCCTGAATATTGGCGCAGTCTGGAAGAGCTTGCGGGCAGTGACGATTTCCAGGATGCTCTGCATCGCGAATTTCCTAAAGGCGCTTCCGAGTGGGTCGATTCGGTTTCCCGCCGCGGCTTCCTTAAGGTGATGGGCGCGTCGCTCGGACTGGCCGGTATGACTGGCTGCGTCCGCCTGCCGCTCGAACCGATTGTGCCTTACGTGCGGCAGCCCGAGAACGTTATTCCGGGCCGGCCCATGTTTTACGCGACGGCGTGCACGCTTGGCGGATACGCCAGTCCGCTGCTGGTCGAGAGCCATCTTGGCCGTCCCACGAAGGTGGAAGGGAATGACCAACATCCCGCCGCGCTCGGCGGGACCGACATTTTTGCGCAGGCTTCCATCCTTGGCCTCTATGATCCCGACCGCTCGCAGACGGTGGTCTCCATGGGCGATCAGCGTTCGTGGCAGGCATTCCTGGGCGCGATTCGCGGGCCGCTGAGCGCGCAGAAAGCGTTGCAGGGCGCGGGCATTCGCATTCTTACTCCGACCACTTCTTCGCCCACGCTGGCTGATCAGCTGCGCGGGTTTCTGAAAATTTATCCGCAGGCTAAGTGGCACGTGTATGAGCCGGTCAATCGCGACAACGTGCTCGAAGGGGCGAAGCTGGCCTTCGGACAGCCGGTCGAGACGCGTTACGATTTGTCGAAAGCCGACGTCATCGTGTCACTCGACGCCGATTTTCTCTACGCTGGATTCCCCGGCAACACCCGCTATATCCGCGATTTCGCCAAGCGCCGCAATCCGGATGACGGGAAGATGAACCGGCTGTATGTGATCGAGAGCACGCCGACGTCGACGGGAGCGAAGGCGGATCATCGGCTGCCGGTCCGAGCACACGAGATCGAACTATGTGCCGCGGTTCTATCCCGTCCCGCTGCTGTAGCACAAAGAGAAGCGGCGCAGGCTGTTGGCGAAGGGACGGAGAAGTTCTTCGATTTTCTGTCTCGCGATTTGGATAGCAGCGCCGGATCGAGTGTGGTTTTGGTGGGTGACCACCAACCTCCCGCTGTCCATGCATTCGCTCATGCGATCAATGCGAGGCTCGGCAACATCGGGAAAACCGTTTTCTATTCCGATCCGGTCGACGCGAACCCGATCAATCAAACCGAATCGCTGAAGGATCTCGTCGAGGACATGCGTGGTGGCAAGGTCGATCTGCTGGTCGTCCTTGGCGGCAATCCGGCCTACGATGCGCCCGCCGATCTGAACTTCGCTGACGCTTTGAAAAACGGCAGGATTCCGCTGCGCGTTCATCATGGCCTCTATCAGAATGAAACCGCAGAGCTTTGTCAGTGGCATGTCAACGCGACGCATGAACTCGAAGCCTGGGGCGATGCTTGCGCCTACGACGGCACCGTCAGCATCATTCAGCCGCTGATCGCGCCACTCTACAACGGCAAGAGCGCGTTGGAGTTCGTCGCGCTCCTCTCCGGAAAGGCCGATGCCACTGGATACGACCTGACGCGCGCCTATTGGCAGAAGCAACACACCGGCGCCGACTTCGAGCAATTCTGGCGCAAGTCGCTCCATGATGGTTGGATCGAGAACACGGCGGCTACTCCAAAGCTGGTAAAGGCTGCAAGCGCGCCCGTTGGGTCGGTCGCGTTTCCCCGCGACGCCATCGAGCTCAACATCCGCCGCGACCCCACCATCTACGACGGACAATTCTCCAACAACGGCTGGTTGCAGGAATTGCCCAAGCCGATGACCAAGCTCACCTGGGACAACGCCGTGCTGATCGGTCCCAAGATGGCGGAGCGTCTTGGCATCAAGACCGAAGACGTGGTTGAGCTCGAACTTAACGGCAAGAAAGTTCAGGGCCCCGTCTGGATTCAAGCCGGACATCCCGACAATTCCGTCTCGGTATTTCTCGGTTACGGTCGCAAACGCGCGGGGCGTGTGGGAACGGCGCAGGGCTTCGACGCTTACGCGCTGCGCACGACGGCGGCGCCGTGGATCGCCAACGGCGTTACGATTCGCAAGACGGGAGAGACTTTTAAGCTCGCTTCCACGCAGGGCTACCAGTCGATGGACACACCTGACGGAGCGCATCGCCCGCTGGTTCGTGAAACCACGCTCGAGGAATATCGCAAGGAGCCGGATTTCGCGAAGGAAGAAGAGACGCCAAAAGAACTCACGCTCTACGAGCCCTATCCTTACGACAAAGAAGATTACGCCTGGGGCATGTCGATCGACCTGAACTCCTGCGTGGGGTGCAACAACTGCATGCTGGCCTGCCAGTCTGAAAACAACATCGCCGTCGTCGGCAAGGAGCAGGTCGTGATCGGCCGGCACATGCACTGGATTCGTGTCGACGCCTATTACCAGGGCGATCGCGATAATCCCCGAGCGTTTTTCCAGCCCGTGCCGTGCATGCAATGCGAGAACGCGCCTTGCGAAGTGGTCTGCCCGGTCGGCGCCACGAATCATACGCCCGAAGGCCTGAACGACATGGTCTACAACCGCTGCGTGGGGACGCGCTATTGTTCGAACAACTGTCCTTATAAAGTGCGGCGCTTTAATTTCCTGCTGTTCCAGGACTGGGAGACGCCGCAATACAAGATGATGCGCAATCCCGA
>Ga0210393_10003241_pt1 | contig 13111 bp, 14 predicted proteins | sample IncBWC27OmetaG_FD_160068 | JGI IMG/M metagenome (GOLD analysis project Ga0210393, IMG submission 160068) | Forest soil microbial communities from Barre Woods Harvard Forest LTER site, Petersham, Massachusetts, United States - Inc-BW-C-27-O ... | reverse complement strand
ACCTGCCTCCGCGTTGCTGGCACAAATCCAGCGCGAGTTCGTGCGACGTACACCAGATCGTCGCCTTGGTGGTAGCCGAGAATGATCGAATCAAGTCCGTGTGGGCCGGGGAAATAGCCGCCGATCACGAGTTCCTGACCGCGATTGATTCGGTACTTAATCCATGACCCGGTGCGCTTCCCGATCTCGTATTTGCTGTCCTTTCTCTTTGCGATTACGCCTTCCAGCCCCAACTGGCGCACAGCAGCAACCATCTCTTCCCCAGACGATTCGAATTGTTCGCACAGACGGACTAGCGGTGAACCGAATTTCAGCGACCGCACTCGGCTCCTGCGTTCGATCAGCGGCAGGCTGGTCAGATCTTGACCTTGGAGCACTAACAGATCAAACACGAAATAGTTGATCTGCTTGGCCGCTTTGCGGAAATTTTGCAGCAGGTTGAAGTCAGGCCGACCAGATTCGTCCAGCGCGACGATCTCGCCGTCAATCACGCTGTCCCCCGGCAGATCGGCCAGCGCTTCATGTATCAGCGGGAACTGTTTGCTGAACGATTTCTGTCGGCGGGAGAGCAAAAACAATTTGCCGGCCGACTTCATAGCTTCGGCGCGATAGCCGTCCAGCTTGATCTCTTCTGTGGCGTTCGCGGTTATGTGGCGCTAGGTACGCGGGGCCGCCAGGAAGACGCACGGAACCGCCTGTGAGGCCACATAATTCCGATGAGAGGCCCTCGCTCAGGGGAAGTCCGGTATCCCGTATCGCCTGATCGGCAAACCTTCCCCAATTGGGTTCTCTCTGGTTTACCGGGACTGATGGGTTTCCAGCGCAGGAAGCCGAATGATCTCGACGATGCCGTTCACGCGTCCTGGAAGCACTCCGAAAAGGACCGCGAATAATGAGCCATGAGGGGAAAGTGCAATTTGTCCGAGGGGATGCTTGCGGTCGCCCGCTATGCGCTTTTCGTAGATGGGTCTGCCTCCCAGCGCATCGTAAATTACTACTCGCTCGGGCGTTGAACCTGCGATGGGGTCGAACAAACACCCAAACCAAGACGACGCGCAGAAAGTCCTATAAACAAGTGCACCGAAAACCTCCCCATCCTGTGAGGTCGCGACCGAATACAGCTCCGTATGCGGCGCGAACGGCTCAGTCTTGAAGAGCAGTTTGCCGTAAATGTCCATGCCAGCAATCGCATTGTCGCAGTCGCGAAACACGAATTTATCGTCACTGATGAATCCGAGCACGGATCGGTTCGTACACGACCTGAAGTCAGGAAAAGCATGCACGCTGCGCCAGGATGCGCCAGCCTTAGCAAACTGGATTTCGCTGCGCGTTTCGACGGTTACCGCATTATCAGCGCCAGTGAAGCTAATCACTGACTCAGGCGTAATCCAGGAATGCAGTACTTGCAGCGAGTCCACGTCGAGCATTTCCAACTTGGTTTGTCCTTCACGGAATGACTTGACAACGATTCTGTACCCGCTCCACGACACAATCGCATGCGAAAACGTGCTACCAGGCCCTTTGGGCGGTAATTCTCGGCGCCCAAGCAATTCGAAGGAACCCGAATAAAGCCTGATTTCCTCGGGCGTCGCTAAGAGGAATCGTCCGTCATGGGTTGGTAGAAATTCAAAACTAGTAGTAGCGCTCGACCAGTCGTGTGTTGCTTTCGGCTGTCCAGTTTTCACGTCCAAAAAGATTGTTCGGAATAGGATCGGGCCTGAGCGATTCACGGATTTTCCCATTTGTGTCTTTGGGAGATTTCCTGGCTTGACAAACGTGAGCGCCAGCAAGTCGTCATCAACGAAGGCTATTCGGACACACTGAACGCAGATGTCTAACTCTTCTTTAGAATCTTCAAATTTGCTGACCTCTAGTCGTGTGACAGAAGGTTCCTCATTCACAGAAACTTTTCCAAGCCCGGTCTCATGCAAGTCGAGGGGAGATAGGCAGAGCAAAGCTGAAAATAACAAATACCCCGGCTGTCGCATGACCATAGGAATTCTGCTCACAGGTGCTCTCTCTCTTTTGGCCTTTGGGAGCACTTCCAACTCCAATGTTAACTCTCGGCAGTTCAATGCAGTAGGAAGGTATCGGGAGTGAAGGTGACGGGAAATCCTTGCAGCCGGTGCCATATTGCGGCACTAATCCCTGGTTACGCAAACCCGCCTCACGGATTACGCGCGATTCGCTCTCATTTGACTGGTTTTGAAGTGATAGTCATTGGCCGCTTGTCAAGTGATCGCTGAGGATTGACGACGTATAGTCGGACCGCTTTTCCATTTTTCGAAAAGGAGTCCGACTCAATGTTTGATCAATTGTTCTTCCGTTCCGACGCGTTAACTCGCCAGCTTTCGGCCCCCCTCGTTGACGAACGCCGCCAATATCTAGCTCAATGTGCGGCGCAAGGAATGTCCAGGAGCACCTTGCGCGCGAAAGCTCGACTCTTATTATCAATTGCAGAGTACCTCAGGTTGGCCGACCGGCCCAACAACACAATCAGCCTTCTGGCGATCAAAAAAGCGGCAAGCCGATGGTCGAGTAACCACCGGCCCTCGCCGGAAAGCTCGCATGCCAAGCAGTCGCGCGAATACTTCATGGCACAGGCGGCTGGATGGCTGACCTTTCTCAACCGTCTCCAGACTGCACCCAAAGCGGTAACGGTTTACGACCAGATGTTGGCCGAATTCAGAAGATTTATGAAAGAAGACCGAGGTCTTTCGCCGGCTACGGTCATAGGCTACTGCAGTTCTGTGCGGACATTCCTTATTCAACTGCTTGACGGAAGGCGGTCTCTTGAAACAATCACCGTCTCTCAAGTCGATTCGCTCCTGGCACAGAAAGTGAATGAAGAGCATTATGCACGCGTCAGCGTTCGAGACTACGCTACAACGCTTCGGTCGTTCTTTCGGTACGCCGAAATGCGAGGTTGGTGCCCGGTCGGTATCGCCGCTTCGATCATGGCACCTCGCGTGTTCAAGCAAGAGACGCTTCCCTCCGGGCCGACTTGGGACGTTGTGCAAGAAATCGTGGACGCCACCGCCGGTGATCACCCCATCGCCATCCGCGATCACGCAATTTTGATGTTACTTGCCGTCTATGGGGTTCGCTCCGGAGAGGTTGCTCGCTTGCAACTCACCGATATTGACTGGCAGCGGGACACGATAACTTTTACACGAAGCAAGATGGCTGGAAGCCACTCATTTCCGCTGCGACAGTCCGTAGGCGCGGCGATCATACGCTACCTCAAGGAAGTGCGACCGAAATCACCCCACCGCCAAGTCTTTCTGACAAGGCGCGCGCCCGTTGGCCCGATCTCAAATGGCGCAATGTGGGCGGTCGTGAGCCGGCAATTGCGAAAGCGCGCACCCTCTCTCAGGCATCACGGACCGCACTCCATTAGGCACGCCTGTGCGACCCGTCTGATCAACCATGGATTATCTCTGAAGGAAATCGGCGATCACCTCGGCCATCGAGACGTTGAGGCGACCCGGATCTACGCCAAAGTGGATCTCGTCCGGCTCCGCGAAGTGGCGGACTTTGACCTCGGAGAGCTGCTATGAAGCTTCAAACCATCTGCGAACGATATGCGGCTTTCCGAAAGACACTTGGTGAGCGTTTTGAAGTCAATGGGCGCCAACTGAAAGCCTTTTGCCGAGCCATGGGAGCGAACATCGATATCGCCGATGTATCGCCGGAAAAAGTAAACGCCTTTCTCGTTGGCAAAGGTCCACTTACAACCAGCTGGTACGTCAGGCACAACGCTCTTCTTGGATTTTATCGCTACGCCATTAGTCGGGGCCTCGTCGCGACGTCGCCTCTACCGCTCGCCATTCCGAAACAGCCACCAGCATTCCAACCTTACATCCATTCGCTTGCTGAACTGCGACGCATCATGGATTCAACAGAATCGTGCCGACGACCTCGCAGTGACATCGATTTGCCTGTAATGCGCTCCCTTCTTCTTCTGATGTATAGCGCAGCGTTGCGGACGTCAGAAGCACTGTCTTTGACGATCGGCGATGTCGATCTTCCCGGTGCCATTCTCACTATCCGAGATTCGAAGTTCTTTAAAACCCGTCTGGTGCCTATCGGACCCAAGACGGTTCAGGTGCTTGCCGAATACGCGAGTCGTCGTAAGACATCTTCCAGGCACGCCGGTGCCCCCTTCTTTGTGGGACGGAATGCGAAGCAGGTGCCCATCCACATGTTTGAGAGAGCCTTCAAACAGATTCGGCTGCATGCGGGTGTGCACCGTGACGGCGGCGCTCGCTGTCAACCGCGCCTTCATGACCTACGGCATACATCGGCAGTTCATCGACTGACCAGGTGGTATCGAGAAGGCAAGGATGTACAGAAACTCCTGCAGCAACTGTCAGTCTACATGGGCCATACGCGTCTGGCGGCCACACAGGCTTACCTCACTATGACGCCAGAGCTCCTGCACGAGGCAAACCTACGGTTCGAACGTTACGCAACGCGGGAGGGCAGCAATGACTAAGGCAAACCTCCTTGGACCATGGGTCCGACGCTTTCTGCTTGAATATTTAGTGAGCGAATGCAACCTAGCCCGAAACACGCAGCGCAGCTACCGGGACACGCTCCGTCTGTTGCTTCCGTTCGTGGGTCAACAAGTGAAGAAGGACGTCGACCAGATTTCAGTGATCGACGTCTCGCCGGACGTGGTACGGCTTTTTCTTCGACATTTAGAGGAATCTCGTAACTGCACGGTATCCACTCGGAACCAGCGGTTAGCCGCGATCCATTCGTTGGCTCGCTTTGTCGGGTTGTGCAGTCCCGAGCACATCGAGTGGTGCGGGCAACTCCGTACGATTCCGTCCAAGCGGGCGCCTCGGCCGACGATTACATATCTCGAGAAATCCGAAATGGATGCGTTGTTGAGTGCGCCTGACCAATCCACGGACCAAGGACGTCGGGATCATGCACTGTTGCTCTTCCTTTACAACACGGGCGCACGCGCTGACGAGGCGGCACAGGTCAAAATCATGGATCTCCTCTTAGCGCATTCTTCGCGTGACCATTCTCTTGTCGAGGTTCGCGGCAAAGGAAACAAGCTTCGGCGTTGCCCATTGTGGCCTCAAACTGTGGTTGAAGTTTCATCATTGATAGCTAGCCGTCCGCCGACCGATCACGTCTTCCTGAATAGGTGTGGTCAGCCCATCACGCGCTTTGGGATTCATACGATGATCGAAAGGTACGTTCAAAGAACATTGGCCCGTACGCCTTCGTTAGCGAACAAACGGGTGAGCCCTCATACCATTCGGCATACGACGGCTACCCATCTTCTCCGCGCGGGCGTCGACATCAACACCATCCGTGCCTGGTTGGGGCACGTCTCGCTCAACACCACAAATGTTTACGCGGAAGTGGATCTGGAAATGAAGGCGAAGGCGCTTGCAACTTGTGAGGTCCGCGGTGCTGTTCCCCCAAAACACTGGAAGGACGACGTCGCAGTGATGCAGTTCCTGCGAACCCTTTGATAGGAATTATGTGGCGTCGGGGACCGTTCGCGTGCATCCCCTAGCCAAAATCGTATCCCTGGCGCCACATAACGCCCGACGCCACAGAAGAAATCTTATGTGGCCCGCCACATAAAATTTCCCAAAGCCATTCAGAGCCTTTGGGCAGTTTGGAAACCGCGAGGCATTCCATTGGCTCGATGAAAGCAACAGGCTTTAACTTCAAGATTTCTTGGCCTCTTTACTTAGCATTTTGCGAATCGTGAGCGGCTAGCGGGTCCTGTCGCGGCACGATAGCACCAAAGTTTGCCGCCGCGTTACACCCCACGATAAAATAAGTGTATCGATGAAACCTCAAGAGGATGCTGCGCCAATGAAAAAGACGATCGTAGGCATGGGCGTTTTGCTCGCTTTCGGTTTTCTTGCAGTTTACGCCACTTCCGTTTACATCCACAGAAACGACAATCGTTTTAAGTTTGTCGCCAATAGCGGCGCGATTGACACTAGGACCGGGCAAGCGTGCTTGATGGTTCGTTCTCCCGATGTTTTCGATGCAGTCGGCGAAAATCCGGGCGACAAGGCTTTGAGCGAAAACCCAATCGATAAAGTTCTTCGTAACTCCGCGCAAGGCTCAAAGCCGCACACTCCATTCTGCGGGGACATCAAGTGACCACACTATTCGAGGACAGGAGGCAGGCATGAAAGCGCTCCTCGGGCTGTGTCTCATTTTTCTTACCACTTGTCTTCTCGGATGTTCTGACGCAAACACAACAAAGGGTCGTCATTCAGAAAACACCAAGCTGATTTACTTCGGCTTTGATGACCATTCGGAAAAACAAGAAGATATTCTCACGTTGGCTGCGACTTGGGACGGGAGTAAGAAGGTCTGTCCACACTGGCGAGCGACGGTTAGCGAGAAGGACGCCGACTACAAGGTGCTATTCGGAACTGCAATCGTCACGATTGTTGGCCGTCGTGGGGAAATTATCTACAGTGGAGGAATAGGGCCTTTGTATCTTCCGCACGGCAATCCAGACGGGTCGGGCGTTAATATCTGTAAGCTGACTGGCGAATAACCTAAACGCTTTGTCGAAGCGAGCCTACAGCGGACTGGCCGATGCCCAAATGGTCTGAAACTCTGCGCGGAGGCGGGTGACGTTGGCGGGGTCTTCCACTCTGTTCAGCAGTGACAGCTTGTCACCTAGGTCTTTGATTGACGCACCGAGCGCGAAGAAGTCTTTGTCATCAACGACTATCGCGCGGTCATGCACTTCCTTCTGGTGCAATCTGACTTCGACCGACAGAGCGTGCTGCTTCTTGAATGCGGCGACTGCTGCTTTGAAGTCCGTCGAGGGCTTAAATATCAGTAGCCGAACAGCAGGTTTAGATGGTATTGCTTCAATCATTCCCAAGAGTGAGCTATCGAGATAATTATCGACGACAAGAATTTCTTTCTTCGCCGTGCGCAGAATGTTGGTGACAGACTTGAACGCCTCGAACTGGGTGCCCTTGGGGAAGACTTGCTCACCGCGAATTACAGTCCTTTCCCGTGATTCGTACATTTTCACAAGGCCGACCCTCGGCCTGCTGTTGCCGGGAATCCTCGACTGCTCTAACAAGCCCTCCTGCTCCAGCACCCACTGATTTCGCTGGATGTCTTGAACTCCAACTCCGAGATACTCCAAATCGGTCTGGGAATCGAATTGCACCGGGTGGCGGTTCCCGTACCTAAAACTGAGCCAGTAGGCTTCGTGGAGAATCATTTGTCTGGTCTCTTCGTCGCTCGCTGGTGACTGCTCGAAGTCCTCCGGCGTCAGCACGATTTCCGTGTAATATGTCGCTCCTTCTGGCACATCAAACGTCAATTCACCAGAGTCGAATCTACGTCTAATCGTGTTCAGCAACACAGTGTCGATACGTCGATCAAATTCGGCAATGCCCGCGTAATAATCTTTCGGGCCTCCACGATAGACAGACACCTTCAGCATCCCTCTCCTTTTCACAGAATCAGTCAAATGAAAGTAGTGCAGCACGCCATCGCGGTTCTGGCCCGTGTCTACGCCTTGCGGGTTGACCTCGAAGCATTCACCAAAGCGTGTCACAAGTCGAATTGGTGTCGTCATGTTCTGACCATAATTCTACGGCAGGTCGGAGCCTTCCGACCGAGGACTTTCTTTCCTCTGTCATTTCACGGGCCTATACGCAGACCTGTATCTCGCCTCCCGGCACGCCCAAACCATTTGCCAGTAATGGCTACGTGCGTGGGGGTCTGGGTTTGGGTCACGCGGCGAAATCGACAGCACATCGACGGTTGGAAGACTCGGGTCAGGGGGCTGCAATATTCTGCTGAGAAGATAATCGTAAAGCTCGGTGACTTCACCACAGTTGGGGCAGTTCATTTTTATCTTGCTAAGAGGGTCGTAGTGACTTGGCATTGGGTCAGGCCAGATCACGCGGAAATAATGCTCGCAGTCGGGGCACATGAATGACTTATAGCTTGCCATTTGGAGACTCTTGCATTTGGAAGTGATGCAGGTAGAAGCGACGGGAATAACAGTGTGGGTGCGATTGCGAAGAATCGCAAGCGAAATTAAGAGTGCTTTCGAAGGTAGTCAAAACCCAAGTAGCCGAGCAGACCCGAAATCACGGCAATCACCAAATTAGTGAGCGAGAAAATGTCTCCAAAAGCGAAAGCCAAGGACTTTCCGTGACCGTTTGCGCGAGTGAACTCGCCCATCAGAAGATTGGAATAGAACAGAAAAATAATGAATCCGATCTCGACCAGCGCCCTCCGGGTCGGTGCCAACTTTTTAGATTGTGTAGGATTCGAGGCCATTTGCTAACTATAGCAAAGACCACGACCGGACAGGTGCACACACAGAACCAGTACAATTTCTATTGATTCTTGTTCCACAAATCCATGAACAGTTTGACCGTTCCCGGCCCATGCCCGGCGTATAATGCCGCCTCCCGAATTATGCCGAATTGAGTCTCGCCGCCAACCGTGTTGCCTTTTAATAGCTAACTGTTGGAGGGCGTCGATGCTTGATTAAGTCGGCATAATCCCGCGGAGACCGGCCTTCTCATGGCGCTTGCCGGGCACTCACTTCAGTTCACCGCAGACTGAAACTTGGCGCTAATATGGTAAGCGTCCGGCGTGGACCGGCAAGGTGATATCTCGGCGCTGACGTTAACAAGGTGCTGATTTTAGATCCGCGACGTTTTGTTTGGCTTCCGCTCTAACGTGTCATACTCCATACTCCTGTTGTAATTCGCCCATGAAAAAACTCGAACAACCAATCATTCCCTTTGAAGTTGTGAAGGCCAAACTAGGAGCGGATGACGACCGGGACTTCTGGCAAGCGGCACTGTCAGTTCTGGCGGAAGAATTTATCCGGCGATATACCGAGGCATCGACGAACAGAGATTGGGCCATTGTCTTGGGTGCTTGTTCCCACTGGGTAAGGCCTCATCAAACTCGGTGGACAGCGGCGGGCGGCTTTGCATACCCCGACGGGTACCGAGAATCTCTTCCCGAATTGGACTGGTCACTAATTCTGGTATACCGAGACCGACAATGGATACCGCTATCGAAATTGCCTGGGAAGAAGCTGAAGCTTTTTCGGGTTGCTCTCCCCTCGCGTACCGCTCGCCACAACCAGGCCGCAGTTCACACGCGGTGGTCTCCTGGAGATGAAACTGTTCTATTTGGATTCCGCAAAGTAAATGAGAATTGGGAGTGCGTGGCTGCCTCGGACGAAAAGTCGAAGGGACGCGTCACCACTAGCTCCCGGTAGCTGGACAAGTTAAGTCTAATGGGTTATGCGGCGCGGGATGAACCTTCAGGATTCCGCAGAGAGATTCCATGGAAGCAGTTCTTCGATGCGGTTGATCGGATGCTCCGCGATGCGCGACAACACGTTGCGCAGATAACTTTCAGGATCGATCCTGTTCAGTTTGGCTGTTCCGATCAGGCTGTAGATCGCTGCAGCACTTTCTCCACCTCGGTCCGATCCGGCAAAGAGGTAGTTCTTTCTACCCAGAGCCACTGCGCGCAACGCCCGCTCCGCGGCGTTGTTGTCGATCTCCAAGTGACCATCGTCGCAGTAGCGCATCAACGCTTCCCATCTTCCGAGTGCGTAACGAACTGCGATTGCTGTATCCGATTTTTTCGAGAGCTTGACCAACGTCTCTTCCAGCCATTGTTTCAGTGATCTGAGCAACGGCAGACTGCGTGTGTTGCGGATCTCGCGACGTTCTTCAGGCGATCGTCCGTTGATGTCGCTCTCGACCGCATAAAGTGCACCGATGCGTTCTAGCGCTTCCACCGCGACGGGAGATTTGTGAGCGACGTGCAGATCGTAAAACTTCCGGCGCACATGCGCCCAGCAGGCTGCTTCCTGAATGCGCCCTGTTTCGTAGATCTGTTCGAACCCGGCGTAAGCATCTGCCTGCAGTGTGCCCCGAAACTTGCTCAGGTGTGTCTGCGGGTGTTCCCCCTTGCGATCCGGTGAGTAGGCGAACCACACGGCCGGAGGTATCTCGTCTCCTGCTGGCCGATCGTCTCGCACGTAGGTCCACAGTCGTCCGGTTTTGGTTTTTCCATTTCCAGGCGCCAACACTGGAACTGGTGTGTCATCGGCGTGCAGTTTCTGTGCTGCCATCACGTGACGCCGCAGTGCTTCCACCAACGGTTCGAACAGCTGGCTTGTTCCGCACACCCAGTCCGCTAGTGTCGAGCGATCCAGCTCCACTCCTTGCCGAGCGTAAATCTCCGATTGACGGTACAACGGCAAATGATCGCCAAATTTCGATACGAGAACATGCGCCAGAAGTCCGGGTCCTGCTACACCTCGTGCGATCGGCCGGCTCGGGGCTTCCGCCTGCAGGATCCGATCGCAACAGGCACAAGCCAACTTGGGACGAACCTGGCGGATCACTTTGAAGCGAATCGATTCGATTTCCAGCATCTCCGAAACATCTTCGCCGAGTTGCTTCAGCTCGCCACCACAGTCAGGGCAAGCTTCTTGTTTTGGTAGATAGGTTCGCACTTCCCTTGGCAGGTGCGCTGGCAATGGCCGCCGCGCCGGGCGCGCAGCCGGCTCCGCATTCGCGATTGCTGCTGGTAGAGCAGCAACTTTCTCCGCATCGTTCTGCTGCAATGCTTCGAGCCGCAGCTCCAGCTGCTCGATCTGCCGATCGAGCTTCTCCGAGGAACGTCCAAATTGCATGCGACGCAGCTTGGCGATCAGCAGCTTCAGCTGTTCGATTTCGCTGTCGCGCGACACGATCAGTTCGTGTTGCGAAACGATGAGTGCTTTTAGTTCTTTGGGATCAAGTGCGTCGAGATCAGGAAGCGTCGCGCGCGCAGCAGTCATGCGCGCAGTATGCCACGAACAAATTCCGTGGCAAATCAATTCTGAATAAATTCATTTTACACCGCCATCTGCGGGTCGTAGCTGCGCACTGGACGCCGCCAATCGATTCCTTCAAGCAGCATAGATAATTGTGCGGGCGTCAGCGCGACCGTTCCGCTGGTCGCTTGCGGCCAGAGGAATCTTCCTCGCTCAAGTCTTTTCGCGAAAAGGCACAGTCCATCGCCGTCCCACCACAACATCTTGATCAAATCTCCTCGCCGTCCACGAAACACAAACACATGCCCAGAGAAAGGATTTTCTTTAAGCGCCGTTTGCACCATGCCACTCAGGCCCGTAAATCCACGCCGCAGATCCGTCACTCCTGCGGCGATCCAGATCCGCGTTCCCGCTGGCAGCCCGATCATCCGACCAAACACTCGATCGCTGTACGCAGCGCCACCACGTCGATGTTCCCCGCTACTCGAAGAGTCCCTTTGGCGAGCTTGATCTCCATCGACCCAACAGCGAATGGCAAAGACGCGCAACTAGCTCGCCCGGATTTACTCCATGAGATGTCTGACAACGTTACAGGCAGGAGTTTGCTGGACTGCTTCTTACCCAGCCGTCCTTCGCGATACTTCTTGCGCCAATAAAATACCTGGTTGGCGTTCACCGCATGGCGCCGTGCTACTCGCGCCACCGAGGCACCAGCTTCTAGCGTCTCTTCGACGATTCGCCGCTTTTCTTCGACTGATCTCCGCCGTCTCTTTGCGCGGCTTGCAGTCTCAATCGCCACCTGCTCCGAAGTGTCCACTTATCCCTCGTGGACACTTATCGATGTGCCCACAACGGACAGCATCCTTATTTATTCTCAGTTCGTCCAGACGGCTTCAACCCGACGCTTACCTAATATGAGAGTCAACATCGTTGAACAGCAGCGTGAGCCTGTCCGGAGGGCGCCATGCGATTCCTATCGCGTTTTGGGCTTGCCGCCCGCTAGGAAGGTTTCTGACGAAGAGAAAAAGAGCGGTCGTAGCTCAGGGCTAGGATACACGGGAGAGGATAGCATGGGAGTGGCGAGGGGCTAAGTGTTTTGCAGGGAATGGGGAGGAATGAGGATCGAATGGTTGCGGAGGAGGGGTTAACGGCGCGCACCTTGGTCGTTGAACCGATGCCAATTCTGTAAGAAAGCGTCCCGTCAGTTCCCCCGTTTCCGTCCCATTATTTTGACCTACTAATGACTTTTTCGGGGGGCCAGATTTCGACCTTGGTGATATTCACTATTGTTCCGTTGGGATTTGAAGTTCCCCTCTGTCCGGCCTTGAATGTGCCCACCACAAAAACATAGTGCATGTTTCTGTTTTCAAGATCCTGTCTCTGCTTGTTTGTTACGCCGATCCGGACGGCATTCTCGCTTATGTTATACGTATAGTCTTCTTCATGAAGGTATATCCTATTTCCTTCAAATTCAAGTCTAAGAAAGCCTATCACCTCAACCTGTTTCCCGTCATATTTTTCGGGATTCGCGATTAGTTGTATCAAGCTGACGGAGATGTCTGCCTGACCTATAACGCGCGGACAAAAAACGAACAGAACTGTTATAAATAGCGCAAATCTGACCCACGTTTTTTCTGGAACCATACTTTTCTCCAATTCTGCTACGGCTATGCAGTCATTCAGCTAAGGCTCTGAAGTGTTGAGGAATACAGTTCTAGGGGCCGACACATCCTGTACAAAGAATGCTTGTCAGACCGTTATTTGTCTGCCACAAGATGTCCCCATTGGGGAGACTAACAGACATTCCTTGATAATTGGGAAATAGCGGTGAATTAGCGAACTGAAAATTCAACGTATTATCGCCGGGAGTAAAAAAGGCCGAAGCGCTTGGGTCATCTCCATGCGTGTGATAGAACCCTGAATAGCTTGTACCGTCAGGGATCGCACCGGCGTCGATGAGCACGTCATTCGGATCGCTCGGGTCACTAGGGCGGCCGACATCATAGGAATAGGTTCCATTCGCGTTCTGATATACCTCGCCTCCCCATTCGCCATTATCCGTATTATTGACTGCCATCCAGTACGCGTAGATCGAGCCATAAAGTGCAGCCTGCTGCGCGCTCGAAAATTGCTCCGGAGGTATACCAAGTGGAAATGGATTGGTCGGGTTAGTTATTCCGCTGCCCAGACATAGCGGATCATCTGCGCCGCAGTCGCCGCCAGAATTACCTTGGTCGCCGCCGGAAGATGGATCACCGCCTCCACCGCCGCCACCACCCC
>Ga0210393_10003238_pt1 | contig 13115 bp, 11 predicted proteins | sample IncBWC27OmetaG_FD_160068 | JGI IMG/M metagenome (GOLD analysis project Ga0210393, IMG submission 160068) | Forest soil microbial communities from Barre Woods Harvard Forest LTER site, Petersham, Massachusetts, United States - Inc-BW-C-27-O ... | reverse complement strand
CTGACCACCGCCGCCCGAGCCGAAACAGGGGGCGAAAGGTCGCATAAAACAGAGCCGCTGCGGTACACTTTGCGGGCCATCGGTGGCCAAGGAATTGGAAAGCCTAACGATCGCGTACTCGGGAGCTGTGCAGCGTAGTTGTCCGGGGGCGCAGAACGCGCCATTTGCGCCAAGCTCAGGTTTGATCGGATTGGCAACGTTGCCGGCGACATTCGGCACATCGCGTTCATACATGTACCAGGTCTCAGTCGCCATATGCCATTTGCTGTTGAACTTGTGGTACCAGGTAAAGTCATAGTCTTGCAGGTTGTTGTAGGCATACTTGCCATCATTGATACCGTTCGCACAACCGTAAACATTGTCGCGATTACTCGCAGTCGAATAGTTCAGGCAAAAGATGCCTGAGGCTTTAGCATCATCGGTCCATAGTGCAACATCGTGACCGCCCGATACGCCAAACTGAACCATCCACTGCTTATTGAGCTTGAGGCTGGCATAGACGCCGGTGTCGGTGAAGGGATCGATGGTGTAGAGCAGTGAGTGTGTCATGTTGTAATTGTTCGGCGCCAATTGCGCTTCGATCCCGGGAACCGAAAGGAACCGGCCGACTCGGATGTTGAGGCCATCTTTTACCGGGAAATATAGGTCGAAGTATTCCAGAACCGGATCGAACCCGTACTGTTTGTTGGACTGCAGGAGTTGCTCGCTGAAGTAGCCCTTCGCGGTCGTAAAGCGATAGTCGATACCGTAGAATCCAGTCACATGGTATCCCCAGTCGAAATGACTGGTTTGCACGGTGTCGGGGAGGCGTTCGATGTATACGACCGCCTGATTGAGTTCGATCTTGTTGGGAAAAATGTCGTATGAGACCGGAAAATTGCTTTGGGCTGAGGTGCTGAAATTGAAGCTGCCCGCAAGCCACCCGTACACCTTCGTGCGGCTGTTCTCGAGGTTGAGTGCGGACATTAAGGGATAGGTGTTGCCATCTGGGGCGCCGATGTCGGGTGCCCCTCCGTAGGTCCAGTCGGAGAATGGGAACGGAGGCGAATCTACGGGCGCCGGAAGACCTCGTTTGGTCACAGATGGTCCGGCTGGGTTGGTCCCTGCCCAATCATGGCTGTAGAACTGCGCTAAGCGGTGAAAGAAGTTGCCGATTAAGGAGTGGTCACTGTTGGGGTCTGGACTCTGCCCGCTCGGCATCGATGCAGCCTGTTGGGGGTCGGGGTTCCCTGGGTTCGACGATGGAACTGCTGGCGGGCCGTCGCTGAGCGCGATCGTCGACGGATCCATCGGCGAGCGTTGTGCCGATTGTTGACTCTGGAGTGGTAGCGTGAGTGCCAGTGCGACTACCACGATGAAAGCTACCCGCTTGCCAGCTTCTACTGCAGACTTGTCCACGTGGTTCCTACAGTTCATGAGCACGAGTTCTCCAGGTCGCTTAACTGGATTTGAAATTTGCAAAATAGACCTCCATCGCTCGCGGCGAAGGCAAGTGTAGTCAACGTTCTATGGGCCCGGTCATGTACTGACACCCCTATCCTTGTTGTGTGTCGTTCGATCTCGAATCTCTATAAATTGGGTGGACGCCACGGTCATCGGGGAACATGCTCCAGAAGAGAAGCAAGAGTCCCAGCGGCGCCAGGCTGATTGCTGCTAAGAAGAGGTCAAGAATAGACATTTCATTCCCATCTATGGCAAATCGTAATCACAGCACGCCCTCAAGCGACCGCGATATCGGAAAGATAGGAGTACGTACCCAAGGCGCCCGCGCTGTCCGCGCGAGCACTTCGTTGCCCATTAAGATTTGCTTCGGCGGCATCTGAAGGTCCGTTCTCTCTCACGACCAGATCATTAATAGTTGTCCTAAGCAGTTGCGCTAACCAGTGGCCGCACCAGCCACAGTCAATGTCGTGCGAATCTGAATCTCGGAGACCATGGTGCGGTGGACAGGACAACGATCAGCGACCTCCATAAGTCGCTGCCGCTGATCTTCAGATAAATCACCAATGAGAGAAATCTCTGCGTCGATTTGGTCCAGCGTCCCCCGCTTGGTATCGCACGCCACGCAATCCTCGGCGTAGATTTTCGAGTGCGTCAATCGCACCTGCACGCCCAGAAGGGGCCATCGTTTCCGCTCGGCATACATGCAAAGAGTCATACTGGTGCACGCGCCAAGGGCAGACAACAGCAACTCGTACGGATTCGGACCAACATCGTTGCCGGCGGAATCGCGTGGTTCGTCTGCCTGGAGCAGATGTGGGCCCACCGAAATGTTCTGGGCATATCTCACAAGTCCAGAGTTCACCATCACGGTTCTGGGCATCAGTCGGCTCCTTGCAGGTCGCGCTTAAGCGAATAACGACCTTCAAAGGGACCGCTGCCGAGCCTTAGGCGGCTGGCGCCCTCGATGAGATTACCTTCCCATTCCGCTTTTGCTTTTCGTATCGGCATTCGTTTCACCTCTTTGGGAATAGAAATGTCATCTGGAATCTTGCGGACAGAAGCACGGGATCGACGTTCCGGCAACGAAACAACCGGTCGCACTCGTCGAGCAGCGCGCGGGGTTTGCAAAAACAGTCGCCACGTAATTGCAGTTCATATTCACCTCCAACGGAATGGGGATAGAGCACGGATGTTGCCAAAGGCGGGTTGTCACGATTGCAGCGGAAAGGGGCGCGGAATCGCGGGTCAACTTCACATTTCAGCGAAATGGAAAGGTGCGAGTCTTGACGAGGCACTAGGATGAGCGTTTAGGCAGCGTTATCCATCTATGCATGAGCAAGGCGATGACCAAAACTCGATCTGTGCTGGCAATCTCTACGAACACATTACGAGAGCCCAAAATTAACAATCTTGCGTTCGCAGATTGAAAATCCTGCGCACGGTCTCGACGATAAGGGCAGACTGATTGGCTGCGGCAGCGTTCAACAACATTGCCACCGGCGTCTGGAGCACGCTTTCTATGATGCCACGACTAAGCGATTCCACAACGTTCTCCTGGTCAGGGCTCAGATCGCCCAGGCGTCCGCGCACGCGACGAATTTCGCCGCGGCGCACTGCCTCAAAACGCTCTCGCAACGAAGCAATTGTCCCCGAGACTTCCGAGTCAAGATCTGATGGACTGTCCACCTCTGCTCTGGTCACAACTTGGACTCCCTTCCCATAGAGAGGAAGCAACCGAATCGCCACAATCAACTGCTCTCCGACAGAGGCTAAACTCAGGGCGATACTCGTACTCTTCATACGCGATCAGATCCGCTCAGTGTTAGCACCCTTTGACACTGATCTGTCAATGACACTGATCCGTTGATAAACGCCTCCCTTCAGACTGCAACTCGCCTCTTTTCAGCAGGCAATTTCCCGATGCGTTTGGCAACGCACTTGCTTTAAGTGAAGTGTCGCGAGCAGCGAGATAAAAACAATTAATAAGAAGGAAAGGTTTTGATGGCAAGCCCCGCAAAAGACAAAAAGCCTGTGTCGCTACCGGCGCCCAATAGCGACTTCTATGAACTCGTCGAAACACTGCCCGCTGAAGAGTTGGCGGTCGTGAAGCAGGTGCGCACCTTCATGGAGACGACAATCGCGCCCATCATCACCAAGTACTGGGTCGAAGATGCATTCCCATTCGAAATTTTGCCTGCGGTGAAAGAACTCAACGTTGGCGGCGTCGGTATGGAGGGCTATGGCTGCAGAGGCGGAAGTGCGCAGCTGTTTGGCTTGGTAGCCATGGAGATGGCTCGCGTCGACTCGTCGATCGCGACATTCTTCGGTGTGCACAGCGGTTTGGCGATGGGTTCAATCTACCTGGGCGGGTCGGAAGAACAAAAACAGAAATGGCTCCCACCGATGGCTCGCTGGGAAACAATTGGCTGCTTCGGCCTCACTGAACCATTGGTTGGGTCCGGAGCTGCTGGGGGGCTGTTGACCACTGCGAAACGCGATGGCGACACCTGGACTCTCAATGGTCAGAAGAAGTGGATCGGCAACGCCCCGTGGTGTGACATTTCTATTATCTGGGCTCGCGACGTAGCGGACAACCAAGTCAAAGCTTTCATCGTTGAGAATAAGACCACACCAGGCTTCAAAGTCGAAAAAATCCAGAACAAGGTCGCGCTCAAAGTAGTTCAGAACGGCCTCATCACAATGGAGGACTGCCGCATACCGGAAGCGAACCGTTTGCAACAGGATCAGTCGTTCCGCGACACGGCACGCGTTCTGAAAATGACGCGGTTCATGGTTGGGTGGGAGGCCACTGGATGCGCGATGGGCGCGTACGAGAACGCACTCAAGTATTGTCAGCAACGGCTGCAATTCGGAAAGCCGATTGCCTCTTTTCAGATGGTGCAGGACCTCCTGGCGAGGATGCTCGCAAACATCACCGCTTCTCAGTGTCTCCTGGTTCGCATGGCCCAGCTGCAGGCCGAGGGCAAGCTGACGGACGCACACGCAGCGATCGCGAAGGCATTCACCACCGCCAAGTGCCGCGAGACAGTTGCCTGGGCGCGTGAGTTATGCGGTGGCAACGGCATCGTCGCCGACTACAACGTAGGCCGTTTCTTCGCAGATGCGGAAGCGCTCTATTCCTACGAAGGCACGTTCCAGATGCAGAACCTGATACTCGGTAAAGCCATAACCGGGTTCAGCGCCTTCGTCTAGCGGAATGGAAGTGAACTGCGGTTTCCTATTCAACCTGTCTTGCCAAGACTGAAGTAATAAATAAAGGAGTGAAGAAAATTATGGGTGTTAAAGCGCCTAAATCAAAAGTCAGCACAACAGCAGAAAAGGCCACGACGGCTCGCTTGTTCTTTCTCAGTGCGAGCAGTGGTCAGGTGTTCTCCGCGAACCCTGACGGCTCCGATCTTAAGGTCATTGTGAGCGAGGGAAGACGACTGCCGGACGGCATCGTCGTGGACCTCGCGGCAGGTCACCTCTATTGGACCAACATGGGCAACCCCGTTTCCAATGACGGTTCTATCGAACGCTCCGATCTCGACGGAAGCAACGTCACCCACATTGTTCCTCCGGGCAGCACCTTCACTCCGAAGCAACTGCAACTCGATGAGAAGAACCGCAAGCTTTACTGGTGCGATCGTGAAGGGATGCGGATCATGCGGACAAACCTGGATGGCTCGAACATCGAAACACTTCTCGATACGAGCAAAGGTGAAGCACGTCCTGGGAAAGACATCAAGAAATGGTGCGTGGGAATCGCGCTCGACGTCGAAGCCGGCAAGCTTTATTGGACTCAGAAAGGTTCAGACAATGCCGGCGAGGGACGCATCTTTCGCGCCAATCTCGAAATTCCCAAGGGGCAAAGCGCCGGCAATCGCAAAGACATCGAACTTCTTTACGAGGGCCTACCCGAACCGATTGACCTTGAGCTCGACCTTGCCAACAGAACGATCTACTGGACGGACCGCGGCGACCCTCCGCGCGGCAACACGGTGAACCGTGCGCCCATGGATCCCGCACTGGCAAATGGAAAAGATCCCGAGATTATTTTTGATCACCTGATGGAAGGAATCGGTATCGCCTTAGATCTGAAAGGTGGCCGCATGTTTATGACTGACTTGGGTGGATCCGTCTACAGCGCGAATCTCGACGGGTCCAATAAGAAGACGGTTTCCGCGGTGGAAGGGAATCTGACCGGCATCGCGTACGCCGAAATTCCTGCCGCGCACTGACGAACGCCACCATAGACCTTAACGACTAATAAAGGAGAAGGGAATGAGCTCACTAGCTTCTGCTCCAAAACTCGAGAACGTTCTGTACGAGAAAAAGGGTCCGATTGCGTATGTGACCCTCAACCGGCCCAACGTTCTCAATGCACTAAGCCACGCAGTTTTCTCTGAACTGAAAGAGGTCTTTGGGGACGCCCGCGATGAAGCCAGCGTTCGGGGCGTCATTCTGACCGGCAGTGGCGACAAAGCATTCGCCGCAGGCGCAGACATTGCCGAAATGTCTACATCCACCGGCGTGCAGGCAGAAGAGTCAACCCGGCATGCGCAGGCAGTAACTGAGCTCATCGAAAATCTTGGCAAACCGGTTGTCGCCGCGGTGAACGGTTTTGCCCTCGGCGGCGGCTGTGAACTGGCCATGGCTTGCACCATCCGAATTGCTTCCGAGAATGCGAAGTTTGGTCAACCTGAAGTCAAGCTCGGAATTATGCCGGGGGCCGGCGGAACGCAGCGTCTGCCGCGGTTAATTGGCAAAGGCAGAGCGCTGCAACTGATTCTCACCGGCGAAATCATCAACGTTCAGGAGGCATATCGAACCGGCTTGGTCAATGAGGTGGTTCCGCTCGCGAATCTGATCCCGCGAGCCGAAGCCATCCTTAACCAGATCAACTCCAATGCCCCGCTCGGTGTGAAGTTCTCGATCGATGCGGTTAACAAAGGGTTGGACGGGAGCGTTTCGGAAGGTCTTCTGATCGAGGCATCGCTATTTGGCATCTGTGCGGGATCTGAAGACAAGAAGGAAGGTACAACCGCCTTTCTGGCTAAACGCGCTCCACAGTTTCAGGGACGATAGGGAAATCGAAATTACTGATTAAGGAGTTGTTATGGCGACAGACAATATTTTTTCTGGCTTGAAAGTTGTGGATCTGTCGAGCTTCATTGCCGGTCCGAGCGCGGCAACCATCTTGTCTGATTTCGGCGCTGAGGTCGTCAAAGTCGAACCGCCTGAGGGAGAGCCGTGGAGGAAGGGGCAGAAGATCCCACCCCAGCCCCATTCGGAAGAGGCTTATCCCTTCGAATTGGCGAATCGAAACAAGCGTGGCGTTGCGCTCAATCTGAAAGCGGCCAGCGCGCAGCAGGTTCTCGAGCGGTTAGCCAAGTGGGCCGACGTGTTCATCGTCAACACACCGCATTCCGCGCGCAAGAAATTGAAGCTCGAATACGAGGATGTCGCCCAGTGGAATCCCGGCCTGATCTATGCCGATCTCACCGGCTTCGGCGAGAAAGGTCCGGACGCAAATCTTCCGGGGTTCGATCTCACGGCTTTCTGGGCGCGAAGTGGTTTGTTATTCATGACGCGCGATGCTGGAGAGCCACCGACCTGGCCAGTGGCAGGTAGCGGTGACAATGCAACTGCGGTCTGCATTTATGCCGCGGTTCTGACCGCTCTTTATCGTCGCGAACGCACCGGCAAAGGATCCTACGTCACGACTTCGCTTCTCGCGGCGGGTGTCTGGTCTGCCAGCGTCTTTATCCAGGCCGCGCTCTGTGGTGCGAGTTTCTATGGGCTTCACGATCGAACCCATCCCGCAAATTCTGCTTTGAACACGTATCGCTCTTCCGATGGCACCTGGTTCGTTGTTGTAGCCACTCCGGACAAGATACCCGCGGTTCTGAAAGCAATGGATCGTGAAGACATCCTAACGGATCCGCGATTCTCGGATCCCGCCAGGCTGGCGCAGAACCGGCCGCAACTGACAGCAATGCTCGATGAGATCTTTGGTTCGCAGCCAATGTCGCATTGGTATGAGGTCTTTAACGGCGTTCACGTCCCCTTCGGCGCTGTGCGTGAACCGCAGGAAGTCATTAATGACCCGCAATTGCGAGCGAATGACATCGTCGTTCCGCTCGAAGGAGCTGGCGAGAAACTGACCTCAACCATCAGCAGTCCTATTCAAGTGCACGGCGTTACTAAGGTGCCTGCCAGGCGCGCGCCGGGAATCGGCGAGCATAACGATGAAGTGCTGAAGGAACTCGGATTCACAAGTGACGAGATCGCAGGCCTGCGAGCCAGCGGCACAATCCCGCACGTTTCGAATTTGGAATCGGCCGCTACCGGAGGTGGAAGATGAGTGACATTGTTACCGAACGCTCCGGAAGTATCCTGCGAATTCAATTCAATCGACCGGGCAAGAAAAATGCGATGACGTCTACCATGTACATCACCATGGCGGATCTCCTCAACAACGCAGCAAAAGACGACAGCGTGCGCGCTGTGCTCTGGCACGGCGCAGGAGATTCCTTCTGCGCGGGCAACGACCTGGAGGATTTTCTTAAGAATCCAATGGGATCGGGCGACAGTCCGCAATCCCGCTTAATCGACGCTTTCATTGCCTTCGACAAACCAATCGTCGCAGCAGTGCACGGCTTCGCGATCGGTGGCGGAACCACCATGTTGACGCACTGCGATTTTGTCTACGCAGGCGAAAGCGCGAAGTTCCAGATGCCGTTTATCGATCTGGCCTTGGTGCCGGAATTCGGAACGAGCTACTCGATTCCCGTCCGCATCGGGTATCTCCGAGCGGCCGAGTTGATTCAGTTGGGACATCGGTTCGATGCGCAGCGTGCAGCGGAACTCGGGCTAGTTACTCGTGTCGTGCCGGATCAAGAACTGCTGGCAACAGCAGCGGAGACTGCGCAAAAGTTGGCTGAGAAGCCCGCCGGTGCTCTCCAAGCCTCCAAGAGACTTATGAGGCAGCTTGTCCGACCTCAGCTTGAGCAAGCAGCAAAGCTGGAGAACGAGGAGTACGCCGTGCGACTCCGTTCCGCCGATGCGAAGGAGGCGGTCACGGCGTTCCTAGAAAAGCGCCCACCCGACTTTACCCGGATAAAACAAACCGTCTCGGCCGGACGATTCGGAACGTTGTGATCAAAAAGGTCAAGCAGAGTTAAGCAAGAGGGGAGTGAATCGAGGTAAGCATGTCGCAGCCTAGAGTCATCATCGTCGGGGGAGGTTTTGGCGGGCTTGCCGCCGCCAAGGCTCTCAGGAAAACACCCGCCGAGGTGATCCTAATCGACCGCTCCAACCACCACCTGTTTCAGCCGCTGCTTTACCAGGTGGCAACAGCAGTGCTGACGCCTAGCCAGATCGCGACACCCATACGAAGTATTCTTCGCAATCACAAGAACGTCACAGTAATGATGGGAGAAGTCACCGGAGTGGACAAAGAGCGAAAGCAAATACTGTTTAGCGATGCAGATCGACAAGCAGTACCCCTCGCCTACGATTACCTGATCCTCGCTTCCGGCGCCACGCACAGCTACTTCGGTCATGACGAATTTGAGGAGTTCGCCCCAGGCATGAAGAGCGTAGCCGACGCTGTTTCGAGTCGAAACAAGATCCTTCAGGCATTCGAACAAGCGGAGGCCGAAGAAGATCCGATCCGCCATCGAGACCTGCTGACTTTCGTTCTGATCGGTGCGGGCCCAACAGGCGTGGAGATGGCTGGCGCCCTGGGGGTTCTGATTCGAAGTTCGCTCAAATCAGAATTCCGGCGGATCAATCCCGCCTCCGCAAGAATTGTGCTCATCGACATGGCGCCGCGAGTTTTGCCTCCGTTTTCAGAGGATCTCTCGGAAGCCGCGAAAAGACGACTGGTGGAACTGGGCGTCGAGGTACGGCTCGGACATAGCGTGGATCGCATTGACGCCGATGGCATCGTGGTCGCCGGTGAGCGCATCCCGAGCAAGACTGTCATCTGGACGGCGGGAGTTGCACCATCGCCCGCGGGCAAGTGGCTGAAAGTGGAAACCGACCGCGCCGGCCGCGTGCGTGTTCAAAACGACGTCACTGTGCCCGGACACCCGGAGATCTTTGTAGTTGGCGATACGGCATCGTTCGAAGAAAACGGCAAGCCGCTTCCCGGCGTTGCCCAGGTGGCCATGCAGCAAGGTCGTTATGCAGGAAAAGTCCTTCATTCCCGAATAACCGGCAGCACGCCACCCGGTCCGTTTAGTTACTTCGACAAAGGCAACATGGCGGTCGTTGGTAAAGGCTTTGCCGTCTTGCAAAGCTACAAGCTCCGAATAAGCGGGTTCGGAGCATGGCTCGTCTGGGCGCTCATACACCTCCAGTTTCTGGCGACCTCAAGTCTTCGTTTGACCGTTTTCCTGCAATGGGTTTGGACATATTTAACCGGCCAAAGGGGTTCTCGACTCATCGTGAATCACCATGGGCCACAACCAGCGAAGGTTGCGAAAGATATCCCCAGCAAATCAGCAGTTGCTTAAATAAAGAATGGAGAGAATTCTTATGGCGATAAATAAGCAGATTCAAAACATAGCAATCGTGGGTACGGGTGTGATTGGCGCGAGTTGGGCGGCCTTGTACCTGGCACGTGGTTTCAACGTTATCGCGACCGACCCAGCGCCGAACGCAGAAGCAAACCTCCGCCGTTTTATTGACGCCGCCTGGAAAGATCTGCAAGTGATCGGGCTCTCTCCGAACGCGTCACGCGAACATCTGCAGTTCACGACTAATATGAAGAAGGCGCTCTCCAACGCCGACCTTGTTCAGGAGAATGGTCCCGAACGGCAGGACTTCAAGATCAAGCTATTTGCCGACATGGACGCTGCGACCCCGGAAGATTCGATCATCGCGTCCAGTTCATCAGGACTGACCATGAGCGTGATGCAGTCTGCGTGCAAGCATCCCGAACGTTGTGTGACCGGCCACCCGTTTAATCCTCCTCACATTGTTCCGCTGGTCGAGGTCGTCGCCGGCGCGAAAACGTCCCCGGAAACGGTTGAGCGGGCCATCTCGTTCTATGCCTCGATCGGTAAGAAACCGATTCACGTCCGCAAAGAAGTAGTCGGCCACGTCGCGAATCGCCTGCAAGGCGCGCTCTATCGTGAAATCGTGTACCTCGTCGAACAAGGTGTTTTGGATGTCGCTGATTCCGATGCAGCGGTGTGCTGGGGACCTGGACTGCGTTGGGGCCTGATGGGTCCAAATCTCCTGTTCCATCTGGGCGGTGGTCCAGGCGGAATTCAACATTTCATGGAACAGTTCACGGGGCCGTTGGCGGCATGGTGGAAAGATCTCGGCACGATCACTGAATTCAGTCCCGAAGTGAAGCACACCATTGTGAACGGCGTATTGAAGGAAGCCAATGGCCGTTCGATCGCAGAACTCGAACGGGAGCGCGACAGTATGTTGCTGGAATTGCTGGCGACCCGCGTCAAAGGGGAAGAAGCCGCGCCCGCTGGGGCAAACGCTGCCGCGGACTAAATCTGTTTCCCTCAGTTGTGACGCGGAGGGCAGAAAATGAGAACAGAAGATGATCTACGTCCATTCTCTCGGCCGGGCATTGCGATTCTATCCCGGCCGAGCCGCGCTTGCTCGTGACGGCCGCCTCCTGACCTTTCGGGAGCTCCAGACTCGCGTCGTAGGCATCGCAGGAACGCTCACCAGGCACGGTTTTGGCGTGGGAGACCGCTTGGCTCTCTTGTTGCCCAACGGGCCCGACTACATTGAACTCATGTATGCGTGCAGCATGCTCGGCGTGATTGCCGTTCCTCTGAACACCCGCCTGTCCACCAAAGAGATCGACGGAGTGCTCGAGGATGCGCGTCCGCATGGGATCGTGCGCCATTCCTCTCTCGCAGTCCGCGCAGTACGGTTGAGCTGGCAACAGGTGATTGACGAGGAACCCCTTCCAATTCGCAGCGACCCTGCTCCGAAGATCTTTTACGAGCCCGAGGCCGTTTTGGGGCTTATCTACACGAGCGGCACGACGGGGCGGCCAAAAGGCGTCATGGTGACACATGGGAATATCCTTGCTGACGTCCACAACTTCAACTACTGGATGCGCTACACCGAAGGCGGGGTCTACCTGCACGCCGCTCCGATCTTCCACATCGCGGACTTTCCCAGCATATTCGCGGCCCCGGCGTTCGGCGCCAGCCAAATCACACTCCCCAAATTTAGCGCACAGATTTTCTGCGAGACGGTGGAACGAGAGCATGTGACTCACACCGTGCTCGTGCCCACGATGATCAATCTGCTCACACAATTCCCGGAGGCGAGAAAGTATGACTTGAGCAGCCTGCAAGTGCTGGCGTATGGTGGCTCACCTATGGCGCCGGAACTCGTCCATCGGACGCGGGAACTCCTGCCAAAGGTCAAGTTGACTCAAGTGTATGGGTTGAGTGAAACAGGTTTTCTTACGGGCTTGCAGGACCAGGAACACACTGAAGACAAGCTGATGTCGTGCGGACGACCCTGTCCCGGCGTAGATCTTCAGGTAACAGAAACGTCAGGGAAACAAGTCGATCCGGGAGAGGCCGGCGAACTGATCGTGCGAGGCGCCAACGTCATGCGTGGCTATTGGAACAATCTAAAAGAAACGGCTGAAGCGTTTCGCGACGGATTTTTTCGTACCGGAGATTTCGGCCGTCAGGACGCTGCGGGATATTTTTATATCCTCGACCGGCTCAAGGACATGATTGTTACCGGTGGTGAGAACGTTTATTCCGGGGAAGTGGAAGCCGTGATCTACGGACACCCCGCCGTTCGTGAAGTAGCTGTCTTTGGCGTGCCCGACCCGCAATGGGGCGAACTCGTAATGGCTTGTGTAGTTTTGAAGCCAGGGGCAACTCTTACCACCGACGATCTGATTGCTTTCTGCAAGCGAAGCCTTGCGAATTACAAACTTCCCAGGCATGTCGAGTTTTCAGCGACGGATCTGCCCAAAAACAGTTCCGGCAAGATACTGAAGAAGATTCTGCGCCAGCATTTCTGGGCACACCAGCAACGCGCCGTGAGCTGACTGATCCCTCGCTTATCTTCATCGAAGTTGTAAGCATAACTGTAGCAAATCCGTTACACCCATCGATCTGTCCGCAATGAACAACAGGCTTAGATTTGATCTTGATCTTTGGTGTTTCCGTGGAAGAGTGTTTGGATTTCCAGCTTGTTTATCCGGCCACTCAGGCAGCGTCCGAACTTTCGCTCGAACCAAAGGTCAAGACGGCCGAGTCCCCTTCCTAGGAGTTCTAGGAGCTTTTCGCTAGCCTTCACTAAAAGGTCGTCGACAATATGTCCCAGCATTCTCCAAATACTCCCCAAACGCCGTTGCTTGGCGGCGGAATCCTGCTTTGGTTCGGGATCGTACCATACTCGGCACGGGTACCTCACCCTCCACAGTTCTGACTACATGGCGGGTCGGCTCAGTTCGCCCTTGGATTGCGTGGCGGCAAGAGCGGAGCAGCGCCGAGCGCCAAAGCTCACGGCGTTGCGTCCTAGTTCAGGTATGCTCTGGGGCTTTGCGCTCTGCTAGCCTATCGCCATGCAGAATCCGGTCAAAGAACGTATCGTGAAATTGCGAAAGGAAATAGCGCAAATCAGCGAGGCGAACCGCCAGTACTTGCATGGCG
>Ga0210393_10003236_pt1 | contig 13117 bp, 12 predicted proteins | sample IncBWC27OmetaG_FD_160068 | JGI IMG/M metagenome (GOLD analysis project Ga0210393, IMG submission 160068) | Forest soil microbial communities from Barre Woods Harvard Forest LTER site, Petersham, Massachusetts, United States - Inc-BW-C-27-O ... | reverse complement strand
ACACTAGGTCTAGCCCACACCCGAGCGTGGTCGCTTTAGGGTGCTTAAATGTACGAGGTGAAAGGGGCGAAAGACAGAGCTGCTACTCGGATCGACTTGGTCAGAGACCTAGTACGAATACTGTGAAGGAGTAGAGCAATAAGATGAGACACGGGAACACTGCTAGAGGGCACAGGGGTCCCTTACTACACAGCAGAAGCTTACAAGGGTTCCTTACAAGGGAACACACAAGGGGACAGTGGAGCACTGAACAAGACTCGGTATTAGGGATCAAGTCAGGCTTGAGTGACACAGACGTCAACTCAAGGGTTATATACAGGGGGAGGTCTGAGTCTGAAGCTGGATACGAAAGGTAAAACAGTAAACGAAGCTAAGTATAGTACGGGATCAAGGAAAGAAGCATAGGGCCTCTGATGAAGGTGAAACGTGATGTACCTGTGACATCAATGGGGATCAGGAAGCGTGCCGAATGGGGAAGGTGTATAGTACTAAAGGGGACGAGTGAGTCATAGACGAACGAGTCAGAGGAACGTGATAAGAAGCCACAGCACAGCCGTAAGGAACCAAACAAGAGCATGGGCAAAGAGGATAATGCACGTGAGTGCAATGTAAGCAAAGATAAATCCCGTGATTTGGAGGCACATGCTGGCTGCACGGGGTAGGTGGTGTGGAAACTAAGGGCACGTGAAGTCACGTGAGTGAGAAAAGTGGAAAAATGGGGGTAGAATCGTAACACAGAAGAAGAAGACACCATTCAGGTCGAAGAATTACTGGAAATGACTGAACATACCATTGTCACTGCCACACAGAAACTATCCCTCAGACGATCAAGTCGCCCCCAGACTCTGCAAACAGGTTCGGTTTTTGAACAAACCAAACCTGCATCAGCACTCCCAGTGTTACCGCTAAGACGGCAACCCCCACTAAGGTAGACTCAAAGCTAACTGATGTGCAGTTAGAGTCGCTTAAGAGGGCCACTAAGGCACTAGAGGGGACTTGGGGTCGAAAGGGAAAGCCACGAAGGCCCGAAGATTAGAGCAGAAGTGCGGTGGATTACACAAAAGACTCTACTTAACGAGTACAGGGCAAACTAGTACACTATTTATACTACTCAGTAGTGAGCGTAGGTAATCACAAAAGAGAGGGGGCGAACAATAGGGAAAGAGAGACAATAAGCTGTCCAGACAATAGCGTACAAGCTAGCTATGGTGGACAATAACGAGGTAGAACAATAGGGGGCATAGACAATAGACCGAGGCGCACAATAAGGCGATCACCTGCTGACCCAAAGCGCAGGGACTAAGAAGAAGGGAGGAGGCGAGACTGACGACTCAACATAGAAGCTAACCACTCACGAGACTCTGATACCCAGGTAGAACGGACCGGTTTGACCGGTGGCCACTTGCTAGACCCCTCACAGAGGCACGATTCGTGTATGAAACACACGTCGTGCGGACTGCAGAACCAGGAGGGGTCGCACCCACAAGGAGACAGTTTAGCCGCTTGTCTAGGCGGTAACACCCAGGTTCTTTTCCTACTACAACCGGAAAAGGAAAACAAAGACAACCATCAACAGGACTTATCGCCAGACCTTCATTTACTGCCGCCAATTTATCCACACCACTAGTACAGAGTAGTTCCACACCACCTTCTTTGGCACCAGTACAAGTCCCAATCCAACAGGCACCACTGCCACCACCTGGAGGAAACCCACCACCAGCGCCAAACCCACCAGCAGCAAACATGGCTGCAGCATCACCATGTGCCATTGGAACAACACCCAATGCTTTTGATGGAAACCCAGCAAAAGCCAAATCATTCTGGAATGCCCTGGAGAATTATTACACCCTCAACGATATGGTATATGTCAATGAGGGACAGAAAGTCACAGCCACTCTCATGCACTTCAAGATGGGAACCTCAGCCAGAGATTGGGCCAGTGACCATCTGGCCACTGCCCTGGGAGCCACCCCAATCACATACAGCACTTGGGCTGATTTCAAGACCAAGTTCAGGAAACAATTCATTCCCTCTCAGATGCGGGTAGAATCTATTCAGAAGATTCACAATCTACCAATGGGGAACAGAGAATTCAATGAATGGTATCAAGACTGGAGCATGCATGCCAGACGAGCCAATGTGGACGAACAAACTTGGATATATGCATTCAGAAGGAACTTAAACCAGTCGCTCCATCAGAAGATCGTCCAAATGTCTCCTCAACCAGATACCATAACTACGTTAGTAAAGGCCGCCAGAGATCTGGATAAGAACTGGCACATGTTTGCAGGCCCACTGAGATCTGGACCATGATGCCCAGGCATAAGAGCATTGGACGATAAACCCAATCCAGAGATTAATGCCTTTCAAGGGAAACCCAAGAAACCTGGGAAATTAACCCCAGAAGAAAGGAAGCACCGCATGGATAATAATCTGTGCCTTTACTGTGGGAAACCCAGACATAAGGCTCAAGACTGCAGAGCCCCACCAAACTGATTCCCCAAAGCTCCAATTTAAAGGATCGATACTATCCCAGAAGAGGATAAATCAATTGAGAAATCAGATGCCGAAATCAATGTGCTCGACTCAAATCAGTTCGCCCTTCTCACTTTGCTGAATCCTGATGAAATGAATCTCTCTCTGGATTTCTGAATCACTCTCCTGCCATGTCATCAGTGAGAGTTATGTTTCTCCCTTTATGTACCACCAGAACTTTGGCAACGCTCCAGTTGGAGAAGGCCACTAATGTAACAGTGGATATGGTTTGGAATAACAGATCTTGTTCTATCCAAATTCCAGTCCAAATCATATCTGAGGAAGGAAAAATCGATGCAAAAACCCTATTAGATAGTGGCACTGAGGGCATTTACATAAATGCCAATTATGTCAAGAAACACCAATTCCCCTTACAAGATCTCAGAATACCAATCTACCCTCAAAATGTAGATGGAACTCCCAATAAGAATGGTGCAATTCACCATGCTGCCATCCTGCAAATGGAGATGGGTGACAATCATAGAGAATGAATTATGTTCCTAGTAATAGACACAGGAAATCATGACATACTTCTAGGAACGGATTGGCTGAGAGTGCACAATCCTAACATCGATTGGACCCAGAACACAATACACATGGACCGATGTCCACTGCTATGCAGACCATGCCAAACCCCAGGGCCCACTATAGCTTATTTGTTACCAACCTGCAATTGGGAAACACAGATTGACGATGACACTGATATTTCCATCAATAGCATTGATGTGTCGCAGCATGTAATGGCGCATATGAAACAACAAATGCCAGAGATAGCCAGAACAATGGTATCTACCACCTTAGCCATAAGAAAACAGACACTACCAACAGAAATTCCACTGGAATTTACCTGGTACCACAAAGTTTTCTCCGACGAACAGGCACAATGCCTACCCAAGAATCAACCCTGGGACCACAGAATCGAACTCATTTCAGGAAAAGAAATGGGCAAAACTTCGATCTACCAGTTAACTCCACCAGAATTACAAGCACTTAAGGAATATTTGGAAGATGGTGAAAAACGAGGAACTTTATGACGATCTAAGGCACCAAATGCATGTTTATTCTTCTTCATCGATAAGAAAGATGGAAAATTATGCCCCGTGGTCGATTATCGCTCCCTAAATGAAATAACAAAGAAGAATGTGGCCCCTATTCCTCTAATTCCAGAATTAGTGGATAAGTTACTAGGAGCGCGATTCTTTACGAAATTGGACATATGATGGGGATATAATAATGTGCAAATCCACCCCAATGATATCGAAAAAACTGCTTTCAAAACCCCGTTAGGGCTTTTCGAATCATTAGTAATGACCTTCAGACTATGTAACGCACCTGCTACTTTCCAAACATTTATGGACACACAATTTGCCAACATTATCGCCACTGGACATGTCGTAATCTACCTAGACAACATCTTAATCTTTGCAGAAACATTACAGGAACTTACGCAATTAACACATCGAGTACTGCAAAGAATACAAGATCTGAATCTATTCCTTAGGCTGGTGAAGTGCTCCTTCAATCAAACCTTAGTGGAATATTTGGGTTTAATCATCTCGGAAGGAGAAATATGCATGGATCCGATTAAATTAAAGGCAATACAAGAATGGCCACTACCACGAATGGTCAAAGATATACAGAAGTTCCTCAGATTTTGCAATTTCTACCTCCGATTTGTCAAAGATTATTCCCACATTGCACAACCATTGTTCAATTTAACAAAGAAAGAAACACCATGGAATTGGACAACTGAATGTAATATAGCATTTGAAACCCTCCAACAAACCATGATAATGTCACTGGTATTAATGCTACTGGACCACGAGAAGCCATTCATGCTTATCACTGATGCCAGCGATTATGCAACAGGGGCAATTCTGGAACAACGAGATGCCTTAGGAAGATCCCATCTGATCGCCTATTTTTCGAAATCATTACAGCCAGCTGAACAAAATTATGAGATACACAACAAAGAACTCCTGGCTATTATTCACACCCTGAAACATTTCCGACACTATATTCAGAGAAGCCCTCACGTGACTAAGATCTTATCAGATCATGCAAATCTCAAGTACTTCACTACTAAGCAAACACTAACATGCCGACAAGCCCGATGGGCCCTATTCCTCAGCGAATACAACTATACAATAATCCCGACACTGGGAAAGCAAAATACAGCCGATGCTCTGTCCCGGCATCCAGATCTTAAAGAGGGGATAGCAACTGATAATGCTGATCGTATTTTGCTTACACCAGATAAATTTCGCATTCAAGCCCTCCAAATGATAGCAATTCCTATGGGAATTAACACAGATTTGAAACAAGCTATACAAGAAGCAATTGAAACAGACAGACTCACAGGACAAAAGCTCAAGGATATCCTCCTGAACGGACCACATGATGCTGCCAAAGGATTGCAGGAATGGAACCTAGAGGATGGACTCATTCTCTATAAAGGATTGGGCTACGTACCAAATAATGAGAATCTCAGGCGCAAAGTGGTACAACAATATCACGATAAACTTATGGAACATCCAGGAGAATGGAAAACCATCGAGTTAATCATGAGAGATTTCTGGTGGCCAGGGATCACGACATTTGTAAAAGCATACATCAAAGGATGCGCTACCTGCTAAACTACTAAGATCAAACCACCAGTCAAAGTACCACTAAAGCCCAATGAAATACTGCAAGGTATTTGGGAAACCATTACAATGGATTTTATCATGGATTTACCAGTGTCAAACAGATATGATTTGATCTTAACGGTTGTAGATCAACATAGCAAAGCCATTGTCTTATTGCCTTGTCACAAGACCATCATAGCGGAACAAACCAGTCAATTACTAATTGACAATGTTTGGAAATGAACCGGTTTTCCCTTAACAATTATCTCGGACTGAGGCCCACAATTTGCCGCACAAGTAACTCAGGAATTTTGGCAAAAATTGGGAATTAAACAGAAACTGTCCACTGCCTTTCATCCGCAAATGGATGGAGAATTGGAATGGGTCAATCAAGAAATCAAACAGTACCTACGTATATGCGGAAATTTCCAACAAGACAATTAGGCCATGCTTCTTTCCATTATCAAATTTTCCCACAACGCACGACCACATCGAAGTACTCACAAATCTCCCTTTGAAATATAGTATGGTTTCCAACCAACATTCAAACCACCACTGTACCTACAAACCCGAGTACAAAGTGTGGACGAACAAGTACAATACCTTGAACAAATTCACAAAGAAGTAATGGCAGCATTACTCATCGCTGCATGAGAAATGAGAAACAGTGGACCACCCAATCTCACACACACGTTCTGACAAAACGATCAGGTACTATTAGAAGCCACAAACTTACAGACCATACACCCAAAGGCGAAATTAGCCCCACAACAATATGGCCCATTTAAAGTCCTATGGGCATCTCCAACCAATTGCAAATTGGAACTCCCACTGCATATGAAAATACACCCTATATTTCATAATTCCTTATTGAAGCCATATTGCAAAACTAAGGAACATGGCCCCAATTACAAGAAACCGGCCCCCGAGATAGTAAATAATGAAGAAGGCCATTATGAGATTGAAGCTGTCCTTATGGCACAACCAACACATAACAAGAAAAGCACGCAGTACCTAATCAAATGGAAAGGATATCCCGCATTGGAAAATTCTTGGCTTCCAGAAAAAGAATTAACTAATGCGAAGGAACTCCTTGACAAGTTCAAACAACAAGAAAAACAAGTGACAAAACAAAGATTAAACACTCTAGTGTTGCAGGCACAACAGGAACCTAAAGAGGGGATACTGTCATGGACGCCGTCCACGACATCACGTTCTCCAAGTTCTAAGTTGAAAGTCCCACAAGTAAACCCTGTGATAAGACCAGCACGTAATCCTGAGAAATAAGGGGCATGTGCTAAATCATCAGGTGACCTGATCACATGTGATCAAACTAGGAATAAGTTACCTGACACATTACATGTTCTAACATGTGACAAATCATGAGACCCGATATGCTTTGAATGAGCAAGAAGTCCATTAATCAACAGATGGCAGACTGTGGGAATGGCCTGCAATCAATGAAGACATGTGACACCGGTAATAGGTTAGTACCAGTAATGAGGGCCAATTGCTATTGGCCACAAGAATTATAACTCATTGTGCAGTAAATGCGCAGTTTCAGCTCCACTATTGTCTCTGACTCATTATGACTCGACCTGACTCATACTTCCATATATGGTATCATGGCACCCATCTCCTGTAGTATTATCTGCCCTAAAGAGGGTGCACAGACCATCTGTATTTAGTATATAAGACCTCTTGAATTCAGCAAACAGTCCTCAGACTGTTCTCTTGTCTACCCCACTAGTCTTAGCCCACCAGCTACCATTGAGCAACTCACTTTCCTCCTTATTGCTATCATCATCATCTTAGTGCTCTTTATCTTGTTCCACACTCAGCCAGTTACCTCCAACCCAAGCCCAACGTTGTCCTCGCTACCTTTATAAAGTGGTGAGTCGCAACACTGGGTTCCCTATAAAAAAAGGGGTCTTATCTGAAAGTCCCCGCTCAGTGGTCTTTCCCCCTCTCCTTCATCTTGTCATGTTGCCACAAATCAATACCCTTGAGCAGGCTTCCACACCACCTCTCAACGTTTACAGCCCAATCACCACACTCTGCCACCCTTCTTGCCAATGGACATGGCCACCCTCTCCCTCTAGGGCCTGCCATAAATGCCCACCACTGACTGTAATGACATGTCAATGGCAATAATATATGGTGAGGACCAGATGTGATGATGCACATGCAATATCCCCACCTCTGACACCCCTCTCTCCAGTCTGAGGTCAAGGTAAGGCAACACCTACAAACACAATGTGTGATCTCTGTCTTGAACAGCTTGTCATTAGTGCATGCTGCTCCTCAACTGCTGCATGGGCCACTTTACTGTGCCCCTCGCAGCTGAGTGTGCCATTTCACCATGCCTCTCAGCCACATGCACCATGTCACCATGCTCCTTGTGCCAGCTTACTCTCTCCTGGTGCTTTTTCTTTTCTTTTCTCTTTTTTCTTCTTTTTTTTTTTTTTTTTTTTTTTTTTTTTCTTTTTTTTTTTTTTTTTTTTTTTTCTTTTTTTCTTTTTTTTTTTTTTTTTTTTTGGCTAACTTCCTCTTTTGCAGTTTCCTCTGGTCTATGTTGAATATGGTCAAAAAGTTGCATCTGATGAATGTATCTGGTCTCTCCTGGTTCCTCCAAGCATTTGACATTGCCCAGGTCCTTGCCCACCTCCAAAAATGTACTGTATGTCTCTGTATAAATGAATAGGACATTCAGGCTCACATGTTGTAACTGGCAGATGATGCAGATTTCACTCAGTAGGGACGCTACTTTTTGAGATATGATGAGGGCTGCCTATTGGACAAGGAGGGATGGTATAGCATAATACCTGAGGTGATAGTGACACAGATAGCAGAGTGGTGTCACTGCAATGTCATCCTCGACACCTTCTGCAGCATTGGCAGCAATGTGATTGCCTTTGTGTGGATGTGTGAATGAGGTATGATACTGTCCCCTTAACAATTTCCATGTGTGGATGATTTTCAAACCCCCCAGTCAAAACAAAGGAAAAGCCTTGCTTGAATGTGCAGATGTGTCCTCCCCCCAAATGGCCATGTCCCACATGAATAGCAGCCAGCTCAATGGTGCAGTGCTCAAAGTCAAGCTCTCTGATGTGCCCCTCTGCACATGCTCATGCTCTCCTCCTCCCCCCACCACCACCTTCTGCCTATGAAATCGCCACGATCATGACCACAAATGCCGCCACTCCCTACTTTCCCTGCCACATTCACGTTCCCACTCACCAGAACTTCCAGCATTGGGAGAGGGACCTCCCTGCGAGTCTGGGCTTCCTCCTCCCACCCCTCATCTGCACCTCAACTCTCCGTTCCTGGCTGCTGACATCTATGATACTTCTACATAACAAAATTATATGTTCTTTTTGTCTTGACCTGTGATAGTATTGTGAACACATATGAGCATTTTGAACAAATAATAATCTGATGGAATAGACATACTCTATATATCAAGTTATGGTTACAATCTGCACTCATTGTCATGGCCTAGTTGCTGCGACCAGGTATTTGGACTTACATTTTCTCTACCAGACTGCCAACTTCTTCCTTTTTGATTAATGACCTCATATCTAGCTACTTACCCCTAGTAGTAACTAGATACTTCTTTATGCTTCTGGTTTCTTCTCAGAGTTTCTCTCTGCTTCCGTCCCCTTCTGGAACCTTCTGTAGTAAACTTCTGTATGTTCCCCTACCTTCTGGCTCATTCTGTATGCTTCTGACATGTTCTAGCTAGTTCCCCTACTCTACAGTAGATTCTAGCAACACTTATATAGACTGGCTTCCTGCTACAATCCGACCCTCTTTTTCCTCCCTCCTCTAATCCGTCCCTCATACCCCGACAACAACCCCAGCCATCTCCCCCTCCATGGCTACATCCCCACTTGACCCCGTCGCAGGACTCCTCTACACCACTACCATCATCATCATCTATATTGCACTCATGTGCATCACCTTGTGCTCCCAGACCCTGGCTCGATTCCTCATTACGATACTCTCAGCCTACATCAAGCTTCTCTGACCCGATCACCTCGGACCCTTAAGTAATCCCCATCGTGCTTCTGACAGTACATATCTCAGACACGTTTCACTTACATCACGTTTTACTCCTATCACGTTTCACTCTCATACTATACTTAGACCTGCTACATGTTTTACACTTAGAACTTAGACTCAGCCGCAGTACTTAGACCCTTGAGAGACAACCCTGTGTCTCTCAAGCCTGACTTGAACCCCCAATCCAAGCAGTAGCCTTCACTCCCATTGTCCCTTGTTCCTTGCTTAGTGTGTGCTCTCGCCACCTAGTAAGTTGAGACCTAGTTCCTTCTTGAACTCTACTCTAGACGCAGTATCCGTACCTGGCCTTTGGCCAAGTCGCCTCAAGTAGCAGCCCTGTCTTCCGCCCCTCTCGTCTCCTCCATCTAAGCACCCTAAAGCGACCACGCTCGGGTGTAGACTTGACCTAGTGTCGTCCCAGTCACGTAGCAGCCCTCTGTGCTCTACACCTCTCCCTTAACCCTAGAACCCTGCACCCTCACTGTTGCCTTGCATGACCCCACGCGTCCACGTCAGACTACCTAGCGCCCCACTTGGAGCGTTACACTTCCTATGTACTATATAAGACCTCCTTATTCCTTAGTTGAGCCTTAAGCTTGACTTCCTTGTAATATCAGGTTGTTGAGAACTCCTTTCAAACGCCTTGCACCTCCTTGTGAACCCTAAGACCCTTAGGTAAGAGACACACCCTAGAGCCTGTGCTCTAGAATCTCTTATACTCTAAGACTCTTGCCCTAACCCTTGAGTGATGCACTTTGTGCTTAGCTAAGGTGTGAGAAACTCGACCTTCCTATTCAGGAAGCAGACCGAATTACTCAGACTAAGATCATATGACCAAGTCACCTAATCTATCATGTGACCTGAAACCCCAGAATATATCATATGACCTTGCATATGACCTGAATCACCTGATCCATCACATGATCATTTGACTTAGTCATTTGAGATGATAAGTCCTCAGTGGTACCAGCCAGACCGGCATGAGAATACAGAACCCGATTTGGAATCAATGTAACACTGTGGCCTGACAGTGACACTCATGGTAATGTTGTTAAGCATGTTCAAAGCTCATGGGACTTGAGACTGCAGTAAACAATCATAACAACTCACAGAAGAACTGACAGTAGGCACTAGATTCGTGAGTTTATGGCCAGATGATATCAACTTATGAACATTATATATCGCTTGTCAATTTGGGGCATCATTGTTCAGCAATATAAGGCATTTACGTGGCTGCTACTTAGTGTTCAACAGGGGTAACCCTAGGGTATCTTCATTGGTACCCTTACCCATACCCACCCAAACCTATACCTGAAGGCATGGGTATAGGACCCACCATTTTCCTTGTGGGTTGGGGTATCTACCTGCACCCTGTGGGTTAGGGTATCTACCCGCACCCTGTGGGTTGGGGTATCTACCCGCACCCTGTGGGTTGGGGTATCTACCTGCACCCTGTGGGTTGGGGTATCTACCCGCACCCTGTGGGTTAGGGTACCTACCCTTACCCTGTAGGTTGGGGTACCTACCCACACCCTGTTGGTTGAGAGGTATGTGTATTCACTATTAAAATTGCATGTGTAGACCATAAGGGGGGGGGAGGGGGGGGAAACAGAAACAAAACTAAGTCCTAAGTCTAATACCTATGCTTACATCCACACTTCAAATACCAGCCACTGCTGCGGCGACCACTGCCATCACTGCCACTGAGCACACCATGTATTCACCTCATCCTTGCACATCAGCTTGAGCCTTAATGCCCCAGTCATTGTTGTTGTTGTCATTGCCCATGGTGCTTGCCCACAGCAAGCACAAAGAGCACATGGTGGCTGATTGTCATCACAACTTCGTCCAGGTCATGTGCATGCCACATAGACCCAGGAGAAATGTGATCCTAAAGACCATGTCCTTCGGTGCACTATGAAATGGGAGGGGCACGGGCACACAGCACGTGGGAGGGGCATGGGCACATGGCACATGAGAGGGGTGGGGGCACATGGCACACAGGTGGCATGCAATGCTGCTCCTCCTGTTCCTCCTGTGGGTGCGCTTTGGGGACATTGTGCTGGTGCTGGTGTTCGATGTGGTGGTCAGTGTGCATGTAGGCTGTATGGATGCAGTAGTTGGGGTGGAAGGCAGGGAGTGTAAGCGTGTGCAAGATGCGCAGGCTTGGCAGCATGTCGTCATTGTCAGTGCTCGCTCTGCAACTGTCACACAGACATGTCATGCAGCAGAGCTCTATTGATGGCATGTCATACTCAAGAAAGAGCATGAGGTCTGCTGAGAGCACCACGAGCACACCCTTGTATGTCCCATTTGGGTGTGGTGCACCTTGGATGTTGTGCATGTGAGTGGTTGGTGTGCTGTGTGAACCATATGACTCACCAGCATCATGTGGCCCTGCTTCTGATTGATGAGATAGATAACATTGCTCTCTGGGTCCTTGGTGCAGAGGTTGACGAGCACAAGCACAATCTGGCAAGTGGGTGCGCACCACCCATCTTGAGGCTCATAAACTGGAGGACCATCTGGGTGGGCATGTTGTTGAGCCTGGGGCAAGTTGTGAATTAGAAAGGGAAAAAGAAATTTAAAAAAGGAAGACATGGAGGGGGCAAACAGTGGGGCACAAGAGAGAGCCACCAAACCTCATGTGCACTACACTCACAGCATGTCATAGTTGTGTATCATGACTGGCAATGAGCCTGTGATCCAGAAGGGGCCTGCTGACTTCGTCAGGGTGGATATTGAGCAGGATGTGCATTGTGGCAGGGCCCCATTCCACCCAAGGCACAGTGTGCACACTGGCATGGCCAGGTTCAGTGTCAGAGTGGATGGCAGAAAGCAGTTCTGCGATGCTGATGGTCATCCAGCAGCTGGGCAACATGCGCACACTAGCTGTCTGCATTTCATGCTCCACAAGAAGGCTAATCATGCTGATAATGATACTCATGGGTCATATACTTTTGGCTACCCAACACACACAGAGGACTCTATATGACTGGTAAGTGTTGAATTAAAGAATCACTGATTACTTACTGCATTTCCTTATAGGTGTGTTGGCGTGTCGTGTACATCACCTTCCCCTTTCCTATCCTCTCAAAACTCGCAGTTATCAAGCCATCCCTTGTTTTTTGAGCGGTAGCAAGTCCTTTGTGGATGCTTGCAATGTCCTTTGCATCATCGGCCTTGTCAATGATGTCCATGCCCCAACATAACTTTGCATGTTTGCGAAGATTGCCTGTTGACTTGGCATCCATAGTGTCAAGAAATCAGCGGACAATCCAGGGCTTGGCCCCTTTCCCTTTGCATTGCAGGGCTGTGCATACAAATTCGTGGCAATGCCGACCGTTTATAACTTCAATTAACGGGCATGGGTTGAAGAAGGCATAGATCGGTGAGGTCTAGTCCTGGGCTAGCCATTCTTTATCAGGTATCACAACATGTAAGTCTTTTCTAATTTTTGAAGAATCTGTCAACATAACTGACCTAGTTCTGCTTCAGCATCTTCAGCAGGTTTCTTAACAATCTCAATATTCAAATCTGAGGCTGACTCCATTTCATCTTCGACATCAACAGTTGTATAGTGAGTAATTGCTTTCTCCTTTTGTATTGATCTAGACTGATGACCACCACTATGAATAGGAGTGTCCATTTCATCTTCAGTTTCAGTGTCAACCATCATATGGTGAGTGACTTCTTTCTCTTTTTGTATAGATTTAGACTGATGACTGCTGCTACAAATAAGTGTCAGAGGCAATCTTATCATTATCTAGGGATGCTATATCATCATATGCATCCTTTGTCTGAACATTGCCAGAGGGATTAATGTGACTATCTTTAAGGCTTGAAGAATGGGTGGAAGGCTTGGAACCTGAAGTACTGATAGTAACTTT
>Ga0210393_10003234_pt1 | contig 13127 bp, 11 predicted proteins | sample IncBWC27OmetaG_FD_160068 | JGI IMG/M metagenome (GOLD analysis project Ga0210393, IMG submission 160068) | Forest soil microbial communities from Barre Woods Harvard Forest LTER site, Petersham, Massachusetts, United States - Inc-BW-C-27-O ... | reverse complement strand
CACAATCAATCTCGTCCGCTAAGCGGAAGCGTCGCGTGGGATGCGCGGACAGATCCGGGCTCAGGAGCGCGAGATCCGGATGCTGCAGCGGGCCGGTGCCTCGACGGTCTCGGCCGAGGCACTGCTCGTCCGGATGCGTGCTAAGGTCGACTGCCTGTGCAAGGAGAGAGCCGACCTGCGGTGGCTTAACCGCGATGCGGAATGTCGGGAACCCTGCTTCCTGACTTCCAATAATGTTTGGTCGTCAAACGCCAGAACAGCTCGTTCCCAGTCAGAATCGCCTTGGCTCCGACATATACTCCGGATACGAATCCCGCGCCCCCAACCTCGGCGAACCATGCGTTGCAGTACGGGATCATCGTCTCGTGCGGTGTTGAGGTCGTGGCTCCCTCAAGATCAAGCCAGACGTTGACTCCCTCGGGAAAGCCGATCTGCTGCACATGCTTGGCCGCATTCTTTCCGTTCCTGGTCCCCAGCGCTTGCGACGGTGACCGATTCTCGGGAGCAACGTGCTGACCGGCTTGGCCAACAGCGCCGTCACCTTCGTCTACTCGTCGGCGGCCAGGTCGATTTCTGGTCCCCGACATTGATGCGGACGGCGCAGCAAGCGGTGATCGACCTCATGTTCGTGCCGATCAAACGATCGCCTACTCACGCTGCCGCCGACGATGGAGTGGGACGCGACCTCGCTCTTCACCATATTCCGAGTCGATGAGCTATCGGCGCCAAATTCCGCAGATTTCGTAGATGTTTCCGTTCCGGAGAATTGATCTGATCGAGGAGCCTATTCGAGCGGCGAGAGCCCGAACTCGACGAAGCGAGGGTCGTTGGTCAGGGTTTCGATCAGGCGGCGACTGGATGTCTCATCAACGGTGGTGAGAATGGCCTTATAGTCGAGGAAGCGGCCGTCGCCGGCGCCATAGGCGCTGAGTGAAGAGGCGGTAAACCCGTGCACCGCGACGAGCGACAGGATCGCCGGCTCGTGTAGCGCTCCGTCGCGCTGCTGACGCAGATGCAACTTCAATTCGAGTCGCCGATGTAGCCGCTCCTCCCATCGGCGCAGCAGTGTCAGCGTCCCCAAAGTCAGGAGTGTCGTGACGAGCGCCGGGAAGTAGAAACCGACGCCGATTAGGATGCCGATTGATGCCGTTATCCAGATCGAAGCGGCGGTCGTCACGCCGCGCACCGAGAAGCCTTCCTTGATGATGCCGCCGGCACCGAGGAAACCAATGCCGCTCATCACGCCCTGGATGATACGGCCGGCCGATGCATCGTAGGCATGGGCTATCAGCGTCGTGCCATGCCAATCGAAAATGCTGATGAGCATAAGCTGGCAGGTAGCGAGGCAGACCAGCGTGTGCTCACGAAAGCCGGCCTGCCGGCCACGGCGGCTGCGCTCAAGCCCGATTAAGCCGCCCGCGCATAGCGCAGCGAGAAGGCTGAGCACGATACGCGCATAGGCATTTTCCATCAGCTGCCTCCCAATCGGTGCGGATTTTTCGTGCTGCTGTGCGGCGGCCAGAGATATCTTTTGGGCAGCATGCTGCTGAAATGTGCGATGCTCACCGAGGGAGCGCATCTAAAGTCCGTCACTTTGGTTTTATGCAGCCCCTCCGGCTTGATCCAGATCAATCCACGGGGACGAAAAATTCGGGGAGCTGGCGTCCGGCATCAAAGGTGGTTGAACGTCGGACTGCGGCTTACGGATCGGGACACCCCTACAGGATCCCTATAACAAACCGCTCCGCCCCATCCCGAAAACCTATTTCGTCATCGCTATATTCGAAGCCGCCGCCAGAGCGCTCTGCCGGACGGCTAGCGACTCCACGGCGGCCGGTATGATTCTTGCTCGCTCAAATCGCGCGAAGGAAATCGCGAGCTATATCGAAGGCTATTATTTTTTAACCCCCAGGCACCGGACATGTGGATACCGTTCGCACGTGGCTTGTTCCGCGCCCAGAGAGCGGATGCGCGCAAGGTAAATCTCGTTCGCAACCTGACGGCGATCGCCTTCGCCTCAGTGGTGCTTGCCGGAACGGCTTTTGTTCCAGCAAACGCTGAAAACCCTGAGATCGCCAGTCGTCGCGCGGCCGAGCGGACCGATTTCACCAACGAAGAAATCAGGGACGGTTTTTTTAAGATCGCGTTCCGCGCCGAATTGCAGCTCGATGCGCCGGCGGAACGTGTGCGTAAATTCGACGATCCGGTGAGGATTTTTGTGATCAGCGCAGGCGGGCGCGACCGGCGTTCGGAAATTGCCGCGGTGGTCGACGACATTCGCTCGCATGTGAATCATCTCGACGTTGCGGTGACCAACGATCCCAGCACCGCCAATTTCGTGGTCCGCCTTGTTCAGAAGCGCAAATTCAATTCAACCATTCGCGCGCTGTACGGCAAGGAACGAGCAAAACAGATCAAGCAGTCCTTGAGCCCGGAATGCCTGTCCGGGATCGGCAAGGACGAGCGCTTTCACATCCGGCGCGCGGAGGTGATCCTGCCGGTCGATGCCGGAGATTTCACCTTCTACGACTGCGCCTATGAAGAACTGTTGCAGGCGCTCGGCGCCATCAACGACGATCGCTCGGTGCCCTGGACCATGTTCAACGACGATGTCCAGATGGGCTTCTTCGACGTCTACGACCAGTATCTTCTCAATATTCTGTATGATCCCCGCATTCGCCCGGGCATGACCAAGGAAGAGGTGAGCGCGGTGCTGCCGGAAGTTCTGTCGACAGCGCGAACCTGGGTTCGGTCCATAAACCCACCGCGCCACGCGAATTCAGAAAATCGCCCCGGGAGGGCAACCAGCGAAGGCCATGATGATTTAGCGCCTCACAAATCATCGCTTTGAGCCATCATATCCGATGGCTCGTGAAGCTAGCCATCAAGGCGCCAGCGTCAGTGCTGCTGAGAGCGGTGTTTTGCGGACGACGAAGAAAACTCGGTGATACCGAAATCGTTTCTTCCGGCCTGACGGAGCTGACCCTGTTGCGAAGCGACCCGATTGGCATGCGCATATTTTGAAGGCGCGCTGGCCGATGCGCCTGCTTCAGCGCGGCCCGAGATCAGCACGGTCAGGGAAAGGATCGCGAGTGTTCCGGCAATGGCAGCAAGGCATCTATACATTGCTTCCTCCACTTGGTCTGAGATAACCCAAACAAAACGGGACTGAACGTTTCCTGGTTTAAGATTTCTGTTCGATGCCTTGTCGGCGCCTTGTTGTCTCTGCACCGGATGATCGTACCAACCTTCGGTAAGCGCAAGAATAATCATCAACTGCATAAAAGATTAGCAGGCGAGCGCGAGGATGAATCTTTTGTGCAATGCAACCATTAGTCCGGCGAAGCCAGGGCTCTTTCACCCGGCCGCATCGCGCCCGTCGCACCGGGAGCGCGGACGCATCTGGCTGAGAGCGTCGCCCAGTCGCTAGCGTTCGATCTGCCGCAGTCGCTTGCCGATATCTACACGGGTAAAGGGCTTGGATTCATCAAGCCGGACTGCGGCGGCCGCGACGTGTTCGTCCATATCTCGGCGGTCACACCAGCCTCTCAGAGGGCGCCAAGATTAGCTACGAACTGCTCATCACCCGCTCGGCAAGACAGTGGCGGCTGCCGCCTTTGCGTCTCCAGGCTAGGACATTAACGGCTGGGGGGCTTCGGTCCCGCCATGGAAATGAAAGTGGCCGCCTCAACGGGCGGCCTTACTGCTAGATAATCTGGATGGACGCACTGACCGCCTTCGGCTTGTTTGCCGTCACCGCCATGCTGATCTGCTACGCGCTCGAAGATCGCAGCCATTGGTTTGTGCTCGCGTTCGCCGGGGCGTGCGCCCTCGGATCGGCCTACGCTTTCTTACAGGGCGCATGGCCATTCGGGGTAGTGGAAGCGATCTGGGCTATCGTCGCCTTGAGGCGGTGGTTTCAAATTAGGCCACTGCGAAAATAGGCCACAGGGGGTTAAAAACAGGCCAGATGCCTCGCTTCGTGCCTGGCGGCCCGGTTCCTATGCCACGGTTATAAAAGCACGCGTGATCCAAGCTCGCATTCCTATGCCCCGATGCGCACCTCCCGGCAATAGGGGGTGATGACACAGCAAAGGAAACAGAGCCATGATGAGGAAAAATCTCCTCCTCCCCGCATCGATAACGATGCTGGTTGCGGTCTCGGGACTTGCATCTGCACACGCGGCCGGATCTTACACGCGGAATTGGACCGTTACGACCGGCCGCTCAGACCAGCAAGTCAGACGCGCCTTTACGACGCAGACGATCGAGCCCAATGCGCACCGTTATCATGGCGGACCGAAATCGAACGATTGACTGCGCCCCCGGCCAGGTCTGCTTTTGAGATCGCGTGCCGCTATTGTTTGGGAAGTTGGCCCTGGCCGGGCGGCTCGCAGTTCAGATCTCGAACTGGACGCCGATTTCCATGATTTGTCCGCTTGGAATTTGGAAATACGCGCCAGGCCGTTGGGCGTTGTGGTGCATGAACGCGAACAGTTCTTCGCGCCAGCGCGCCATGCCCGACCGCCGGCCCATCGCAATGATCGTCTCGTGACCGGTATAGTAGGTCACGCGACTGAGGTCGCATTGCGCAATTCGTCGGCGTGCCATCGCGACATTGAGCCCGTTCAGTTGCTTGAAGGTTTGATCGTCGCCCGCTTATGAACACCCAACTCCATCCGTTCGGATGCGGCCACGAGACGCATGCGATTGTTAAGTTCGTGAGATTTGCAAATCGGCCTGTCAGGCTGGTCGCGCTTGCACACGGCAATGACGGCCAACAACGCCCTGCGTCAGTTGTGCTAATTTGGTTTGTTAGGTGTCTTGGCAGGTTCAGATGGGCGCATTTGGCCCCAGGGATCGTATCCCTGCTTGGGGGCCGGAATCCGGTCCAGCGCCGCCTTGTAAGCCTGTTCGTCAACCTTCGGATGATTCTCGGCTGGAGGGCCCGACCTGCCGCCCTTTTTGCCGATACCTTGCGAATGAGCGGGAAGGGCCAGCAGCGACACAATCGCTGCAGCGACAAGTATTATTCGGTTCGCATTCGATTTGCCCGTCATGCGTCATCTCATTCGTAATTTAAGCGATTGGCGAGCGCTATCATTCCGCCAAGGCTTCAATGTGAAGAAAACACAGGGCTTCGTGTGGCAAAGGGTAAGCCATGTTGTCATTGTTCTTCATCGACTATTTCATATATAAAAAACAACCAGTTGTCGCTGCACCGCGATGAGAGATATCATTTTAGGCAAGCTGCTGCGGGAATGTGCGATGAATGCCGAGACAAATCTCCAGTCAGATCAATCGAATAGGACAAGGAGACCCGAATCATGGCCATCTAGGCCTGTCTGGTTCGGAGGCGTTGCTGTTAGAACACTTTTTCTGATCGTGCTCACCTTGATAACGGCTCGCGTGGCAAGCCCGCAGATGGAACATCTCACGTCGATTTACGAAACACCGGGTGATCTCATCCGGGTGCTGATGGGCGTGGGTATCTGCTCGTGGTTCCTCGTCAATCTTTTCATCCTTCCGAAAGACCCCGGCGCCTACCGGACCTGGATGTATATCGGAGTTGCGATATTGCCTCTCTCGGTGCTGTGCGCCGTCGTCATCTGGTGAGCGTGTTCGCCCGCACAACCACAGCGATTAAAAGAGACGGGGCTACGATCCGCTACCTTGCTTGGGCTGCAGGGGCGGATCCGCCGTTGCAATTAAAACGGCGTTCCGGCCGCTGGCGTCCGCGTCACCTGCTCGCGCTTTTCAAAACGCTGCTCGCGCGGTCGAGCGCGGAATGAGGTACAGATTGCGTGGATCCGCCCGGTCGCACGGCACGCGAAAACCCTGGCCTCGCCGAGGAGGCGGTCCCTGCCACGGCATCCACTCCTGCACTGCGGTCTGGTAGGCATTGCCGTTTGGTGGCGTGATTTCGAACGTTGCCTTGACAAGCCAGGTGCCAATAGGCGCGAACGGAAGCTCTTCAGAATAAAGAACTCTCACAGTGCAGTAGGCCCTTTGATAGGCGGGTGCGGCCTGCGCTGGCCGGTTCGCATTGGCAAGCGTAGTCATTGCCAACAGAGAGATCACGGCGATGGCGACCTTCATGACGTGTTCCTCTAAAGCTATCCGGCCAGTCAACGGTTGCAGGCTGATCGCGGTTGTTTCCGACGATTGGGATCGCCGGCGCATTGGTTGGCTTTTACTTTACGCCAGCCGAAATCCCGTGCGCGCAGCTTACCAGCACAATGTAGTCGGGTGGACTGCTCGTTATGCCCCATATTTCCGTGATGATCTTGTCCTCTCCGACAACCCGTCCCTTTCGGCAGAAATTTCTGACAAGATCCAGAGCCATGCGGTTGCGATCTGCCCTCACGAGAGGATTGTATTTGATCTTCGGAATGTTTGAGACATGAACGACAAAGTTATACGGCTGATCCGGGGAAGCCCTTTCAACGAGCACCATTCCGCGCGTGTCGGTCCATCCGGGTAACAAGGTCAAGACGAGAATCACCGCAACAAGTTTGGCCATTCCCCTCCCCCCCGCCTCCACCTTATTTTGGCTCCGCCGCCGCGATCACCTCGGGCGGATCATCCATGGCACATTGGCGCCAGTCCGGTACGGTGCAGTTTGCGGGCCAATGGCCGCCGAGTGCCATGAACAAGGCCGCGGTGTCGGCGAGCCGATTGGCTTCGGTCTGTACGCGAATAACGGCCGCCGTCAGGTAGGTCTGCTGCGCATTGAGCACGGCGAGCTGGTTGACCTGACCTTCGTTCAGTTGCTTCTGAACGATGTCGAGGCTCGCCTTTGCGGTTTCCTCCGCGTGAACGGCGGCTTTCATGGCCTTGGCGTCCGCCTGCAGGGCGCGCAACGCGTCGGCAACGTTTTGGAATGCGGTGATGACGGCCGAGCGATACTGCGCTTCGGCCTGTTCGAGCGCGGCCTCCGCGGCCTTCTGCTTGTGATAGAGCGTAAAGCCGTCGAAAATCGGCGCCGTTGCGCTTGCGGCCAGCGTGTAGAAGCCGGTGCCGGGCGTAAACTGCGTGGCCCAGTTGAAGGAGGTCGACCCGCCATTGGCCGACAGCACGAGGTTCGGCAGCCGGGCGGCAATCGCAACCCCGATCTGCGCGCTCGCCGAATGCATCGCAGCCTCTGCGGCCCTTACGTCCGGGCGGTGATCGACAAGCTTGCTCGGCAGGCTGACGGGCAAATTCCTCGGTAGCTTAAGATGCGCCAGATCGAATTTTTGCGCGACCTCGTCGGCCGCGTATTGCCCCGCAAGGGCCGTCAACAGATCGCGTTGCAGGGCAAGCTGCTTCTCAAGCGGCGGAAGCAATTCCTCCGCTTGCGCAAGGGCCGCCTCCTGGGCGAGCACATCGGCCCGGGCCGCCTGGCCGAAGTTCAACTGGCGCTTGAGAATTTCCAGCAGGTTTTTTTCGATCGCAATGATGCGCTGGGTGGCGGCGATCTGTCCTCTCAGCGACGCTTCCTGGATCGCTGCAGTGACCACATTGCTGGTCAGTGTCAGATAAACAGCCTCGAGCTGGAATAATTGCTGCTCGGTCACCGCATCCAGATTTTCGACGGCGCGAAAGTTGCCCCCCCAGATATCCGGTACGAACGACACCGTGAGCTGGTTGGTCACGAGCGAGAACTGGGACTGCGGCCCCTCGGTCGGGATCGACGGCACCTGACCGGGATTGGCCACCAGGATCTGCTGAGACGTCGAATTGCCGGTGACCTGCGGAAAAAATAATCCGCGCTGGGCGAGCGCGTTGTATTGAGCGATCTTGATCGCGGCATCGGCAGCTTGCAGGCTGGGATTGCGGTTAACCGACTGTCTCACGAGCTCGTTGAGCGGCGGTGATTTGAATGCTCCCCACCAGCGCGTCGCGACGTCCGCTCCCGTGATGAACCGCTGCCCAGGAACGTCCGGCGGGCCTTTTCCGGGATTTGGCGATGCGAGCTTGCCCTTGACATAACCGGTGATGTCAGGGGCGGCGGCGGGACTGAAATTCGGCCCGACCGCGCAGCCTGAATTGGCGATCGACAGCATGGCCAAGCCGACCGCTTTGGCAGCGATGCGTATCCTGGGCGCGCGCAAAGGCTGACGCTCTGCCAGGACAGGCAGCCGAGCAGCGGTTCGTCCAAGGCGCGACATTCGATCGGGTCCTTCAAGCAAGGGCACGATGCGGATTCCAACTATCCATCCGGATTGCCTTCAACGGCCACAGCGGCTTCACCGTCGTCCACAACCTCTTCCCGCTCCCTCGACAGAAAAATCTTCCTGAGCGCCGGAGCGACGACCAACAGAAGCAGCGGCCCGATGAACATGCCGCCCACAACTACCGTCGCCAGCGGGCGCTGCACTTGGCTGCCGATGCCGTGCGAGATCGCGGCCGGAAACAGCCCGACGCCCGCAGAGAGGGCGGTCATCAGCATGGGCCGCATCCGTTGTTCGGCGCCGTTGAATACCGCCTCGGCGATGCCCATGCCCTGAGCCCGGAGTTCGCGAAAATAGGTGATGTTGAGGATACCATCCATCACCGCCACGCCGAACAGCGAGATGAAGCCGATCGCCGCCGATACACTGAAATCCAGCCCAGCCAGATAGAGCGCGATCAAGCCACCACCGATCGCAAAGGGAATGCCGGCCACCGACAGCAGGCTGTCGCGAAGCGAATTGAACAGACCGTAAAGGAGAACGACGATCAAAAGCAGCGTGATCGGAATGACAATCATCAACCGCTGCTTGGCAGCCTGCAAACTGTCGAATTCACCCGACCAGATAATGCGGTAGCCGTTCGGAAGCTTGACGGCGTTGGCCACCCGTTCCTGCGCTTCCGCGACCGTGCTGCCGAGGTCGCGGCCGCGCACAGAGAACTTGATCGGAATATAACGCTGGCTGCGTTCGCGATAGATGAATGACGCGCCGGTATCGAGCGTGATGTCGGCAAGTTCACTCAGGGGAACATAGCCGTTGGTCCCTGACGGCGTCGAATAGGCGACCTTGACGGATCTGACCGCGTCGATGCTGCTGCGGTATTTGGGATCTAGCCTGACGGCAAGATTGAACTGGCGGTCGCCCTCCAGAACGGTGGTTGCGGTCGTGCCGCCGAGCGCGGCCTGAACGACGGTGTTGACGTCGCCGGTGTTGAGTCCGTATCGCGCGGCCTTCTCGCGATCGACCTTGATGTTGAGGTTCGGCTGCCCCAGGACGTGGAAAATTCCGAGGTCGGTCACGCCGCGGATTTTCGCCATCTCGGCCATCACCTGCGTGGCGAGTCCTTCCAGAACCTGAAGGTTCTGCCCGATGATTTTTACCGAATTGGCACCCTTCACGCCGGATAGCGCTTCCTCGACATTGTCTTGAATGTATTGGGAGAAGTTGAACCCGATCCCGGGCATCTCCTCGGCGAATTCTTTCTGCAGTTCCTCCGTCAACTTCTCCTTGGTCAGGTTTGCCGGCCACTCGTCGAAGGGTTTTAGTGGCGCGAACAGCTCGACGTTGGAAAATGGCGAGGCGTCGCTGCCATTGTCCGGGCGGCCATGCTGGGATACGACCGTGATGACCTCCGGGTGCCGCAAAAGAATCTCGCGCATTTTTCCCGTGGCGGCGGTCCCCGCATCAAGCGACATCGTCGGCGGCATCGCGGCGCGGATCCAGAAATTGCCCTCCTCTAGCGCGGGCAGGAACTCACTGCCGAGCCGGGAGGCCGCCAAGGCGCTCACGGCGAGGAAAGCCACACCGATGATGACGGCGATGGTGAGGTTGGAAAGCGCCCAGCGAAGCACCGGGGTGTAACCCCTGCGCAGCGTGCGCACGATGACCGTTTCAGTCTCCTGGATATGTTGTGGAAGCAGGAGTGACGCCAGAACCGGCGTTACCGTAAAGGTGGCAAGCAGCGCTCCGGCCAACGCGTAGCCGTAGGTTCGGGCCATGGGCCCGAAGATCTGCCCCTCCACCCCCTGCATTGTAAACAGCGGCACGAAGGCGGTGACCGTGATCGCCGCCGTGAAGAAGACAGCCTTGTCGACCTGCAACCCGCTCGCGAAAATGATGCGCAGCCGTTCCGTCCACCGCGGGGCTGAGCGGCCATGAACCGAGGTCGGATCAGGACCCCAGTAGCCTTCGGACAGATGCTGCAGCAAAGTCTGTCGTTGCTCAGGGCGAGATTGAAAATTCCGATAGATATTTTCCATCATGATCACGGCGGAATCGACGATGATGCCGAAGTCGACCGCACCGAGCGACAGAAGGTTGGCGTCCTCGCCCTGCAAGACCAGGAGGATAATGGCAAAGAACAGCGCGAACGGGATGTTCGCACTGACGATGATGGCGCTGCGGAGATCGCCCAGGAATATCCATTGAATGAAGAAGACCAGGAGACAGCCAAAAATAAGGTTGTGCAGAACCGTACGCGTGGTGATCCCGACCAGCGAGCTACGATCGTAGTAGGGAACGATCTTAACTCCTGGCGGCAAACTTCCGTCGGTGTTGAGCTTTTCGACCTCGGCCTGAACGCGTGGAATGATATCGTTGGTGTGCTGGGTCCGACCCATGACCACGATCGCGGTGGCGACGTCGTCGTCGTGATCCCTGCCCGCTATTCCAAGCCGCGGCACGAAACCCACGGAAACGCTGGCCACGTGCTTGACCTGGATCGGCAGGCCATTCGACTGAGTGAGGACGATGTTCTTGATGTCCTGAACCTTGTAACCCTTGGTAACGTCTTCGGCGCCGCCGTCGTCGACCAGGCCGACGCCACGGATGTTGACCGACTGCTGCCCGATCGAGATCTCGCGGCCACCGACATTGATGTTGGCGTTGCCGAGCGCGGAGATCAGTTGTGGGACCGTGATGTTGTAGGCCTCAAGCTTTTGCAGGTCGGCATCGACGTTGAACTGCTTCGTCGTCCCACCCCAGGCATTGATCTGCACCACACCGGGGATTGTCAGCATGCGACGGGCGATGATGTAATCCTGAACCGTGCGCAGGTTGGTCAATCCGAAATGCGGAGGTCCGACCAGCTGGTAGCGGTAGATTTCGCCGACGAGGCTAGATTGCTGAATGGTCGGGACCTGGCTGCTTGGCAAATTGACATTCTGCTGCAGGCTGATCGAGGCCTGCGTGAGCGCGAAATAGAAGTCGACGCCATACCTGAAGGTGACGCGGACGAAGGACAGTCCGTAAAATGATGTCGAGCGGATGTTGACGACGCCGGGCGTCGGATAAAGCCCGACCTCCATCGGGATGGTATAGTATTTCTCCATCTCCTCGGCCGATAGGCCGGCCGCCTGCGCCGTGATCTCCAGAATGACCGGGGCCGGGTTGGGATAGGCTTCGATGTTGAGCCTCGAAAACGCGACAAGTCCGGCCGCGCAAAATACTGCAAGCCCCAGCACGATGATGGCGCTGCGCGTCAAACCGAACTCAAGCAAAGACTTAATCAAGTGATCCTGCCGTCTGTCCTTACGAGCTGCCCGTTTTACCCGGCTTCGCCCAATGCGAGCTTGTTGCTCAGGAAAACCGCGCCATCGGTGACGACGGTTTCATCGGGGGATAGTCCCTCCAGTATCTGGGTCCAACCATCCTGCTGCAGGCCCGTCTTCACGGTTCGCTTCGTGAAACGTCGGCTGTCTTTCGTGGACCACACGGTCATCGTCCCGTCGCCCTCGCGAACCACGCCTTCGGCGGGCACTGCGAGCGAACGAACGGGATCGCCAACCCGGATCACAAAACTCGCAAGCATTCCCGAGCGAAGCAGATGCTCGGGATCTTCGATTTCCGAGCGAACCAGCTGCCGGTGCGTATTCGGGTCGATCATCGCGCCAAGCGCCGTCACATGACCCTTGAAGACCTTGTCGGGATAGGCCGGCACCCCGACCTCGACTTCCTGTCCGAGCTTATAGGCCGGCGCGTCCGTCTCGATGACGTTCGCCAGCATCCACATCGTCGAGAGGTCGGCAACCGTATAGGGCGCGGGCGCAACACCCGGCTGGGTCAGAAATCCCGGCGCAGCATTGCGCGCAACGATTCGCCCTGCGATGGGACTCGGAACGACCAGCGTCGAATCCAGCTTGCGGTCGCCCAGTATCTGTTCAACCTCCGCTTCCGTCTTTCCGAAGATTCGCACCGCATCCTTTGCCGCCTTGAAATTTCCCTCGGCGGTTTGATGGTCCGAGGTCGCCTGGTCGACGTCCTTCTGGGCGCTGCCGCCCGACTTCAAGAGATTCAGGGCGCGTGCAAGCACGCGCTTCTGCAATTCGAGCACACCGGCGGCTGCGAGCAGCGTCGATTCGGCGGCAAGCAGGTCGGGGCTGTCGATCGTGAACAGCACGTTGCCGGCCTGAACCTCGTCGCCGATGTTGTAGAAGGCCTTGAGAATCTTGCCCTGATATTGCGAGAACACCTGCACCAGCAGATGCTCGTTGAAGTCGATGGTGCCAAGGGCCGTCTTGACCAGCGCGAATTCGCGCCACGCTACAGGACCGACCTTCAGCGATGCCGTCTGTTTTTCCGACAGATCCACGATCTGTTCGTCCGTCGCCCGGAACGAGCCGGGCCGGCCAGCTTCAACAGCAGCGACCTCTTCCTTCCGCTCCGATCGGCCATCGGCAAATCCGATCAGACCCTTGCCCCACACAAGCGCGGCTGCTCCGATCGCGATCAGGACAAGCAACACCGATCGAGATCGCCTCGACAGGTTCAGCAAGGCACGCACTCCAACGCCTCCAAATTTCAGCCATTCGACCTATTCGACTGCGTTTAACTTGGCCGATATGTTGCGTTACAGCATGGCGCTTACACTAACCTTACGGGCATTTTCTCCGGAATGGGTGTTTTATGAAGATTTCATAAAATAATAATAATCAAACCGAAATGTAGCTTAAAAGCCGCTCAGAGATTCTTCTGTTGCCGTCGGATTAATCAAGCGAAAGCGGCATTTATGGGCAAGGGAAAGCGTTACGACCCGCTTCGCTAGTATGTCTCGCATGCAGATGTCAGGTGCAAGCGTGCGCACTGTTGAATTCGACGCAACGCTATTTTTTCACTATTTGCGAATCTTTATTTCCTCTTCCGCAAAAAGAAATTCTGGAATGCGGCGACGGCTTCCGGCGACCGCATCCGTTC
>Ga0210393_10003233_pt1 | contig 13127 bp, 13 predicted proteins | sample IncBWC27OmetaG_FD_160068 | JGI IMG/M metagenome (GOLD analysis project Ga0210393, IMG submission 160068) | Forest soil microbial communities from Barre Woods Harvard Forest LTER site, Petersham, Massachusetts, United States - Inc-BW-C-27-O ... | reverse complement strand
ATCTATCATCACGCATATCTATTATAAAGTCATGAATTAAGATCGACATAATCAACCGCCGCTTCAGCAACGGCTTTCAGTTGTGTGCTGCCTATTCTTTGGACTTGTTGACGGGGCACATCAAAAGAGATGGTTGGGTATTGCCGGGGATGCCGATTCCTTTTGGAGGTGAGCTATGCCCGGTCCAGGATTGCGTTGCGCATACTGCGGCGAACCGCTTGCACTGATCCCACGCGGGGTGAACGCTTGGCGGATTGGCAATCAGTTTGTCTGCAACGAGTTTTGCGCCGACGGAATTGCACCCCAGCTTATCGCGACGCCAGAGAAACAATTGCCGCCACCGATCAAGATACAAGATCGCTAAAATGACCTTTTCGCAGCGCGAATTGCGGGCCGATACTCGACGCCTTGTCCCGCGTCGCGCCGATAGCTGGCGGAGATTTGCTCCAGGCGTTTAGCTCGTAGCTTGTAGGTTATCTTTCTACCCTCAGCCCTGCTCGCCGCCTCAAGCCAATTCCTCGCCATGTCGAGGAAGATGGCGCGCTCGTGATCACTGGTGACGGTTTTTGCCCAAACGAGGCAATCGTCCGCGTTTTCTCGAAATTCCTTCGCCGATGCCATCTTAGACGCTCCCGACCGTAGTGTTTTTGTTCCGCGCCTATAGAAATAATTACGCCTCAGATGGACGCTAATGAAAAAGACGGTTCCAGCCTGTGAATAGCGAGCACAATCATTATTTCGGCCGGCACTCGACGCCTTCACATGCGTGGCCCCGGGCTTCCAGATCTTTGGGGAACGTCGGGGAGCCGGGGCCACTAACGCCGCGGCCTCGGGGTACCGCGTGGCCGGGCGCTGTTAGATCAACGCTTTGGACCAAACAACGTTCGGAACCTCAAGCGGCAATTCGTGCGGATGGCGTCGCAGCCCCAAGGCCCCAGCTTGCCGATGTGCCCAAACCAGCGGAAGCTTGCTGAAACATAAGGAGCATCGTTCATGCGTCTAAAATTAATTCTTATCATCGCCGCCGTCATCGCGTTACCGATTGCCGCGCAGGCCGGAACGACAAGGTGGCGAGCGGGCATGGCATAAAGTAAAAACCGCACACGGCAAAACAGGAGGCCAATCGACCGTCGATGAGTCCAAGGTCAAAATGCCATCGATGGCTACAGCCAAACCCGTTAATAACGCGAACACGCGGGTGATGCTCTGTTCGCGCCAGTACATTGCTGAGCGGAGCCTATTTAACTTTGAACTCGACGTTCTCCATGCTCAGCACCATGCGCGGTGCGACCGAGATGCTTGGGGACATTCAAGCCGGCTGTGCCCACACAATAGCTTGGATATGACCCACGATGGGGATTAGGAACGATGCGCGCGACTCTTCTCAGCAAGGGCTTCCTTGTGCATTGCAGTTGAAAGATTGCACCGCTGCATTGTATTGGTTCGCGTCCTCACTCGCTTCCGCTCGCACCCAATCGAGATAATCCTGCATCATTGCTTTGAAGCTATCGCAATGGCGGGCGGTGCCAATCGGGTTGCGCCGTGCGTGATTAGACCGACGGTCTCCGGCGCGAGCGGCTTCAGATTTTTAGTGCGGGCGCCAAAAATGCTCCGCGTCGTATCGGCGATCTTCTATTTTTTTCGAACGTCGACCGTCAGCGCGGCTCGCGAGCGGCAGAGCCATGCTTTCTCGGCTGCGTAAAAAAGAGGCGAGATTGCTGCTCAAAAAGTAGGCCGTGAAGGCGCTAAACCTATCAGGCCCCGAAAAACTACTGTTCTGCCTGCGCTGCAGACTTGGCACATGCCTTGCGACGTTGGCGGCGGCGCGTCGCGCGTTGACGCCTGCCCAACAATGCGAGGGTCGCTCATGTCCAATTCCAAGGAAATCTCGAGCCAACCAGTCCCAAGACAGATGGTTTCGCGACGTCGGCTCCTTGCCGGCGCCAGCGGGCTCGCTCTTGCTCTGTCTCTTGGACTTTCGGCGACAGCGCCGGCGCGCGCCGACGACACCATCAAAGTCGGCATCCTGCATTCGCTCTCCGGCACCATGGCCATCAGCGAGACGACGCTCAAGGACGTAATGCTGATGCTGATTGACCAGCAGAACAAGAAGGGCGGGCTCCTCGGCAAAAAGCTCGAGGCCGTTGTCGTCGATCCGGCGTCGAACTGGCCGCTGTTCGCCGAAAAGGCGCGCGAGCTGATCAGCAAGGATCACGTCTCCGTCGTGTTCGGCTGCTGGACGTCGGTCTCGCGCAAAACCGTGCTGCCGGTATTCAAGGAATTGAACAGCATCCTGTTCTATCCCGTGCAGTTCGAGGGCGAGGAAGGCCAGCGCAACGTGTTCTATACCGGCGCAGCGCCCAACCAACAGGCGATCCCTGCTGTCGATTATCTGATGAGCGCAGACGGCGGTTCGGTGAAGCGCTGGGTGCTGGAAGGCACCGACTACGTCTATCCGCGCACAACCAACAAGATCCTCGAAGCCTACCTCAAGCAAAAGGGGGCGAAGGACGAGGACATTATGATCAACTACACGCCGTTCGGCTTCTCCGACTGGCAGACCGAAGTGTCCAAGATCAAGGCCTTCGGCTCGGCGGGCAAGAAGACAGCGGTCGTGTCCACGGTCAACGGCGACGCCAATGTGCCGTTCTACAAGGAGCTGGGCAACCAGGGCGTCAAGGCGACGGATATTCCGGTCGTGGCGTTCTCGGTCGGCGAGGAAGAACTCGCCGGTCTCGACACCAAGCCGCTGATCGGCCATCTCGCCGCGTGGAATTACTTTGAATCGATCAAGACGCCGGCCAATGCCACTTTCATCAAGGAGTGGCATGACTTCATCGGCAATCCCAAGCGCACCACCAACGATCCGATGGAAGCGCACTACATCGGCTTCAACATGTGGGTGAAGGCGGTGGAGAAGGCCGGCACGACCGACCCGGACAAGGTGATCGCGGCGCTGCCGGGCACCAAACAGGCGAACCTGACAGGCGGCGTCTCCGAAATGCTGCCCAACCATTACATCACCAAGCCGGTCTTTATCGGGGAAATCAGACCCGACGGCCAGTTCAACGTGGTGTGGAAGACCAAGGATCTGGTGCCCGGCGCGGCCTGGTCGCCCTATCTGCCTGGATCAAAAGACCTGGTGGCGGATTGGGTGAAGCTTAATTGCGGCAACTACAACACCGTCACGAAAGCCTGCGGCGGATCCTGATGGCCGCCGTTGTGGCCGCGCCACCAGTCCGACGGTGAGGGGAGGCGGACGCTCCGCCTTCCCGAAAACAGCGCCGGGGAAATCGCGATGCGTTACGGCCGAGCCTGTTTCGTCATTTTGCTTTTGACCTTCGGCCTGGCACTCGGCCCGACGGCTGCGCGTGCCGCAAGCCTCGACGATGCGATTGCGCATTTCACCGCCGGCGACTTCGACGAGACGATCGCCGGCATCAACGAAGTTGCTGCGAGCGGCAGCCCGCGCGCGCCAGCCATTCTGCAAGCCCTGCAGAACGGCCAGCTGATGTTCAGCGCCGAAAAGAACGCGGTCTATATTCAGGACGATGCCAACAAGCTATTCGACGCAGCGACCGGGCAAGCGGTCGCGGGCGACCCGCCCGCCGATCTCGACACGGTGAATATCAACAACCGGCTGCGCGGCGCCATTGACGCCGCGCTTGGCGGCCTCACGCTCTTGTCCGGCGATTCTGCAAAACGGCTCGATGCCGCCGAGGCCGTCTTTAAATCGCGCCAGGCAAGCGCACTGCCGACGCTCGAAAGCGCCATCGCCAAGGAACAGGACGACCGAATCAAGCATGTGCTGATGCAAGCGCGCGCCGCCATCGTTCTCAACTCCGCCGATGCCAGCGATGCCGATAAGCTGGCGGCGGTCGACGTCATTCGCGAGCGCGGCGATCAGGACGCGCTGGCGCTGCTTTCGAGTCTGCCGGCGGGAACCGCCGCGCCGGTCATGACGGCCGCCAATGCCGGCGTCGCGGCTATCCAGAAGCGCCTGCAGCTGTGGGACATGGTCCAGAACGCCTGGTACGGCTTGTCGCTCAGTTCCGTACTGCTTCTCGCCGCCATCGGACTCGCCATCACTTTCGGCGTCATGGGCGTCATCAATATGGCGCACGGCGAAATGGTGATGATCGGCGCCTATGTGACCTTCGTGGTGCAGGACGCGATCCGAAGCCACGCGCCCGGCCTGTTCAATTATTCGCTCGCCATCGCCATTCCCCTCGCCTTTGTGGTCGCGGGTCTCATCGGCATTCTGATCGAGCGGTGCATCATCCGTTTTCTCTACGGGCGGCCTTTGGAAACGCTGCTGGCCACCTGGGGCCTTTCGCTGATCCTGCAGCAGGCGGTGCGCACGATCTTCGGGCCGAACAATCGCGAAGTCGGCAATCCGTCCTTCATGAGCGGCGCATTCGATCTCGGCGGCATCACCATTACCTACAATCGACTCTGGATCATCTGTTTTGCGCTCGCGGTGTTCGTCGCGCTACTCGGGCTGTTGCGCTTCACGCGTTTCGGCCTCGAAATGCGGGCGGTGACGCAGAACCGCACTATGGCGGCGTCGATGGGGATTCGCACCAGCCGCGTCGACGCACTGACCTTTGGCTTGGGTTCGGGCATCGCCGGCATTGCCGGCGTGGCGCTGTCGCAGATCGACAATGTCAGTCCCAATCTCGGCCAGACTTATATCATCGACAGCTTCATGGTCGTGGTGTTCGGGGGCGTCGGCAATCTATGGGGCACGTTCGCCGGCGCGTTCCTGCTCGGCATCGCCAACAAATTCCTCGAGCCTTTCGCCGGCGCCGTGCTCGGCAAGATCGCGATTCTCGTCCTGATCATTCTGTTCATCCAGAAACGGCCGCGTGGCATGTTCGCGCTCAAGGGCAGGGCGGTGGAGGCATGAATAGCGGCAACAGCAGTCATTTCCTCATCCGCACCGTCGATCGGTCCGCGGCTGCCTTTCTGGTCGTGGTCGTAGCGATCGCGATCATCGTGCCCGTGCTCAATCTCGCTGTGCCGGAGTCGTCGGCGTTCCATGTGCCGACCTATGTGGTGGCGCTGTTCGGCAAATATCTTTGCTACGCGATCCTGGCGCTTTCGATCGATCTGATCTGGGGATATGGCGGCATTCTCTCGCTCGGCCACGGCGCGTTCTTCGCGCTCGGCGGCTACGCCATAGGCATGTATTTGATGCGGCAGATTGGGACGCGCGGCGTTTATGCCGATCCGATCCTGCCGGACTTTATGGTGTTTCTGAACTGGAAGGAATTGCCGGTCGCGTGGTACGGCTTCCAGCATTTCGCCTATGGCGCGTTGATGGTCGTCCTCGTGCCCGGCGTGCTCGCTTTTGTGTTCGGCTGGTTCGCGTTCCGCAGTCGCGTCACCGGTGTTTATCTGTCGATCATCACCCAGGCGATGACTTACGCCTTGATGCTGGGCTTCTTCCGCAACAATTTCGGTTTCGGCGGCAATAACGGCCTGACCGATTTCAAGGACATTATCGGCTTCAACGTTCAGTCAGAAGCGACGCGCAATGTCATGTTTGCACTGTCATGTGTTGCCCTCATGCTCGGCTTCCTGATCTGCCGTGCCGTCGTGACCTCGAAATTCGGCAAAGTGCTGATCGCCATCCGCGACGCCGAGGCGCGCACGCGATTTCTCGGCTACCGTGTGGAATCCTATAAACTCTTCGTTTTCACGCTGTCGGCTTGCATGGCCGGCGTCGCCGGCGCGCTCTATGTGCCGCAGGTCGGCATCATCAATCCGAGCGAATTTGCGCCGGGCAATTCAATCGAGGCCGTGATCTGGGTGGCGGTCGGCGGCCGCGGCACTCTCACCGGCGCCGCGCTGGGCGCCATCCTCGTCAATTACGCCAAGACCTACTTCACCTCTGGGGTGCTTGCGCCGTATTGGCTGTTCATGCTCGGCTCGCTCTTCATCGGCGTCACGCTGTTTTTGCCACGCGGTATTATCGGCTCGCTGCACCATTGGACGGCGCTGCGGCGGGATAAGGCTTCGGCGGCCGCCGAAGACGGCGTAATGCCGCCAGAACCGGCCCCGGCGGAGTGAGGCGCAGATGGAACCGCTCACCAGCGCACTCCTTTACCTCGACGGCGTCACTGTGTCGTTCGACGGCTTTCGCGCGCTCAATAATCTTTCGTTCATGATCGAGCCCGGCGAGATGCGCGCCATTATCGGTCCCAACGGCGCCGGCAAGACCACGATGATGGATGTGGTCACCGGCAAGACCCGGCCGGACTCGGGCGAAGTCGTATTCAACGGCACCTATAATCTGACCAAGCTCGACGAGTCCGAGATTGCTGAACTCGGCATCGGTCGCAAATTCCAGAAGCCCACGGTATTCAATAGTCACACCGTCTTCGACAATCTCGAACTCGCCCTCAAGGGCGACCGCCGCGCGCGTGCGACATTGTGGTGGCGCGAGACGCAGAGCGAACACCACCGCATCGACGAAATCTTGGAAACGATACGCCTTACATCTGTGCAGAACCGGCTCGCCGGAAGTCTGTCGCACGGCCAGAAACAATGGCTCGAAATCGGCATGCTGCTGGCGCAAGATCCGAAGCTTCTTCTGGTCGATGAGCCAGTCGCCGGCATGACGGACGTAGAGACGCACCAGACCGCTGAGCTTCTGAAAGAGATCAATCGCGAACACACCATCGTGGTTGTCGAACACGACATGACTTTCGTGCGCGAACTCGGTGTCAAAGTCATTTGCTTGCATGAGGGCTCGGTGCTGGCGGAAGGCACCATCGATCAGGTTTCGGAAAGCGAGCGTGTGGTGGAAGTTTATCTGGGACGGTGAACGATGCTCGACGCTAACGCACTCGACCTCTATTACGGCGCCGCGCAGGTGCTCCGTGCGGTCTCGCTGAAAGCCGAGCCCGGCAAAGTGACCTGCGTGTTGGGTCGTAACGGCGTCGGCAAGACGAGCCTCCTCGATGCGTTCGCCGGACAGCACCCGGTGACGCGCGGTACCATTACCTGGGAGGGTAGCGACATCACCGCGCTTCGGCCCGCCGACCGCGCCCGGCGCGGCATCTCCTACGTGCCGCAAGGCCGCGAGATTTTCCCGCTGCTGACGGTCGAGGAAAATCTCAAGACCGGCTTCGCCCCGCTCAAGCGCGAGGAGTGCAGCATCCCGGACGACGTGTTTTCGCTGTTTCCGGTCTTGGAAAGCATGCTGCGGCGCCGCGGCGGCGATCTGTCCGGCGGCCAGCAGCAGCAGCTTGCCATCGGCCGGGCGTTGGTGATGCGGCCCAGGCTCCTCCTCCTCGACGAGCCGACTGAGGGCATCCAGCCGTCAATTATCAAGGACATCGGCCGCGCCATCACTTATCTGCGCTCGCTCGGCAAGATCGCCATCGTTCTGGTCGAACAATATCTCGACTTTGCCCGCGAACTCGGCGACCATTTCGCTGTCATGGATCGCGGCGCCGTCGTCTATTCCTGTAGCCGCGACGATATCGACGAAGGCGCGATGAAGCGCGCCATGGCTATTTAATTGTAGTTTCGAGCGTAACCGGGCGACAGCGATTCAAAGATCCAATGACGAGCGTCAACGCGCCATTACGCAACGAAACCTTCGACGCCAATCGCGCGGTGGGGCGTATTAAATTTGCCGTCAGTCAAGCGCTGGGCGTGACACGGCGACGTCGCGTGCACGAGGCCGGCTCGCTACGGGTGCGGTTTCCCAATCAAGACCTACCCGGCACGCTCGACGCCGTTATCGTCAACACCGCCGGCGGCATGACCGGTGGCGACAGGTTCGACATCGATATCGAGGTCGCAGCCGGCGCCGCTCTCGTCGTGACGACTGCCGCTGCGGAGAAAATCCACCGCTCGCTGGCGCCGAATACCGAGATCGCCGTGCGGCTCGAAGTCGGCTCGGGCGGCATGCTCGCCTGGTTGCCGCAAGAAACGATCGTGTTCGATCAGGTCCGCTTGCGGCGGACGATCGACGTCAATCTTGCGGCAGACGCGCATCTGCTGCTCGCCGAAGCCGTTATTTTCGGCCGCTCCGCCATGGGCGAGTCCGTAACGTCCGGCAAGCTTTTAGATCGCTGGCGCGTACGGCGCGGCGGTGCCTTAGTTTTCGCGGAGACCATGCGCCTCGATGGCGCGGTCGCGGAGACGCTCGCGCGGCGCGCCGTTGCCACCGGCGGCGTCGCAGTCGCGAGCGTCCTGAAAATTCCAGGCGGCGAAGACGACGTAGCGTCAATCCGAGCCTTCGACGAAAATTTCCGCGGCGAGGTCGGCATTTCCGTCTGGAACGGCCATGCCGCTGTGAGACTCGTCGCGCCGAGCGGCGAGACTTTGCGCCACGATCTGATGACGGTGCTGCGTATGCTCCGTTCGCAGCCGCTGCCCCGGCTCTGGCTGAACTGAGGCGCCATGAATCTCACTCCACGCGAGAAGGACAAATTGTTGATCGCCATGGCGGCGATGGTGGCGCGGCGGCGGCTCGAGCGCGGCGTCAAGCTCAATCATCCCGAAGCGGTGGCGCTGATTTCCGACTTTATCGTTGAAGGCGCGCGCGACGGCCGTTCGGTGGCCGAATTGATGGAGAAGGGCGCGCATGTGATCACCCGCGCCCAGGTCATGGATGGCATCGCGGAAATGATTCCCGAGATTCAGGTCGAAGCGACGTTTCCCGACGGCACCAAGCTCGTCACTGTGCATGAGCCGATCAGATGAGGGCCAAATGATCCCCGGCGAAATGTTCATCCGAGCGGGCGAAATCGAGCTCAACAAAGGTCGTAAGACCGTCACGCTTTCGGTCGCTAATACGGGTGATCGGCCGATCCAGGTCGGCTCGCATTATCATTTTTTCGAAACCAATCCGGCGCTGCAATTCGACCGTAAAAAAGCGCGCGGCATGCGGCTCGATGTTGCGGCCGGCACTGCGATCCGCTTCGAGCCTGGACAGACGCGCGAAGTGACGCTTGTTACAGTTGCCGGCAAGCGCACAGTCTACGGTTTCCGCCAAGACATCATGGGCAAGCTCTAAGAGCATCATCATGCCGGCCAGGATCAGCCGCAAAGTTTACGCCGACATGTTCGGGCCGACGGCCGGCGATCGCGTGCGGCTCGCCGATACCGATCTCATCATCGAGGTGGAAAAGGATTTCACCGTCTATGGCGAGGAGGTGAAGTTCGGCGGCGGCAAAGTGATCCGCGACGGCATGGGGCAGTCGCAGCTCAGCAATCGGCAAGGCGCAGTCGATACCGTCATCACCAATGCCCTTATTCTCGATCATTGGGGCATCGTCAAAGCCGATGTCGGCATCAAGGACGGCAATATTTTTGCCATCGGTAAGGCCGGCAATCCGGACATTCAGCCCGGCGTCAATATCGTGATCGGCCCGGGCACCGAGGTCATTGCCGGCGAAGGCAAGATCCTCACCGCCGGCGGCTTTGACACACATATTCATTTCATCTGTCCACAGCAGGTCGACGAAGCCCTGATGTCGGGCGTGACGTCGATGCTCGGCGGCGGCACCGGCCCGGCGCACGGCACCTTCGCGACCACCTGCACGCCCGGGCCGTTTCACATTGCACGCATGATCCAGGCGGCGGACGAGTTTCCGGTCAATCTCGGCTTTGCGGGGAAGGGCAATGCGTCGCGGCCGGCCGCGCTGGAGGAGATGATCAAGGCCGGCGCGTGCGCGCTGAAACTGCATGAAGACTGGGGCACCACGCCGGCGGCGATCGATTGCTGTCTTTCGGTTGCCGACGAGTACGACGTGCAGGTGATGATCCATACCGACACGCTGAATGAATCCGGCTTCGTCGAAGACACCATCAAGGCCTTCAAGGGCCGCACCATCCATGCCTTCCACACCGAAGGCGCCGGCGGCGGTCATGCGCCGGACATTATTAAAGTGGCGGGCCTGAAGAACGTGCTGCCGTCGTCGACCAATCCGACGCGGCCTTATACCAAGAACACGATCGACGAGCATCTCGACATGCTGATGGTGTGCCACCATCTCGATCCGTCGATCGCCGAGGATCTCGCATTCGCCGAAAGTCGTATCCGCAAGGAGACCATCGCCGCGGAGGATATCCTGCACGATATCGGCGCGCTCTCGATGATGTCGTCGGACTCCCAAGCCATGGGCCGCCTCGGCGAAGTCATCATCCGCACCTGGCAGACCGCCGACAAGATGAAGAAACAACGCGGCCGCCTGCCGCAGGAAAACGGCGACAACGATAATGTGCGGGTGAAGCGCTATGTCGCCAAATACACCATCAATCCGGCGATCGCGCATGGCGTGTCGAAACTCATCGGTTCGGTAGAGAAGGGGAAGCTTGCCGATCTTGTCTTGTGGTCGCCGGCGTTTTTCGGCGTGAAGCCGGATTGCATCATCAAGGGCGGCTCAATCGTCGCGGCGCTGATGGGCGACCCCAATGCCTCGATCCCGACGCCGCAGCCGGTGCATTACCGGCCGATGTTCGGCGCTTTCGGCCGCGCTCGCACCGCATCTTCCGTGGTGTTCGCTTCGAAGGCCGCGGTGAAAGCGGGCCTCGGCAAGAAGCTCGGGATTCAGAAAGAGCTCGTCGCCGTGCAGAACACCCGCGGCAAGATCTCGAAGAAGAGCATGATTCACAACGACGCCACGCCGCATATCGAGGTCGATCCGGAGACTTACGAAGTGCGGGCCGACGGCGAACTGCTCACCTGTGCACCCGCCGAAGTGCTGCCGATGGCGCAGCGCTATTTCCTGTTCTAGCCCGCGATGCGCGCGATCTCGGTCCGAGCGGCAGGAACCTGGTCTGGGGAGATCGCCGACCGCGTGGTCCTCGATTACGACGACCGCCATCGCCGCCGCCTGACGATGACCGGAGCAAAGGGGACGTCGTTCCTGCTCGATCTTCCCGCGGCAACGGAGCTGCGCGGCGGCGACGCATTGGTCCTGGAAGACGACTCCCTGATCGAGGTCGTGGCCGCGCCCGAGCTACTTCTGGAGATCCGCTGCGGCGATGCGCTCCATCTCGCGCGCGTCGCCTGGCATTTAGGCAACAGGCACCTGCCGACGCAGCTTCTGCCGAACACCTTGCGCATCCGCCGCGACCACGTGATCGCCGACATGGTGCGCCAGCTTGGCGCGGAGGTCATCGAGATCGCGGCGCCGTTTGACCCCGAGGGCGGCGCTTATGCCGGTGCGGCCGGCCATCATCATCATCATGCTGAGCACAACGGCCACCACAGTCATGGTGACCATGGGCAAGACCATGACCGGTGACGAGCGCATCTCGCGAAAGGGAAGGCGCCGGACGCCGGTCGCCGACGTGGAGCTGGTGTCGCACACTGCGCTCTACCGGCTGATGATCTGGCTGTCGCCGGCCTATCCGGTCGGCGCCTTCGCTTATTCGAGCGGCATCGAATGGGCGGTGGAGGCGGGCGATGTGACCAACCGCGAGACGCTGCACGCTTGGCTTGAAAGCATGTTGAGCCTGGGCGCGGGACTCAACGACGGCATCTTTTTCGCGCAGATGCATCAGGCGATGAGCGCAGGCGATGAGGCCAAAGTCTTAGAAATCGCTGAACTCGCCACAGCCTTCGTGCCGTCCCGCGAGCGCTACGAAGAGACGACCAAGCTCGGCCGCGCTTTCGTCGATGTAACGCAAGCGGCGTGGCCGTGCCGCGCCGTGACACAGATGCAAGAAATATGGCACGGCGCGATCGCCTATCCGGTCGCTGTCGGCGCCGCCTGTGCCGGGCATGCGGTGCCGCTTGCGCCGGCGCTGCATGCCTTTCTTACTGCGGTCGTCGCCAACTGGATCTCTGCCGGCGTGCGCCTGATCCCGCTCGGCCACACCGACAGCCAGCGCCTGCTGCGGCAATTGGAGCCCGCCATCGCGGCAACGGCGCAGCGGGCTTTGGCGGCCAGTCTCGACGATCTCGGCAGCGCGACGTTTCGCGCCGATCTCGCCGGCATCCGCCACGAGACGCAATATACGCGCCTGTTCCGTAGCTGATTGATCTTTGAGGATGAGATGACGCACAGTCCCAATGGCCCGCTTCGCGTTGGCATCGGCGGGCCCGTCGGCTCCGGCAAGACTGCATTGATGGACGCGCTCTGCAAATCCATGCGTGACATCTACGATATCGCGGCGATCACCAATGACATTTACACCAAATGGGACGCCGAGTTTCTGGTCCGCTCCGGCTCGCTTGCGCCCGAGCGTATCGCCGGCGTCGAAACCGGCGGCTGTCCGCATACCGCGATCCGCGAGGATGCTTCGATGAATCTCGCTGCTGTCGCCGACATGCGGGCGAAATTTCCCCATCTCGATCTGGTGCTGATCGAATCCGGCGGCGATAATCTTGCCGCGACCTTTTCGCCAGAATTGGCCGATCTGACCATCTACGTCATCGACGTCGCGGCGGGCGACAAGATTCCATCAAAGGGCGGGCCGGGTATTACCCGCTCCGACCTTTTGGTAGTCAACAAGATTGATCTCGCGCCTCATGTCGGTGCATCGCTGCAAAAAATGGAAACCGACGCCAGGCGCATGCGTGGCGAGCGGCCCTTCGTCATGACCAATCTTCGCAAGGGTGAGGGTTTGCCAACCATCGTGCGTTTCATCGAGACGTCTGGTGGGTTGTCTCATGCTTAGCTTTTGCTGACGGGCGCGGTCCCTTGTCGATAGCTGACGAAAAATACGGCGCGCGCATCCTCGATATGGCGGATCGCTTGGCGCAATGGTCCGAGATGCAGGGCGGACTGACTTGCACCTATTTCTCCAACGCGCATCAGGCGGTGGCGCAAGACCTGCGGACGTGGATGCGTTCGGCCGGCTTGCGGGCGGAGATCGACGCCGTCGGCAATGTGGTCGGCCGCTATGAAAGCACCGCACCCGGGGCCCGCACGCTCATCGTCGGCTCGCACTACGACACGGTGGCCAATGCCGGGCGCTATGACGGCCGGCTCGGCATATTGACGGCGCTTGTCGTCGCTGAAGAGCTGGTGCGCGCGCAACAACAATTGCCGTTTCATCTCGAAGTCATTGGTTTTGCCGAGGAGGAGGGCGTGCGTTTCTCCGCGCCCTATATCGGCTCGAGCGTGGTCGCCGGACGCTTCGACGCTGCCCTG
>Ga0210393_10003232_pt1 | contig 13128 bp, 7 predicted proteins | sample IncBWC27OmetaG_FD_160068 | JGI IMG/M metagenome (GOLD analysis project Ga0210393, IMG submission 160068) | Forest soil microbial communities from Barre Woods Harvard Forest LTER site, Petersham, Massachusetts, United States - Inc-BW-C-27-O ... | reverse complement strand
GAAAAAATTCACGGACGTAACGTCAAAATCAAAACTGCCGCAGGACATCACCAATGCCAGCTACGTCGGCGCCTGGGCTGTCGACATAGAAGCCGACGGTGACCTCGACATCGTTCTCGGCGCCAAAGACGGCCTTCCACTCGTCCTGCGAAACAACGGCGACGACACCTTCACTCCCATTCATCCTTTTCCCGGTGTCTCCGGCCTGCTCGGATTTGCGTGGGCCGATTTTGATGGCGACGGCAACGCCGACGCCGCACTCATCGACGCACAGGGGCGTCTGCACATCTTCCACAACGAGCGGCAAGGTCAGTTCCGTGAAGTCTCCTTGCCAACCGGTTTCGCCTCCATCAAAGCCATCAATGTGGGCGATCCCGACAACGACGGCATTCTCGATCTGCTTGCGGTTCAATCCGATGGTGCCATTACCAGCGTCTCCTACCGCGGGGAGCAACGTTGGACCATCTCGGAAATCGCTCGGGTGCCGAGCCCTGCCAGCTATCTCTCCGGCACGGTACGCCTGCTTGTCGCCGATCTCGACAACAATGGCGCGCTCGACCTGCTTCTCAGTCCCGTCCCGCAAGACGCAACGCACAATACCCTGAGCCCTCTGATCTGGCTCGCCGATGAAAACCGCAGGTTTGTCCTCATGGATCGCCTTTCGATGCCGGCAGCCGTGTTCGATGTCGCCGACCTGACCAGTGACGGACGCCTCGATCTCCTCGGTTTTTCCGCCGATGGGCAACCCGTGCAGGCCGCCAATCACGGCACGAAAAACTATCATTGGCAGATCGTTCGCCCCCACGCCAAGCAAGCCGTCGGCGACCAGCGCATCAATCCTTTCGGCGTCGGCGGCGAAATCGAAATCCGCTCCGGCTTGCTCGTGCAAAAGCAACCGATCGAGGGACCCCAGGTCCATTTCGGTCTAGGCAATCAGACCAGCGCCGAGGTCGTGCGCGTCGTCTGGCCCAACGGCACCGTCCGCGCCGAATTTGGCGTGCAAGGCGATCAGGAAGTCGTCACCGAGCAGCGCCTCAAAGCCAGTTGCCCCTTCCTCTTCGCCTACAACGGCAAACACATGGAGTTCGTCAAAGACGCGGTCCCCTGGGGCTCGGCCATCGGCCTCCGAATCAACACGCTTGGCTCTGCGAAAATCGCCACCACCGGCGAGTGGTACAAGATTCGCCGCGATCAGCTCGTCCCCCACGACGGCTACTACGACCTCCGCATCACCGCTGAACTCTGGGAGGTCTACTACTACGATTACATCGGCCTCATGACCGTCGATCATCCTCCCGGCACGGAAATCTTCGTGGATGAACGCTTCTCTATCCCGCCCCCAAAGCCAGGCTTCACCACGGTTGAAACTCCGCACAAAATCGCTCACGCGACCGACGACAACGGCAAGGACGTCACCGCCATCGTCGATACCCTTGACGGAAACGCTCTCGACTCCTTCGGACAGGGCCAATTTCAGGGCATCACCCGCGATCACTATCTCGAGGTCGATCTTGGTGCTGACGCGCCCAAGTCCGGTCCGCTTTATTTAATCGCCCAAGGTTCCATCCACGACACCGAATCCTCCCTTAACGTTGCCATTACCCAAGGCAACCGCTGGCACGCGCACGGTCTCAGCGTCGAAGTCCCCGACGACCACGGTGGCTGGGTCGTCGCACAATCCAATCTCGGCTTTCCCGCCGGCCGCAAGAAAACCGTTCTCTTCAATCTCACAAATATCTTCCGGCCCGGAACGCCGCGCCGCGTGCGCCTCCGAACCAATCTCGAAATTTATTGGGACTGCATCGAATGGGCCAAGGGCCTGCCAAACGCCTCCGTGAAAACCACGCGTCTCGATCCCAGCGTCGCGGACCTGCATTACCGCGGCTACTCCGTGATCAACCGTCCGGAGGTAGGTCCGCCCGCCCCTGAAGTCCCCGACTACGACACAATCTCGGGTACCAAGCAGCGCTGGCGCGATCTGATCGGCTACTACACGCGCTACGGCGACGTCCGCGAACTTCTCGCCAAGATCGACGACCGTTACGTCATCGTGAACTCCGGCGACGAGATGTCTCTGCGTTTCCCCGAGCAACCGCCTCCGCCAGCAGGCTGGCTGCGCGACTTCGTTCTCATGGGCGATGGCTGGATCAAGGATGGCGACTTCAACTCCACGTTCTCAAAGACCGTGCTACCGCTGCCGTATCACGCCAAAGACGAATACATCACGCCGCCCGGCCGCCTTGAAGATGAGTGGGTCTACCGCCAACACCCCGAAGACTGGCAGAACTACCACACGCGCTACGTCACTCCAGACGTCTTCCAGAACGCCCTTAGGAGAGATCCTAGCCAGTGAACTGGACCCCCATCGCCAGAATCGTTCTCGCCATCGTTTTCTTCGGCTCTGTGTTCTCTCCAATTTTCATCAAGCGCATGGCCGCGCGGCGTGAGGCTGAAAAATCAAAGCTCGACGTGCAAACCTCGCTGGCGCGCCACGGCTTTTATCTCGAAGAAGTCTCCCGCGCGGCCGGCGTCAACTTCATCCATCACGCCCCCACGCTCGACCCCAAAATCGCCCACATCATGCCGCAGGTCGCCTCTATGGGTGCTTCAGTTTCCATCGTGGACTTCGATCGCGATGGCTGGGCCGACATCTATGTCACCAACAGTGGCGAAGGCACCAAGAACGCTCTCTACCACAACAATCACGATGGCACGTTCACCGATGTCGCGAGCGAACTCGGCATCGCCGACGTCAACCAGCCTGGCACCGGCGTCTCCATGGGCGCGGTTTGGGGTGATTACGACAACGACGGCTATGAAGATCTCCTCCTCATCAAGTGGGGCCGCCCCGAACTATTCCACAACGATTCAGGCAAAGGTTTCACGCGCGTCTCCGAACAAGCCGGTCTTCCCGGCTGGGTGAACGCCAACACCGCTCTCTGGTTCGACTACGACGGCGACGGCCTGCTCGATCTCTTCATCGGCGGCTACTACAACGAAAACGTGGACCTCTGGCATCTCCTCAACACGCGCATGATGCCCGACAGCTTCGAGTACGCCAAGAACGGAGGCCGGAAATATCTCTTCCACAATCTGGGCAACGGCAAATTCGAGGAAGTTAGCGCGAAACTCGGCATCGAAAGCCGCCGCTGGGCGCTCGCCTCTGTTGCCGCTGATCTTCGCGGCACCGGCCATCCCGATCTCTTCGTCGCCAACGACTACGGCGTCTCCGAGCTCTATCTCAACGACGGCAAACACTTTCGCGAAGCCGGACAGCAAACCGGCGTTGGCTTCGCTCCCAAGAGCGGCATGAACGCGGCCTTCGGCGACATCTTCAATCAAGGCCGCTACGCTGTCTACGTTTCGAACATTTCCGAAGAAGGCGTCCTCATCCAGGGAAACAATCTCTGGGTCCCCAAAGAGGGCACAACTGCCGACGCGCTCCAATACGAAAACCTCGCCCGCGATTTCGGCGTTGAACTCGGCGGCTGGAGCTTCGGCGCACAGTTCGGCGACCTCAACAACGACGGCACGCTGGACCTCTATCTCACCAACGGCTACGTGTCCCTCGATCGCAATCGCAGCTATTGGTACGACTTCTCCAAAATCGCCGGCGGCCACAGCGCCATCATCGAGGACGCCAAAAACTGGCCCGCGATGGAAGGCCGCAGCCTGTCCGGCTATCAGCCGAAGCGTGTGTGGCTGAATGATGGCGCCGGAAAATTTGTGAATGTGGCCCAGGCCGTCGGTGTCACCGACACTTACGACGGTCGCGCCGTGGCGCTTGCCGATCTATGGAATCGCGGCGTCCTTGATGTGGTCGTAGCGAATGAGCGCGGCCCGCTGTTGATCTACAAGAACACCGTCACGCCCGAAAATCAGTGGATCGAATTCGAACTCGAAGGCACCAGCACCAATCGCAGCGCGATCGGCGCGCAAGTCACGCTTTTCTGGAACGGTCAGCATCAAGTCCAGGAAGTCTCCGGTGGCAGCGGTTTCGCCGCGCAGAATCAACGCCGCCTGCACTTCGGCCTCGGAAAATTTCCGCAAGTGGAAAAAGCGGTCATCCGCTGGCCCTCAGGGAAAACCCAAACGATCGAAAAGCCCGTTCCCGGCCAGAATCAGACAATCAAGGAGCCCTCATGAGCAACTCGCCAGCCGTCTCCTTAGCGTCGCCGCCGCTTCCCCAGGCTTCGTGGAAGCGCTTCTTCAGCGTCGAAAATCGCTATCTCGCCCCGGCCTTCATCACCTGCATCCTTCTCGCTGGCCATCTTTCCTTCGGCATCCTCGAGAGCTACAGAAAAACGGGCCTCGCCATAATCGCCAGCCTGCTCACAGAACTCATCCTCGGCCGCATCTTCACCGGCAAATTCCCTAACCTCGCGAGCGCCTATATCACGGGTATCAGCGTCGGGATTCTCGTTCGCTCGCCTGCGTTCTGGCCCTACGCGATTTGCAGCATCGTTTCCATCATGTCCAAGTACGTACTGCGCGTGAAAGGCCGCCACATCTGGAATCCGTCCAACTTCGGGATCTCCGTGTTGCTCTTCCTCGCGCCCGAAACCGTCGCCAGCCTAAGCATCCAGTGGGGCAACTATCTCCTTCCGATGATCGTCATCTGGTGCCTCGGTGCGGTCATCGTCTGGCGAGTTCGCCGCTTCCACATCACCGCCACCTACGTGGTCTCATTTTTTGTGTTCGCGTTTCTGCGCAGCTGGATCACCGGCAGCCCCTGGCAATCGGAAATCGCCCCTATCACCGGTCCCATGTACCAGCTCTTCATCTTTTTCATGGTTACCGACCCCAAAACGACCGTCCGAACCAAGCGAGGCCAGTGCCTCGTCGTATTCCTAGTCGCCGTAGTCGAGATGATCTTGCGTCTTAACCAGGTCATCTACGCGCCGTTCTACGCTCTTTTCCTGGTCGGCCCAACCGCCCTTCTCATAGAAATGTGGCGAGATTCGCGCCGCTCCGTCTCCGTGCCGGTGCATGCCTGAGTTAAAATAACGGCTCTTAAAATTTCCGGCTGTGACCGAAAGGATCCGTCTTGCTCGAAAAACGAAGGCTGGTCTATCCGTTCTTCATCCTCGGAGCCTTCCTTTTCCTCAACGGCTGCAAGCAAAAGCCCTCCAATGAACCTCCCGCGCAGCCCGCTGAGACTCCTTCGCCGCAGTTGGCCGCGCAACCTCCCGCGCCTTCTCTCTCCGCTCCGTCTTCCCAGTCGCCTTCGGCTGCGGAAACGCCCGCTCCGCCTGTTCGCCCATCCGGCCCCATCGAGTTCACCGACGTTACCACCCAAGCCGGCATCCGCTTCAAACACAATTCCGGCGCTTTCGGCAAAAAATATCTCCCCGAGACCATGGGCAGCGGCGTCTGCTTCATCGATTACGACAACGACGGCTGGCAAGACATCTTCTTCGTCAATTCGATGGATTGGCCCGGCCACAAATCCGGCAGCAAGTCTTTCCCCGCTCTCTACCACAACAATCACGACGGCACGTTCACCGATGTGACCAAGGAAGCCGGCCTAGCCGTCGAAACCTACGGTCAAGGCTGCGCCGTCGGCGATTACGACAACGACGGATTCGACGATCTCTACCTCACGACCGTCGGTTCCAATCATCTCTACCACAATCTAGGCAACGGCAAATTCGCCGACGTCACCGCAAAGGCCGGCATAGCCGATCCAGGTTTCTCCTCCAGCGCCATCTGGTTCGATTACGACAACGATGGCAAGCTCGACTTGTTCGTCACCCACTACATCACCTGGTCCATAGAAACCGATCAATACTGCTCGCTCGACAACAAGAACAAATCCTATTGCACACCGCAAACCTACAAAGGCGAGAGCTCCACGCTGTTCCACAATAGAGGCGACGGCACGTTTGAAAACGTCACCCAGCGCGCCGGATTGCACGATCCCACCAGCAAATCCCTGGGCGCAGCGATGCTGGACTATGACGACGACGGCTGGATGGACCTGTTCGTCAGCAACGATACCGAGCCGAACAAGCTCTACCACAACAATCGCAACGGCACCTTCACCGACGCCGCCATCCTGGCCGGCATCGCCCTCAGTGACTCAGGCCGCGTGCGCGCAGGCATGGGCACCGACGCCGGCGATTACGATAACTCCGGCCGCCAAGGCCTGTTGATCGGCAATTTCACGAATGAGAGCATGGCGCTCTATCGCAACGATGGTTCCAGTCTCTTCACCGACGAGGCCCCCACATCCGGCCTGGGCCAAATGACCAACCAGTCGCTAACCTTCGGAGCCTTCTTCTTCGACTACGATCTCGATGGACTGTTGGACGTGTTCGCCGCCAATGGCCACGTTTCCGACGATATCAGCGTGGTACAGCCGACGGTGCGGTACGCGCAGCCTGCCGGCATTTACCACAACAAGGGCGGCAAGAAATTTGAGGATGTGTCCGCGAAGCTGGGCCGCGCCCTCCAAAAGCCGGTCGTCGGCCGAGGGGCCGCGTACGCCGACTTCGACAACGACGGTGACCTGGACCTGGCGCTAACGACCAACAATGGCCCCGCGCGTCTCCTGCGCAATGACAACGCCAATCAGAACGACATGCTGCGCGTGAAAACGGTCGGCACGCGTTCGAATCGCGACGGCATAGGAGCCAAGCTCACACTCACGACCAGCAACGGCGCGCGCTTGTTTGCGATGGTCAAAAGCGGCTCCAGCTATCTATCGCAGAGCGAACTGCCAGTCACTTTCGGACTCGGCAAACCAGAAGAGGGCAAGACCGCGACTCTCGAAATCGTTTGGCCCAGCGGCCAGAAAGATTCCATCTCCAACATCAAGCCCAACCAGTTGATCACCGTCAAGGAAGGTAAAGGTATCCTCTCCGCCAAGCCAATCGCCCTCGCAAAAGCGTCAGGGCAGTAGTCACCGCAAGTTGCGCCACAAAAATGAGTCACGGCTTCAAGCCTGCGTAAAAAGCCTCACGCCTGCGCCTCTGATGAGTAAAAAAAATAGGTCTGCGTGTGGGTGCGGTTCGGACAGGTTTCTTTAGGAGGTTGGAGCTTTGGAGTCTCTATGAGAACTCCGGTTTTCGTCAGGGCACGGCTTCAGCCGTGCCACCCGACGCCTCCTAATCCCCTGTAGGGGCGAGGCTTGCCCCGCCCGGCGTCAACCCAGGCACGGTCTAAACGGAGCACTTCCGCTCTCTGCAATTTTCCGCAGCTCCGACGTAGAGTGCTCCCCCTCAACGGGTTTCAGCCCTGAAGAAAGCTCGTTCTTCGCGTTGTTGCTTTTTCCGAGACCTGCTCAGCCGTGCCGAGGCGTACAGGCTAACCCTACAGTAAATTCAGATTGGACCGGTTCCTCATCCAGTCGGCATAGGGTCGGAGCGCCAGAAGTGCGGCTCTTCCGCGAAGTTGGCGGAGGAACGCGCGTTCTTCTCGGGCGTCGGACGCGGACCGATGGTCACTCGCGTGTTCCCCCCGGCGGGCCAACTGAACACCCACATCCGCAGCCTGCACCCGGGCGCGCTCTTTGACCAGAAAATCACCGAAAGCCACCGCCCCGATGATCTTGAAGGCACCCTTGGGATCTCTGTTGGCCTCCTTGATTCGCTCTCGCAGCGAACCAAGCGCGCCCTCGACGCTTTCCCGACCAAAACGAGGCGCCTTGGCACCGGACACCGTCTCCCCGGATGGAGTCGTTATCCATTCGCCGTTTGCGCGCGCCGGCTGGACATATCCCTGAGCCTGCAGCAGCGCAATCACCCGATCGGCGTCAGTGCGGTTGATCTTGAGGGTATTCGCCAGTTCCAAAACGGTCCACATTACCGCGCCCTTGGTGTCTTTCAGGAAACTCAGCGCTGCTTCGGCGGGAATCGACAGCGCCGTGGGTCGGTGTGCTACCGCCGGTTCTTTCGGCGATACGCTGGGTCCGCGAGGTTTTTTCCTGGGCATTGTCAGTCGAAGACGCTGAAGAATATCATGTGCTCCGCCACCACGCGCTCCGTTCCGATTTGCAAAATTTTCGATCCCTCAAGCGCCGGCTCAGCCCGTCTTTAAGTTTTGCCAACAATACTCCAACTAAATTTGCGACGCACCCACGCCTGTAGTGGCCGATCTTTAGATCGGTCAGCCTTTGGATCCCCAAATGTACAGCCAGCGACACTCAATAAGAAAATGGCCAGCGAATTGTCTTGATTGAGTACTTAAGTTATACTATACGTTAGTATAACGTACAGACCGTTGTGCATCTTCTAGGCGAACGTACTGAGAGAGACAAACATATGAATTCCCTAACGGTTTCGCAATCAGACGACAAAAGCAAGCAAACCCACCTCACGGCAATCGCATCCAATTTCAGAGGTATTCATCAGATGGCCCGTCATGTGCTCCGTGGATTACGTGGCGCCCGCAGGCTCCCTCCAGCCCCACAAGCATTGATCATCTTCAGCTCCGGTGATCAAGGGAGGACAATGGTCAAATTCACTCAAAATGAGCTCGATCATCTGTTCGCCGCGTTGCTTCTGCACACGAAGACAACCCGGGAGGAACAGGCTGAATGGGTGTCGGAACGCGCAGAGATCTGGCGGAAGTTGGTCGCGGCCTCAGATAGTTCAGCGTCCGACCAGACGACCTACCGGACCAACCTCTTCGGCTGTCCCGAACAGCTTCGGCGATTTTGGAAATCCCCCGACGAAATTGAGAAGGCTTTTACCTTGCCGGTAGATACAAAGGCGAAGACGAAAAGGGCCGGACGATAAAGCGTCGAAGCCTGCGAGACGACATCTCGCTTATCCTCAAACTCATCCCCGATATCCACAAATATCCCGAAATGTTCCGACGACGGCGGCAGCGCCTACCCCTTCGGCGCGTAATACCCTTTGCGCGCTAAGACCTTGTAATCGTGGTTCGACATGTCCACCTTAATCTTCCGGAACTTCCCGTCATGCGTCGCATTGGTCGGGTAGTAGCCCAGCGTGTACTGGCTCCGCAGCTCTTCCGAGATCTGGTCAAACGCCTCGGCCAAATGCTTCTCGGAGTTCGCCACGATCATGCGCCCGCCGGTCTCGTCGGTCATTTTCCTCGCCGCGCCTTGGTTCCCGCCGAAATGAGGATCGGCCACCAGCAAAATGTGGATCACGGTGTCCGTGCGTTGCGCCGCCTCGATCGCTTCCTCTATACGCACCTTGCTTCCCTCGTCTTGCGCGTCGGTAACGACCACAATGGCTTTGCGACCCGCTTCGGTATTCAGCTTCTCGTTGCAAGCCAGATAAACTGCGTCGTAGAACGCCGTTCCGGTCACATGACTCGAGGGCACCGGCCCGGGGTTGATCATCCCGCCTCCCATCGGCGCGTTAATCCGCGTCTTGCGGATCGCCCGGTCCAACTGGCCCCGGTCGTCGGTGAAGTCCGACAGCAAATCCACATCCGTGTCAAACGACATGATCAGCGCTTCATCGCCCTTACGCAGCACCCGGTCCAGGAATCGCCCGCCCATCTCCTGAATCGCTCCCAGCATGAATTGCTCGCTTCCCGAGGTATCCAGAAGCAACGCAAGCGTGATCGGCATCGTCACTTCTTTGGAGAAGAACGCGATCTGCTGACCTTGACCGTCTTCTTCTATCTTGAAGTCGGTCTGCTTCAGGTCGGTCACGATTCGCTTGTTTTTATCGCGCACCGTTGCAAACACGTTCACCAAGTTGACCTGCGTGCGGATCACCGGGCCCTGCGATTGCGGATCTTGCGGCAACGCCGGCACCGCCAGTGCTACCGACAACCCAACCATCAGCACCGCTGTGACGCTCGTAACCAGCAGCTTCTTCACTGAACGCATGTATACTTTCCTTGAGCAGAGATGCCCGGCACGAAGTCGCTCGCCGCTGGGATGCTTCCGTTAGCGTAGGATGCCGCAAAGCGGCGAGGGAGATGTGCGTTTCGTCCGCTCGGCTGCATTGTTTACCCACTGGGCTGCATCAAATCAAGAGAAGTTTGGCCCGAGGACCATGAAAAGTCTACGAAAAATCGTTGTCGGAACCAGTGTCGCGCTTACCCTGGCGCCTCTAGTCTATGTTGCGGCGCAACCTCCGCAGTCCCCCGCGCCACTCCCGGCGTCATCCTCGCAGACGGCGCGTCCTCCCGCCGCCGCGTCTCTAAGCGACGCCCAGGCCCGCATCACTGTTAATTCCAACCTCGTCATCCTCCCCGTGACCGTTAAGGACCACGGCGGCGAACTCGTTCCGGACCTCCGCCGCGATGAGTTCCGCGTCTTCGAGGATAACGTCGAGCAGAAAATTGACGTCTTCACTGCCGAAGCCTTTCCTCTCTCGATGGTCATCCTGATCGACAACGACCTGAAAGACAAAGACGCCGAAAAGGTGCAAGCCAGCCTGGAATCCATCATCGGCGGCATGAGCACCGAGGACGAAGCCTTCGTTTGCCGCTTCGACCAATTTTTCCATCCCGGCAAGGGTTTCACCAGCGACCAGGACAAGCTCGTCAAAGAGCTCAAGCGCACAAGTCTTGATACCGAGGCGGACGTCGCTCCTCCAGGCGCTCCCTTCGGCGGCGCCACCATCAACAATCATTCCGCGATGGATGACTCCGCCATCGACAAAGGCGCCCAAGCCATCAAAGGCCAGCCCACCAAAGCGCTCGACGACGCCGTCTTTGCCGCCGCCCAACTCCTGCACGATCGTCCGCGCAGCCGCCGCCGCGTAATTGTGCTGATCTCCGACGGCGTCAATGGCGGCAAGAAGTTCAACAAAGTCAGTTACGACGACGTCATCAAAGCGCTGCTCCACGAAAACATTTCCGTTTATAGCATTGCCGTCCCCACCGCTTATTTCGAGCGCAAAGTCTCCCCGATCGACAGCGCACGATCGCCCCTGATTCGCTATGCGGACCATTCCGGTGGTGAGGTCTATCACGCCACCAAAGAGCAAAGTTTTGCGGAGTTTTACGCCCGCCTCACCGAAGAGGCCCGAAACCAGTACACCCTCGCCTATGTGCCCCGGGGCACCGATCCCGCCGCCGAATACCACACCATCGAAGTTCGCGTGAAACGCGAAGGCCTCGACATCAAAACCCGCGAAGGCTACTACGCCGGCCAGGTCCCCGCCGCGCAAATCCCCTAGCAGTCATCTCACAGATGCATCTCAGGGGTCGGAGCTTTAGCTCCGACATTTGAAGGCACGCAAAATCGGCTTTAGCCACTGAGGAAATTCTTCTCTTTCTGTTTCGGCCATTTATGAGATAGCCCTAGCGGATTTCCGGTCGTCCATTATTTCCGGCCGGTTATTTTTCAAGATCCTTCGGATTGTTCTTGACAGCCGCGCTCGTCGCTCGTATACGGAACGAAGAGGGTTGCTTGCGGCGACGCTGGCTCCCTCCAGAACGACAGCTGAGGGAGACTCGCGATGAAGAAAAAGGCCAAGAAGGACCCCAAAAAAGGGAAGTAGCATCTGCACCTTTCAATGGAAGTGGGCGCTGCGAAACCCGCAGCGCCCCTTTTTTTCGCCCGTCCATTCCTTTTTTCGTCCGTCCGACCCTCTTTTGGCCCACCCATTCCACAAGCAACCCGACCTGGCCCAGGCAATGTGTCTCCGTGCTCTCTGAGCTCCGAACCTCGTGCCCTCTGTGTTAATCCTCGGTTCTCTCTTCAACTCTCGGACAACGGCGGTCCATTGTAGGGGTGGGGCTCGCCCCGCCCGCCCCCTGCGTCTTGCCTCACAATGAGGTCCAAGCACCCACGCTGATCGATTTCGTCAAACCGAAACATCTTCCTCATGCGCAGGACAAATCGCCTCATAAGCGCAAGTCCGGCACGCATACCCCGGTTTCGGCGAGAATGATCCAGCCCGAATGTCCGCCGCTGCCTCCTGAATCACTTTCTGAGCCTCATCGAGCTGTTTGGCATTCCGGGTCGTCACCTGCATCTGGTTGTTTTGCAAATAATGAAACACCAGCCGCACGGGATTGAGCTCCAGAATCTCTTTCGCCGCAATCGCGTAGATGCTCAGCTGCAGGTCCTTGCGCGCATCCGCCTCTTTCCGTGATTTTCCGGTCTTGTAGTCCACAATTTCGACGTCGTTCCGCCCCAGCGAGTTGATCTGATCGATTCGTCCGTTGATGATCACATTGTTCTCCAACGGCAACTCGAAGGCCTTCTCTTGCTCCAGAATCTCCGGCGGGTTCTCCAGCAAAGCTGTATGGAACGCGCGCAACTGCTCGATTCCATCCTTCTTGTACTCGCCCTCCTGGTAGTCGTCCTCAAATCCCGCGGGAGTCCATTCCGTCTCGAAAATGCGCGCCACCTCGTCAAACGGCAGCCTCACGCCCTTCCGCAGCTGATCCACAACCCGTTTGATGGTCGTATGCATCACGCTCCCATAGGTAAGCGTTGCCTGCGGCCCTTCCTTCAGCGACCACATCCGGCTGAACAGAAACTGCTGCGGGCACTTCCGGTAGTTGTCCACCGCCGATGCGCTCAATTTCAAAGGCTCCGGTGAAGGAGGATGAAACGTCTCCGCCCAATCTGCAATCTTCGAATAGATGCGCGGTCGCTGCGACAGGGAAGGGAACAGAGACGCGCCACTCTTGGCTCCGTTGGCGGTACTCGCGGTTTCATCCCGTGGCCGCACCTTAGGCGAAATTTGCAATACGTCGCGGCGTTTCACCGACGGCTCCATCAAGATGTCTTCGATGAAGGTAGGCACTTTCCCCTTTTTCTCCGTAAGCGTGGTAATCGTCAGCTTTCGTTCCGCGCGCGTCAGCGCCACGTAAAACAACCGGCGCTCCTCCTGGATATGAAACTGCCCGGCCGGCAACTCCTCCTTCATCAGCTTTACCGGGAATTCGAACAGCGGCAAGCGCTCCCGCGGAGGAAATGCGCCATGATTCACGCGCAGCAAAAATACGTACGGAAACTCCAGTCCTTTCGCTCCGTGCACGGTCATCAACTGGACGGCATCACCCGGCACGTCCTCGTCCAGGCAAATCACACCACCGGCCTGTTCGAAATAGTCGAGGTATTCAAGAAATTCCGGGAGCGAGCGCGTGTCGCTTTTCGGCTCCCAATCCTTCAGGAATTGCGCAAGCTGGGTAACGTACCGGCGGCCCCGCGAGCCGGCCAGTTTAGGAATTTCCAGC
>Ga0210393_10003229_pt1 | contig 13132 bp, 7 predicted proteins | sample IncBWC27OmetaG_FD_160068 | JGI IMG/M metagenome (GOLD analysis project Ga0210393, IMG submission 160068) | Forest soil microbial communities from Barre Woods Harvard Forest LTER site, Petersham, Massachusetts, United States - Inc-BW-C-27-O ... | reverse complement strand
CGCTGCTCTCCGCATCGAAGGCCCGGCAATGTCCGTCGCGGGACAAGATTTCACCATCGCGATACAGATAACCCTGTCCGTGCGGCACCTCGATCGTGACGCCGCCGGCCAGCGCCATGTCACATTCGTCTCCGAGCAGGCTTTGGCAGGCAAGATGCACAGCGACAAGCGACGTCGAGCACGCCGTCTGGACCGAAAGGCTCGGGCCGCGCAGATCGAACTGATACGAGACGCGCGTAGCCAGCACGTCCTTGTCGTTTCCCGTTTGCCGCAGCAAAAACATTCCTGCGCTGTCGAGGAGCCGCGCGTTCTTGAGCAGGTTGTAGACCAGATAAGCGTTCATGCCGGAGCCGGCAAAGACGCCGATCGCTCCGTCGAACAGCTCGGGCGGATGCCCCGCGTCCTCGAGCGCCTCCCAGGCGTTTTCGAGGAAATGGCGATGCTGCGGATCCATAATCGCCGCATCGCGCGCACTCAGTCCGAAGAACGACGCGTCGAACTGGTCGACGCCGTCCAGAACCGCCGCGGCTTTGATGTACTCGGGCTGGGCCAGCGTTTCCGCAGAAACGCCGGCCGCGAGCAGTTCCGCATCCGAGAGGGGTCGAATCGATTCGACGCCGTCGCGTAGATTGCGCCAGAACTCGCTCACGTTGCGGGCACCGGGGAAACGGCCCGCCATACCGACCATGGCAATTGCCGAGCTGCTCATAGCGGCCCTTCACGGGAGCGGGCCGCGCGGCGCCGTTCGCCTCGATGCGAGAGCCGAGCCGGCGCAGACTCACCGACGAGGTGCGCCGCGAGCGAGCTGACGGTGTGAAACTCGAACAGATCGACCAGAGGAATCTCGCGCGCGAGCCGACGCTCCAGCTCCACGTGGACCTCGGCCATCATCAGCGACGTGGCCCCCAGGTCGAAAATATTCTGGTCGATGCCGACTTGCGCAACTCCCAGCGCCTGCGCCCAGACTTCGACAAGAATTTGCTGTGTCTCCTCACGCGGAGCGAGCGGACCTGGGCCGCGCTTCCTCTCTTTCGCAGCAGCGCGCGGCGCAGCAGGCAAGGACGGAGGCGGCAATGCGCGCCGATCAATCTTGCCATTGGCGGTCAGGGGCAGACGATCCATGAAGACGACGTGTGCGGGCAGCATATATGCCGGCAACTTTGACGCGAGCGTGCTACGAATGGAAGACGCGGTGGCCGCTTCCCCGTTCGCCAAGACGAGATAAGCCACCAAACGCTGATCGCCGGGCCGATCCTCTCGCGCGGCAACGACCGCTTGCCGGACGGACGGGAACGCTTCCAGCGCGGCTTCAATCTCTCCCAACTCGATGCGATGCCCGCGAAGCTTCACCTGAAAATCGGTCCGCCCGAGGAATTCCAGATTGCCGTCCGGCAGCTCGCGGACCAAATCGCCAGTGCGATACATTCGTCCGTCGGCAAACGGATCCGGCAGGAAACGTTCGGCTGTGAGTTCCGAGCGCTCCCAATAGCCACGTGTCACGCCTCCGCCGGCTAAGAACAACTCGCCCGTCTCGCCCGGTGCCACCCGCGTCATATCCGGCGCCAGGACGTAGGCCCGCGTGTTGGACAACGGCGTGCCGATCGGGATGGTGCTCGTGAACGTGGGGTTCACCGGGATCTGATAGGCCGTCGACCAGACCGTCGTTTCAGTCGGGCCGTACATATTAAAGATGTCCGCGGAAGTCGCTCGCCTGAGCGTCGGCAGAAGGCCGGGCGGAAACGCTTCTCCTCCGATCAAGAGCGTCTTCACGGAACCGAGAGCAGCCAGCGATTCCGGGTCGGCTTCGAGCATCCGCACGAGCGACGGCGTCGACTGGAAGTGCGTCACATCGTGCCGCGCGATTTCGCCTGCCAGCGTGTGAGTTCCCTCGTCGCCGTGCAGGACGACCTGAAATCCGCGCGTCAGCGTCCAGAACAATTCGAGCACGGAAATGTCGAACGACGTGCTAGTCACGGCCAACCAGGTCCCGGGAGTCGTCCCGAGCAATTGATCCATTGCCGAAAAAAATGAAAGGACGTTGCGGTGTTCAACCATCACGCCCTTGGGCTTCCCCGTTGAGCCCGACGTATAGAGGACGTAAGCCAGGTCGCGTCCGGTCGCCGCGGTCGCGCAGGAATCGGCGGCTTCTCCACCGACGTTTGCGGCGTCACAGTCGAGCAGGACGACTCGCTGAGCAGACGGCAATCGCGAGCGAAGCTGCTCGCTACTAATCACGAGAGTCGCCCGGCAATCGTCCAGGACCAGTGCCGTCCGCTCGGTGGGATAAGTCGGATCGAGCGGGACATAGGCGGCGCCCACTTCAAGAATCCCCAGCAGGGCGACAACCAATTCAACTGAGCGATCCATAAAGACGCCGACCAGCGAGCCCGGCTCGGCCCCCAAACTCCGCAAGTGGGCTGCTAAACGATTGGCACGAGAGTGCAGCTCGCGGTAGGTCAAAGATTGACCGCCGTAAATCAGCGCGTTCGCCTCCGGCGTGGTCTCGACCTGCCGCTCAAAGGCGCGCGCAACCGTCTCGGGCGGCGGGCTTCCCGCCGGGCCGATTCGATCGCACGCTGACCTAGAATTCACGCATTACTCCGCTGTAATCTCGCGCGGCAGCGCGCAACATCCCGGCACGAAACTGTTTCGCTATCGCCGAGCCCAGAAGGACTTGCGCTCAGGCGCGAAGCGAGGAGTGGCCGGCAGAGACCGTGAAAGCGAGGCCCGTGCTCTCCCGGTGTCCACTCATAGATCGAACGCCTTCGCGATACCAGCCGCGAACCCGCAAGCCAACCGTGGAGGCATTCATAATTCAACCGATCAAGTTAACCGTCGGACAAGTCTGTTTTCAAGAAATAAGTACTCAATTCCGGTGCCCAGAAACGTCTCGATCGCTTCGCGGGGCGTATTGACGATCGGCTGACCTTTGACGTTGAAGCTGGTGTTGAGCACCATTTCGCGGCCGGTCAGCTTGCCCACTTCCCTCAGCAAGCAATGGAACGCGGAGTTATCCTCTGCCGAGACGGTCTGAACCCGCGCCGATCCGTTCACGTGCGTAATCGCTGGAAGCGAGCCTCGATGTTCTTCGCGCACATCGGTAATTACTATCATGTACGGCAGTTCAGTTTTGGGCAAGACCTCAAACCAGTGATCGACCTGCTCTCGCGTGACGGCCGGGGCAAACGGCCGGAACGCCTCGCGCATCTTCACCATCGCGTTGATGCGATCGCGCATCTCCGGTCGCCCCGGATCGGCGAGAATGCTGCGGTGCCCGAGCGCTCGCGGGCCAAACTCCATCCGATCCCGATACCAGGCGATCACCCGGCCCTCGTGAATCAATTGGGCCGCCGCGGCGCAGGTTTCGTCCACGGTCGAATACGGCACAGAGTCAACACGGTCACCGAACACCGCCAGCGCGTCGTCGACCTCGGCGATGGAGGAAGCGGGTCCCAAAAATGGAACGGGCATACGTACGTTTGGTACTTCGCCATGACGCGAAGCGCACCAGAGCGCGGCTCCCAAAGCCGATCCGTCATCTCCCGCTGCCGGCTGCACGTAGAGCGAATCGAACGATCCAGACTGGAGCAATCGACCATTCGCCGTGCAGTTCAACGCAACGCCACCGGCGAGGGCTAGGCGACGCAAGCCGGTCGTTCGGGCCGAATGCTCGCAGAGATGCAACATCACCTCATCGAGGCATTCCTGGAGCGCGGCCGCCACGTCGCGATGCTCATCCGTAATGGGCGCCTCGGGGTCGCGTGCCGGAATCAGGCGTTCGGCGAAGTAGCGGCGCGTGGCCCCGTAATCTTCTCGATCCTGCCTCGCTTGATTGAGCCGCAATGGCGGAATCCGAATTCTGCCGTCGTCGAGCTTTTGCACGGCCTCCCGGAAGAATTGACGATACCGGGCCGGATCGCCGTAAGGCGCCAGGCCCATGATCTTGTATTCGTCCGAATTGAAGTCGAAGCCAAGGTGCAGCGTCACCAGCGAATACAAGATGCCGATCGAATCACTCGCGGAGATTTCGCGAAGCTTGTCGAGCTGATTGTCGTGTGCATGGTAGATCGTCGCACTTTGCGCTTCGCCCATGCCGTCGATCACCACGACCAGACACTCTTCCCAACCCGACGTGTAATACGCACTCGCGGCATGGGCCAGATGATGATTGACGTGTCGCACGCGCGCAATGGGAAAATTGGGAAACGCTCGCGACACTCCCTTCAACAGCGCCTCGCGGGAGAAGACCTCCTCGTACTGTTTGGCCGAGACGGGATCGAGAGAAAAGATCGGTCGGTACGGGGCGTAATCGAAACCGTGCGCGACTTCGTCGACATCGTCGATCCGCAATCCGGCGTGCGACAGGCAGAAGCGAATCGCGTGCTTCGGGAAATCTCCCGTGTGCTTTTTGCGGGTAAATCGCTCCTCGGCCGCAGCGGCGACGATCTTGCCGTCAACGACGAGAGCGGCCGCCGAATCGTGCCCCTGCGAAATTCGATATTCACGCTCCTCCAGCCCGGGCCAATGCGTCTTCTTGAAGGGCATCGCATTCTCGAAGCCGCTGATACCCAGAACGATCATTGATCCAACTTGTGTCGCGGACACGGCAAGAATTCAGCGAGATTGTGACGCGGAGTAACGCGCAACCTTCAGATTAACACGATTGCGCTAGCCCGCGCAAGGCTGCCGACCGACAGCGGCTGCGTGGCTCATTGAGTTTGGCACCAGACGTGCTGCTGCACCGATTATGATCTCCGCCCGCCCTCGCGCCGCCTCATCCCCGCGTCATCACACCACGCACAATCGAACGGCCGGTCACGCGGCTTCGCAAGAGGCAGAAGAAAAAGAACCGGAGAATCGCGCCGAGCTCGCCACCCAAGCAGCCATTGCCGATGCTCGGGTCGCCCATTTGCATTATGTCAGCGACGAGAGTGCGGGCATCCGCCGGGAACGCGCGGGCCGCGGCTTTCGATTCGTCGACGCAAAAGGCCGTTTCGTCCAGGACGAAGCAACGCTCGAACGAATTCGCCAATTGGTGATTCCGCCCGCTTGGACCGACGTTTGGATTTGCCCGACGGCGAACGGTCATTTGCAGGCGACCGGTCACGACGCGCGGGGCCGCAAGCAATATCGCTACCACGCGCGGTGGCGAGAGGTCCGTGACCAGCAAAAATACGGACGCATGCTGGCGTTCGGGGCGGCCCTGCCGCGTATTCGGCGACGGGTTCGTCACGATCTGAAACTGGCCGGACTGCCGCGCAACAAAGTCCTTGCGATGATCATTCATCTGCTCGAAAACACGTTGATTCGCATCGGCAACGAGGAATACACGCGTGCGAACGGGTCTTATGGCCTCACGACCCTCCGCGACCAACATGCAAACATCCAGGGAGCGACGATCCGGTTTCGCTTTCGCGGAAAATCGGGAAAGATGCGTTCCGTCGCGCTCACCGACAAGCGCCTCGCCCGCCTCGTCAAGCGGTGCCGCGATCTTCCCGGGCACGAGCTGTTTCAGTATCTCGACGATGAGGGAAAGCAACACTCGGTGGGTTCGGCAGACGTGAACGACTATTTGCGAGAGATTTCCGGAGAGGAATTTACCGCCAAAGACTTTCGCACGTGGGCCGGGACGATGCTCGCCGCGACCACCTTGGTCGAGATCGGACCGTCTCCCTCGGCTCACGCTGGAAAGCAGCGGACGGTGGCGGCCGTGCGATTCGTGGCGGATTGTCTGGGCAACACCGTCGCCGTGTGCCGCAAGTGTTATATCCATCCGCAGGTGCTGGAATCGTATCTTGCAGGAACGCTCGGCCGCCTGTTTCGGACTCGCAAAGGAAGCCGGGTCACCCGCGGCTTGCGCACGAGTGAAGTGAACCTCCTCTCGTTTCTCAAAGCGTCGAACAAGCCGGGTCACGGTTCGACGGTCCGACGCAAAGCGTCGAGTGGCTAGCCGCGTGCCTTTGCGGCAAACTGGGCAGCCGGCGTTTCCACCCGCAACCTTAGCTCGACTACGAAGACTCACTCCAGACGATGGCCGTCAAACGGTCCACGCCGAACTCGAAGAAACCGGCGATCACCAATGCCGGCGTCGCTGAGATCTTGCATCGCTACGCGGCTTTGCTGGCGGCCGAAGAAGCCGATCGATTCAAGATTCAGGCCTATCGTCGGGCCGCCGCAACCATCGAACGCTTGCCGAGCGATGTGGCCAAACTTGTCGTCGAGGGACGCAATCTCCAGGCCTTGCCCGGCATCGGCAAGGCCATCAGCTCCGTGATCGCGGAGATCGTGCACACGGGCACCCTCAAGCGGCTCGACGAATCGCTGGCCCAGATGGCCCCCGAGCGGGTCGAATTCGTCGCACATCCGTTGCTCGATGTAAAAAAGGTCGACCGCATCTACAAGAAGCTCGGCATCCACTCGGTCAAGGAGCTGGCTCAACGCCTCGAGTCGGGAGCAATTCGCAACGCGTTCGGCGAACGGATGGAGCTGCACGTTCGCCAGGGACTCGACCCGCGACCGCGAATGCTGCTACGGAAAGCCAACCAACTCGCGCAGCCGATCGAGGAGTTCTTGACATCGATTCCGGGCATCACTGCGGTCGCGCGGACCGGTAGCCTGCGGCGGCGACAAGAGACGGTCGGCGATTTGAGCTTTCTCGTCTCCGGCAGCTCTGCGGTCGCAGTGTTCGAGCGTTTCGGGAAATTTGCTAAACCGGAACCGGGCGGCGACTCTCGCAATCGACGCACCTTTCGCACCGGGTCCGGGCACGTCGTCACGGTTCAGTGGTCGTCGAAGAAGACCTGGGGCCTCGATCTGCTCAAGGCCAGCGGTGCCGCCGCTCATCTGCGCGATCTCGAGACTCGGGCTCACCAAAAGCGGATGGAGTTTACAATAAAGGGTCTTGCCGCGAAGCGAGTCGACGCTTCGAACGAGTCGGCCGTCTACCGATCGCTGGGCCTGCCCAACATCGAGCCGGAGCTGCGCGAAGGGCGGGGCGAAGTTCGCGCGGCGATGCAGGGCGAACTTCCCTCGCTGATCCACCTCGCGGATCTGAAAGGGGATCTGCACATGCACACGGTCGCCAGCGACGGCGGCAACACGATTCTCGAAATGGTTAGTGCCGCTCGAAATCTTGGCTATCAGTACGTCGCGATCACCGACCATTCCCAATCGCTCAAGCTCACGAACGGCCTGAGTGAAAAGCGTTTGCTGCAACAAATTCGAGAAATCGACAAACTCAATTCGCAACTTGACGGCCTAGTCGTCTTAAAGTCGTCCGAAGTCGACATCTTGGAGGATGGCCGGCTCGACTACCCGCCCAGTGTGCTCAAGGAACTCGACCTTACAATCTGTTCCATCCACTCCCGCTTTGCTCTCGATCGCCAACGGCAAACGGAACGAATCCTGCGGGCGATGGACGATCGGTATTTCAAGATCCTCGGGCACGCGACCGGACGCATGCTCCTCAAGCGGCCGGGCTACGAGCTGGACATGGAACGGATCATCGAGCATGCGAAACAGGCCGGCTGCTTCTTTGAGATCAATGCCAACCCGAATCGTCTCGACCTCTCCGACGTTCATGCGCGGCTGGCTAAAGAACGGGGCGTGAAGATCGCGATCAACACCGACGCGCACAGCGTCGCTGAACTCGATTTCATGGCGGGAGGCGTCGATCAAGCTCGACGCGCCTGGCTCGAGCCAGATGATGTTCTCAATGCGGCCTCCCTGCCGCGATTGCGCAAGATCCTCAAGCGCTGATGCGGACCGCTCAATCCTGCGACTCTTTGTCGGGCTTCTGTTCTGGCTCCCTGCAAACAACTTTGGAAATCGCGACTGTCTTCTGCCAGAATCCGGCTTCTGCCAGAATCAGGCATCTCAGCGGGAGTCGCCATGCCTCATGCGAATCGGCGCGGAAGGAAGCCGGGCTTGTTCTCCGCGTGTGCAATGATTCTCGTCGTCACTGTGGCCACGCAACCGCGTGTGCCGGCCGACAACCAGAATCAGACGGTCACGACCGAAACGACGGCTGACGTTAAGCGCGCGCTTGGCACGCAGGCCGGAGGTCAGCAGCCCGACGTCTTCGGCGTACCTGTGCTGACGCCCGACGGAGCGCCCGCGTCGGCCGCAAGAATTGCGTTCGTCGTTGCGGGATCGCACGTCGTCGTCGTTGACGGCGAGGTCTCGAACAACCGAGAGGTAGAAACACTACAGACGGACAACGCCGGCCGATTCCATTGGCCTTTGGAACCGAACGACTTTTGCCTGGTGATCACGCATCGGTCCGGCTTCGCCCAGATCAACTGTTCGATCCAGTCGCTCCCCGAAACGATCCGCCTCACTCCCTGGGGGAGAGTCGAAGGGACCTTTCGAGTCGCCCGAAAGCCCCAAGGGAATGTTGTAATCGTCGGAAATGGCGAGAGGATTCATGGGCCAGGGCACGGGCGTTTTGTCACCTATGTGGATTTCTGCAGAACGGACGCACAGGGTCGATTCGTCTTCGAGCGCGTCATTCCCGGGCAGGCACAATTCGGACCTAACCTTGTGTCCTTCCCGGACGGAATCTCACATCCCCCCTCTTCCCGCAGTTTGACGACGGTGGAGGTCATCGCCGGAAAGACCGCCCGGATCGACTTCGGAAACTCCGGTCGGCCGGTAATCGGACAACTACGGTTAGCTCCCAATTCGAAGCAGACGATGGGGTGGAGCTTCGCCATGATCCAACTGAATGCCAAGGAGCCTCGAACAGGCAAAGCGAGTTCCTATTTCATGGCCTCCGTTGATCGTAACGGGAACTTCTGTATCGACGACGTCCCGCCAGGCAAATACATCATGTCCACCTACTTCCCGAAAGGACCTCAGGAAAGTCTGTCGAACTACCATTTCACTGTGCCGGCGATTAACGAGAAATTCTCGCAAAGGCCCGTTGATCTCGGAGTTTTGACGCTCGAACCCGCCGAAAATCGCTGGTAAGGGGCTCGCTCCATGAATCACTGTGCGAAACAAATTGCACACCCGGCGGCGCGGTCGCGAAGCCGTGCAGGGGCGTGTTGGATCTTCGGATGCGTGATGACCCTTGTCACCGCCGCTGTGGTATCGTGCCTGCGGGCCGATGACAGCAAAACCAAAAACGCTCTTACAGTCACCCGCGCCGTGACGATGTTCGATCTGCGGATCGTTGGCCCGGATGGCAAGCCGATTCCGGATGCGAAGGTCGAACTGCGACGTCCGCCTGACTTCCAAGCGGCGCAAATCCGAGTCGGCACATTCTTGAATCGCTCATCCTTCGCAGTGAAAGTTCGATCCGACGCCAGCGGGCGAATTGTGTTCGAGCGGCCGGATCCGCTACAGCGGCTTGACCTCTATATCACCATGCCCGGCTATGCCCCGTATTGGGCGGGCTGGGATCTCACGACGAAGCCTGAGCCGATCCCCGCGAGACTCACGGCCCAGCTCAATACGGCCTGGTCTATAGGAGGCATCATCGTCGATGAGGATGGAAAACCTGTTGTAGGCGCGCGGATCAGTCCTTTGATCGAATTCAAGAAGCGTCCGGGCGAATCCCGACAACTCATGACCGGCGACCGCTTTTGGACGAATGGCAAGGGAGTGTGGAGATTCGACAGCGTGCCCGCTTCGATGAGCGAAGTTTCCGTCGAGATCTACGAACCCAACTTTCAGGGCGCGCAGCCGATGTTGTCGCGCGGCCGTTTCGGCATTCAGCCGGGCCATGAGCCAACTGCCAAGATCGTCCTGAAAAAAGGACTGGTTGTGACGGGCAAGGTGACGGACGAAGCGGGTAAGCCCATTGCTCGAGCCGTCGTGCGAACCAAGTTCATGAACGAGGTGCGCAGCACCGCGACTGGCGCTGACGGGGTCTACACGCTGGAAAGCTGCACCTCTGGCCCAGCCAGAATTGTGGCGTCGGCCCTGGGCCACGCGCTGGAGCTACAACAGGTCCAAATCGGTCCCAAGATGCAGCCGGTCGACTTTCACATGCAGCGCGGCAAGACAATTCGCGTCCGCGTCCTCGATGAGCAAGGGTATCCAATCCCCAAAGCGTCGATCTTCTTCCAAGCCTGGCGCGGACACGTTCAGTATTTCGAGTTCGAGCGAGTTCCGCAGTACGCAAATGCACAGGGGTTATGGGAATGGAATGAAGCCCCAGCGGACGAAATCTGCGCGGACATTGTGCGTCCGGATGGGATGACGCTCGGCAACCGCTTGCTGATGGCTGGGGATCAGGAAATTGTGTTTCGGGTGCCACTTGCACTCGTGGTCTCCGGCAAAGTGATCGATGCGGCAACCAAACGGCCGATCGAGAAATTTCGGGTGTCGAAGGCCATTCGTCTGCAGCGAGGAGATTTGCTCTGGAACGATACTTTTGCTGGAACTGGCGGGCATTATGAAATTCGTGAGAAGTATGAGTATCCTCATTTTCAGGTGCTCATCGCTGCTGACGGGTACGCACGCACCCTGTCGCGCGAGATCAAAAGCGAGGAGGGAAATGTCTCGATCGATTTCGAGCTGATAAAAGGACCGGACGTCCCACTGACGGTTCTGATGCCCGACGGCTCCCCAGCCGCGGGAGCGAAGCTCGCCATGGGCAGCGTCGGATCGCGAATCAAGTTCAAAAATGGCAATCTCGACGAGGCGCAGACGAGTTGTCTGAAACGCCAGGCTGACAGCAGGGGTCGGTTGACTTTTGAGATGGACAAGCCTGACTTCTGGCTCGTGATCACGCATCCGTCGGGATACGCGCAGTCCAACGGCGTGCCGAACTCGCCAACGTTGCGCCTCACGCCCTGGGCCCGCGTTGAGGGGACTCTTCGCGTCGCGCGCAAGCTGCAAGCAAATACCATGCTTCAGGTCGAGTGCGGCCAGTATTTGGGGCAGAATGGACCGCGCGTTTTCACCGAGTATCGACAGGCAACCGATTCCGGCGGTCGGTTTGTCTTCGAGCGGGTTTTTCCCGCCGAGGGACGAGTCGGCCGTTTTATCCCCCGACCCGAAATGTCGACGGAAATGGTCTCGGCCGCTTTGGTTCCCGCCACGTTCGTCTCGGGAAAGACAACCGTCGTCGATTTGGGAACTTCGGGCCGACCGGTGATCGGACAGTTGCGGCGCGCGGCGAACTCGACTGTGAAAGTGCCGTGGAGGCACGTCATAGTCGACCCGCCAGGCACCACCTTTGGCGGTAGAAGTCTGCAGTTTGTCGCCGTCCCTGATGGCGACGGCAACTTCTGCATCGACGATGTCCCGCCCGGCAACTATGTGCTGCACATCTTCATCCCCAACGGCCGCGCGTTCGAGATCGAACAGCACCCGTTCAGCGTCCCAACGATCAACCAAACCCTGTCGCAGAGGCCGGTCGACATCGGCGTCATAACGTTGCGCCGTTGAGGACGCTTGTCAGCGCCCTCTAGCCGTCAGTAGCCTCACCTCCGGCCGGCAATCGGCCCGGCGGGCCACTATAATCTTCGACGCTCTGCGGAACCCGCCGCCGATCCAGACTGGCTATTCGGCAAACTCTCAAATTGCGCAACGAGGGCATATGGTGAAGATCGTCTCCCCCGTCGACGGATCTGTGGTGGCTGAGCGGCCCTATGCCACGCCGGCGGAAATCGACACAGCATTAAGCGACGCGCATCGCGCCCGGACGAAATGGCGCGCGACGCCGCTCGCTGAACGAGCCCGATTCTGTTCGCTGGCCGTCGACGCTCTGCTCGCGATGGCCGACGAAATCGCACCCGAGTTGGCCTGGCAGATGGGGCGGCCGGTTCAATACGGGCGGAACGAAGTGCTCCGCACGGCTGAGCGGGCACGGCACATGATCGAGATCGCGCCGGCAGCGCTCGCCGATCACGTCCCCGCGCCGCTCGACCGCTTTCGCCGCTTCATTCGACGGGAACCGTTGGGGACGGTCTTTGTGATCGCGCCCTGGAACTATCCCTATCTGTCGGCCGTCAACTCGGTGTTTCCCGCTTTGGTGGCCGGCAACGCCGTCGTGCTGAAGCATGCCGCGCAGACGCTGCTCGTCGGCGAGCGGTTTCAGGCCGCCTTCGATCGGGCCGGCCTGCCACACGGGCTGTTCCGTAACTTGGTGCTCGATCACGAGCAGACGGCCAAAATCATCCGATCGGGTCGTGTGCACCAGGTGAACTTCACGGGTTCCGTCGCCGCCGGTCGCGAGATCGAGACGGCCGCGGCGGGGACGTTCATTGGCACGGGGCTCGAGTTGGGTGGAAAGGATCCCGCTTACATTCGGGCCGATGCGAATCTTCCGTATGCGATCGAGAACGTAGCCGACGGGGCATTCTTCAATTCGGGCCAGTCGTGCTGCGCGGTCGAGCGAGTGTACGTTCACAAGCAACACTTCGATCGTGTGGTGGCCGGCCTCGTCGACTTCGCGTGCAAATACGTCTTCGGAAATCCGGTCGATCCAAAGACGACGCTGGGACCGATGGTGCGAGGCGGCGCCGCCGATTTCGTGAGGGGCCAGATCCGAGAGGCCGTGGGGCAGGGGGCGCGGCGCATGATTCCAAACGACGCATTTCCGTCCGACAAGTCGGGATCGCCCTACTTGGCGCCGGAAGTTCTGATCAACGTCAATCACGACATGGCCATCATGCGCGATGAAACATTCGGACCCGTGGTCGGCGTGATGCCGGTTGAGTCCGACGAGGAAGCGATCCGCCTCATGAACGACAGCCCGTACGGTTTGTCGGCCTCGATCTGGACGCAGGACACCAACGCGGCCGAACGCATCGGTGAGCAGATTGAAACGGGCACGGTCTACATGAACCGTTGCGACTATCTCGACCCGGCGCTCGCTTGGACGGGCGTCAAGGACACTGGCCGCGGCATCACACTCTCGGCCCTCGGCTACTCGAGTCTGACTCGGGTGAAGTCCTTCCACCTGCGCCAAGTTGAGTGAAGTTGATGTTCATTCGGGTGGCACTGGCGGCTTGTCCGCCAATGGGGTTGTCTCGAAACACCCGAAGACACTGGCCGGCAAGCCGCCAGTGGCACCCGATGGTGCGCCGAACTGGGCATCCCGGCGAGCCGCCAGCGTGAGCTGGCGGGTGCTTGAATTCAACACGGTGCCGAGCCGAAACGCGCAGGCCTACAATAA
>Ga0210393_10003228_pt1 | contig 13134 bp, 10 predicted proteins | sample IncBWC27OmetaG_FD_160068 | JGI IMG/M metagenome (GOLD analysis project Ga0210393, IMG submission 160068) | Forest soil microbial communities from Barre Woods Harvard Forest LTER site, Petersham, Massachusetts, United States - Inc-BW-C-27-O ... | reverse complement strand
TCATCCAGTGGTTCTCGCCAGCGTGCCGGCCTGTTTCCGGAAAGTTGCTCTGTCCTTGGAACTGGGCTCTGTTTGTCTTCTTCCTGCAACTCGTTCTGCTTCCTTTTTCTGTGCTCGTATCTGGTCCGTCGATGGGCGTTTTGCCTTTCTTGCCGTCCGATCGCGCCATCAATCTCGCAATGCTTATCAACGCCGCGGCGTTTATCTCCTTCTGCACGGCCTATCATTATTTTGCGCATATCTCCAGGATCGACCAGGACTCAAGCGAGTCGCAGCTACCTCTCTCTCCACGTCAGCCCATGTCGCTGTCATTTATCGCTCTGAATGGAGCCATCGGCATCATGGGTTTTTTCCTGGCCTTTGGGGCACTCGACAAAGTGGCGGAGTATTTCTCCGATCCTTCCGGTTTCCTGAGCCGGCTCGCTGACGCATCCGACAGGCTTGGACTTGCAGCGGGTCTGTTTTTGCGCCCATTCTTCGGAATTTTCGTGGTGATGCTGTGGTGTCGGTGGCTCGACCGATCACGGACTCGAAAAACGAGCGTCCTTGTCAGCTCCGTTACTCTTCTCACGATCGCAGCGGTCTGTCTTTCAAATGCCACATTCAATTACAACCGCGGCTCGGTGGTGGTTCCACTCGTTGCAATGGTCGCGGTGATTGCGAGCAATCCAAACCGCGTCGGCCGCAGGACGGTTTTTGTCGCTGGCGCAGTTGTGGGTTTGGTGTTGTTGGTGGCGCCCTTTTATGGCGTTTATCGAAGCAGTAAATTCACAGGGCAGGAAATCCTGAGGGACCCTTCCGTGCGCAATTTGCTGGTCGACAGAGTGGAACTCACGGAAATGTTTCAAGTCTATGGGGGAGCGCCTCAGTTTCTAGGATTCTTTCTGGAAATGGGCAGATGGGGGGAAGATCCACAATGGGGCAAAGTCCTTGGTTCATCGGCGCTCGCCCCGATTCCTATCTTAGGTAAACCATTCCGGGAAACCAGCGGGACAGCGATCTACAACCGGTTCATCTATGGGAAGCTCGAAGTTCAGGACCAGATAGCGCCCTTTCAAGGTGAAACGTTCCTTGACTTTTATTTGCCGGGGATGCTGGCGGGATTCGCACTCCTCGGTTGGGTCGCTTGCAAGCTTCAGACGGCATTCGTCCAATCTTCCTCGTTTTTCGACGCGTTCGTTTGGCAGTACTTTTCCGTCTGGGCTTTCTTTTTGATCTTTGGGAGCTTGTCTGTCGTCTGCCAGATCCTCATCTATTTCTGCTGGCCGTTCTATTTGTACTTCATCTATCGGCGTTTGCAGCGGTTGTCGATTAGACAAGCTAATTAGGACCGAAAAGCAGTGCGAATTTTGCATACTGCGGCCACGTACGCACCGTCGCTGGACGGAGTAGCCGAGATTGTGCGGAACATTTCTGAACGGTTGGTCAGAAGAGGACATGATGTGCACGTAGCTACCGGTGCTATGGATTCCGAAGCCTTCCGCGAACAGCTAAATGGAGTTCATGTTCACAGGTTTAAAGCCAGGGGAAATCTCGCTCTTGGTATGCACGGTGAAACCCAAAGGTATCTCGAATTTGTCGGCTCAGGCCATTGGGACATTCTCGTCAACCACTCCTTGCATGTCTGGCCCACCGATCTGTTGCTCAAAGATATCGGTAGCTATCCCTGGCCCTCAGTTCTGGTGACACAGGGCCTCGTAGACGAAGACCCTTTGCATTGGGAATATTATTCGACGATTCCGCGGTACCTCCCCGCTTATTTCAAGTGGATCCGCGTTTCTCACTCGACCGCAGAATTGTCCTTTGCCAAGAAATTCAATATCCCAATTCCTCCAGTCATCACCAACGGCGTCGATATGGATGAATGGTCGCGGCCGCCGCTAGGTTTGCGACAATCATGGAGGATCGGCCCGAGGCCGTGGGTGGTCAATGTCTCGAACCATAGCCCTGTGAAAAACCATAACCTGTTCTTTCAATTAGCAAAGTCTCTCCCTAACCTAGGCGCACATTTCACTCTGATCGCCGGTACATATCCCATGAACAAATGGGGCCTCGGACGCTTCGGAATTTCGGGAGGCTGCGCTTATCAATGCAGATTAAGAAGCGCTCTGTCGCCAGAGGCCGTGCAGCTAAGCGTGAACCTGCGGAGAGCGGAAGTAGTGTCCGCAATAAAGGAGGCAAATGTCGTCGTGAGCACTTCGAGAAAAGAGGCGAACTCGATTGTATTGCTAGAGAGCATGGCCGCCGGAATCCCTTGGGTATCATTTGATGTGGGCTCTGCGCGCGAAAATGAGGGCGGGATTGTGGCGGCAAATTTTAGCGAGATGGTAGAAGCGGTCATCGAGTTATCGCAAAATCCGCGACTGAGAGAGCGCCTTGGTGCGGCGGGGCGTGCTCAAGTTGTCGTGAAACACGATTGGGACGGCATCGTGGACCAGTATGAACAACTTTACGACATGGCGCTGGGAAGTAAGGCTCAGGTGATGTCTCCCGCCTAGCTTCCATCCGAAGGAATAATCGCTAATGCCTCCACTTGTTTCCATAGGACTGCCCGCATTCAACTGTGAGAAAACACTTGCGGTTGCGGTTCGGTCAATCCTCCATCAGACATTCAAGAATTGGGAATTGTTGCTCATGGAAGATGGCTCGAGCGACGGCACGCTAGGCGTGGCACAGAGTTTTTCCGACCCGCGTATTCGTGTATGTGTTGACGATTCGCACAAAGGGCTTGTGCCGCGTCTGAATCAGGCGGTCGGGATGAGTCACGGAAAATATTTTGCGCGGATTGACGGTGATGACGTTGCCTATCCCGAACGTCTGCAACGTCAGGTTGAATGCCTTGAGACGCACAGCGAAATCGACTTGCTCGGCTGCGGCATGCTGGTGTTCAAGGGGGACGGGACCGCACAAGGATGCCGCCCCGCGCCGCAAACCCATGAACAGATTTGCCGACGACCTTCGGACGGCTTCCGCATCGGGCATCCTACATGGATGGGACGCAGGCAGTGGTTTCGCACGCACCCGTACGATGAAAGTGCGGTTCGTGCCGAAGATCAAGTATTACTGCTAAGGAGCTACGCGAGCAGCCGTTTTGCCTGCCTTCCCGAGATTCTTTGCGGCTACCGGGAAGACAAACTGCCGCTCGGTAAAATTCTCCGTAGTAGGTACGGGTTTGCGAGGGCGGTGTTTGACGAATGCATCGAATGCGACGGATATTTCAGAGCGATTGGGGGTCTATCACGCCAGTGTGGAAAGGCATTTCTGGACACTTTCGCAGCCGTGACAGGTCTGAATTACGTGGTTCTGCGACATCGAGCGCGTTCTCTCGATCCGGCGAGCAAGCAACGCTGGGCCTTGGTCTGGTCTCAGCTTCAGGACGAAGGCAGTTACGTAGCAAACAAATGAAAATTCGAGCCACATCGATCGTTCATATCGTCACGTCGTCGCTAAGCGTGCGGTTCGTCGAATGTCAGGCGGAATACCTTGCGCGGGAAGGGTATGAGGTCACCGTCGTGTCGTCGCCGGGCGAGGAACTTAGCAAGGCGAAGCGCGAAGGCCTGCAAACCATCGCGGTGCCCATGGTACGCGAGATATCTCTGTGGACCGACTTGGTCTCTCTTTGGCGGCTCGCGCGGGTGATCTGGCGTACTGGTCCGACGATCACGAACGTAAGTACGCCAAAGGCAGGGCTGCTAGGCGGAATAGCGGCGTGGGCGTGCCGCACTCCCTGCCGCTACTATACTTTGCTGGGATTGCGGTGTGAAACCACGACGGGTCTCAAGCGGATGCTGCTGCTCTGGACCGAGCGCATCGCATGCCGGTGTGCTCATCGGGTCATTTGCGTTAGCGAGAGTCTCCGGCAGAAAGCAATAGATCTAGGTATCGTGAATGCTGACCGAACGTTAGTTCTCGGATCCGGCAGTGGTAATGGCGTTGACGTAGAGCGTTTTGCTCCGAACGCAGATACCTTGCGACGCGCCGCTGAACTGCGGGGGCATCTAGGTATACCCGCCAATGCACCCGTCGTAGGCTTTGTAGGCAGATTGACGCGAGATAAGGGAATCGGCGAACTAGTCGAGGCGCATTTAAAGTTGCGCAAGCGCTTTCCCGCGGTAAGGCTGCTGCTCGTCGGAGACGTAGAACAAGGCGATCCGCTTCCTCGCAAGACTCGCCGCATAATGAAGACCGAACCCCAGATTATCCAAACTGGATTCGTTGAAGACCCGGCTCCGTACTATCACATCATGAATGTTCTAGCGTTTCCAACGCACCGTGAGGGTTTCGGCAATGCGCCACTGGAAGCCCATGCCGCCGGCAAACCGGTCGTCGCCGCCCGAGCTACAGGTGTCCTCGATGGGGTGATCGACGGCGTCACCGGAATCCTGGTTCCCGTCGGAGATGGCGCGGCGCTGGCCGGGGCTTTGGAATTAGTGTTGAAAGATCCGACTCTGGCAGTTGCCCTGGGCTCTGCCGGACGAGAGCGCGTGCTGCGAGAGTTCCGGCAGGAGCGAGTCTGGAAGGCGATTGTCGGTGAGTATTTGCAACATCTTCAGGTCAAAGGATTGTCCGTCCCAAGCCCCACCGATAGGAACATCATAATGACCGCGGTACCGACGACCCCTGTCGTTTCCCGATGAGCTCTTTCGCCAAGCGCGTTACCGACATTCTTCTTGCCGGGAGCGCTTTGCTCATCAGCGCCCCACTGATGGCAGCTATTGCTCTGGCAATAAGGTGGAGCATGGGGCGCCCGATTTTATTCCGGCAGATGCGCCCCGGCTATAGAGGCGAGCCATTCAATCTGCTCAAATTTCGCACCATGAACGCTGCGCGGGACGCGCGCGGCTGCCTCTTGCCTGATGCGGCAAGGCTGACACCGATCGGGAGACTGTTGCGACGGCTTAGTTTGGACGAGCTTCCGCAACTTTGGAACGTCTTCCGAGGTGATATGAGCCTGGTCGGTCCTCGCCCCTTGCTAATCCAGTATGTGGATCGTTACACGCCCGAACAGGCGCGCCGGCACGATAAAAAGCCTGGAATTACAGGCTGGGCTCAGGTTCATGGCAGAAACGGGCTGACTTGGCCAGAGAAGTTCTCTCTTGACCTCTGGTACGTGGACAATTGGAGCTTGTGGCTGGATATCCGGATTCTTGTTCGGACACTGTGGCAAGTGTTGAAGCGAGAAGGGATCTCACAACCAGGCCACGCAACGATGCCGGAATTTTCAGCGAGTGAGCGTAACGCGCCGTGAAAACGAGACGAGTGTTTGTCTATGGTGCCGGCGGCCACGGAAAGGTCGTTGCAGACATCCTGATTTGCAATGGCGACACGGAATTCGTTGGCTTCGTGGACGACCGTGACGAGCTGGTGGGCACCAAAGTTATGGGATTTCCAGTCGTCGGTAATGGGGAGTGGCTGCGCGAGGAAGCTTCTAGTTCTCGCTTCGCTGTCGCCATTGGAACTGGAGAAAGCCGCATCCGGCAATTGCTTGCGGCGCGCTGCTCCCGCTGGGGAATCGAAATTCCAACCCTTATTCATCCTGCGGCGACGGTATCCCGAGCAGCTCGGCTTGGTCCCGGGACCGTGGTCATGGCCGGCGCAATCATTAATCCCGAAGCCACGGTCGGCGCAGGGGTGATCGTAAACACCGGTGCCGTCGTCGAACACGATGTAGAGATCGGCGATTATGCTCACCTCGCACCGAATGCCGCCATAGGTGGTGGATCGCGCTTGGGAGCATTCTCTCATTTGGGCCTGGGGGCGGCCGTAATCCAGTGCATCGGGATCGGTTCGCACACGATTGTGGGCGCAGGAGCCGTGGTCGTCGAGGATCTCCCGGATGACGTCGTGGCGATGGGCGTCCCGGCACGGATAACCCGTCGCAACGAGCATGAAGGCTTGTTGCGGAATGCGCTGGTCTGTAGAAGCTAAAGCGATGACCTCCGCTGCGCTGCTGCTGAACGAATTAGCGATCGAAGGCGGTGTGCCAAGCCGCGAGCACCCTTTTGCCCCCTGGCCCTGCTTTGAATCGGACGAAATCGAGGCTGTTGCTTCCGTTCTAAAATCCGGGCGGATCAACTATTGGACCGGCGAGGAAGGGCGTCTGTTCGAAAGGGAATTTGCTGAGTTTGTCGGCTGCAAGCACGGAGTCGCGGTTGCGAACGGCACGGTGGCGTTAGAACTTGCACTGCATGCTCTAGGAATTGGGCCTGGAGATGAAGTTGTCGTGCCGAGTCGAACCTTTATTGCCTCGGCGAGTTGTGTGGCGATGCGGTCTGCAATTCCCGTTATTGCGGACGTGGACGCCACAAGTCAATGCGTCACCGCCGATACCATCCGACCTGTGCTCAATTCCCGGACCAAGGCGATCATCGCCGTGCATTTGGCAGGCTGGCCGTGTGACATGGATTCCATCCTTGAGCTGGCGCGCGATCACGGAATCAAGGTGATTGAAGACTGCGCCCAGGCCCACGCGGCAACCTACAAAGGTCGTCCCGTCGGGTCGTTAGGGGACGTAGCGGCTTTTTCATTCTGCCAAGACAAAATTATGACGACCGGTGGGGAAGGTGGAATGCTAACCACGAGTGACGAGACGGTTTGGAAGCGCTCCTGGAGTTTCAAGGACCACGGCAAGAGCTACGACGCCGTGTATCGAGATCAAGGCTCTGTTGGCTTCCGTTGGATCCACGAGTCCTTTGGCACGAATTGGCGTCTTACGGAAATGCAGTCGGCCATCGGGAGGATTCATCTCCGCAAGCTTTCTGATTGGGCAGAAATTCGGCGAAGAAACGCTTCCATACTGACAAGAGGATTTTCCATTTGCCCAGCCTTGCGTGTCTCGTCGCCGCCGCAGGACATCCAACATTCTTATTACAAATACTATGTTTTTCTGCGTCCGGAACGATTAAGTGAGGGCTGGGACCGGGATCGCATTATGGCAGCCATAAATGCCGAAGGCATTCCCTGCTTCAGCGGGGTTTGCAGTGAGATTTACCTTGAAAAAGCCTTCCCAGAAAAATTGCGCCCTAGAGAGCACCGGGTGGTAGCGCGAGAGCTGGGGAAAACGAGCCTGATGTTCCTGGTGCATCCGACACTTTCCGAAAAAGACATGCTCGACACCTGTCACACGGTTGAAAAGGTAATGAATGCAGCAATGAAGTAAGCCAAGATCATTCGCTGCTCCAACCCAGCCGAAGAATGCTTTGAATCTCTGACTCCACTCGATACGGCCATCATTCCGATAAAGAACACCGAGCGCGAAACTTCCAGCTGAACAACGCGACCTCTGCGGAGAATTCAGTTGTCCGGCGCGGGCGTTCGACCAATTTGATTCCCTGATGTGTCTCGCGGCGCCCCGAAAACAGATTCGCTTGCACGTCTGAGTCGATTGCCCATGATTCGTATCGCAACCAAACAACTGCCGTCCGCGCTCTTGCAGTATCGCGTTTGGCTGATCGGCTTTTTCCAGGCGCTGCTGATCTTCGCTTCACTCGTCCTCGCCTGGCTGCTCCGCTTCGACTTTTCGCTACCTTATCGGGGGCTACTGCTTTCGGCCGCGCCTCTGCTGATCGTGATCCGACTCGTGGCCATCGGGAGATTCAGGCTACTGCACGGATGGTGGCGATATACGGGCGTGAGCGATGCCCTGGACATTTTGAAGGCGATTGCACTGGGTTCCTTCGTCTTCCTTTTTGTGATGCGGTTTGTCCTTGGGGTCAACGCATTTCCGAGAACGATCTATTTTCTGGAAGCGGTGCTCAGCATGGGTTTGTTGGCGGGCGTTCGACTGTTCTCGCGTGTTCTGACCGAATCTGCGCGCGATATCGCGGCCTCCCACAAGAAGGTGATGCTGATTGGTGCCGGTATGGCCGCACAAATGGTTATCCGCGAAATCAAACGCTCGCAAAACTTCTACGAGGTCGTGGGGTGTGTCGACGACGACGGCTCTAAAATTGGAATCAGGATTCAAGGAGTTCCGGTGATGGGGAGTGTTGACCAACTCCCGGCCTTACTCGCCGCGCTGCGCGTGGACGAGATCCTGATTGCTGTCCCTTCAGCCACCGGAAAACAGATGCAGAGATTCGTCGAGATCTGCGAGCAAACTGGGGCGAAGTTTAAGACCGTGCCAGCACTCCGCGACATCATCACTGGGCAGGAGAGCATTCGTGAGTTTCGCGATGTACGGCTGGAGGATCTCCTGGGGCGAGAGCCTGTCGAGATTGATTTGGAAGCTGTCAGGGAGAAGATTGCTGGGCGCGTGGCGCTGGTTAGCGGGGCGGCCGGGTCAATTGGCGCAGAGTTGTGCCGACAGATTTTAGAGTACGGGCCCGCCGCGCTGGTCTGCTTGGATCAAAGCGAGACGGGAATATTCTATCTGCAGCAAGAACTTTCCCAGTGCAGAGGTGGCAGCCAAACAATCTTTTGCGTCGCCGACGTTGGCGACCAAGAACGTTTGCGCAAGGTTTTTGCGGAACATAGCCCGGAGATCGTCTTCCACGCGGCAGCCTACAAACACGTCCCGGTCATGGAGCGCAATGTTCAGGAGGCGGTGAAAAATAATGTCTTTGCGCTTCTCAGCCTGCTTGAAATTGCGGAGCGCGGCGGGTGCGAAAGCTTCGTCGTTATCTCATCCGATAAAGCCGTAAACCCCACCAGCATCATGGGTGCTACGAAAAGAATTGGTGAATTGATCATCGCTTGCCGGCCGACGAATGGAATGCGCTGCGTTTCGGTTCGCTTTGGCAATGTGCTTGGCTCCAGTGGGAGTGTCGTCCCGGTCTTCCAGGAGCAACTCCGGACCGGCCAAACTCTGACGATCACTCATCCAGAGATCAAACGTTTTTTCATGACAGGACGCGAAGCCGTTTCATTGGTCTTGCAGGCATTCGCAATCGGAAACCACAGAGACATCCTGGTGCTCGACATGGGCGAACCTGTGCGAATTCGCGACCTCGCGCGAACCCTAATCCGGCTTTCAGGAAAGTCCGAGCGCGAAGTCGGCATTATGTTCACGGGGCTACGAGAGGGCGAGAAGCTGGCTGAAGAACTATTCTACGAAACCGAAGAGATTCATCCGACACCCTTCGAGAAGATCAAGAGAACCCGAAGCCCACTCCATGGCTGGTCCCAACTGCGACGCCACCTTGCCGAATTAAGAATTTCCACGGCCGTGGACGGCGCGGAGCCCCTCCGCCGCAAGATAAAAGAGATCGTCCCGGGATATTCGTACCAGTCGGGTGATTTTCCGAAAGAGCGCGCGTCGCGGAGAGCACCCGCCATTCTCGAGCAGGCAGCCGGCCGCCGCTAAGAAGCTACCTTCGGATTGATGGCCAATAGCGGGGCGAGCACACGTGAAAGGAGACCTCAAGATGGAACTACAAAGCCACACACCAGAAGGCTCTGGACAATCTAGAAAGGAGGCGCCAAAAAACGCCCCCTATCCGATCGGGAGTTGTCTCAAGGAGGCGCTTGTGACTCCAGCCGCGGTCCTGATGCGGAAGGCGCTACGAACCATAGCGTCCCATCTCACTTTCTGTTTCATTCATGCGCTGGCCCTGCAACTTGTATTGTTTCCAATACTGGCTGATGCGCGTCCGCCGTCACGGGCGCAGGAAAAGCAACCGCTCGGTTCCTTGAGCAGCATTGGACCAGTTTATGTGGGCGACTCCGTGGCACCTGCCAGCTCGACAATTTTCACCGGTGACACCGTCCGTTTAGGCGATGCTGCCACGGCAACGTTCACGATCAGCGGAAGAGGATCCTTCGAGATCGCGTCCCACAGCCAACTGGTATTCACCGGCAGCCAACAAAATGTCGCTGAGTTGAAGTCGGGGACCGTGGTGATGAGTTCCTCCAGCGGATCTTCCGGTATTACTCTGCGAATTGGAAATTATGTCGTGCTGGCAGTCACGCAAGGAGAACAATCCACAGCGAAGATTGACGGTGCTGCAGACGGTTCGTTCGTGATCAGTTGTACGCAAGGCAGCGTCGGCATTGTTCCACTCGACGGGTCTCCCAACGGTATCTTCCTCCAGGTCGGTCAGTCGATCAGCCTTTCTCCGCAGGGAGAATTGTCTGCCCCGAGAGCAACAGTCGCTTCGACTGCGACCACCTCACCGACTCAGCCGTCGGTGCGAAAGTCTAGCCATACCGGCCTGATTATTCTAGGTGTGGCAGGAGCGGCTGGCGCCGTAGGTGCTGCGGTGGCTCTGGGCGGCAAAGGACACGGTCAAACCGTTAGTCCGTCCGACTTGAAGTCCGAACCTTGAAGTCCGCATTTGCGATTTCAATCGACCACGAAGATCTTCCTAGCGGTCCGCGTTTTTTTGATCCAAATCTAATCCGCAGCTCGGTTTTTGGCATTGGTCCGCCCGGATCGATCGCACTCAATGCAAAGGCCACGCTAGTTTGGGTGGCCTGCTTGCTTCAGCAGTCGGAACGTTATTGTGATGTCTTCTTCAGCCTCTACCGGCTGTCCGCCGACAGAGCTTGGCGTATAGCGCCACTGCCGGACGGCATTCGCTGCCGCTGCGACTAGCGGAGCGGGGCCGCTTTTTGGCTCAACGCCCTGAATCGTTCCATCTTGTCCGATGACGGTATGGAGTATTACCGTCCCTTCGATCCTCTGCTTTTCCGCTTCTTCAGGATAAACAGGATCCACGCGCGACAACAGCTTACTTATTTGCAAAGCCGCACCTTGTCGCGACATCTGTGTTTTTAGCGCGACCGGTACTCGAAGCGAAGGATACGGGCTAAAACTGACGGAGACCGAACCTTTCATGACTTCCGGCATTTCTGCCGGCTTCGGAGGCAACGAGGTTTGTTCGGTCGTACCAACCGCTCGTGCGATCTGTGGCGGATTCGCGCTTGGGACCGGCGCGGTGGTGACGCTTTTGTCTTTGTGCTGTACGGGTACACTCGCGGGAACCGGTAGCTGCGCACGCTCAGTCTGGGGGCGGGGGCTGGTGGCGGGAGGGCTCGCAGCGCCGGACTCCAAAACATGCGGCTGCACTGCATGCTGTGAGGAAACGCCAACGTTCGTGTTCCTACTTGTTGGAGCGACCTCATTACTATGCGCATCCGTGCGCGCGTCACTGACTGCTCGGCCGGGAACGTCGACCGTCGCACTCGAGGAGCCGGGTGTTGGTGGGGGCACATTCTGCACCACTGGACCGAGAACAATGGTGACTGCGCTCGCGGGGGATGACTCCACACTCTTCGTGGTTTCACCCGTTTGCAATTTCGTCTTCCCAAACCGTCCGAGTGTTCCGCTTCGAGTTCCCAGCCCTGCCGCGAACCAGCCGGCTACAAATGATATGGATGCTGCCACAATGATCACCGCCGCAAGGGTTCCCCAACTTCGCGTCCGCGCAACAAATCTCCTCTGACCATCTCCCGCTCGCACGCCTTGCCCATGCTCTTTTCCATCCGATAATCTCGGGCTCCGCTGGCGAGGCGCCGGCGCGGCGGCCAATGTCCCTGCGCTTGATAACGTGGGCGTCGCGATCGGCGCGAACCGCGACTCCTGCGCATGTTCTTGGATGACTTGGTCCGGAATTGCAGGTTGGGAAGGTGAGCTCTGAAATATGGGAATAACCGGCGTCTCCAGGCGCCGCCAAGTCATTTCGCGAGCTACAACTGCTTCTGATGGAGCTTCGACGGCGGGGGCCTCGAGCGCAATCCAACGCTTGATTCGATTGCGGGTTTCTTCGGAGGGATCCACAAAACGTACGCCAGCTCTTTTTTTCGATTCGCTGATCCATACGATTTCGCCGTTCACCTCCAGCCGGTCCTTGTCTCCAGGTACTTGAAACGTTAATGGGACGAGGCCATCGCCATCCAAGGGCGCAGCTGAAGCAACCGCCAATCCGTTCTCGCTGGTATCAACGATGATCCCGCCGTTATTCTCGCCCATGCCGACGTATACGAGCGACGTGACCGATTTGCGAGCGCAGAGACGGCGATCAGCAATAACGCGAGGGGATTCAGCGCGCTTTGATGTATTCGACATGCACTTTACTTATCGCGGGGAAGATTCATAGCGGAGACCCTTCCCCACAGTTTCGTAGCCGCCTGCGATCTGGAAGGGCATTCTGAAACTCAAGCAAATGCCCCGGCAATTGATCGCTCATCAGGCGCGTCAGACACGGACGATCGGATCGTACACAATACAACTCGCATTCTTGACGCCGATTGTCAAGACTACAGCGGTCGGGCAGAGGCGTCAGAGCCGTCTAGTTCGGCTCCCCCCAGTTGGCTGCGCGCCTGAACGTGATGGACCTGCGGATCCTTGGAACTTCCGCATCGTTGGCAGCGCCGAAAACGGCCGAAAAACTGGCGATTAACCTGAGTAGGTGAGTATTGTTATCAGTGGTTTGCGCCGATTTCTAATATTTGGGCTACCAGCGATTAAGATTTCCTCGTCCACAGCGGCGGGCAGGGCGTTGGTGCGGGCGGGCACCCGCCACCCGAAGTTTCTACAATGCTAGTTTCACTGTTTTAGCAGGACGGGCCATCCGCCCTCAACGCGTGTCCCGGCGGCAGAGTTGCAGGTCCTCGCGTCCCGATACTAGACGGCTTTGGCTTTTGATTTGTCCGGGGGAGCGGGTTTATCGGCCGCGTCCAATTCCGTGGCAATTTGTTCTTTGGTCTGGTTGACCACTTCCTTGCCGCGATCGGCGAAGTCGTCAGCACGCTCGCTGAGTTCCCGCGCTTTCTTGCGAGCGTGCTTGCTTCCTTCTTTCAGCTTCTTCGCCAGGAAATCGCGAGTGCCTTCACCGGATTTCGGCGCGAAGACGATACCCACGAGGGATCCAATAGCCAGTCCTGCGAGGAAATAGCCTGCTGTGGAATGGATCTTTTCTGTCATAGCTCACCTCCAAGTTCCGACGTCCGGAGTCCCACGCGCAGGTGCTACCCCGGATTCCACAACCGATTTCGCGGATTCCGGCCGATTCCGTTGGAATCTCGTTGAGCGGCAATGGCGAACTCCATTATAATTGCATGATTTGCCAAGGTAGAGGGAGCCCCAGACAGTTATGTTGAAAAGCATTCAGCAACGGGACCTGGAACGAAACCGCTGGGTCAAGATCGGGATGAGCATCCTACTAGGGGTCATCTGCTTGAGCATGCTGACCT
>Ga0210393_10003227_pt1 | contig 13135 bp, 13 predicted proteins | sample IncBWC27OmetaG_FD_160068 | JGI IMG/M metagenome (GOLD analysis project Ga0210393, IMG submission 160068) | Forest soil microbial communities from Barre Woods Harvard Forest LTER site, Petersham, Massachusetts, United States - Inc-BW-C-27-O ... | reverse complement strand
TGCACGGCTACGAGCGGCAGATCGTGCGCGGTGTCGGCGTGTTCTCCTCGGTCGGCGACATCTCCGCCGTGACGGTCACGACCCGGAATGGCATCCCGGTGCGCGTCTCGGACATCGGCACGGCCCATATCGGCGGCGCGCCGCGGGAAGGCATCGTCGCCAAGGACACGGCCGACGACGTCGTCGAAGGCATCGTGCTCCTCCGGAAGGGCGAGAACGCGCTCAATGTCGTCAAGCGCATCGAGGCCAAGACGGCCGAGATTCAGAGCTTCCGCCTGCCCAAGGGCGTCAAGCTGATTCCGTTTTATCGCCGGTCGGACCTCATCAACCATACGGTCGGCACCGTCCGCGAGAACCTGGCCACCGGTGCGTTCCTGGTCATCGTCATCCTGCTGGTGTTCGTCGGCGATCTCAAGAGCGCGCTCGTGGTCGCCACCGTCATCCCGTTCTCGCTGCTCATCGCGTTCACACTGATGTCGTGGCGACACGTCGATGCGAATCTGATCTCGCTCGGCGCCGTCGATTTCGGGCTCATCGTCGATGCGGCGGTCGTGATGGTCGAGGCGTATCTCGTGCGCATGGCGCTGACGCCGCCGCCATCCGCCGAGGAGCTCCAACGACGACACGACACGGCGCCGCTCGAGTTCCAGGAAGGGCTGCACAGTGCGCACTCGCACGATTGGGAGCATCGGGCGTCCGTCGAGAAGCGTTCGCTGATCGCCGAGATCACGGAGACCATGGGACACCCCATGCTGTTCTCCGTGTGCTGCGTCGTCACCGCGTTCTTGCCCATTTTTACGTTCCAGCGCGTCGAGCGGCGGATCTTCTCGCCAATGGCGTATACCCTGACGTTCACGCTGCTCGGGTCGCTGGTGCTGTCGATGACGCTGATCCCCGTGCTCGCCAGCTTCCTGATCAATCCGAAACCTGGAGCGCAGGAAACGCGCGCCTCGCGCTGGCTGCATCGGATCTTTGCGCCAACCCTCGAGTGGGCGCTCGACCACGGGAAGTGGGTGGTGGGGATCGCCGTCGCGGCGCTGGTCATTGCGTTGGGCATCGGTGCGACGCTCGGCACCGAGTTTATCCCCGAGCTCGACGAAGGGAATATCTGGCTCACGGTTACCATGCCCGTCGGGATCAACATCGAGGAGAGCAAAGTCTACGAGCGGCAGGTTCGGCAGATTTTGCACACGTACCCGGAAGTCACGGAGATCGTCACGCAGGTCGGACGGCCGGACGATGGCACGGACCCCAAGGGGCCGAACAACGTCGAGATCCTCGCCAATCTCAAACCCCACGGGACGTGGGGTGCGTTCAGCGAAAACAAGGACCTGTTGATCGACGACATGTCGAAGAAGCTGAGCGATGCACTCCCGGGGCTCGAGCTCAATTTCTCACAGTATATCAAGGACAACGTCGAAGAAGCGCTGTCCGGCGTGAAGGGCGAGCTAGTGGTGAAGATCTTCGGATCCGACCTCAACGTGCTGCAGGAGCAGGCCGACGCGACCTCGCGCGTAATGGCCACGGTCCGTGGCGTCGCCGACCTCGGCGTCGAGAATCAGTTCGGGCAGCCGCAGATGCGCTTCGTCATCGATCGCAATGCGCTCTCGCGCTACGGGCTGAATGTGAGCGACGTCGAAGATGCGATCACCACGGCGGTCGGCGGCAACGCCGTAACACAGTTCCAGGAAGGGGAGCGGCTGTTCGACGTGAGCATCCGCTACGTGGCCGATGCCCGGTCGAGCGCCGACCGGCTCGCGGGCCTGGCGGTCAATACGCCCGACGGGCGCGTCGTGCCATTGGGCGAGCTGGCGCAGCAGCTCTCCGGCGAGGGCGCGTCACGCATCTCGCGCGAGTTGAACGAGCGGCGCATCGCGATCAAGTGCTCGGTGCGCGGACGCGACCAGGGCAGCTGGGTGGACGAGGCGCAGCGGAAGGTGGCGGAGCAGATTCACCTGCCGCCGGGATATCGCATGACGTGGGGCGGGCAGTTCGAGAACCAGCGCCGCGCGACGAAGCGGCTCGAGATCATCGTGCCGACCAGCCTCGTCCTGATCTTCATCCTCTTATTCGGCGCGTTCGGCTCCGTGAAGTACGCCGGGCTCATCATGATCAACCTGCCGTTCGCGCTTATCGGCGGCATTTTGATGCTCTTCTTCCGGCACCTGAATCTGAGTGTCTCGGCCGCCGTCGGGTTCGTGGCGTTGTTCGGCATTGCCGTGCAGAACGGAATTATTTTGATCTCCGAATTTATTCGGCTCAGAAAAGAGGGGTTGCCCATCGATCGAGTCGTGAGACAAGGCACGACGAATCGTCTGCGCCCCGTCGTCATGACCGCGTCGATGGCCGCGCTCGGTCTCCTGCCGGCCGCGTTCTCGCATGGCGTCGGGGCCGAGACGACGCGACCGTTCGCATCGGTCATTGTCGGCGGCCTCATGACGTCGACGCTGTTGACGCTCCTCTTGTTGCCCGTGCTCTTCCGGTTGTCGTATGCGGAGCCGAAGGACGAGTCGCAGCTCAGCGCGTGACCGTCGCGGGGGTCCAGCGCTCGCCGGGCTGCGTGGTTCCGATCACAGCGCCCAGGGCGCCGCCGGCGACGATGCCCGCGGCGCCGAATTTCGGGGCGTTGTGGTTGGTGGCATTGCCAATGATCGCGCCGAGCAATCCTCCACCAACGGCGCCCGCCAGGCCGCCAATGAGACCACTTCTCCAACGGGGCCCGCTTCGCGGGCCACCGCTCACGTCCACGTGGGAGACCTCTGGCCACGGAACGACGATGGGCCCCGCAGGTGCGTCGAGCGTAATCGCCTGCGCGTCCGTCGAGTGAACGCGGGCGACGAGTTCAACCGACGGTGCATCGGCCTGCGCCTCCCACACCCGGACGCGCGTGCCAGCGCGAATCGAGTCGGCGCGCTGCGCCGAGGCGCTTGTCGCTGCGAGCGAAGCGAGCAGCGCGAGAGAGTACCAACGCATCACGGCGTAGTGTAACGCCGCGGCCGCTTGGGCGGGCGGTCCAGATCGGACAGCCAGTCGGAGGCGCCTTGCACTTCGCCGGAGGTCAGGGCATGTCCGGCTTCTTCCCAGCGCACGGTCACCGAGGCTCCGGCGGTGGTGAGCACACGCACGAGCTCCTCCGTGTTGTCACGCCGAACGATCGGATCGACGCGACCGGCCGAGATGTAGACGGGCATTCCGTTGAGCGCCGGCGATGGATCCGGCACGAACGGCACCATCGGCCGGAACAACACGGCGCGGGCGAATACGCCCGGGTGCCGTAGCAATGCGCTCGAGGCGATGTTCGCGCCGTTCGAGTAGCCGACCGCGACGATCTTCGTGGGATCGAAGCCGTAGGCCGCTGCCGCACGGTGAACGAACGTCACGAGCTCGTCGGTCCGGGCGGAGAGGTCCGCTTGGTCGAAGACGCCGAGCGCGACGCGCTTGAAGAAGCGGGGCGCGCCGTTTTCGCGAACCTTGCCGCGTGGACTCAAGAGCGCCGCGCCTGGCGCGACCGCGGCGCCTAGTGGGAGGAGGTCGCTTTCGTCTCCGCCTGTGCCGTGCAGCACGAGCGCGGTCAACGGCGACCCGTGGCCGGGCACCCAGCGGTGCACGAAGCCGAGGTCTTGCTCGGTCATCCCCGCACGACCTTGGAGAGCGTGATGATCTGACCGGCGTGACGCTCGGTGTGCTCGCCGATGTGAAACAGGAGCCCGAAGAGCGTCGTTGGCAGGGCGGCGCGACCGATTGTGCGTGGCTCCGGCAGTGTCGCGATCGGCGTCGCCTTGATCTCGGCGATTGCCCGCTTGATCGCGCTTCTCGCCTCGTCTACCAGCGCGGCGGCTTCGGCCGGCGGATCGCCGGGTACCGCTTCTTCCCGGAGCGTCGCGAATTGTTGGGGATTGAGCGTTTGGCCGTGGGCGTAGGTCAACAGGCGGTCAATGCTGCCCGTGATATGCCGGAGGTGAAATCCGACCGACCCTGCTCCGCCCGGCGTCGCCCACAACTGTGACGGGGTCAGTCCCGGAGCCGCGCGCGTGATCTCATCGCTGGCTTGCATCAATGCGTGGACCGCCGGCATGACCAGTGGGTCGACGCCGCTTACGGGTCCGCGCAACCAGGCTTCGGTCACGCCTGAATTATAGATAGGTCAGCTGGCCTTCGCGAACGTCCCACGGCCGTCGCGGCCGCTCAGATGGAACGAGTTGACGAGTCCCCGCATTTCCTCGGCCTGGCTTTGTAACTCTTCCGCCGCGGCGGCGGACTCTTCGGAGCTGGCGGCGACGTTCTGCGTCGCGTGGTTGACCTGCTCCATAGCAACGCGGATGTGCTCGACGCCTTCGAGCTGCCGATCGCTGGCTTTCGCCATCTCGTCCATGACACCGGTGACCTGCGATGCGATGGCCGCGCCGGCCTCGGCGTGCCGGCGCGCTTCCTCGATGAGGCGCGCGGTGCTCTGAGCCGCTTCGGCGCTCCGCGTCGACAGGCTGCGCACTTCCTGGGCGACGACCGCGAAACCCTTCCCGTACTCGCCCGCGCGCGCCGCCTCGATGGCGGCGTTGAGCGCGAGCACGTTCGTCTGGGTCGCCACATCGTCCATCGCGTGAACGATCGACGCGATGGCGCTGGACGATGCCTCGATGCGCTGCATCGCCTCGCTCAACTCGCGCATGCCCACGGCCTCGTTGAGTCCACGCGCGGCATTCGCGTGCTCGGCGTTCGTTCGCGTGACGATGGCGAGCTCCTGCAACTCCTCGAAGATGGTCGCGATCGCCGTCGCTTGCTCCCCCGCCCCTTCGGCCAGTGACTCGCTCCCGATGCGAATTTGATCCGACGCCGCGGCGACCTGGTCGGCAGCGCCCGACACCTGGGTCAGCGCTTCGTCGAGGTTGACGACGGCGGTGTTGAGGGTCGTCTTGAACTCCGCCATATCGCCAACGTACGTCTCGACCATGCGCGCGGTGACATCACGCGAGGCTGCGCGACGCAGGACGTTGGACGCCTCGGTCAGCGGGCGCACGATGGCGTCGAGCGTGTCGTTCATGCCGTGCACGACATCGTGCCAGGCACCCTCGTACTCGGCGGCCGAGCCGCGCTCGGTGAGCCGACCGGCTTTGGCTGAGGCGATCAGGCGCGCCATCACATCGAGCAGTGAGCGGACGGTTTCTTGTAAATGCGCGACGGCGTGTCCCGTGACGTCCTTGTCGCCGCGAGGCTGGAGTGGCGAGGAGACGTCGCCCGCGGCGAGCGCGCTCGCCGCGCCGGCAATGGCCTTTTGCGACGCAATGATCTGCTCGAGGCCGCGCGCCAGATCACCGAACTCGTCGTGCGACGTGATCCAGACTTCGACGCCGACTTCGCCGCGGGCGACCAGCGCCATCTTGCTCTTGATCTCCTGGACCGGCCACGCGACGCTCTGGCCAATGAGCCAGTAGTTGCCGATCGCGATCAACACGGTCACGACGCCGCCGATCCACAGCATGTCTCTCGCGAGGATCCAGTCTCTCGCGCCTATGGCCCCGGCGACGAGCACGGTGTCGACCGCCATCACACCGATCACCAACGCAAAGGCGGCGATCAACTTCGTGCGCAAACGAAGGTTGTAATACCAGTGCATCATGTGAACAACACCGGCCAGTCGGTCATTTCCCTACTATACACGACTGGCCGGTGAGTTCGATTCTCAGCTGGCGGCGTCTTCCTCGTCGTCGTCCGCCGGGCCCTGATCGGGAAGGGTTTCCCAAGTCGTCGACCCGCTCAGATTCCGATTCTCCTCGGTGTCGCCGATCAGCCCTTCGCGGTCGTCGCGCTCCAGCGCTTGCTGCTCCTCTTGCTCCTGCTCGTCTTCCCTTTCCATCGTTCCTCCCTGGCGTCCGAACAGACCCCGAAATAGAGTTCCAACGCATGAGCACTGAGCACGACCCGGGCCGTGACGCGGCGCGTGCGCTCGCGGAACGACTCGGCGCTGTAACGACTGGGCCCGTTTCCCTGCCGTCCGGCGGCAAGGTCTACGTCGGCACGGCGGGATGGACCGATCGTACGCTCACTGCGCCCGGTGTATTCTATCCACCCGGCGCGACATCCGCTGAGGGTCGGCTCAAGTACTACGCGAGTCGGTTCGCGATGGTCGAAGTCGACTCGACGTTTTATGCGCTGCAGCCGCCGGTGGTCGTCCAGCACTGGGTCGACCGGACGCCCGAGTCGTTCCGGTTTTGTATGAAGGCCCACGCGCTGCTCACCGGACACCCATCCGAGCCGCGCCGTCTGCCGGCCGATCTGTATCACGCGCTACCCTCCGCACTTGCCGACAAGCCGCGGGTCTATGCGCACGATCTGCCGCCCGAGGTGATGGCCGAAGTCAGGCGACGGTTCGCAAACGGTCTGGCTCCGCTCGCGACGGCGGGTCGTCTTGGCGCGATCGTGTTCCAGTTTCCGCCGTGGTTCGGCCCGACCCGGGAGAATGCCGAGGTGGTCGCGGCGACCAAGGAGGGACTGGGCGATCTGCCGCTGGCGATCGAGTTCAGAAATCGGGCTTGGATGTCGGATCGGCTGCGCGAGCGTACTCTGGCACTGCTTCAGAAACACTGGCTCGCGTACGTGATGGTCGACGCGCCGCCGGGCATGCGATCCAGCATGCCGCCAGATGTGGCGGTGACATCACCTTTTGTGGCGCTCGTCCGCATGCATGGACGGCGGACCGATACGTGGGAGAAGCGCGGCGTAACGGTCGCCGAGCGATATCGATATCTCTATGACCGGAGCCAGCTCGCGGAATGGGTCCCGCGAGTAGAGGAGGCGGCGGCGCACGTGAAGGAGCCGCACTTCCAGGGCGTGCATGTCGTTTTCAACAATTGCTACGGAAACTACGGGACGACCAATGCGCTGGAGTTCCTGTCCCTGCTAGCTTCCCCGGATGCCTGAAGAAATCGAAGTCGACACCGACAAGCTGCGCGAGAAGATCGACGAGGAGATCGAGGCCAAGAAGGGCGGCGAGGGCCGGATGCTTCGCTTCACCGCGCTCTCGACCGCGGTGCTCGCGGCGCTGGCCGCGATCGCATCGCTCAAAGCCGGGGCGACGGTCAACGACGCGATTCTTTTGAAGACCGAGGCGACCGGCCTTCAAGCCCAGGCCTCGGACGAGTGGGCGTACTACCAGGCCAAGGGGATCAAGGGCGCGATTGCCGCTGGATCCGAAGCGACGTGGCACGCGGTGGGAAAGACGCCTCCGCCGGAGATCGATGCGACGGTGCAGCGCTATGCGAATGAGCAGAAGGCCATCAGCGACAGCGCCAAACTGCTCGAGCATCAGCGCGACGAGAAGATCGACGAAGCCGAGCGTCTCATGGGACAACACAAAGGTTTTGCGTTCTCGGTGACGCTGCTGCAGGTCGCGATTGCGCTCGGTGCGGTGTCGGCGCTTACGAGGTCCAGGGGCGTTCTGGGCACCTCGTTGGCGGTCGGTGTCGTTGGAACCGCGCTCTTCGTGGCGAAGCTGTTCGGCTGATCGTCCATGGAGTATGGATCCGGGCTATCGCTATGGTGGCGAAGCGCTCTTTTTCATCGGGATCGCGGCGCGCATCATCCCGTGGCTGATCCGAGCCTCGCGCGAGGTGCAGGAGAACGGCGATCCGGGCTCATGGGCCTCGTGGGGCGCAGCCCTCACGCAGCCCCGTCCAAAACCGACCGCGCTGGGATCCGTCGCAGCGCTCGGTGCGTCGATGACGCCCGAACAGCAGGCGCGCGTCATTGCGATGATCAGCGAGACACCGTCCGTGGCAGTTGGTCACGAGGTCGAGCGGCACTGTCCCAAGTGCGGCACGTTGATTCACGCCGACATCGTCCATGGTGGATTCGGGCCGTGTCGGAAGTGCGGCTGGGCTCCGGGGCAAGCTTAGCGCTGCTCCTGGTGTGTCTCAGCACACCCGCGGCCGCGCAACGCCGTGGCCAACCAGCAGTCACCGGCGGACGGTTCGCGGCCGAAGTTGCGGCCGGCGCCGCGGCGTTGCCGATCGGATTCATTGGTGGCGGGATCGCGACGCGTTGGGTCGCGCGGCGCTTCGGCGCGAACGATGATGCCGCCAGCACGGCCGGTTTGGTCGGCGGGTACACCATCGCGGCGTTCGCCACCGCCGTCCCGCCGACATTGATCGGGCAGGCCGGGCGACACGCCACCGGCTCCTATCTTGCCGCGCTCGCGGGCACTGCTATTGGGGGACTGGGGAGTTTTGCGCTCATTCGGCTCAATCACACGGACACGTCGCGACCGTGTCACTTCGTGTGCGCCGTGAGCTTCGCGGGCATCATTCTGCTTCCGAGTGTCGGCGCGACGACCGGATGGAATCTCAGCCGGCGGTATGCCCGCTAGAATCCCATTCGGCGGCCGAGGATCATTTTGATGATCACGTGATCGGTTGCGGGTGTCCAACCGTTGCCGACGCCGAAGTTGAATTCCCACATCGGGCCGAAGTCGAGATTGATGCAGCCGAACAACTGATGCTGTTGCTGGTCGTACGGGGAGAATTTGGTGATGGATCCGTACGACCCATAGTACTCGGCCGCGAGATTCACAAAGTGCGTCACGTCGTAGCCGACCGTCACGTTCGGCGCGAACACCAGACCTTGGTTCACCGTCGCGCCTTTCCACGACCGTTCGAGCGCTGGATTGACCGACCAGTACCATCGACCGATCGTCTGGTCGATGATCGGACGGATCTCCCAAGTCCAGGTATCCTGCGAGACCGTCGGCCGCTGATACCCGATCTCGGTCGAGAGGCTCAGGCCGATCGGCCATCCCCACGAGTCGGGCACGCGAATGCGCGGTCGGATGTGATCACCGACCCACTGCCATCCTTCGTGGCCGCTGACATACGTGAACAGATAGAACCCCGTCTCGAACCACGGCGTCCAGCCGTGCGTGATCTCGAGGGTCTCGTGCTCGGCGTCCTCGGTTGGCCACAGCCCATCTTGCACGGTCCGTCTGCCGTCGGCCGTAAAGTTCGAGTGCAGCTCGAACATCGTCGTATCGCGCCCGACGGTCTGCGAGCCGTACACCTGTATCTCGTAGTTGTCTTGGGCCGCGACGCCGAGTGGGGCGAGCGCGGCGAGCGCGAGCATCAGTCGCACGAGGTCGCGAACCAACCGAGGACGCCCTCGAGTCCGATCTGATCCTCGCGATCGAACGCTGCCGGGCGGTCGCTGTCCAAGTCGAAGACGGCGATCAACGCGCCAGTCGTATCGAACACGGGCACCACGATCTCGGAGCGCGATCGGGGATCGCAGGTGATATGTCCCGGGAACGCGTGGACGTCCTCGACGATCACCGTCGCTTTGCTCGCCGCCGCTGTTCCGCATACGCCCTTGCCGACGTGGATCTCGAGGCAGCCGAGTGTGCCTTGATACGGTCCTACGCGGAGCTGTTTGCCGTCGTTGACGACGCGATAGAATCCGGTCCAGAGGTGACCGAATCCGTGGTGCACGAGCGCGGAGATCGTCGCCATGGCGGCGATCGGGTCGGTGATGCCGTCAAGGACGGAGTCGACGTGCGTGGCGAGCTGTTGGTATGCCTCGCGCTTGGGCAAACTCCTGAGGTCCGGCGTGTCTTCCGCCATGGCCTCCAAGCTAACGGGACCGGGTGCGCTCCAGCAGCTCCGACAATTCTTGGGCGCGGAGCGTCGCTAGCCGCGACGTGCAGCGCGCCCGCGCGTCGTCGCTTGGCTGGCGTGCGCAGTCGCGACGGCGGCCGGTCTCCCACATGGTTTCGGCATGCCGGAGCTCGCGCACGGCGGACTCGCCACCTCTTCTCCTCATCGCGACGACGACCGACGCGAAGACACGGTCCAACTGCGAGGTCGTGCGTCTCTCCACCACGGGCACGACTGGTGCGTTTGCCGTTACGTCGACAGCTGGCAGCGACGGCAGCTCTCCATTGGCCTCGGCGACGACGGGTGGCGGAGCGCTGGCGTGGGTGAAACGCAGTCCCACGGCCAGCACGAGAGCCGCGGCCAGCACAACCGCCGCCGGCCACAGGCGTCGGGTCGCGACTTTGAGTCGCGGTGGGCCAACGACCGGCAGGTCGCCATTCCATCGAACCTCGAGCCGCCCTGCCGAGAGCGTCCGGGGTGCGCGTGGACGGAACGAGGGCGCGGGCCGCTCGGTGGACGGACCCGCGGCGGTCGACGTCCGGCGGCGAACGAGGCGAGGCTCGTCGACCTCGGTATCGCAGAGATAGGCGAGGAGCACGTCGGCGCTCTCCCACCGTTCGTCGGCGTCCTTCTTCAAGCAGCGCTCGATCGCGATCCGTAGACGCTTCGGGACATCGGGCCGACGATCGACGAGCGATGGCGTCGGCTCGCATTTCTGGCTGTAGATCAACGAGTACAGCGTCTCGCTCTGCCACGGCCGCTCGCCGACGAGCAGTTCCCAGGCGACGAGTCCCAGGCTGAAAATGTCGCTGCGGCCATCAACGGGTCCGCCGTCGAGCGACTCTGGCGACATGTAGGCCGGCGTGCCGATCGCGATGCCGCTGGCGGTGACCGTGCCCTCAAAGCCGATGCGTCGCGCGACGCCGAAGTCAGCGAGCAAGATGCGGCCGGACTCGGCCTCGACAAAGATATTGCCGGGTTTGACGTCGCGGTGGACAATGTTCCGTCCGTGCGCATAGACGAGTGCGCTCGCCACTTCGGCCATGACCGTTGCGACGAACTCGATATCTCGCGGACCATCGCGGTCAAGCACGGCGCGGAGCGACTCGCCGGTGACGAGCGGCATCGTGTAGTACAGCAGCCCGTCTGCTTCGCCGGCCACCAGCAGCGGCACGATGTGTGGATGCTGTAGGCCCGCGACGAGTCGAATCTCGCGGCGGAAACGCTCTAAGCCCTCGCCTGCGGCGAGCTCGGGTGGCAGAACTTTGATGACGACTGGACGGTCCAGCTCGGTGTCCCGAGCGGCATAGACGCGGCTCTGCACGCCGCCACCGAGCTCGGAGCCGACTTCGTATTCTGTGCCGATCGCCGCTTGCAGGCGCTCTCGTAGTTCCACTATGACATAAAGAAGCAAGCGCCGCGCCACTAATCCAGTGCTATTCCCAACCTCTCGGCGATGACGGTGCGGAGCGCCGCATACACGGTCCAGTCGAGCAGCGAGCCGGCGCTCTCTCTCAAGTGCTCGATCGCTTCGGTCTCCGACATCGGCTCGCGATAGGCGCGCCGTGACGTGAGCGCGACAAAGGCATCGGCCGCGGCGAGGATCCGACCGCCGATCGAGATCGCGGAGCCTTCGAGGGCTCGGGGATACCCGGTCCCGTCGTAGTGCTCGTGGTGATCGTGCACGTAGTCGAGCACGACGCCGAGGTGATTGAGCGGCGCGAGGATCTCGAGGCCGATGCGGACGTGGTCTTGGACGTGGTCGAACTCTTCGGGCGTCAGCGGGCCATTCTTGTGGAGGACATCTTCCCGTGTACCGATCTTGCCGATGTCCGCCAGCCGTCCGGCGAGGTGGACGTTCTCGATCGTCTCGGCGTCGAGGCCGAGTGTCTGGGCGACCTGCCCGGCGAGCTCGGATACGCGGGTGGAGTGGCCTTTGAGATATGGGTCCTTGGCTTCCATCGCTTTGAGGAGGGCCTCGGCCGTACTGATCGTCAGCCCCCGCAATGCCGCTTTTTCGCGTTCGAGTGCCGAGGTTCGGGCCGCGACGGCCTCGCGCAGCGAGCGCTGCGAGCGGCGCCGGGCGGCGGCGCGTTCGTTCAGGGCGCGCTCGATCGACTCCTTCATGGAATCGATCTCGATCGGCTTGGTCACATAGTCGACAGCCCCGGCCCTGAGGGCCTGGGTAGCGGTTTCGGCTTCGTTGACCGCGCTGACCATGATGATCGCCAGCTCAGGATCGATGTCGCGGGCGCTGGGGATTACCTCGAGGCCGCTCAGTTGGGGCATGCGCACGTCGCAGAGCATCGCCGCGAACTTGCCTCGGACCAGCAACGCCAGCGCTGCCTGGCCCGATTCGGCCGTCTCTACCGCGTAGCCGAGCGAGGCGAGAACCGACCCCAGGGAACGTCGGACGGCCGCATCGTCGTCGACGACCAGCAATGGCAGGGCACGTGTTTCCTGGGCAGCGGGCGGCACAAGGATTAGACAGTTGCAGGGTTATACGAGCAACATCGATTATTCGGGTATTATGACGGGAACCGTAACACTCGATGCGCTGTGGATGCCGTTCACGGCGAACAAGGCGTTCAAGCGAGCGCCGCGTCTCTTGGTCTCGGCCAAGGGGATGTACTACACGGCGGCCGATGGGCGCCGCATTCTCGATGGTGCGGCCGGGTTGTGGTGCGTCAACGCGGGACATTGCCGCGAGCCGATTGTCGCAGCCATACAGGAAGAGGCGGCCGAGCTCGACTACGCACCCGGCTTTCAGGTAGGTCACCCGCTCGCGTTCGAGCTGGCTGCACGGCTGACGGCGATTTCCCCCGGCGATCTCGACCACGTGTTCTTCTCGAACTCGGGATCCGAGGCGGTTGACACGGCGCTCAAGATCGCGCTCGCCTACCATCACGCGCGTGGTGAGACTGCGCGTACGCGTTTCGTCGGGCGGAACCGCGCCTATCATGGCGTGGGATTCGGCGGTCTCGCGGTCGGCGGCATCGAGAACAATCGCAAGCAATTTGGTCCAGGGCTGCCTGGGGTCGATCACATCATCGATACCCACCTCCATCCGACGAACGCGTTCTCGCGCGGTCAACCGAGGCACGGCGCGCATCTGGCCGACGACCTCGAGCGGGTGATTCAGGAGCGTGGTGCATCGACGATCGCGGCTGTCATCGTCGAACCCGTCGCGGGCTCCACGGGTGTGCTCATTCCTCCGGTTGGCTATCTCGACCGTCTGCGTGCGATCACGGCCGAGCACGGGATTCTGTTGATCTTTGACGAGGTGATCACGGGGTTCGGCCGATTGGGTGCGCCGTTCGCGGCCGAGTATTTCAATGTCATTCCCGACATCATGACGGTCGCGAAGGGGATGACGAACGGCAGCGTGCCCATGGGTGGCACCTTTGTGCGCTCGGGCATTTACGAGACGCTGATCGACGCGAGCACTGGCGGCATCGAGTTATTTCACGGGTATACGTATTCGGGCCACCCGCTCGCGG
>Ga0210393_10003225_pt1 | contig 13140 bp, 12 predicted proteins | sample IncBWC27OmetaG_FD_160068 | JGI IMG/M metagenome (GOLD analysis project Ga0210393, IMG submission 160068) | Forest soil microbial communities from Barre Woods Harvard Forest LTER site, Petersham, Massachusetts, United States - Inc-BW-C-27-O ... | reverse complement strand
CCAAGCTGTTGGAAGTGGCCCTCTACGTCCACGGCCTCAATCCCAAGAGCCACGAACGACGCCGCGCCGTCCTGCTGGCCACGGCGGGTTGCATGGCTGGCGAGGAGGGGAAGGACTTTGAGCGCGCCGTAAGGGCGGAAGCGGATCGGATTGATGGCGACTCCTGGTAAAAGTGTTTTGCTGGACACCAGTGTGGTCGTTCGCCACTTCCGCGATGGCAACGCCCTGGTCTCGTACCTCGCCGCCTTCGAAGAACTTTATCTGCCGTAAGCCGCCTTGGCGGGACTTTACGCGGGCGCGTTCCGCTCCGCTCGCCCCGAGAAAAACCTTCGGCAAATCCAGCGGTTCCTTGATGCCGTAGACGTGCTGCTGCCCGATAAATCCACGCCCGAGCGGTCGCATCTCCGCGCAACTAGCTCAAGCGGGCACTTCCATCCCGCAAAACGACATCTGGATTGCTGCCATCGCGCTGCAGTCCGATCTGCCGCTGGCGACTGCCGACCAGCATTTCCAACACGTCAGACGGCCGGCTCGTCGACCTGGCGACACTTACCTGGGGCGACATCGATTTATCGGAGAAGACAATCACGTTTGTGCAAAGAAAGACCGGGTCTTCTGTTGAGGTTCCGATCCATCAAGATTTGTACGAATATCTTTCAGAATTGCCTTGTTCCGATCGTCCAAAGAAACCGGTCTTTGCCAAACTTTTCGATAAACCTGGAGCAGGGAAATCTGGACTTAGCATGTCATTCAAGCGACTCATGGAACGCGCCGGCATCGATGATGGCGTGGCCCGTAAAAAAGACGGAAAGCTTGGGCGCAACGTTTCACGACTATCGTTTCATTCGCTGCGACACAGCTTCAATTCCGCGATGGCCAATGCCGATGTTCCGCTCGAGATCCGTCAAAAGCTGACCGGCCACGCGAGCAAGGACATGAACAGACACTACACGCATTTAGAGCTGGCGACGGTCCGCCGGGCCGTGGAGTCAATCTCGCGGTTGCCAGGCAAAGCCGCCGACACACCTCAGTGAAAGCGCATTGCAGCAGCGGCTCCCCTCGGTATTGATTAGAAACATGCCATCTGACTGCGGTTAAGGTTATCTTTTAGATATACCTCCACGGGCGCAGGATGATCATACCCCATCGCGTACACGAGCTGGATGAGAGGAGCGTTACGCGGAACACGAATCGGATCCTCATGCTCGTTGTCTACGATGTACTCCTCCGCTTCGTTTGGTTGATACATCACAAACACGTGCTCACCCTTATCCTTGCCGCCAACCGGTACGGACCCGACATAAATCCAGTCGTAATATACTAGGTGACCGTGAATGTTATTCTGTGCGAGTTTAGTAGACAGTGCCCAGGCATAGTCTTCACACATGCCAGGCTTTCCCTTGCCTTTTATATGCTCTCTGCAGAGCCGCACATGCAGGGGTGTCACTACCCCTGACGTAAGGGCTATACCAATAGCGAACGCCGCCACAGGTGCCAGCCAAAAACATTTCATTCCTCTAGTCCCTTTCTACCGGACCACTTCATGGACAGTTTTACGCTTTTTAGCCGTGGCAGCATCTCTGTTTCGATGTTCGGCGTAAACGTCGCCTGTCCAGGATGTTAGGCGCTCCTTGCGCACGCGCTCCGTTTGGGGCGAGCAGACTCGCGGTGGCCCCAATCGACAAAGCAACCCCGCCCACCGTGGCTGCTTTCAAAAACTTTGCCGTTCGATGCTGCCCATTTTTTCCTCCCCTGAAACCCAATCGTGTGCTGTAGTCTTATCTGAGACCTTGAATAAGCGACTTGTTTTCATTTGGGTGGCTCCTTATTGCTATCGCCGCTTCGAATGCCGGACGAGTGAGTTATCCCTCATTAAGTTACAAATCGATTGCGAGCTCCGACTTTCAGGATTTTTTAAAAATTCAGAAAGGGGGTCGCGTCTATACAAAGATAGTATTCTGCCCAACGACTAAGCTAAACGGCACGATGGGCCGACTTTTCATGTCGCAATTTTATTCAGCTGCGACAGGACAAATGTGGCGTAACGAGCTGTTTCTTCGTCAAGGATTAGAAGGGGTCAGTCAACGGGCCATCCCAAGCATCTATCACGAATTTTGCAGGTGTAAAATTCACCGACCAAGCCTTACCATTAGTTTGGCGACGCCAATAGAGTGTGCCTCGATCTGCTTTCCCATTTTTCCAGGCGGCGTCTCCGAGCCAAAAGGCAACTCTCAACGTTGAGTGCATACACTTGCACCAAATATCGATGGGTTGGTCCAGGCGGAGGACAGGGCCCCCATATCCTGGTTCCCCATAATCGTTCCGGCATTGAACGGCAGTAGGCGCCAACCTTCTTGATTCGTCATTCCCCGCTCCTGCAGGAAGCTCCGCGACCGTTGCTGGAATATTGAAAATCACCGAATGCCACCATCCTCCACGAGTAGGAGCATCGGGATCAAAGATAGTGATTGCAAAGCTCTTTGTGCCGCTTGGAGCGGCAGACCAACGAAACTCCGGGGAAATGTTGGCCCCGCCATATCCCGAGCCATTGAACACATTATCTTGTGGCACGCTCCCGCCATCGTGCCATTCAAAACTTGTGAGACGGAATCCTGTGCTCTCCGCAAACGCGGTAGGGACGACGAAGGCCAGGCAAGAGCAGACAGCCCAAAATAGCCTTTCACGGTATTGATTTTTTGCCTAAGACCGCACTTTGTCAAACACCGCACGGATCAGGATGCTATTGGTTGCTAGGGCTGGCCGTCGGAGATGGTGTCGCAGCTGGTGCTGGGGTTGTGTTCGAGGTGTCCATCAGAATCTTCCAGTCATCGCCCTGACGAACAAAAACATCTCCCCAATAGCCCTTGAGGTCTTTCGGACCCCAGTTCTTGCCTTGAATCGTGGCACTCCATTCTCCGTTGCCCCACATCTCATTGCCAGCCGTGCCTATAATGTGAGGGGCATACTGCTTGGCGATATGGTTGCTGAAATGAACTTGCTTGAACAAGTCTGCCCAACGTTTCTCGATGGCCTCCCGACCGTAAATCGTCCCTGTTTCCGTCACCACAACCGCATCCTCCGTGTAGAGCGCGGCTACGGCGGCGGCATCGTTGTTGTTGACTGCCTCGGCATACTTCTTACCGAGCGCAGCAAACTGCTCGATTATTTGTGGATCGACCGTGTCTTTTTGGGCAAGGGTCGGCACTGTAAAGCCGATTGCCAGCCCTACTAGGGCAACTACTAAGCGTATTTTCATTGTCCACTCCCGGTGTTTTAGGATGTTTTGTCGCCCACCGACTTGTTGACGGAGACCTCTTCGAGTCTCCGGTGACAGCAAGGTCCGGACGAGTGAGTTATCCCTCATTAAGTTACAAATCGATTGCGAGCTCCGACTTTCAGGATTTTCCAAATATTTTTACGATTAGTAAGGAAATAGAATTTTTCGGAGCGGCGGGACTGTCGGAGCGCGGATACCGCCGCGAGACGTGCATCCCATGACGCGCGGGAGCGCTTACCTCTCAACTGTCGAGTCATGCAAACCTGACAGTGAGGAAGAGGATTTTAAAAACAAACCGAATCCTTATCGCGGATTTGCTATCGCATTCCGGGCTCTACTGATTACAAAGCAATCCCATCGACATACTTTCATAATCTGGGGCGCGTTTTGCTTTATTTTTGAACTCAGCGGCGGTAAGAAGGGATGTTGGGAAATTTGCATTTTAGCATGGGCCAGGACCAAAGCTCCGCCGAACCTGATCACGGCCAGTTCGATAAGACACGCTGGAGCATGGTTTTGGAATCCGTGCAGAGCCAGGCGCCGGGTGCCCCGAAAGCTTTGGCTGAGTTATGCGGGCGCTACTGGCGGCCGCTCTACGCTTTTGCCCGGCGGCGTGGTTGCACGCCCTGGGACGCCCAAGACTTGGTCCAAGGATTTTTCGGACATCTGATCGGTAGTCGTGGGCTAGCCAGCGTTGACCGGTCTAAGGGAAGATTTCGCTCTTTTCTGCTCGCCTCTTTCCAGAACTTCATTGCGGTCGAAAACCGACGGGCGGCCGCGGAAAAACGAGGCGGGCGCGCCGAGCTGATCCGGCTGGATTGGCAGGATGCGGAGGCTCGCCTCGGTTTCGAATCCGAAGACCGGCTCACCCCGGAAACACTCTACGATGCGCAGTGGGCGCTGCTGCTTTTGCGCCGCACCACGGAGCGCCTTGAGCAAGAACAGGCTGCGGCGGGAAAAGCCAAGATCTTTCACGTCTTGAAAGGCTTTTTGGGCGGCGAGGTCAGCTGCCGCTCTCCGGTCACCTACGAGGAAGCCGCGCGCGCCCTTGGCATCGGAGTACCGAAAATCACGAGCCTCATTCACCGGCTACGCCAGCGGCACACGCAACTGGTGCGCGAGGAAGTGGAGCGCACCGTATCGGATCCGACGGAGGTCGAGGCCGAGCTGCACGGGCTTTGCGAGGCGCTAGTACAGGCCGAAGGCCGGGTGCGTGCGTAGCTTACCCGCAGTGAATTCCTCCTGGACGCACCGCATGAAACCCGATGGCCCACTCGAAGCTGCTGAGGGTGAGTGGCCACGCCGCTGCCCGGCCTGCGGCGTCCCGTACGCGGCCCAGGAAGACGATGCGGGTTGCCCCGTCTGTTTATTGCGTCGGGTGATGCAATCCGAAGCGACGGTCGAAGATTACTTGGCCGATGATGGGCGTTTTGATCAATACGAGATGATGCGGCGCGAGGACGGCACATTCGAGGAATTGGGTCGGGGTGCAATGGGCGTCACTTACAAAGCGTTCGATGTCAATTTGCGGTTTCCGGTGACCCTGAAGCTGATCAGTGAAAAATATGTCGGCGATGAATCGGCGCGCCTTCGTTTCCTGCGTGAGGCCCGCGCGGCGGCTAGCGTCCGCCATCCGAATGTCGCCTCAGTCTTCCATCTTGGCAGAACTGGTAAGAACTACTTTTACGCGATGGAATTCGTAGCAGGAGAAACCCTCGAGAACCTGATCAGACGTTCAGGCCGGCTGGAGGTAACGCTGGCGATGGAAATTGCGACACAGGTCGCTTCCGGTTTGGCTGCGGTGCACAAGCAGAAGCTCATTCACCGCGACATCAAGCCAAGCAACATCATGGTGAGCTTGCAGGATGAAGGTGCTGTGACTGCGAAAATCATCGACCTCGGCCTAGCCAGAGCGAACGAGGTGTCAGGTAATCAAACCTCGATTTCAATGCCTGGGGCTTTTGTCGGAACGCCGGATTTTGCCAGCCCCGAGCAATTCGCGGGATTGGGAGTAGACATCCGATCGGATCTGTACTCGCTGGGCGGGGTGCTCTGGGAGATGGTGACTGGCCATGCGCTGTTCAGAGGCTCCCCTGCTGAGGTGATGTATCAGCATCAGCACGCACCCTTACCACTTGAGCGACTCAAAGAAGTTCCACAGCCGGTCGCAGTTCTTGTTGAGAAACTCCTTCAGAAAGATCCGGCACAGCGTTTCCGGACTCCGGACGAGCTGCTGAAGGCGATGCCCACGATAACAGGCGCTGTCGAGGCACGGCGTCGAATCACTCCTCAGAGCCTGGACAAGACGCCTTCAACCGCTTCGCGCGCCGGTACACGCAGGGTGCCAGCACGACTGAGGCCAAAGAAAATTTCAGTAGCGAGATTGCCCGTTACAGGGAGCGACGTCTTCGGTCGAGAGGAAGATATTGCTTTCCTGGACGACGCATGGACAAACCAGCAGGTCAATGTTGTCACCATTGTTGCCTGGGGCGGAGTCGGAAAATCGACGCTGGTCAACCATTGGCTCCGGCGAATGGCTGCTGAACACTATCGTTCTGCGCAACTCGTATTTGGCTGGTCTTTTTACAGACAGGGCACCGCTCGCGAGACTTCGTCTGCCGATGAATTTCTTGACGCCGCTCTTCACTGGTTTGGGGATCCAGATCCACGGCTCGGAACGGCCTGGGAGAAGGGTGAAAGATTAGCCAAACTGATTTCACGTCGTCGAACCTTGCTGGTTCTGGACGGCCTGGAACCGCTACAAAATCCGCCGGGGCCGCAAGAAGGAAGGCTACGTGAGTCATCCCTGCAGGCGCTCTTGCGGGAACTCGCTGCCTTCAATACGGGGCTTTGCGTGATCACCACGCGGACGGTCGTCGCTGATATTGCAGATCACGAGCGTACCTCAGCCCTTCGTCGTGACCTGGAACATCTATCCAGCGATGCCGGTGCGAAGGTGCTCCGAGCGCTGGGCGTCAAGGGAGATGAGGCTGAGTTACGCAGTGCCAACGACGAGTTCAGTGGCCATTGTCTGGCTCTTACGCTCTTAGGCAGTTATTTGACAGATGCTTACCATGGAGACATTCGTCGCCGCGAAGACGTATCATCGCGCCTTGCTCAGGACCTACGACAGGGAGCCCATGCCCGAAAAGTCATGGAATCTTACCAAACTTGGTTTGGAGAGGGCCCGGAGCTGGCGATCCTTCGGATGTTAGGTCTGTTTGATCGGCCCGTGGACGAGCAGACGTTTAGTGCTCTGGTGAAATCGCCGGCGATTCCTGGCCTTACAGAGTCATTAACTGATTTGCTCCCTACCGAATGGCAAACGATTCTTGCCAAGTTAAGAAGAGCACGACTTCTCGCCCGAGAAGATCCGCATAATCCTGGACAACTCGATACGCATCCTCTGGTTCGCGAATACTTTGGCGAACAGCTCCGGAGTCAACAAACGGACGCGTGGAAGGAATGTAATAGGCGGCTCTACGAGTATTATCAAACGCTCGCGCCGCAATTGCCGAATAGTTTCAGGGAGATGGAGCCACTTTTCTCAGCCGTTATCTGCGGCTGCAATGCCGGTCTGTTTCGCGAGGCGCTGCATAAAGTTTATATGCCCCGGATTCAACGTGGGAATGCCTGCTTTACGGCTAATGTTCTTGGAGCGAGAAGGCCATTGCTCTCTGTTTTAGTTCATTTCTTCGAACGCGGACGCTGGGGATCGCTGGTCGAAACAGCCGTCGAAGGACAGAGTCTTACTGCGGAAGATCAGCTCTTCATCCTCATGCAGGCGGGACTTTACTTATCCGCCATGCGAGGATCGGGAGCACCGGAGATGGGCATTTGTTACGAGCGCGCCGAGCCCTTGTGTCATTCGCTTGGTCGTCCCCTGCTCCTGTATTCGGTACTGATAGGTCGGTGGCTCTATTCGTTCCACACGGACAAGATGACGGCAACCATGCAGCTTGCCGAACGAGTTTACTCACTGGCGCAGGAACAGAATGACGCTGCGCTAATGATTGGAGCCTATCGCGTTTTGGCAGCCACGTTCTGCTGCATGGGCGATTTCGAGACGTCGCGACAATACGCGATGCAGGGTGTTCAGATTTGGCGCTCGGGAAGTGTCCAGTCCCCCGTGGCAGAGGTCCTCGCGCAGGTCGTCGCCTGTCTGTGCCATAGGGGCTGGTCCGAGTGGCATCTCGGAGAGATCGCCTCTTCCCAAGCAACCACAACGGAAGTGATCTCATTAGCAAAGAAGCTGAATGATATGAACGTATTAGCCCTGGCACTGTTTCAGGCCGGGTTTGTTGGCCACTTTGAGCGCGATCCTGCGGAAGTGGAACGCTGTGCATCGAACATGATTGAACTGTCAACGCGTCACAATTTTGCCTTTTGGCGGGCTGCAGGAGAGGTTCTTCGCGGTTGGGCGCAAAGCATTTCCGGCAGTACCGCAGTAGGCATCGCGCGGATCGAGCAGGGAATAAGAGACATTCGTGCAACCGGTACGGTGGTGGACGTGCCGTATTGGCTCGCACTCAAGGCTGAAGTCTTGCACCTTGCGGATCATACTTCCGAGGCCCTTGAGGCAATCACGGAGGCAGAAGCACTGGTCGTAAGAACAGAAGCACGCTGGTGGTGTGCCGAACTGAACCGTCTTCGCGGCGTGTTTCTCGCTACTTTAGGTGCCGAGGAGACTCAAATTGAGGCCTCGTTCAGCGCAGCCATCAGAATAGCACGGGAGCAGAAGTCGGTTTCGTTAGCGAAACGCGCCGAAGGAACCTACGCAGAATATCGCCGGCAAAAAGCGAGTGTGTCAGAAGGTCGTGGATTCCGACTACCTCTTTGATAATTTCTTGCTAATCCGTGGTTTTCGTTCAACACCCGCCCGCAAAATCATTCGCCGTTCTCCGCCGAGTTGCGAGATAGTTCCGATCGATCGGACCGGCGGCTGTCGGTCAGTTACCGGCGCCGGTGATTACGTCGCCGAAGGGGACCCAGATGCTACCGTCGAATTTTGCGAACTGCATCTGCCGGATCGGATGATAGTTGGTCGGGCTGGTGTTTAATTTGATGCCGGGCAGCAGCGTCGGAAGCTCCAGATCGTGCAGATTGGCTGCCTGCTTCATGATGTTCTCGCGGCCGAGGTCGTCGCCGCATTGCTTCAGTACCTGCAACATGGCCTTGCTGACGGCGTAAGCGAAGACATAGGCGCCATCGGTGGTGTCGGCGCCGGGCATATACTTGGCCATGAAGTCGCGCCATTCGTTCATGCCGGCATCGTTCTTCCACATGGGACCGTTCGGATCCTTCAGGTAGCCGGCGGTGATCAGTCCGATGGCGTTCTCCGGTCGCGCCGGTTTTATCACTGCGCCGATCGACGTCGACGCGTTGGACATGAAGAACAATGGCTTCCAGTCCAGATCATGCACCTTGCGGATCGCCTGGGCGGCGAATTTCGAGATCGCCGCCACCAGCAGCACGTTGGCGCCAGCGGCCTGGAGGCTCGTGATTTGGCTGTCGATGGTGGGATCGGTGGCCTCATAGCTAGCGGTGACCACCATCTTGTCGAACTTCTCGCCCAGCACGTCCTTCATGCCGGCAACGTAGTCCTTACCAAAATCATCGTTCTGATAGAGGATAGCGATCTTCGCGTTCGGCTTCTCTTTCAGAATGTATTTGGCGTAGATCTGCGCTTCGGTCCTAAAGCTCGGCTGGAAGCCCATCGACCAGGGGAAGTGCTGATAGTCGCCCCATTTGTCCGCGCCGCTCGATATGAACAGATGCGGTACCTTCTTCTCGTTGACATAGCGATGGATCGCTGAATTGGTCGGGGTGCCCAGCGTGTTGAAGAGCAACGCTACCTGGTCCTCCTCGATCAGCCGGCGTACTTGTTCAAGTGTCTTCGGCGGACTGTAACCGTCATCGAGCGAGATGAAGTTGATCTTGCGACCGGCGACTCCGCCTTGGTCGTTGACCATCTTGAAGAACGCGGTCTCCAGCTTGGCGATCACGCTTACGGCTGAGTTCGGGCCGCTGTAGCCATTTGTGTTGCCGATCTTGATTTCGGTCGCGGTCACGCCCGGCATATCGTCCGCGACGGCCGGCGCCGCGGACGTGAGTGCAACAAGAACCGCTGCCAACAATGATCTTTTTTCCAGCATTTCTCTCTCCTGTCCTAATGTTGATCCGGCGGTTCTGTCTAGTTTTGCCGCTTGGCGACCGCCCCTCGCCGAAGCCGGACACCGATGAAGTCGAGGAGGCCGCTGGCCCCTTCGGCATGAGATACATCAACGCGATCAGGAACATGCCGAAAAATGGCATCGGGCGCCGCCTTCGATATCTGGTCCGCGAAATTTGGTGTGAACTCGATGAAAAGTGCCCCGACGAAGACACCCCGAAATCGAGGCGATCCCGCCAACCACGCAGCCGACCAGGAATTTGATCGAAAGGAAGACGGGGAAGCTGTCCGGCGAGACATAGGCCGACAGCAACACGCCCAGCGCGCCGGCAATGCCGGTGTACATGGCACTGACGCCAAAGGTCAGCGACTTGTAAAGCGCGGTGTCGACGCCCATCGCTGCCGCCGCCAGAGGATGGTCGCGGGTCGCGATGATCGCACGGCCGGTGCGTCCGCGCAGCAGATTGCCCGCGATGACGAAGAGCGCGATCGTCCAGATCAGGCAGAAGTAAAAGATCCCGGATCATCTGAATCGCGGCTCCGACATTTCACTCCATTGAATCCGAATGAATACAGAAGTCCCCGGCTTTTATTCATGGCACGGGTTGCACGGGGAATCTCCAAAGTTGAACGTTCAACTTGGCGGACCCCCCCGCGCGTTGGGTGGAACCGGTTGTTAAATCATTTAACAAGGCTCGAACCTTGGCCGCCAATCATCGCCCGTTGTGCTATTGGCCAACAAGGTCGTCGCGGGTCCATTCGCCTACCGCGCGGCCGAGGCGGCCAAGGCGCGGGGTGAGTTGGGCGAAGGCGAGCCCTTGTCTAAAGCTTGAGGAAAGCTTTAGGATCCATTTTGAACCGGGCGCCGAGGCTCCTGGCGTGTTCTATCGTGATCGCGCGTTCACCTTTCAGGATTCGGGCGGCTACTGAGTGATCAATCCCAAGGATTTTCCCTAGTTCCCGAGTCGTAACGCCGTTTTCCTCGATAAGGTAATTGAGAATCTCCAGCGGCGATGAAGCTTTATCAGGTTTCCCCGCGTTCTCGTATTCGTCCATGAGATCACCCAACAACTCGAGGTAGTCGAGCTGGGCATCGTTCTTGGCCTGGAGCGCGATCCAGTCGGCTACTTCGGTGGCCGTCTCCAGTTCGACCTGGTCATGGATCTTGCGCGGAGGATAAAGGCGTACGAGTTCCTCGTAAGTCTCAGGAGCGTCGGCCGGCAGACTAAGATGAGTGGTAGTCATGGGTCGTTTTTCCAGTTTTCTTTGCTGTACTCGGCATGAGTTAAAAATCTTCGAATAAAGAAAATACCACGGTTAAAATGAATTGCGGTGATAAGGCGGAATGCGCCACCACAGATATTGAAGACAACGATTTTGATTCCGTTTGGAAGAGTTACTTGATCAGCTGATCGAAATGTTTGTCGAACATCAGTGAACGTTTTCCAAGAGGCAGCACGCACCGTAGTGCGCCAACGGCGGAGGGAAGAGGCGGCTCGTGGATGTCGTTTGGCAAATACTTGAAGCCGGGATTCCTTTATAAGGCGCATAAATCAGATTTCGAAGGTTAAAATTATTGGTCGTTTTCATAGGATTTAGTTCTTAGGATCTTATTTGGATTTTAGATGCTGGCAGCGTTGCCAATATGACCACGTGTTGCTTAATTGGCAACAAATATTTGAAGCGACCTCACACGCAACTCCCGGCTTGATTCACCGTCCGACCTTCAGCGTTTAACAAAGTTTAACGCGTGCGGGCTTCCAGGCCGGCGGGGTTTTGCTCAATACTGCCCTCGAGCAGATTCACTCCCCCAGAACCATGAAAGATCCCGACGAGCTGCCGGAGGACGACTTCGAGGACGCGTTACGGGAGCTCCCGCCCGAGGACCTCAAACGAACGCTAGAAGAAGCCTATCTGGAAATGCACGCTCATGCGTTGCTCGGCAAAGGAACGCCGTTGCGGTTTCCGATGGAGGTACGCGAGCGGGTCCTGACCTGCTAGATTTCCTCCTCTGCTTGGTGGGGGACTTGAACCCGCCTTTAGGGTTCTGTTTTCCGCTTTTTCCATAAGTTTCGCTCGGGAATTTCCATCAGGGTGGAAATCTGTGGAAAGGAGTGGAAAGAAAATTGTAGTTTTTTTGTAGTCAAACTACTTACGAAGTTTTCATGTGTTTTGGCCATTGTCTGCCTTCCACAAGGATCTGAAGAATCCCAGAATAACGCGGTTTAGAGCGCGCACCATTCATTTGCCAATTCCGCCAGGGCATCGATGAACGCGTATTGAACGTAAATGGCTAGGGGAAGCGAACCGTATTTGCTTGAACCACGGGCCCGCCAATCAAAACGCGCCAAATCGGCCACAACGCCGGCAACGAAGGTGTTCGGACCGCGGGGTTACCCGCGGCCATGACCCGGCCGGCGGGACGCTCAAAAACGGCTGGCGCCCCGGCCAAGCTCCTGCTCCAGCCCGCTGCAAATGCTGGTGAGCTTGGAAGTGTTTTTACAAATCAAAAGCGGAGCGCGCGTCCTGATTCATTGAGCAGCGCCCTTTTTCGATCCCCGGCGGACCGACTATCAGGACGTGGCGACCTTGCAAATAAAGTGTCCGGAGTTGTTCAAGTTCAGAATTTCGGCCGGCAAAAGAAAGTCTCATATAGATGAGACCGAAAGGGTGCCTCCCTCATCGAAATCTCTTCATGTCCTTTACGTCGGATCGCGTCCGATTTAGTCGGACGTTTTGGAATCGTACTTCTCGGGCCAAATCACACGGTCGTAGATCGATTACTGCTCCTTCTTGAACAAATCCTGGAAGATGAGCTGACCCCAAGTGCCGCCGCGTGCGTGCACCAGCGCGCCACCCTCGTTGAGCTTTCCCAGCTCGACGGGAGCGAACCCGAGTTGTTTGGCCAAATCCGCCACGGGAGCGATCGCGTCCTCGTCGTCGCTCGACAGAAAGACGACCCGATGCCCCCCCTCGACGATCGGATTGGTAGCCAGGGTGGCGGCAGGCAGGTGATTAAAACCTTTCACGAACTTAGCGCCGGTGAACGACTTCGCAACGAAGGCGGAGGACGGGAGACTGTCCAGCTCCTCAGGTGGAACTAACGCGTTCATCGCGTCGATGACCGTCTTGTCTTTCCAGCTCGGCAGGGCCTTCGCAACCTCGCCATGTTCCCCGAACGGGACCGCCAAGATGATTGTGTCGGCCTCGAGTGCATCCCGCAGCGACTTGGTGACGACCGTGGGTCCAATCGCCCGAGCCTGCGGTGCCAACGCCTCGGGCGGCCGGCGGCTCGCGACGGTCACGTCGATGTTTTTACGGGCGAAGGCGTGGGCGAGGGCTTGGCCTATCTTACCGAATCCTACAATCGCATAGCTCATAATGTTTCTCCGATGTCGTGTTAGAACTAAAGTTCGAGAGCGATCGCGCCGGGGTCAGACCTGCGCCATGCCTCCATCGACGGCGAGATCCACGCCGGTGATGAAAGAACTTTCATCGGAGGCGAGGAACAAAACGGCGGATGCGATTTCCTCGGGCTTACCTCTGCGGCCGAGCGGAACTTGCGACGCGAACTGAGCTGCCGCCTGTTCTGCCTGTTCAGCGGTGAGGCCCGCGTTCTCCAAAGCCGGAGTTTCGATTGGGCCAGGACTCATCGAATTCACACGAATCTTGCGATCCTTTAGCTCCATCG
>Ga0210393_10003224_pt1 | contig 13143 bp, 12 predicted proteins | sample IncBWC27OmetaG_FD_160068 | JGI IMG/M metagenome (GOLD analysis project Ga0210393, IMG submission 160068) | Forest soil microbial communities from Barre Woods Harvard Forest LTER site, Petersham, Massachusetts, United States - Inc-BW-C-27-O ... | reverse complement strand
ACAGCCGGATGTCGTGCGGCCGGTTGCGAAGCGGCGGCAAACGAAGCGTAATGGCCGAAAGCCGAAAAAATAGATCGGCGCGAAATCGGCCGGCCTTCACTTCACTTTCCAGGTCGCGATTCGTCGCGGCAATAAAACGAACGTCCACCTGTTCGGTGCGCGAATTGCCCAGTCTGGTAAACTCGCCGGACTGCAGAACACGCAACAAATGGGGTTGCAGATCGAGCGGCAAGTCTCCGATCTCATCAAGGAAAAGCGTGCCGCGGTGTGCCGCGCCGATGAAGCCTATACGGTCGCGATTTGCGCCAGTGAACGCGCCCTGCACGAAACCAAAGAGTTCAGAACCAATAAGCGTTGCCGGAATCGCCGCGCAATTCAAAACGACAAAAGGTCCTTTTACCCGAGTGCTATGGCGATAGACCGCCCGCGCAATCAGTTCTTTGCCGGTTCCGGTTTCGCCCTCGATTAATACCGGCAGGTCGGTAGTTGCGATCTGGTGAACGGTCTGCAATACCGCGACCATTTCGGGATCAGCCGTCAATACTCCATCCGACTGGCTGTGGGCATGTTCCAGGGCATCCGCGCGTCGTTGCGCCTGACTCATCGCAACCGCCGCACGCAATCGCGGCGCCGCGAGCGTGCAGACCTCATCCAGCAAATCTCTTTGTACTTCGCTAAAACAATTGGTAACCAGCCGATTTTCGAGATAAATCAGCGCGAAGGCTTCATCACTGGTCACCAGCGGCGCACACAAAACAGATCGGACGGCGAGTTGCTGGATGCTCAAGTGCTTGCTGTAAGGCTCGGTCATCGAAGCGTCGCCGATCAGAACTGCCCGGCCGCTTTCCATTACGGCCCGGGCTATCGAACGGCTGAAGGCCTCTTCGACTTGCGATAACGCCTCACTGCGAAAATTTCGGGCCGCTGTGGCCCGAAATTCACCTGCCTCGCGCACCACGACGAATCCTCGATCGGCTCCCAATCTCTCGATCAGTGTGTCCAGAAGTCCAGCCAGGAGTTCGCCGTATTCTCCTTCCTTCAACAGCGCTTGCGACACTCGATAAAGCAGGCTCAATTGTTGAGGCGCGAGATTATCTCGATTCAGGGCCATGGCAGGTCTGTCACCCGGGAATATAGCATCATTCATGGTTTCGCCGAGGCCCTCCGCACGTCGCCTGCCGTCAGCAAATATGGCACTCCACCTGCCCATTACCCTGCCAGAAGCTAGATTCGTTTGATTTCACAGGGGGTGAATCCGATGAATAGTAAGGCGCTTGCAATTCAGTCCAATCGTGTGGTGCCAGAGAACTGGGCCAAGTGGTGGCAGGTTTCTGGGCGCTCCCGCCTCGCAAATGGTGGCGCGGGGCGTTGCAACCGCAGGTTCGATGAAGGTTTCAGGACCCCGTGCAAATTCCTCGTCTTGATTTGCGTTTTGATGATGCCATGCGCGGTCTTCGCCCGCACCGACCAGGCGTCCTGGGAGAACCTGAGTGCTATCGGCGCTGGTCACAAAATTCAGGTGCTGGAACTGAACTCCAAGAAAATCTCCGGTACGTTCAGGAATTTCTCTAACACCGACATTTCGCTGCAGGCGTCAAGCGGCTTGCGGACGATCTTGCGGCAAGACGTTCGCCGCGTGACGCTGATGGAGAATCACCATCGTTTGCGAAATGCGCTCATCGGTGGCGCTATCGGAGCGGGAGCGGGAGGCGGGATCGGAGCAGCGGCATACCACTCTTGCTCTCCGACGCAGACCTTCTGCATTGATCCCATCGGACGAGGGGGAGTAGCCGGAATCGGCGCTGTCGTCGGCTTCGCCAGTGGCGCAATTGTTGGAGCACTGTGGCCCAGTCACAAAACTGTCTACCGTTCCACGGACCGATGATCCGTTCCTATTGAAAAGAAAAAGAATCAAAAAAATGGAGGCATTTATGAAACGGCGGTTCTCAGCTCTTGCACTTTTCACCTTCATCGCGGTGAGTCTGTTAGCCACTTCGATGCAGGCACAGACCATGCAAGCAATCAGCAAATCCGCTGCGCCACCGAAATACGACATTCGCGAGGAAGTAACGATGACCGCGACGGTGAGCAGAGTGATCAGCAAAGCCACACCCGAAATGAAAATGCTGGCTGGCTCCCATCTCATTCTTGAAACAGCCTCAGGAAAGATTGACGCCTCACTGGGAGTCTTTCCCATCACCGGCGGGGGCGCTCCACCCATTTCATCGGGCGAACGTGTTCAGGTGACCGGTGTGATGAAAACAATTCGAGACCAGCGAGTTCTAGTCGCTCGCCTCGTATTGATCAATGGCCACTCGTATAAAATCCGCAACGAACACGGCTTGATCTCGATCCCCGCAACCCGCAAGGGAACTGAGAATTCGGAAACGAAAGGAGCGCAGCTATGAGCCGCGGAACCCTATCGATCGTTCTGGTTGCAATGTTTTCGTTGAACATCGTTGCCTGTGGCGGAGGCAGCGGCACTCCGCCGGTGCCACCGCCGGTAAAGACCCAGAATTTTTCGTTCTACGTGCTCGGCGTGGCGCTGAACGACGAAGGCCACGACCCCTACAACATTGCCGGAGTGATTTCGGTAACCACCGATGGTTCGGGCAAAGTAGCTGCGGGTGTCCAGGACTACAGCGACGGCGACGATATCGCATCTCCGCAGCCGCAAGGCGACACCATCACGAGCGGTTCATTGGCCACGCAAACCAACGGGCAGGGAACACTAACTCTAGTGACCAACAATTCGAAATTGGGCGTGAATGGCACGGAAACCTTTGCGCTGGCCTTCTCGAATGCCAACCACGCACGGATTTCGCAATTTGACGGGAGCGCAACCTCCAGCGGAAGCCTGGACCTTCAAACGTCCACAACCTTGCCGGCTGGCGCATTTTCCTTCGTCGCGTCCGGTTCAGGAGTGAATACCGAACCGGTGGTCGAAGGCGGCGTCTTTACCGTGGACTCCAACGGCAACATTACCGGCATGGGCGACCTCAACGATGGCGGAGACGTCACCCGCGGCACTCCGATTCCGGCTGGGGCGATGTTGTCCGCACCTGATACTTTTGGCCGCGGCACCGTGACGACCGACACCGTCATCTTCGGCACGGTGAACTATTACACTGTAAGTCCTAGAGTGTTCCGGATTGTCGAAACAGAGCTCGGCGCCACTGCTGTTGGCACCGCTTACAGTCAGGGCGCCAATCCGAGTTTCACGAATTCGGCAATTGGAGCTTCGGCGTTCTCGTTGGGCGAGGGCTTCGGTTTTTATGCCGCAGCGGGCCAGTTCACCACTGACGCCGCCGCAGCCGCAAAAGGTCAATCCGGACACGTTTCCAGTGAAGCTGTTGCCACCAACAATTTTATCGGGGTCGGCGACTTGAACGATCTTTCCGGCTCTCTATTGCCGGCTGGGCACATCACCGGCACGTACACACTCGCAGCGGACGGATACGGAACCATGACTTTCAATGCGATTGGTGCAAGTCCCGGCTTTGGTGACATCGTTACCCTTGGCCTGTACGCCGTCGATCCAACCATCAACATACTCGATCCCAATAACACTACGGACGCTGGCGGAGGAGTCTTGCTTGCTGAAATGGATACAAACCTTGCCGGAACTGGAGTCCTGATTCCGCAAACCGATACGACCTTGGGCGACTTCACGGGCGCTTACACTTTTGGAGCCGGAGGTTTAACCGGCGCGCCTGCTGGATTTGATTTTCTGGGCGAGGCAACCGTGATGGCTGGCGCATTCTCGGGCACGGGCGCGGTTAGCGATCCGTTCGGAGCTCTTACCTCGACGGCCGGGGAATTTCCCGCGGTTACGTTCGCCGGAACTGCCACAGCGGATGCCGACAATGTAGGGCGCTTCACTCTTAATCCGCTGGCGTTGTCCGGTGCGGGCTTTACCAGCCCGGTTGATTCCACATTCACTGCCTATCAGGCGAACGCCGGTCAATTGTTCCTGATCCAGATGGATTCGAGCATCGAATCCCACGGCGCAATCGAGCAGAACACTTTGGCGCCGGCAGCGGGCGCGAGGTCGGCAAAAGCGATTAACCAAAAACACTAACTCCGGACAAGCAATGCGCGGCGCGATCGAAGCAAACCGGCCACGCCGCAATTGGCTGCTGAAACGCGCGTCATTGTTTTGGCAGTGCTAGACTTATGCCTCGTCGCGAGTTTCGTCGGGTCTATTCATGAATACGAGGGAGGCGACGCAAAGTTGCCGGGAAGAGCGGAAATCGGAAAGCGATATCAACTTGATAGAAGCATAACGGCCAAACAAGGTGTTAATTCACTTAGAGCAGCGGTGGCGAAATCAGAGCAGACAAAACCGCTTGGAAGCCACTTCGAGGGTAGTTGGCCATCCCAAGGTAGGTACTTCGACTACTGCAATTTTTGGTTTCTGGGCCATCGGCGAGATTTCCCATTTGCACCTAGGCTTCGGTCGTCGGCTCGTGCGCGCCGCTTTCCCAGCGGGAAAGCGCCATCGCAGAATAATTGATGCGAGCCGCAAACTCCGACTGGGTAAGATCTAAGCGCTGTCTTAAGCGTAAAATTCGACCCACCCATTTATTCGCCGGATTCTTTCGCCTCACCATCGTTACTAAACCGAATCGTCGGCCCTGCTGTTTGAACCTCAATTCATCGGTGCCAGTGATGGATAGACACGACTCGTTGAAGTTTTTCAAACACTGTCGGTCGCTCAATTACGTTTGAACGCAGGTTGATTACAGGCCGACCCAGTCTCGCGGTTTTGATGTTCAGGATCTCTCCCGCGGCCACGTCCATTGCCTTGCGTTCCTCATCGGCGCCTTCACTCTTGGTTAATTCCTGCCGGCGACGAACGATAGCGGATTCGATTGCGCCAATGAGATCGGTCAATCTATCGCGGTCCGTTTCAACAAGAACGGCCTCGTAGAGTTTTTGCCAGGAGGATGGATTCGAGGAACTGGTTTCTGACATAGCGACGACTCACTTCATTCTGAGGAAGGCATGAATGGACGCCGAGAAGGGCTTGGGGGTCTAACGTTAGTACCGGGCAACATCCGAAGTCAATGCGAGAAGCGTTTCTTCTAGAGTTCAAGCCTTCGATTTTCTGTGAGAGCGTCCTGTTTTCTGAGACATTTTCTGAGCCATGAAGACCAGCAACTTCAAATCCTCATCTTTTTTCACTTTGCTTATCGCTCTGCGGAACTCTCCTAACTTCCGAGAGCTCTTACCGCCGCCCCAGTCTTTGTCAGTGACCTTTGGAAGTTTCAACACTTCTGGCCTGCCTTCAAAGAAAAGCTGATACATCGGGACTTCAAGCGCCCCCGCCATTTTTTCCAGCGTTTGGACCGCCGGAACGGTATGACCATTCTCGACGCGGGAAATGTAGCAACGGAGCAAGCCGGTTTTCTTTTCGATGTCACCTTGAGACAGGTTTTTTTCTTCGCGCAACTGTTTGAGGCGTTCGCTGATAACCATAGGAAGGAAAAGGCACCCTGCGACCGGAATAGAGAAGTATGCTGCGCGTTGGAGCGCGTTGTACTTTGTGTCGAATTTTCCGAATGCGACAAGTCTTCGCAATTGAATCATTTGCAGAACGCGTCCTCCTGTCTGCCGGAATTCCACAGTGAAGTTTGGGGTGAAGAATGCTTTTTATAAGCTGAAGAAATACGGAAGATACTTTTGGTCGGGGCGCCCGGATTCGAACCGGGGACCTCCTGCGCCCAAGGCAGGCGTAATATCTCCTGGAAGTCCTTCCTTTTCAATAGTGTTTTTGAAAACAAACGAGATAGAAAAATATTTGGTAGTGGCACCATGTACGAAAATGTGGCTGCGCATGCGTGGAGTCCCCCGAATTTTCCCCATAGCGAAATAACGGCGAAAGTTCTCCGATCGGTTCCCACTTCTTGATAAACACCAACCCTTCGGTTGAAAGCCTAACGGGCGTCGTGTTACTCCGGCTGAAATGTGGATTCTTTCGTGTGGCGATGTCACAGTAAATGTCACGCAGATAAAAGCCGTTCGCACTGAGATTCGATCTGGGCAGGCGGCGGTTTGGAAAACCGCCGCACAGCTTGTCGAAAACCAAATCGCTAAGAGAGTCGCAGCGCGCGCATTAGTGCGGAGAGGGCTGCAGGATGATGCTGACGACTGGGGTAGTACAGCAAGAAGCCGGCGAATGTCGGCGACCAGTCTTCCAGCACGCGGATAAGGCGGCGCTTCGCAACATGCTCTGCGACCTGCTCTTCATATGCGCAGCCTAGGCCAACTCCAGCTACAGGACATGTGGTTTCACTTGTCCGATTACGCGATTTATGAGGCACTTAGCGCGATGCCTCAAATTTTCGACACCGTCACGCTGTCCCAACTCGGGTGATAGAATCCACCGTCTCGTCACTTCAGCGAGAAACGGAGACTTCGATGACGAAATGGATTCTTACCTGCGCTTTGGCTCTACTAGGAACTTTGACCACCACTCTAGCTCCGCAATCCGATAAAACTCTCGTGGGAACCTGGAAATTGGAGTCCGCGACGATCACCACGGCTGAAGGTGAAGTTCGAAATTCGTGGGGTGAGCACCCTATCGGCTTTCTTACCTACACAAAAGAAGGCCGCATGAGCGCCATACTGACGGTTGACGACCGAAAACCGCTGTCCGTTTCTGACTTTATCTCTGCCCCTGCAACCGAAAGAGCGGAAGCATTTGCGACCATGACCGCGTACGCCGGACGCTACACGTTTACTGGGGAAGAGGTAATCCACCACGTAGAAGCCGCATCGATGCCGAACGATGTCGGTGCCGACTTGAAGCGCTCGGTTAAACTTGATGGAGACCGCCTGGTGCTTTTGGTAGCGAAACCATACCTGCGAGGGGGAATCATGGTCCGCTCGCAAGAACTCATCTGGAAGAGAATCCGTTAAGCCTGCGGCCCGTGTCTGGCCGGCTTAAGGCACTTGTCCGGTAACACGATGTACCAGGATTTTAACCGCGTGATCCGACGATAAGCTCTGACCATTGAGGAACTGATCGGTTCGGTCACGGGGAGAATTGCATTTCCCGACCGCACCCTAATGAGAGGACGGTAGATGCCCGGGCACGTGGCGGAGGTTGGGAAAAAAGCTCAGACCGACCAATCCCTTAAGGATGCTTGTGGAAAACGCGAGGAACGCGCACATCAGGAGGACATAGCCAAAATCAGGAACTCGAACGACGGTGGTGATCAGCGGCATCCCAAAAAGGCGAGGTATGCCGAAGACGATCAGTAGCCCCCAACTCAGACTCAACAGAATCGCGAGAACGAGCATCGATACTCCCAATACGGTTGGCCGATCGGGCGGGCGACGATCGCTCGAAGTCATTCGTCGAACCACATGAACGACGACCCACACTTGCGCGAAAAAGATGAGCAACAAAATTCCATAGGCAAGTTTCAGCCGCGCGCTCGAAGCAATCGGTGGAGGATCCTTGCCAGTCAGCAAAAGCGCCACGCCGTCGGCAATTTGATTCAAGCGTCCTTCATCCGGCCCACTGTAGATATTCTCCAGCAAGATGAACCCCGAACCGTTTCCCGGAATCAGCACCATGTTGGCGTGGTAATTGAAAATGCTTCCTTCGTGCCATATGGCAGGTACACCCGCGACGGGACCTATCTCCCAACCCATGCCGTAGGAAGTCCCGCTCTTCCAGGTGGCAATCGCCGGCCGATGCATCTCACGGATTCCGGCTGCGGAAAGAATTTGAGCGTCGCCATACCGGCCGCCATTCAGCTGGGCGACCAAATAATGGGACATATCCTCCGCTGTCGAAATAATGTATCCCTGAGGAACACTTCCCCGGTTGAATGGCAATTTTGTGGCGCGTGGGAAAAAAAACCAGTAGAGGTACCCAGTGGCCAAGCCATTCTTTTCCGCCTCCGCTTGAGAAGTGTAGGTATGTTCCATCTTTAGCGGCGTGAAGATGTTTTCCTGGATGTATTTTTCGTAAGACTGCTTGGACACAATCTGGACCAGCAGCCCCAGCACCGCGTAGTTCGTACCGCTGTACTCAAAATCGCTTCCGACCGCACGATCGAGGTGCTCGGTCCGCAAGCTCCGCACACGGCTTTCAAGCGCACTGTCGCTCACATCGGAACTTGCTGCAAATTTCTCGGATGTTTCCACCGAAAGACCGCTCGTTTGATTGAGCAACTGTCTGACCGTAACCTCTCGGGAAGAATCGTCTGCCAGCGTGAACCACGGGATATATTCGCGTACTTTTGCATCCAGGTTGATTTGCCCTTTCTCCACGAGTTGCATTACCGCCAAGGCGGTAAATGATTTGCTGAGAGAGCCAAGGATGAACGGCGTTTCGGAAGTGACCGGACGGCCCGTAGGATCCGCCACACCAAAACCCTTCACGCGCGTGATGTGATCTTGCTCCACGATGGCCAAGGCTGCTCCAGGAATGCGTTGTTCCGCAACCCTGTTCGCCACGTACCTATCGACTTTTTCGATTTGGTTTGTGGGCAGCCCAGTTTGCGCGTAGGTGGAAACGCGAGAGACCAGCAAAGCGATCAAAAAACACAGGGCCGACATGAAACGAGGTGAAATGGAATTCAGGTACCGAACGTCTTGCGCAGACTTCATGTGGGGCCTTTCGGACAGTCCTGGGTCGGTAGGCTCCAGCTCCCGGACGATGCATTATAGGCCGAAGTCAGGTGCCGAGACTGGCTTTTCCGTTGCCCTCGGAAATCCACATGCCTGATAAACGCCCTAACCGGACAAGTGAAATCGGACCAAATCCATATGTCCGATAACGCGACTTATCAGGACTTGGAGGGGTCACAGAAACTCAAACACAAGAAGTCGGGCGAGATCCACAGGAAATTTAGTTGTGGGTCAGAAATTTTCGAGGAGCCAAACATTTGAGTTCCATCCCTGCTGGGCGTAAGCGAGATAACGCCCATCGGGAGACTCGAGTGGACGATAGAAAAACTGACTCTTCCCACCCGGAAGCAGGGTGCGGGTTTTTCCGTTCAATTCCACCTCCGCGACCTTCGCCCCCTCGGCAGCAGAACCTGAAATGAGGACTGCAACGCCATCGGACGTCCAGCTCGTATCCCAAACCCACCACCCTTTCGGTAGCCCGATATTCTTTTCGCCGCCCCCGCGCAGATCAACAACGCGAATCTGCTCCTTAAGCGAAAATCGACTCGCCATTGCAATTTGAGATCCCGACGGGGAGATGCTCCACGCCAGAATTTCCGGTTTCCCCAGATGGGTTCTCGCCAATTCCTTTCCTTGTCCTTTTAGCGGATCGAATTCATAAAAGCCAAACTCATCCTTCTCCCAGAGGCTCAGCACGCACGAACTGCCGGGACGCGATGGGCAATGAAAATAGGTAGTTTCGTCCGGTTGGCTTTCAAAAATCCGCTCCGGCGTCCCACCAGCAGAAGACACCCTCATCGCTCTTGCGGACGTCAGATTACCTTTCTCATCGTGCTGAAAGGACCAATACATAATCCACGCACCATCAGGACTGATTTCGGCGTCCGCCTGAGGGTCTGGTCCCGGAGCAATCGCTTCCGGATTCCTGCCATCGAGGTACAGACGGTAGATCTGTTCTCTTCCCGTTCGTGAGGAAGAAATCACTATCGCGCGACCGTCCGCCAACCAGGCATTGGGAGACTCAAGACTATCTGCGAGCGTAAGATTTTTTGCTCCCCCGATCTGCTGTCCTTTTTGTTTAACTTCACTCAAAAAGACATCCGACTTTGAGTGTCCCTTATTAACCACCAGCCGGCGACCGTCCAGACTCGCGGTCGGAGACGTAGCCTGGTCCCCATGCCAGTTTGTGATTTGCACCGGGTTTTCGGTGGACTTACCGGTTCGAAGATCTATTGGCATGGCCCATAAGTCCACGGTCTCTCGCTCCGAGGAATTGCGTGCGTCGAAGATGAGGCGTCCGTCTGGAAGCCATGCGAGCCTGGGCAATTCATTTCGCGAGAGCAGATTGCGGTCGCTGAGTACAACCAAGTCCGAAGCTTGCTCCATGGACCAGGTGTGAATACTACCCGCGGGGGACTCGTCCAATGAGTACGCCAGGAACCGGCCGTCAGGAGACCAGGTCATGCAAGTAACCTTATCCGCGTCGGCGGGGAAGGGTTTTCTTATGTTGCCTCCGTTGGCGTCAATGATCGAGATTTCGGGCTTAGGGCTGCGGTCGAGGACGGCGATGGAAGAATCGTGAGGCGAAATCGCAAAGGCCCAGGCGCTCCCTCTAAGCTTTCGCGGCGCCCCACCGAATATCGATGCCTGCCATATCGAACTGGGTTCCGCCCCGATGTAAACGTTGAGCAACAGCCTGTCTCCGTCGGGGTACCAAAGGACACCCTCGACGCCATCCTGCACTTCTGCCGGCAAAGAGGCGTCGTGCACCTCACCGGTTTCAATCACACTGATATGCAGACCCTTACTGTCGATGTACGCGAGGTTCTTGCCGTCTGGCGAGATCGCTTGGACCAGCACATGATTCTCAAAAGCGTTGCGCGTCAGTTGGCGCTCGGTCAGCGGCTTTTTCGAACGAGATGCCTGATCATTCTTGTACCAGCGGTAACCAAATCCAAGCGCGGCCAGCACAACCACCAATGCAGATCCGTAGAAGATCGTGTGGCGAAGATTCGCGGCAACGGGTTTGCGCGCTGCGGGAATTTCTGCTAACGGCATCCGCCCACTGTGTCGCGCGGATTCCGTGTCGCGCTTCAAACGCTTCAGGTCCGCGCGCATGTCCGAAGCGTGTTGGTAACGGACTTCGCGGTCCTTTTCCAGCGCCTTATTAATGATACGTTCCAGCTCCGCCGGCAAATCCGGATTCAGCCGTACCGCCGGCGTCGGTGCGCGATTCAGTATCGATTCGAAAATTATTCCCGAAGTATCGCCGCGAAACGGCAGCGCCCCCGTCGCCATCTCATACAGCACTGTGCCGAACGAAAACAAATCAGTCCGCGCATCCAATTCCTTCCCACTCACTTGCTCCGGCGACATATACGCCACCGTCCCCAGAGCCGAGCCAGGACTCGTAAGGAATTCCGGGCGATCCTGTGTTGCCGCCGTAGCATCGACCCCGCGCTCCGGATTCCCGGAAACTTTGGCCAAACCAAAATCCAGAATCTTCGCGATCCCCCGCGTCGTAATAAGAATATTCGCTGGCTTGATGTCGCGATGCACGATTCCCTTCGCGTGCGCCGCATCCAGCGCGTCCACGATTTCAAGTCCCAGCTCGAGCAAAGTTTCCTGCGGCAGCGCGCGCCCGTCGATCCGGTGCTTCAGCGTCGCGCCTTCCAGAAATTCCATGGCGATGAACGGATGCCCGTCCTGCTCGCCGATGTCATGAATCGTGCAGATGTTGGGATGATTCAGCGCGGATGCAGCCTGTGCTTCGCGTTGAAATCGCGCCAGCGCGTGAGGATCGCGCGCCACGTCAGGAGGGAGAAATTTGAGGGCCACGAAACGGTGCAGCCGCGTGTCCTCGGCCTTATAAACTATGCCCATTCCGCCACCGCCGAGCTTCTCCAGAACGCGGTAGTGGGAAATTGTGCTGCCTATCAGAGAGGGCGCGTCCGCCATTTGGCGGTCATCTTAGGTTGGAGCACGGGGCAAGTCAACGAAGAGAGACTGCCTACGGGCTAAGTCCCGATCAACGCTCAAACCGTCCATGTGGATTTCAGACGATTTGACTTTTCCGATTACGCGACTAATCAGGAGTTGACCCGGGAAATCATTGTCACGCAAGCGAGTATTTCTCGTCCCTTCCATAGTCCGTGTGTACTAGTGACAAGAACTGAGAATTCTGCGAGGCTCATACGCAAGAGGAGTTTCCATGCACATGATCTTCGTGCTGTTGTTTTCCGCGTTTCTCGCCTCCGGGACTCCAGTGCCGAAGCCAGGGATCGACCCGCCAAACGCATCCTCTCCAGCCCGGGCATCGGTAGAACTCGAAATCTCCGGCCCGCGCTTGATTCGCGCCGGTCAAAATCTGAAATTTCGCGTCTTTCTTGTGAACCGCTCGTCACAAGTAATCGCCGTTCCTTCACCAACGGGCGGTTACCGACCAAGCTTCAACTGGACGATCACTGACACCACTGGCCGCGCTCTGCCAGTGCCCCCCCTTTTCATTTGCGGAACGAAGTCCGCGCCATCGGTCGGAGACAACGACTTCATTTTTCTCCAGCCAGGCGAGCGAACACAAATTATGGACGTCGGAGATCCTTCCAACTATTTCTTGTTCCCCGGCAAAGGTTCCTACCGCGTATCGTTGGCGCTCCAATTCATCCCACCGAGAATTTGGCATAGTGCCGATGGTTCACTCACCTTTTATTCCGGGATTTCTGGCTCGACTATGACCCCTGACAAGCAAGATGAGCTGCTTAGCGCGCCGACGATCAACGCCACATCCAACAGCTGGACGATGTACTTGTCTGATTAGTTCGCACCGCCTGGTTCGCAACAAGCCACATTATGCAGTCCTTGGCTATTTTCTAACCATCCCTGGCACTAGCTTTCCCACCAGATGTAGTCCCAACTCCTGATTAACGCCGTAATCGGACAAGTGAAAATTCGGCCAAAACCACATGTCAGGTTATTCGGTCGGTCTCGATGGGTCAGTGGGACTTTTCTTGATCCACCTTATGAAGTCAGTCACAAGCAGCGACAGTCCGACGAGTAGTGAAATCACGGCGACATCTCGTGCGGCCCGAAGTTGTGCAGGTAGCCGAAAGGCCACGGAACCTAATTCGTATCCAAACGCAGACTTTCTGACTTCGGTGATAAACCGGATGAGATAGATCCAGAATGGCAGCCCAGCCGCTAGGACGACGGCTCCTCGAATGCGCATCATGTTTGCAACACTCCAGTCTTGAGGTTGAATGTTTGACACCATCACACAGGCGGACGTGCCCGGCACGCCTGGCGCCTGATTAACGCCGTTATCGTACATGTGGAATTGGATCGAAAATCAGATGTCCGGTAACGCGACTTACCAGGGCTTGCGAACTGTGATGCGATTGATCCGTCCGGAGCTGGCCGTCGGACTAGGGCGAGAATGTAGAATAGATCCCTGTCACTCGTACCTGAGCGCGATCGTGGGATCGACGCGGGTGGCAC
>Ga0210393_10003223_pt1 | contig 13147 bp, 17 predicted proteins | sample IncBWC27OmetaG_FD_160068 | JGI IMG/M metagenome (GOLD analysis project Ga0210393, IMG submission 160068) | Forest soil microbial communities from Barre Woods Harvard Forest LTER site, Petersham, Massachusetts, United States - Inc-BW-C-27-O ... | reverse complement strand
CCTCAATCGCACCGCCCGCCGCCCCTGATACTCCGCCACGTCCGCCTTCGCATTCACGATCTCCAACCGGTCCAGCCTATCCAGTTTCCACTCCCCCACTCCCGCCCTCGCATCCTTCCGCCCCGCGCCGCTTACACACACAACCAGCCCGGCCACAACAACCTCCCACAAAAATCTTCCTCGCATTTTCTCCTCCTACTGGGGACACCTTCGAACTATCTCGACAGACGCGGAAATCCCGAATCCGTGAGCACCCGCTCTTCTCGTTTCGTGGTCTTTTCCTTTACTTCTTCGCCTCAAGCAATCTCTGCTTTATCTTTCCTTCATCGCCACGCAATAACTCTTCTCCGCCAATCCCTCGCCCGTCTTCTCCACCTGCAATCTCGCCGCCGCCAACACGCCATCCCGCGCGACACTCGCAATCATGCACAGCAAGCACTCCCTCACGGCGAATCACTCCACCCACACGGGCTTGCTATACTTCGGCCATGCGATTCCTGATCACTTTTCTTTTGCTCGCTAGTTCGGCCTTCGCCCAAACCGCCCTCCAGCAGCAAATCCGCGCTATCGCCGCCGATGCCCATGGCAAAGTCTCCGTCGCCTGCTCGCTGCCGGACTCATCGCTAAACTGCGATCTCGATCCGCACGCACATCCTCCCATGCAGTCCGTCTTCAAAGCCCCGCTGGCCCTTACAGCCCTTCATCTCGTGGAAGAGCGTAAATTTTCGCTCGACCAACCCATCAGGTTCCTCGCCAGCGACCGCTTCCTCCACCACACCTACAGTCCTCTGCAGGACAAATATCCCGAAGCCGAAGTCGACGTTCCCCTCCGCGAACTTCTCCGCCTGGCCGTCTCCCTCAGCGACAACACCGCCGCGGACATTGTTCTGCGCATCGTGGGTGGTCCCGCCGTCGTAGACAGCTACATAAAGTCCATCGGTGTGCTGGGATTTCATCTCGAGGATGGCGAGCACGGCCTCGCGCGCCACGTCTCCGCTCAATATCGCAACTGGTTCGAGCCCGCCGGTGCCGTCGACTTGCTTCGCCGCATCGACACCAACTCTCCGCTTTCCCGCGAGCACACCCAGCTTCTCTTAAAATGGATGGAAGACGCCCCTACAGGGCCCCACAGGATCAAAGGCCAATTGCCGGCCGGAACGATCGTCAGGCACAAAACAGGCACCTCCGGAACCGGCAACGGAATGACCTACGCCACCAACGACATCGGCCTCATCACTCTCCCCGATGGACGCCGCTTGGCAATCGCCATTTTCGTCACCGATTCCACCGCCGGCGAACCCACTCGCGACGCCGTCATCGCCCGCATCTCCAAAGCCGCCTACGACACCGCCATCCAACCCAAGAAGTAACATGATTTCGACCGAGAAGTCGCTCCACTCGAAACGGCACTTAAGGATCTCCAGCGCCAACAGATCCTCGGGAGCATCACCGTCTCCAATACCACGCAACCGCTCGAACTGTTCGCGATTCAGCGAGAACACCTGGGCATGGCACCTTTAAGGGTGCTATCATAGCTGCGCGAGGCCACCGTGTTCGATATCAAAAAAGACATTCAAGCAATGACGACCTTTCGCCGGAATCCAGCGAAGTTTATGAAGCATCTCAAGAAGTCGAAGCGGCCGCTGGTCCTTACCATCAATGGCAAGGCCGAAGCGGTGCTGCAAGACGCCGAAGCCTATCAGCGTCTCCTCGATATCGCCGCACAGGCCGACGCCCGTGAGGGCATCCACCAAGGCCTTGAGGACGTCAAGAGGGGTCGTATGCGTCCTGCGCGCGAAGCCCTCGAAGCGTTCCGCCGCAAACATGCCATACCTAGTTAGACTCAGCGGCCGCGCCTTCCGCGACTTGGAAACCATTTACGAATTCATCGAAGCCGATGTGTCCGAGACTGCGTTCAAGTGGTTCAACGATCTCTCTGAGGCCATTTACAGTCTGGAGCACGTTCCTGAACGCGGCGCCATCACCCCGGAAAGCAAGAAACTCCGTCATTTGCTGTTCGGCGAAACGCCAGACACCTACCGCGTCATCTACACCGTCGACAAACGCAAACAAGCTGTAAACATTCTCCATATCCGCCACGCCGCCCGGGCGCAGTTCTCAATTGATGGAGAAATGCTTTAGTCGGCGCTCACAGCGCGCGCGAGGAGTACATCCGCACATGGGAACCATCCCTCGTGGTAGGTAGACTCTTGCGCTAAAATGCCCTAAGACCAAGATATGGCCTGCACCTCCATCACGATTCCGCTAGACCCCCAAACGGCGCAAGCCTACGTATCCGTTACGCCAGGCCAAAAGCGGAAGATTCAGGCTCTGCTTAGTCTCTGGCTTCGGCAACTCGCTGCGCCCGAGTACCCATCGCTGCAGAAAGTACTTGATGAAGCGGGTGCCAAAGCAAAGGATCGGGGACTTACTCCAGAAATCCTGGATTCCCTCCTGAAAGGCGCATAGTTCCGTTGCGTCTTCGATACCAACGTCTTGGTAAGTGCCTCGTGCTTGACTCGATTCGAAACCTCGCCGCGCACTGGACATGGCCCTCTAAGAGGGAAGTGTCTTGCTATCTCCTGCCGCGCTCACCGAGCTGCATGAAGCGCTGCGCCGAATTTTAGGGCGAAAGCCGCGCCACCGGCCGACGGCCCCCTCTGCTCATCCTTACAGCCCCTCCCTATGGTATAAGTCTCCTTCGTTCCTCCTGGACCTATCTCTTCGAGGCGCTCCATTTCTCTCCCGGGGCGCCACACTCGAAGTATCTCCCCGAGGAGCCCATATCATCCCTGGTTCTCGAGAGCCTTGGAAGAAATGAGACCGAAGAATTCGCCATGCGCCCTCACGCAACGAATCTCTTCCCACTCTCTCGCTCGCGAATCAACCGCCGCGTCGCTACGGCCGCGGTCCGTGGACTCCTGCTCCTCTGCTTAGCCTGCGTACTATCCTGCGGTTGTGGCCCCTCGAAAAATTACGACACATATTTCATGCCTTCCGTACAATTCACGAAAATTCCTCCTTCCGCGCGTGGCGGCCGCGAAAGAGTCGGTACCGTTGCAGGCCACGTCAGCGGCGCGCGTCCCGGCCAGCGTGTCGTCATCTATGCAAAAAGTGGCCCATGGTGGGTCCAGCCTTGGCCCGATCAGGCCCTCCTCTCCATTCAGTCGGATTTGAGCTGGAGCACCGAGACGCACCTGGGCTACGAATACGCCGCGCTTCTGGTCGACTCGGACTATCACCCGCCCCCCACTATGGACCAGAATCCCACCGCAGGCGGCTCCGTTGTCGCCGTGACCATCGTCAAAGGCCTCGGCTCTCTGCCGGACCTTCCCACCCAACCCCTTCGATTCAGCGGATATGACTGGCCTGTTTACAATGAGTCCGCCGTTCGCGGCGGTTTGAATAATCTCTATGATGCAGACCATGTCTCGACGGACAGCACTGGCGCGCTCCATCTCCGAATCAGCAAAAAGTCCGGCAAATGGGTCTGCGCCCATTTGGCACTCACCCGCAGCCTCGGCTACGGCACCTATATCTTCGTCGTTCGCGATACCTCGCATCTGGAGCCTGCCGCCGTTCTCAGCATGCACACCTACGACCTGTGGGGAGGCGAGCAACACTACCGCGAAATGGATTTTGAAATCGGCCGCTGGGGCGACGCGGGTAGCAAAAACAACGCTCAGTATGGCGTTCAGCCCTTCTATATTCCCGGAAACATGGCGCAGTTCAACGAGCCGGCTGGCACACTCACGCACACTTTGCACTGGGAATCGGGGCGTGCCAGTTTCAAGACCGTTCGCGGCTCTTCTTTGACACCCCGCTCAGCTCCCGTTTACCAATACACCTTCACCTCCGGTGTGCCCTCTCCGGGACAGGAACTTCTCGAATTCATGTTCTACCCGGTTGCCAGCGACCAAACCCCTCTCCAAAACGACTCCGAAGTCGTCGTCGAAAAATTCGTGTATCTCCCCTGACCGTCCCTATACTCCCGGGCTTCCTGCTAAATCCGCCGCCAACGAATATCTTCCATCCCCGGCCCCTATATCCGCGGCAATCGTCCCCGCCCTCCATTCCACCAACGACGCCAACCGTTCCATCTCGCTCGCCGCGTCCCCCGCGTCTGCGCCACCCATGCCAAGGTCAGCCCCGCCGCCACGCATCCCAAAATCACCCTCTTCCGATTCATCGCATCCCCGGCCGCTATCGCGCTGGTCTCCAGCGACTGCGGCGATCGGGACATATATGGTGTGCTCGCGAATATCGCGTCCCCGACTGGCTTCCAGTCAGCCGCAACTGAACTGCGCAGGCAGTATGAATTCCAATACTCACCCTTGGCCCGTCACTCGTGGTTTTGGATGAACCGGCGTATTTCGGCCGTTCCTTCCGAGGTCAGCAATTTGTTGTCCGCAGTTACTACTCCCAATTCCAGCGTGAACTCGCTTCTGACGCAACAATATAACCAGGCCGTTCAAGATTTCGAAGTCACCGGCGGTATCGAAGTCCGTCCGCTTCCCTCAACCATGTGGGCCAATCTCGGTAGCAATGCTCGGCTCACAGTAACTCTTGTCGCCGCTGCAGGCTTTCAGACGCCGCTGGCTGCACGAATGCCATCGCCTTTGTGCCCACCGACCGCACCCGTTTCTATGACGAGTACTATGCGGGCTTCCGTTTAAAAACCTACTACTTCAAAACCAAATACAACCAATCCGAAATGTCCGGCTTGTGCGACTCCAAACAACCCGGTCAATTGTGCCCCATCTTCCCCGGAACATTTGAGTTGGGGGTCGGACAAAACTCTGCGTACACCGGTGGTGAACTTCGCCATTGGCTGCTGCGCACCGAAGCGTTCTATCCACTCCCTTTCAACCCCGCCTTCCACGTGTTCTTCACCGCATGGATCCACCTCGATGGTCATAACCAAAACAGCGCTCCACTCCTTCTCGATAGTGCGGCTTCCTCGGTCACTGCCACTTCTCCCGGAGTGCAGGTCATCCATCTAACCGCTCTGGACCGCGATTACTATCGCATTGGCCTGGGTGTCGATCTGGTCCAAATCATCAAAAAATACGCCACGAAACCGGCGGCAGCCGCCCCGGCCCAGCCGGCACCTTCGAAATAGCGATCTTCAGTCCTTGCTCGAACTCGTCGTCGATCAACTTCGGAGAAGGTATGCCTTCTACTCTGTTGCTTCCCATATGTCTCGCCATGGGGGCCGATGCGGACGGCTCTTGCAGGGAGATCTATTGTTCCGTCGCAACCTGCTTGCCATGGCCTCATCCCCGTTCGAATGGATAGCATACTAGTACTCTATTGACAGAGTATATTTTCCGTGCTATCATGACGCGTGTTTGCCACTCGACAATCCGTCCCTGCAGCGTTCTCGTCTCTCTGCCCGTCCGCTCTCTCGCTGCAAAACCTCAACGCTTGGCACTTAATCCGAACCGATCGCGGCATCTCTGCGTTATCTTTGCCTCTGCAACCTTCCACTCTGAACTCTCGATTTCCTCTCTTCACCGACTTTCATTCGCTGCTAACTCCTTCATTTGCCACACATCCGAAAAACCAGCGCGTAACTCCTGTATTTGCCACACTTCCAAAATCATTAGACTTAAAGTCCTTTATTTGCCACACATACAAAAAACAGGGGGGTGTCTCCCCCCTTCCAGTACCCCGATCTACAATCCACACCGAAAATTCAGCCTGCGGTCTTTCTCGCCACTCGCCACTTCCCCAAGGTAAACTAGCCCACGCACTCACTAAGGACCCAAAATGACCACGGAAGCCAACGAACGCATGCAGCGCCCACTCGACTCCGTCGATCCCCAGATCGCCGACCTCCTCCGCGAAGAGGCCGCCCGTCAGGCCACCGGACTCGAACTCATTCCCTCGGAAAACCTCGTCTCCGAAGCCGTTCTCGAAGCTATGGGCTCCATCTTCACCAACAAGTACGCCGAGGGTTATCCCGGCAAGCGCTACTACGGCGGCTGCGAATACGCCGACCAGGTCGAGCAGCTCGCCATCGACCGCGCCAAGGAACTCTTCGGCGCCGAGCACGCCAACGTGCAAGCCCACTCCGGCACTTCCGCCAACGTCGCCGTCTACATGTCCTCACTCCAAAAAGACGACGTCGTCCTCGGCATGAATCTTTCCCACGGCGGCCACTTAACCCACGGCCACCCGCTCAATTTTTCTGGCCGCATGTACAAGTTCATCGCTTACGGCGTAAAAAAAGAAGACGAGCGCATCGATTACGACGAAATCGAAAAACTGGCCAACGAACACAAACCCAAAATGATCGTCGCCGGAGCCAGCGCCTATTCCCGCATCATCGATTTCGAGCGCATCGCCAAAGCCGCCAAAGCCGTTGGCGCGCTTTTCTTTGTCGATATGGCCCACATCGCCGGACTCGTCGCCGCCGGCGTCCACCCCAGCCCCGTTCCGCACGCCGATTTCGTTTCTACCACCACCCACAAGACGTTGCGCGGCCCTCGCGGCGGTCTCGTTCTCTGCAAAACGGCCTTCGCCAAAGAATTGGACAAGCTCACCTTCCCCGGCACGCAGGGCGGCCCGCTCATGCACACCATCGCCGCCAAAGCCGTCTGCCTGAAGGAAGCCATGGAGCCGAGTTTCAAGGAATATCAAAGACAAATCGTGAAAAACGCGCAGGCCCTCGCCGCGGGCATCACCAAACGTGGCTTCCGCATTGTCTCCGGCGGCACCGACAATCACGTTTTCCTGGTCGAGGTACATCCGCGCGGCATCACCGGAACCGACGCCGAAAAAGCCCTCGACCGCGCGGGCATCACCGTCAACAAAAATTCCATCCCCTTCGATCCCCTGCCGCCCATGAAAGGCGGTGGCATCCGCCTCGGTACACCCTCAATCACATCTCGCGGCCTGCGCGAACCCGAAATGGTTCAAATCGCCGGCTGGATCGCCGACGTCCTCGAAAATATCGGCAACGCCGAAGTCGAACAGCGCACGCGCAAACAAGTCGCCGAACTCGCCGCGCGCTTCCCCATCTACCTTTCGCGGCTCACCAGCACCCACGCCGAGCACGCCCGCGTATGAGGCAAGTCTCCGTTCCGTGTAGCGGCCGCTTTCTGAAGCGGGCGCCTTTTCCTGAATTTTGTGATGATTACGTTACGAATAAACTAGAAACGACATGACCGAACGCGACAAAGAGAAACCGAAGCTACCCAACATCATCGAAGCCACCATCGACTTCGAGAAATGGCTCGGCGCGCAGCTTCCCATCATCAAGCAGGATCTCGCCCTCAAGCACCAGCACATGGCCGAGGCCGCCTTCCCCTTTTTCCGCGCCACTTTCTATCGCTGGCTCCAGCTCTGGCCCATCGCCTGCCAGGAGCTCTCCAAAGCTCCTACGGTCCTCGCTGTCGGCGATCTGCACATCGAAAATTTCGGCACCTGGCGCGACTTGGAAGGCCGTCTCATCTGGGGCGTCAACGATCTCGACGAAGTTGCGCCGGCTTCCTACGCCATCGACCTGGTCCGCCTCACCGCCAGCGCTTACCTCGCAACGATGGAGGAACACCTCGCCCTCTCCCGCCGCGAAGCGTCCGAGGCCATTGAAGAAGGTTACCGCGATGGTCTAAATGCAGGTGGTAAGCCTTTTGTTCTCGCTGAAGATCATCAGTGGCTGCGCCTCATCGCGCTCAGCAAACTGCGCGACCCGGTCCACTTCTGGGACAAGCTCACGCACCTTCCGCCGTTCACGGCAAAACCTCCCGGCGAGGTGCGCCAGCTCTTTGAAGAATCGCTTCCGCCTGGAAGCAAATATCAACTTAGAAAACGCATCGCCGGACTTGGCAGCCTGGGACATCCGCGCATTCTGGCGCTCTCTTCTTCAAACACCGCGTTGATTGCCCGCGAAGCCAAAGCCATTCGTCCTTCCGCATCCGTCTGGCACAAAAAAAGCTCCTCCGGAGAGCTTTATGGGCCGAAGCTCATGGCTTCCTGTTTGCGCGTGCCCGATCCTTTCGTGCGTTTCCACAGCCGCTGGCTCGTGCGCCGCCTCGCTCCCGACTGCTCGCGCATCGAACTTGCTTCCCTTCCGAAAGATCGCGAAGAAGCCCGGCTGCTCTACGACATGGGTTGGGAAACCGCCAACATGCATTTTGGTTCGCCGAAAGCCATACCCCTCGTCAAGCGCGATCTGGCCTCCAGAAAAGGCCGCTGGCTGCACAAATCCGCCAAAACCATGTGCAAAGCGCTGCTGAAAGACTGGGAAGTCTGGAAACACGGCTGGCGCCGCGTCGCCAAAGTAAATAAGTAGGTCTTTTTATTTCTAGTAATAGTAGGAAAATCGCTCATTTTCCCGGCAAACTTGAAAAATTCGGACTGTCCTTCCCTCGCCTGACATTACTCCGGTCCGCCTGTCCCAAGACTGGCCCATGGTCCAGTAGATTCCTGAGAGTAACCCCCGTACCTTGAAAGAGAACTGGGATGGGAACTGTCCTCGCATGTTTGCTGCTCGCCGCTCCGATCATCGTACTGATGACCGGGGCACTCCTGTTTATGACCCCACGGCGGGTGCCGGCACGGGTCTCCTCCGTGCCACGCGAAACGTTTCCAGCTTCCCGGGATGTCCTCGAGAGGTGACACTGATGATGGATACCGAAGCCTTCCGCGAATTCAAGACCGGTCTTACGTTTCTCCGCGATAACTACGTAAACAAGGCGCTGCCGCATATGAAACGCGCGGTGGATCTGGACAAGAACAATCCTTATTACTTGTCTTACCTGGGCGTGGTTCTGGCGCGCTCCGAACAGAAGTGGGGCGAGGCAGAAAAACTGTGCGATTCCGCGGTTCGAATGAAGCGGAACCAGGCGCAGCTCTACTTGAATCTTGCCGAAGTCTACGCCACCGCCGGCCGCCGCGACGAAGCGGTGGAAGCGCTGCAATCGGGACTGAAATTCGCGCGCCGCGATGTGCGGCTGACGATCGCCATGAACAAACTGACGCACCGCAGGGCGCCGGTGCTGTCATTCCTAGCGCGGAAGCATCCACTGAACCGTCAGTTGGGTGTGCTGCGGCACCGCACGATGCGGATGTTCGGGCAGGAATAGCCAATCGGGTTCCCAAATAGAAAAATAAAAAAGCATTCCACCCCCCAAACGCAAGAGCGGGCGTCTCGATTCAGCGAGACGCCCGCTCTTGTTTTTGGTTCTCGATTTTTTTGCGGGCTTACTTGCGCGGCGACGGACTAAAACTATAATTCGGCTGAATGCCCATCTCCATCAGAATCTTGAAACCGATGCCGCTCAATCCGTTGGGCAGAGCGTCCTTTCGAACGACCTCTGCGAGATATTCGCGGCTGAGCGCGGCGGGATTGTTCGAATAGGGCATGGTGACGAAGAGACGCATGCCGATCTCGTAGCCCGCTTCGCTGCTCTGGAAATAGACGCCGCCGCGGGAAACGCTCGTGGAGCCGCGCAAGTCCTCGAAATGATCCTTCTCGGGATCCGAGGGGCGGATGCGCATGAGCTGCGTGATTTTGCACCGGCGGCTGCCGCGCCGCTCGGAGTAGGAGGGCTTGGACGAGCCTGTGCTCGTAAGATTCTTGCTCATCAAATCCTGCTGCTGGGTCGCCATGGCTGGAAAGGGCCTCTCTCGAAACTTCAACTCTACGAAAGAGTGTAAGCCGTGGACGACAAGCAAACCTATAGCGGAACTGTACCCCCGCAGAGGTAGGACGTTCCGAGAAAATGGTAGTACGGAAGTACTAAGAAAGGAAGCGGGGTGAGGACGAAAGGGGAGGGAAAAAAGAGTAAGAGGACAAAAAAGTGCCGAAGTGAAGTCAAAACGGGGTTGGGTACCGGATTGGGACTAAAGGAATTTAATACTGTGGCTGGAGAAACGCTAAGGTCTTTCGCACAAAGAGGATACGCAGATCGAGTCCGGATGGTGCGGTAGATTGCGGCGGCGCTTGAATTGCATTTGGTGGGGTGGCTGGGCCCGGCATCCCGAAGCAGAACGCCCAGGGAAATTCGCAGCGAGCGTACTGAGGAGGTGCCCCGCCATGCAGACAGGAGCGAGGAAGAGCGCGCAGGTGCCGTTAGGCGTCGGGAAAGAAGTGCGCGTGAATCCAGCGTGGATCGGTGGCGCGGAGAAGAGTACACGCGCGGGAATGTTTGGAACCGAGGTGGTGAAAGCCGGCAAGTCGCGGGTATATGTCGCGGCGGAAAATCGGCTGTTGCAGGAAGCGCTTTCGCGGATGCTAGGGAAAGTGGAAGACATTCAAGTGGCAGGGACGAGCGTGTCCACGCCGTTTGAGCCGCAGGCGCTGTTAGCGGAACCGGCAGATATCTTGCTGCTGTCGTCGAGCGGTAACCTGGGAGAGGATTTGTTGCTCATTCGAAAAGTGCGGACGAGTTCGCCGGATGTGCAGATTTTGCTGATTGGAATGAGCGGAGAAGAAGCGGAGTTTTTGCAATGCGTGCGCGGAGGGGTTCGCGGATATTTATTGCGGGATGCCTCGGCGGAGGACGTGTTGGATGCGGTGCGGGCAGTGCGGGCGGGAGAGGTGGTTTGCCCGGGGACATTGTGCGGGCTGCTGTTCCGCTATTTTGAGCGGGAGGCGACTTCGCTGCCGTCGGCGAGCGTGCATCAGAGATTGGGATTGACGCGGCGTGAGCAGCAGTTGATTCCGCTGATTGCCGAAGGGCGGACGAACAAAGAGATTGCGAATCATTTTTGCTTGTCGGAGCAGACGGTGAAGAATCACCTGTACCGGATGAAGCACAAGGTGGGCGCGGGGGACCGGCTGGGGATCGTGCAAGTGTGCAGGACGCAGGGGTTTATGGTGTAGGAAGAGCGGCAGAGGTTGGCGGGCCGGGGCCCCCAACTCTCTAGGCTTCCACTGGCACCGCTTCGGGAATGCGGCGGACGCGGATGTGCTTTTCGCGTTTGCGGGTTTGCGCGATGTCGTAGGAGGACTGCATGCGCATAAGGGTGTCCATCTTGACGCCGAAGGCTTTCTCAATGCGGAGGGCCATGTCTCCGGAAAGATCGGCTTTGCCGTTGAGCAAGCTGGACAACGCCGGCCTAGATACTTGAAGCGCGGCGGCAGCGGCCGTAACCGAGAGGCCGGCAGGCTGGATGATTTCCGTGCGAATAAAAGCTCCGGGATGTGGTGGACTCTTCATGGGCATGGCGAGTGCTCCTTTGCTGCTAGTGATAGTCTTCCAAATTTACATCGCAAATCTCCCGCTCGGCCGCGTCGATACGGAAGGTTAAGCGGCGATTACGCGTGACGCTTAGGCTCCATGTGCCTCTGCGATCGCCGGTTAGAGTGTGCACCTTCCACGCGGCCAAGGCGCGGAGTTCCTCCGGGCGTTGCATATCATCTAGAAACGCCAGCATTTTGCGAAGTTTGTCCACGGTATCGGGCGGAACGCCTTTGGTGCTGTCGTCCGCGTAGAGCCTTTGCAAGCCCTTGTGGGTGAAGTTGCGAATCTTCACGGGCAAAGTGTAGCCTGTAACGTAACACTTGTCAATTATGGCTCGGGCCTGATTCGACCGGCAATGTGGCGATGCGGTTAGCCGCAGAGGAATGGACGAATAGAGAGACTTCGAATTATTTTTGCTTGTCGGAGCAGACGGTGGAGAATCACCTGTACCGGATGAAGCACAAGGTGGGCGCGGGGGACCGGCTGGGGATCGTGCAAGTGTGCAGGACGCAGGGGTTTATGGTGTAGGGCCACTGGACGATGGGGTGAAGGGATTTCTAATCGTGAGTTGGCCTTCGATTGTCTGGCCATCCTGAAGATCTTCGGAATAGAGAGTTGCACAGCCGGCTTCCAAGGCTGCGGCAACGATCAACGCGTCATAGATGTTGTAGCCGTGCTTCTGTGCAATTTTGAGCGCTGATTCGTGTATTTCGATGGTGATGGGGAGCGGAGACGGACAGAGAACCCGGAAAGCGTCCAGTGCCTCCGTTACGTCACTCCAGGACATCAGGATTTTTCGGCGAGCGACAGAGACAAATTCGTTTAGAACTTGAACGCTGAGCGCCCCTCCTAATGCGAGGATTTGCTCGGCTTGTGTGGTGCGTGGGTCGGCCTGAGCAACGGCATAGATCAGCACGTTGGTGTCGAAGAAAACCCTAGCGGGCATTAGCCTCATCCCGGTCAAAGACAAATCCGGGAGGCAAAGGACGCCGGAGTTTTCGTAGGCGAGTCAGCGCGTGACGCTTGCTTTGATCGCGGCCTACTTCGAAGACGCGGTCACCCGCGATGCGAATCTCGATCTGGTCGCCTTGTTTGAGATCTAGCGCGTCGACCACCGCGGTGGGCAAGCGGACCGCGAGGCTATTTCCCCATTTCGAGACTTGCACTGGCTCCTCCAAGATATACATTGTAATTGTATATCTTGGAAGGATTGGGCGCAAGAGTTGTGCGGATGCACGGAGTTGTGGGCCATTCGCCAGTCAGACTGGTTCATAGTCGCCGGGAAACAGGGACCAGACCTGGTAGTTGCGGCCCCAGAGGCCTGCGGAGTTGGAGCCGTAGCGATAGTCGCGAATATGAACGATCCAGTCGCCGGGTTCCATGCAACTGGGAGCAACGGAATCGACGTCAAAGACCATCCATGGACTTCCCTGCGGGATGCGTGTCGATCCCAACTCGGTGAGTTGAACCATTTCTGGCTTGGCGTGGAATTGCGCGTTCGTCTTTGGGGGCATTCTATGCGTGGGGCGTTGCGGCGGTCAATTCTCTGTGCCCTAATGACACGCCGAAGCACGAAGCAAGCTCGCGAAGATGGGCCACGCGTATCTCGACCCTTTCGTGCTGATTGATCTTCGATTGCCTTGCTCTGAAACCGTCAGCGAAAATATAATGCAACTCTCTTGAACGGGCTTCAACGGGGGCACGAAGGACCTGGCACTCGCGTCTGTGCACAGTGCGCCCGTGACCGCGGCGGGAAGAGTTTTGCGGAAGCCTTCGCAGAGAGCGGCGCCAGGATTCGCGAATTGTATTTGGGAGGAAGGTTTAAATGAGCAAGCTGAATTGGGTGGGGCGCGGCGTGCTGGGAATGGCGGCGATTTTAGCTGTGGGCGGCGCGGGGCGCGCGCAGACTTCGCCGGAGGCGGTGGATATTCCGGCGAAATTTGAGAACCCGA
>Ga0210393_10003221_pt1 | contig 13154 bp, 17 predicted proteins | sample IncBWC27OmetaG_FD_160068 | JGI IMG/M metagenome (GOLD analysis project Ga0210393, IMG submission 160068) | Forest soil microbial communities from Barre Woods Harvard Forest LTER site, Petersham, Massachusetts, United States - Inc-BW-C-27-O ... | reverse complement strand
GGAAAACAGGTTCCGTATTTCAAACTATCCGAGGCTTAATATCGTATCTAAATCAATTGGTCGTGCTCGACTCGACATTTTCGTAGGCTTTTTGCGTCCTTGCCCAAGCCTGGTGGACCTTGTCCTTCTCCTGATTCCATGTTTCAGGGGTGGCGTTGTTTAACTCTTCATTCATGGATTTCAGATAAGACCGGGCGGCTTCCATCTCCTTCATCGCGAAATCCCAGTCTTTGGTGTCCGTGGTGTTCTTCATGGCGGCGCGTTTGGTGGTCAGCGCACTGGCTTGGTCATCCACCCGGGCTTCCATCTCATTGAGGCCGGCTAAAAACTGGGCGCGCATATCGAAAGTATCATCCTCGATACCGCTCCATCTGGCAGAGGCGACATCGGGACTAGCTGTGGTCGCGACCTGAACGGTAGCGGTGGGTGCAGGTGCGATGGTTATGGCCGTATTTTTTGTTGCATTATTGGCAGGTGAGGAAGGGACTTCGGTGGCATTTTTGGTTTGAGTGCAGCCAACAGTAGAAAAAACGGCGAAACCGAAAACCACGAGGATAAGTTGGGGGACGCGATTTGTTTTCATGTGATTATTAAATAAGACGAACGAATTTCTGGGCGATCCATCTCCATTTTTGGAGGGATATTTTTATTTCATACGCCACCAACATAGGTGGATAGCCGGCGGGAGAACATGGGGTCTTACCCGCCAGGGCATTTGCTTAAGCTAGCACAAATCAATCCGCTGGCAGGCCAACACCCCATAGCGTCAGGCCGCCACCAAGATAGAATCGCATCGTACAACCCAGGCTTTCCGCTTCGGAAAGTCCGATCGCGCACTGCGGCGGCCGGCGCTTTCGTTTCTCTCCGCCGTTCGAAACAAATTTCATGTCTCTTGGACTCATCCTCACGATTGTGCTCTTCGTGCTCTTGCTCGGTGCGTTGCCCACTTGGCCGCATAGCCGCAACTGGGGCTACTATCCCAGCAGCGGTTTAGGCGTGGTGCTTCTTATTCTTATCCTGCTGATGCTCATCTGAACAAAAAACTTAACCACCCATCCCATGGCCCACCTGTTTCTCGCACTATTTCTCATCGTCTTCGGCTTAAACCTCCTGTTCGGGCTTTCCATTCCGATCTGGGTCACCGGCCTGCTCGCGCTGATTGCCGGCCTCCTGCTCGTGATGGAACACTTTCGCGTCCGGCTGGATCGGAAGTAACCTTTGGCTGACGCAGCAGATACCCCGCAATCGGATTATGCCACCGGTGAGAGTAGGGCAACGCCCCATAGTGACATATGCACAGGCAGCTTACTCTCCTTGCTTAATCCTATGAAAACAAAAAAACTATTAGCCCTGTTCGTGTTCATCGCAGGCCCCATTGCCCTGTTCGCCTCGTCTGACACTGATCGCAAAATCGAGGATTCCGCCATGGCATCCTATAACTACCGCACCGTTCTTGAAGACCACGTGAAGGTGAGCGCAAATGACGGCATCGTCACGCTGACCGGCACCGTGGAAGATAAGGATGACAAGGATCTCGCCGCCGACACCGTGGAAAATCTTCCCGGCGTGCTCAGCGTGGACAACCAGATCCTGGTCAAGTCAACGTACCCCAAGCACTCCGATGCATGGATGGCCTTCAAGATTCGCAGCACGCTTTTGGTGAAAGCCAACGTCAGCGCGATCGATACCAAGGTCGAGGTCAATCACGGCAACGTCATTTTGAGCGGAACGGCGGACAATCCTGCGCAAAAAGACCTGACCGAAGCCTACGCCAAGGACATCGATGGCGTGAAGACGGTGAAGAATGAAATGATCGTGCAGGACAAGCCCAAGGGTGAGGCCATGAGCGATAAGATCGACGATGCGTCCATCACCAGCCAGGTGAAGTTCGCCCTGCTCAGTCACAAATCCACCAGCGCACTCAAGACCCATGTCACCACCACCGATGGCGTCGTCGCCATCACCGGCGAAGCCGGCTCCGATGCCGAAAAGTCACTCGTCACGAAACTTGCCCAGGACGTTCGCGGCACAAAGTCCGTGACTAACGACATGACCGTGAAGAGTTGAACGCATCTAGTTTTCTGCGCAAGTGGCGCCAAGAACTTTTGAACTTATTGAATTTCATGCGGTCAGCCTATGTTGGCCGCATGTTTTTCAAGCGAGTGCGAAAAACAAATCCAGCTGGAATCATCAACCATCGATCCGATTAACAAGCTTTTCTCCCTTTTGCCAGATGCCCGCACTTCATCCGATTCAGGTTTTGGCCTGTACTCGGATCACATGCTCGCCGAATTGATTGCCTTGCAAGAGGAGATGATAGCGCGACTTCGCCTCGAACGCCTGAATGTTGTCCGCACCGCCGATTTTCTTGCGGACATGATCGATCATTTTCTCATGGGTGTGATCTTTCAGCATGAAAAAGCTGCCGCAATGCTCCGGGCACAGTTCGAAAATCATGAATTGACTAGTCAGGCATAAAGTTGGTGAACCGTTACTGCCCGTCTTTGACGAAGGCGAAGTGTTGCGGGCCACGTTTGCCATCGGTGTCGAGACGGAGGTGGTCGGATCTATCTTGTTGTGTTTGGACAGGATCATCACACTCGGGGGCCATTACTGACCTGAAACGTCCCACGCCAAATGCCAACTTGGGGAAAAAGACGTTGCGAAAAAGTAGCCTGTCGCTCATCTTATGCCCATGCCATCCACCACCTATCGTTATATTACCCGAGTGCCCGGCGTGCGCTCAGGCCGGGCCATCATTGAGGGCACCCGTTTGGGCGTGCATGATGTGGTGGGCCTCTACATTAACAGCTCAGGCATTGACGAAGTGTGCCGCAACTTCCCCGACATCACCCGGGCGCAGATTTATGAGTGCCTGTCCTATTACGAGGATCACCGCGCCGAGATTGACGACTTGGTGGCCGAGCAGATGCACGATCCGCGCGGATGACTTTTTTCTTCGACCAAGACGCGCCCGACGATCTTGCTTTTTGGCTGCGTCATCGCGGACATACGGTGTTCTTGCTGCGAGAGGTATTGCCTATCACTGCGCCCGATGAAGACGTACTGGCCGAAGCGAACACGCGCGGCGCAATCCTCATCACTTGCAACCGGGACGACTTCATCGCACTTGCCAAGCGGCAGGCGCACGTCGGCATAGTGATATTAATCCGCCGCCGCACCCGTCAGTCTGAAATCGCCGGGATGCAACGCTTGCTTGCGGGTGCAGGCGAGCAGGGTTTAACCAACAACATCAACTTCGCCTGAGAGCAGAAAAGGGTAACCTCGGCCGAGCTTTTGTACACCACGGCGTCATTCATGTCATGGCCGCAGAAATCGCCGAACTTCCAAATCTCGGCTTGTCGGAGCAGGCGAGCTATGACCTTCGATAAGCTCGACTCGCAAAATAAGAAACCAATTTTTCCAAAGCAACTGCTCGCCCGCGGAATTTCTGCTGGTTCAAGGCGTGGAATTAAGGCAAAAAGCCCGAATCAAAGTACCGCCAATGTTCTCGCTCGTGCACAAACGCTTCGCTCAGATCGACCGTAACTGTTCCAAGGTGCACGGGTATCTGGTCAAACTCGCCATGCGAAAAAGCAAGGAGAAGCCGTTCAGCAAGGAATCCGAACGGAAGCTGCACAAAATGATTGCTGCTATCACCGAAGCTCGAGACATGCTGAACGACCTGCTTGAGGAAAACGAAAAGAACTGAGAAGTGGCGAGATCACTTCGTGAGTGCCTTGAGCCGAGCGTTAAGCGCTTTGATTTCGATTTCGGCGGTAACGAGAGTCGCCCGGGCTTTCGCCATGCGGACCTCCGCCTTAAAGAGTTCGCGCGTGGCTTGGCTCAATTCGTCGGCAGCCGGGCGCGGTCGAGGTTGGGAAGGGCGGGGTGAGGTAGAGGGCGGTGTCGTTTCAGTAGGCAGGTTGTTCATGATGATTCTGGGTTGAGCGATTTTTTGAAATTGGGCTGCGCAAAGCAGGCCGGATTTCTCTCAAGAACGAACTGCCTGTTGTGCTCGATTTCAATCGACCGCTTCTACCGAAAATTCGGTAGCAGGGATGCCGCGAACGACCATGTGTTCGGCGAAAAAAGCCGACTGCTCTCCTCTGCCCGTCCGGGAGCGCCAATTTTATGGGCGAATCAAGGTAGTGCCTTTGGCCTCCACCACGCGCGGCCCATTACGTTTCCCCCTCGTTGCGGATAAATCCACTGCCTCGGCGCTCCATGCCGCGCTTTGACTTTCGCCCATGCGGAGCGGGCGCTCAAACGGGCAGCACCCGATAAACCAGCACGATGCTGGAACGGTAACGCAGCTCGCAAGAGCGCTCAAAATGCAAGTTTATGAAGCCTCAATTAAGTATTCCTTGGTGCGTATCGGATACGACGAGCCGCTCAACAGCCCACCGAAAATTGTCGAATACATGACCGGCGCGTTCGACGATGCCCCCCTGCAGGAAAGTTTCTACGTGATTTGCCTAAACCGCAAAAACCGGCCCCTCTGCCGCAGTCGAATCTCGCTTGGTACGGTCAGCAACACGTTGGTTCATCCCCGGGAAGTTTTCCGCATTGCGGTCCTGGCCACCGCGAGCGCCATCGTGGTCATTCACAACCATCCGTCAGGAGACCCATCACCGAGCAGCGCTGACTTGATGGTCACCCGTCAATTGCGCGACGCCGCAAAGATCATGGACATTCAGTTGATGGACCACGTCATCATCGGGACCAAGGAAGACGATCCGAACGGTACCGGTTATTACACCTTCCGCGGTGCCGGTCTAATCTAGACCGGCCCGCGGTCATAAGCCGGTTCTCTTCCCGACGCGAATCATGCAGGACGATTTCTCAATTTCCCCTCTTATTCGATGAAAGTGCAGCCCCGACAGAAATCCCAAGTGCGATACCAATGGGAAGCCATGTACCCACATGGTGGGTGGCTGTCCCTACCGTGATTCCAAAAGTCACTCCAAAAACGAGGCCCAAGCCTACGTAATTGCGTTTCATGAAGTGTTTGTGCTCCTCGATTCAAGGCATTTCAAGATCGGATTCGCGAGTCTACGAAAGATCCATAAGGATCGGGGTGGAGAGGGGCGCGGGGGGAGGCGGGGCCAAGTGTGTCCAGCCAGACAAAGCGCCGACTTTCTGACATATTTTGCGCTACGGCGCATCTACTCTTAGGCGACAGCAGCCAATTCAATCGGTTTGTCTGGATCAAGCCGGGCCAGGAGTTCGTCCCGCAGGGCCGCCCAGTTTCCCGGATTCATCGCCCGCAATTTGGCCATCAACTCGTCGCCCTCGATTGGTTTCGACTCCGCCGCGCCACTCAGCAAGGCGGGGAGCTTTTGAGCCAGCGTCCGCCGGAAGTCCTCCCGACCCGGCTGGAAATAATGCTTCATCACGATCTCTGTCGTGCGGTGGCCGGTCACTTTTTTGACGATTTCCAGCGGCACGCCGGCGGTCAGGGCAAGCGTGACCCAGGTCACGCGGAAGGAATGGAAATCTCGTATCGACGCCCGGCGCAGGCCCGTTTCTCTGGCTTGGTGGATCGGTCCGCGGGATGCATTTTTTTCCTCGTCCGTCTTGGCATCCGCCGGATCGAAAAATCCGGCAGCGCGCATGACACGGCGGACCCGGTCGGTCAGGTGGTCGGGATTTACCCGGTAATGCGCTTCCAAAGAAGGGAAGACATAATGGGGCGGGCGCGGCGAGGGATCGGCCAGGGCTTTTTCCAAGACCTCGCGCAGCAATGGGAAGATCGGAATCTGCACATATTCGCCGGTCTTTGAGGTTTTGACCGTGGCAAACCCGGCTTTCAGATCGACCGACTTGCGGAGCAGGGTGCAGCAATCGCCACGCCGCATGGCCGTGCACATTCCAGTCACAATGAGCGGATAGATGAACGGATCGCCTTTTGCCTTCTCCACAATAATGGCGAGTTCCTCCGCGGTGAAAGGCTTGCGAAAGATCGTCTCGCCATCACGCGTTGGAATGTCGTCGAAAGGATTCTCCGCCAAGCCGCCTTCCTTGCGCAGGGCATGGAAAACCGCACGCAGGAAAATGAGCGTGTTGTTGTAGGTTTTTGCCGTCACCCCGCGTTCCTCATGCATTTTGAAAAAGCTGCAGGCAAGAGGCGACTGCACTTGGGCCATGTCGCGAATCGCGGGGTTTGTCTTTTTCACGAATTCGACGAAGCGATTGATCCAGCTCTCCGCCTGGGCCAAATAGCTGTCGCTGAGCGGACGCCGCCGCGGCAGCGTTTTCCACCGCGAACCAATCTCATTCAGCGCGATGTCCGTGACCCGTGACCCAGTGCGAATCTCGTGGAGCGTCTGCACCAACTCTTCCGCCGTGCTGCGTTTTTTCAAGTCGAGTTGAAATTTTTCCAACGCTGCAAGCGCCTTGGCGCGCGAGCGCTCGAACTCGAGGTCGCCTTGTTGTGACAGGGATGCCGGAACGACCCCTTTTACTTCGACGCCGAGATTTTTGTTAAGTTTGCGGCCGTTTACCTCGGCCCGGCCATACCACCATTTGCTTCTGCCACGATGAATTTCGAGACCCATAAGTCCTCCGTTTTTTCAGGTTTATTTGAACCTGATGAAACCCAACGCAACGAGCAGCACCTACCGAAAACGCGGTAGCCCAACAAACCGACCACCTTTGGGCTCATTTTGCCGTAACTCCCTTATGACCATGAGAGCGAAACGCCGCTCATAACCTGAAGGTCGTTGGTTCAAATCCAACCCCTGCACCCAATTTGAAACCCCCGGAAACCTTTCCGGGGGTTTCTTGTTGAATGACTTCCGCGATTTTCAGAGAGCGATCACCAAACGTGTAGCCTCAAGCAACACAGGTTAACTTTCAGTCAAAGGAGACGTAGTTCCGGACGTAGTTTTTCTAATGCAATTTCGACAATTCTGACAAAAAACCATCAGGCTGAGAGCCTGACGAATCGTTTCCGTGAACACTTCGACGAAAACTACGATGGGGACTACGATGGCGTGGTTTACTAAAATTCGGCCGAGGTTCTGGCAAAGCCTCTGCCAATTCGTGCGGGGCTGCATTGAGTCGAACGCCGAGAGCGCTTGGCTTGGGCTCGCTCGCGACCTAGAACAAACAATCATTCAACCTTCAGCCTGGACTACGATTGAAAACCGCAAGTGAACAAGTTCGCCAAACTCTAGACAGCCTTTATCGCGCAGAGTCCGGGCGCATCTTGGCTACTCTGATTCGGCTGCTGAGCGATTTTGATTTGGCCGAGGATGCGGTGCATGATGCGTTCGCTACAGCACTCGAACGCTGGCCGCTGGATGGTGTTCCGACCAATCCCCGCGCATGGCTGATTTCAACTGGACGATTCAAAGCGATTGATGCGTTGCGTCGCTGTGCGCGGTTTGATGCATCGCAGGAAAAAATCACGGCTCAACTTGAAAACGCAACGGACGATTCAGCGCAGGGAACATATGATGGATTGGCTGATGACCCAGTTGCGCCTGATTTTCACCTGCTGTCATCCCGCGCTCGCGCCGGAAGCGCGAGTGGCGTTGACCTTGCGCGAAGTCTGCGGGCTGACGACGGAAGAAATCGCCCGCGCCTTTCTCACCACTGCGCCCACGCTCGCCCAGCGCATCGTGCGCGCGAAGGCGAAGATTCGCGACGCGCGCATCCCCTACCAGGTGCCGTCAGCGGAGGAACTACCTGACCGCCTGGACACGGCGTTGCAGGTGGTCTATCTAGTTTTCAACGAGGGTTACTCTGCATCATCGGGCGCGTCGCTGACGCGGGCGGAACTTTCGGCGGAAGCCATCCGGCTTGGACGGTTGCTGCTCGAATTGCTGCCCGAGCCGGAGGTGATGGGCTTGCTCGCGTTGATGCTTTTGCAGGAATCGCGTCGCGCGGCGAGAACTTCGCCGTCGGGCGGACTCGTTCTATTGGAAAACCAAGACCGTTCGTTGTGGAATCGCGAGCAAATCGTGGAAGGCATCCAGTCGGTGGAGCGGGCATTGCTGTCGCGGCGGTTCGGCCCTTACACGCTTCAGGCGGCGATTGCCGCCGTGCATTCGGAGGCGTCCGAGGCCGCCTCGACGGACTGGCCGCAAATCATCGCGCTTTACAGTGTGCTCGCGCGGGCCGAGCCGTCGCCGGTCGTGGAGCTGAACCGCGCCGTGGCCGTGGCGATGCGCGACGGGCCGAAAGCGGGCCTGGCGCTGATTGAAGCCATCCTCGCGCGCGGCGAGCTGGCTGATTATCATCTGGCACATTCAGCCCGGGCTGATTTGTGCCGCCGTTTGGGCAGGAAGGATGAAGCCCGTTCAGCTTATCAACGCGCCCTCGCGCTGACGCAGCAGGAACACGAACGACGTTTCCTCGAAAACCGGCTTCGGGAGCTGGACGAAAAAAGTGACGTGCGTTGTCGAATTGCCCGGACGCCAAACGACTAGCTTATGTGACAATTAATTTAACCAATCAATAGGAGAACAAAAAATGAAATACATAGCGATGGTGATTCTCGATAGAAATACCGAAGCCGCCGGGAATTACGAAGCTGGAATGCCGCCGGACGCGAAGCTTGAGACGGCCATGGACAAGCACATAGATGAAATGACCAAAGCCGGTGTTTTGCTCGAAGCAGTCGGACTGTTACCGCTCGCCAAGGGCGCGCGAGTTTGGGCGGCTGGCGGCAAACTGACAGTGACCGATGGCCCTTTCATTGAATCTAAGGAAGTCGTCGGCGGCTACGCCATTCTGAGGGCAAAGTCGAAAGAAGAAGCCGTTGAACTAGGAAAGGCTTTCATGAAGCTTCACTTGGATGCCCTTGGACCATCATACGAAGGCACAGTTGAGGTTCGGCAGATATTCGATCCGGCGGACTTCGAACCCCAAAAGCGCAAAAAATAAACTGTAGCGAACTTTATCATAAGGAGCGCGTTATGAAATACATCTGCCTTGGCTACATCGAGCCGAACAAATTTGAATCCATGTCCGAAAGCGAACGCAACGCGATGGTGGACGAGTGCTGGGCTTATGACGGCGAGTTGCGGGCGAAGGGACATTTCGCCGCCGGTGAAGGGTTGCAACCGCCGCATACGGCCACGACCCTGCGCTGGAAAAATGGCAAAGTCTCAATCACCGACGGCCCCTACGCCGAAACGAAGGAACAGCTCGGCGGCATCCTCATCCTCGAAGCGCGCGATTTGAACCGCGCCATCCAGTTGATGTCGAAACATCCCGGTGTGAAGGCCGGGCCGTTCGAAATACGTCCTGCGCTCGACATGTCCGAAATGATCCGTGAAAGCGAAAAACGGCGCGCCGCCAAATAGGAAACCACCCAGTAACCACCCGCCCGCCATGTCAAAACTTCGCGTTCACTGCTTCGGCATCTCCCTCGACGGCTTCAGCGCCGGCCCCAATCAGGACATCGACCATCCCCTTGGCATCAAGGGGATGGACCTGATGCAATGGTTCTTTCCCACCCGTATGTTTCAGACCATGCACGGCGGAGGCAAGGATGGGACCACAGGCATCGACAACGACTTTGCCGAACGCTCGTTCCAACGCATCGGCGCATGGATCATGGGCCGCAACATGTTCGGCCCTGTGCGCGGCCCGTGGCCCAATGACTCATGGAAAGGCTGGTGGGGCGACAATCCACCATATCACACTCAGGTCTTAGTGCTCACGCATCATCCGCGTCCGTCGCTTGAGATGGCCGGCGGCACCACGTTTCATTTTGTCACCGACGGCATGCACGCGGCCTTGCAGCGGGCCAAAGAAGCCGCCGGCGATCTGGACATTCGCATCGGTGGCGGCACTGCTACAGTGAGGCAATACCTGCAAGCAGGATTGATTGATGAAATCCATCTGGCCGCGTCGCCCACGGTGCTTGGCAGCGGCGAACGTCTTCTGGAGGGCATTGACCTTTTGAAGCTCGGCTACCGCAGCAAAGAGTATGTGATGAGCACCGCCGCCATGCACGTGGTGCTGGCAAAGTGACGTGCCATCAGTACTGACGAATTGTTCGTCTGAACGAGAAAACAGACAGCGACCGGCGGCGTTTTTGAACAGTGGCCGTCCATCCGCTAAAGAATCCCTTTATTTAAATAGCGGCAACCAATAGTGACCTGAGCGCTGCGGAAGACCTATGGGAACGCGCTCGCATTCGACGTGAAGTAAAACAAACGATTGCGATAAAGATTTCGGAGCAGCATGGACAGCGAATGAAGGAATAAACGTTCAAACTAGCAGGGTAAATATCTTCCCTTCCGTGGCGACAAGCATGTCGCGCATGTTCTGGCACCTCACGCCATGATCTTCGACCAACCGGTGGCAGGTTATACCCATCGTCGTGGACAGTCATCCAATTTTGCCGCGACGCTTTATGTGCGACGAAGCCGTATGGCTGTCGGATTGAACGACGCTTCGCCGGGACTGAAAGCCGGTCAGCGAAGAATAAGAACAATAATAACGATGAGGGCAATGAGGCCGAAGCCTCCGCCAACGTAATAGACACTGGCCAGAACGGGCGAGCATAGGATGTGCATGGGAATCTCTTTCAATTTCGATGGCAGTGTTTGCCATCACTATCGGTGATCCTACGCGATGAACCGGTCTTTCCCTATGGGGTGTAACCCTAGGGGGTGGCTTTAAAATGGTTTGTCATTCTGAGCGTAGCGAAGAATCCAATTTGATATCGCCAACAGAGTCGCGCTGGATTCTTCGCTACGCTCAAGAATGACAGGGAAAGGGCATGTCCTGAACGACAGCGCTGGGAGGGACGGACCGTCGGATCGTCCTTTCTGTTGACGGCGCGCCCTACCCGTCAAATCAACGCTTATACTTTTTCCGGCTCTTGTAGTCCGCGATGAAGATGCCAATCACCAGCCAGAAGCTCGCGGCCGCAGCCGCGATGAAGCAAAGGATGGCCAGCCCGGGATAGCCGAAAAGTTGAAACGAGTTCGGCACGCGCATCATTAATGACGCGCCAATGATCATGCCGGCCAGTACAATTCCCATGGCAATGCGGTTCGCGATCTTCTCCATGGCATCCACCACCATCTTGGCGTCGGTGGCCTTCACTTTCACCTCCAGCTCGGCGTTGGTGGCCATATCCATGATCCGGTTGAGCCGGGAAGGCAGTCCCGCGGTGAAATCCTTCATCTCGAGCAGCGAGCTGTAAAGGTTGCCCTGCGTGAGATCCTTGCTCATGCGCCGGGTCATCAGCGCGGCGACGTTGCGGCGGATGGAAGCGTTGGTATCAAAACCCGGATCGAGGATCCGGCCGACCTCATCCAACTGCAGCATGGTTTTCGCGAGTAGCACCAGTTCGCTGGGCACAATGAGCCCGTTTTCATGGGCGATGCCGCTCACTTCGAGGAGGGAGCGGCCGACATTGAGCTGCTCCAACCCCTGGTCCCGCCGCAGCGCCACCAGCTGTGTGATGCGGCGGCGAAACTCGGGCGCCGCAAATTCCTCCAGCTTCTCGCTGATGCGGATGGCGATTTCGGCGACGGCCTCGCCGTTCCCCTCGCTGATGGCCAGCAGGATTTTCAGCAGACTTTCCTGCATCGCGGGTGCCGTGTGTCCCACCATCCCAAGGTCGATGAGGGCGATGCGCCCGTCGGTCGTGATGAAGACGTTGCCGGGATGCGGGTCGGCATGAAACAATCCGTCCACGAGCACTTGCTGGAGGTAAGCCTTGAATAATTCCTCGGCCAGCGGCGCGCCCTTCAGGTCGAGCAGGGCCAGCGGGCCGAGCGCGGTGATCTTCTGCCCCTGCACTTCCTCCATGGTCAGGACTGACCGCGTGGAATAATCCAGCACGGGCTGCGGCACCTGGATGAGCTTGAATTCCTTCAGGTTTTTTCCGAGTGCGATGAGGTTATGCGCCTCGCGCTCGTAATTGAGCTCCTGCTGGATCGACAGGCGGAACTCCTGGAGAATGACGAGAAAGCGGTGACGACGGCCCAGTGCGGTGTGGGCATCGAGGAAGGCGGCGATTTGCTCGAGCACTTCAAAGTCCTCCGCGATTTGCTGACGGATGTACGGGCGCTGCACTTTCACGACCACCGCCCGGCCGTCCCGCAACGCCGCGCGATGCACCTGCCCCAGCGAAGCGGCGGCCACAGGCTCGATCTCGAAACGCAAAAACGCCTTGGAAATCCTGGCGCCAAGTTCGGCCATGACCGTTTGCTCGACCTCGTCGTAGGAAAACGGTTTCACCTTGTCCTGCAGCCGAGCAAGCGCCTTCAAGTAGGGGTCGGGCAGCAAATCGGGGCGGCCCGCGAGCACCTGCCCCAGCTTAACGTAAGTCGGCCCCATCGTTTCGAGGTCATCCGCCAGATGTTCGGGCGAAGCCGCACTGGTCGCGGGCGGTGCGCTATCCTTCGTGGGCTGACCTTCCGCATCCAAGAGCACGTCAACACCAAAACCTTCCTCGGAGCTCATTTGCTGCGCCAAGTCGGAACGGCCGTATTTCCACAGGAGTGAGGCAATTTGCCGGTAACGTTTGAGATGTAAGCCTGAGAGTTTCATGAAACGATTTGGCATGCGCCGTGAAAAGCACGGCGGCAAACAGCTGATCCAGGTTATAGACCGTATATTTGGCCGGTTGTCTCCCGTCGCCCGCCCATTTGGGGTTACTTCTCATTGCGAGGGAACCGCGAGCTCCGATTCGCTTTCTAGTTCACCGGACGCACCGCTATCGCTGTGAATCAGTGCTCCAAACCATGTTCAATGCCGCGAAAGATGCCCTGGCCAGCCAGGCCACCAAAGCCTGGGTTAACACGCTGATCGCCCGCTATGGCAAGGTCCAGGATCTGAAAATCGACTCCCGTCGCAAAACGGTGGAAGTCTCCTGTCTGCTGGACGGTGAGATTTCGCCCGTCACCATCAGGGTTGAAAACTACACGGTGGAAACCGAAGGGGACAAAAAATTCATACGCGCGACCCATTTCAGCTGCACGCGACCCTGGTTGCAAAATTTGCTGACAGACTTTGGCCACCGGCAGCGGATTGAGCTACCACCGTGGGCCGCGGCGGTGTTGTGAGCGCCTAGCAGCGTGTCGGACTTTGACAACACGCTGCTTAACCAAAATGGCTCTGCCATTTTGGAACTGACTTGCAGCAGTGGAGGTTTTTTCGGGTTTTACCCGGCGCTG
>Ga0210393_10003220_pt1 | contig 13154 bp, 25 predicted proteins | sample IncBWC27OmetaG_FD_160068 | JGI IMG/M metagenome (GOLD analysis project Ga0210393, IMG submission 160068) | Forest soil microbial communities from Barre Woods Harvard Forest LTER site, Petersham, Massachusetts, United States - Inc-BW-C-27-O ... | reverse complement strand
GAGTCTGGCTCGCATCCTTTGCTTCTCGAGTCCGTCGTCGATCGCGGTTACTGTCGCCGGCGCCGGCTTGGTTTCGGTTGCGGCCGCCGCGAGCTTTGCCGCTTTCGCCGCCGCGCGCTTCTGCGCACGCAAAGAGCGGTCGGCCGACTCGTCGTCGTGCTCGCAATCGGGATCCGTGCAGTCGTCGCCCATGGTGCAATTCGCGCAATCGTCGGCCGCGCAGCTCGCGCAGTTGCATGCGCACTCATCGGCCGCGGCCCGCCGCTCGATCTCGAGCTCGGCCGCCGTCTTTCCGTCGCGCGATGCATGCCGGCGATTGAGGCCCGGGACGTGCGCGCGGACCTCGCCGGGAATTCCGTCCGGGAAAAGTCTCCTGGTGTCGACGTCGGTGCCGGTATAGGCCGGATAGGTGACCGGGGAGACGTCAAACACCGAGACCTTGTGGAGCTCGCGGATCAGGCGCGTACCCTTGCCCGTCGTGTCGGTCGGATCCGGCTCCTCGCTCCATTTCTGCGAGGTGACGTAAAAGCCGAAGGAACATTGCGAGATATCACCGCGGTCGATCGAGGTCGTGAGATCCCGCGCTTGTTGCGTGTCCGGCATGTCGACGACGTAGGCCAGGCCCTTCGCATCTTCCGAGAGGCGGAGCGTCCTGGACGTCGTGCGGCCGAGAACGATATTCGGATCGTGATTGAATAGAGCGCGCACGTCCGGATTCGTTTTGAGGTCGTCGGTAAAAGCGCCCGGCATGCAGCGTTCAAAAAAACCGCCGAGGTCTTGCGAGAGATCGTTAAAAACGGCCGCGTGTCCCTCGATTTGGTTCTCCGCTTTTTTCGCGCGGATTTCCGAGCCCTTGTAAATTCTCAATTCGCGTTTCATGCGCCTAGGTCCTCCGTTTGTTCTTTCGCTCGGATCGTCGCGAGACTGCGAAAGACTTCGATCGTTATCGCCCGAATGATTCGCGGGATCTCGCGCTCGACGATGATTGAGATCTCGACTCCCTGGTTTTCTTTGCTCACGCTGCGGACGCGGATCCCTTCGACCAGATCCTCGAGGAATTTCGGCGCCGCGGCCGCTCCGTCGCCTCCGGAGAGCTCGTCGACGGCCTCCGATATCGAAACCAGGACAGGCAGGAATACGTGTCTAAAGGCGTCCGGACCAGGCTTCGAGCGCGTTGCAATGCGCCTAAATGCGTCGTTAATCGTGGGGGAATAGATCCGCGCGAGCGATCGGCCGACCTTCTTAGCGGGATCCGCGGCCGGCTTCTTCTTCGGCGCCGGAGCGTTCGGATCGTCCTCGGCTCCGCCGGCCGCGGGGATCGCCGCGTCCGGATCCGGCGTGCGCGCCGGCACCGTCGGGCCTTCCTCCGACATAATTCCCATGTTGACCGGCTGCCAGTACTTGTCGCTGCCCGGCTGATCGGTCGGCTCGAGATGCTCTTGCTCGAGAATGTCGTCCGTACACAGAAACCCCCATTGCTTGCCGGCGGAATAAAAATCCTTCCGCGAGGCCGCGTCCGGCATGACCAGCGGCCGCGTGTCAAATTTCGGGAAAAACTTTCCGCTCGAGCGGCCGACCTTCGGGAAGAGCTTGCGGTTTACCTCTTGCTGCCAGGCCTTGATGTGCGGGTTGAGGCCGTAGGTTAGGAACTCGGCGCCGAGCTGCTCGGTGTTCGCGCGATTCGATTTTCCCGAATCGCCGATCATGTGCGGAGGCACGCCGAAGATGGAGCAGATCTCGACTCGCTGATACTCGCGCGTCTGCAGGAATTGCGCTTCCTCGGCCGTTGAGGCGATCTTTTCGTATTTGATCGCTTCCTCGAGGACCGCGAGCCGATGAGCATTCTCGCCGCCTTGCGCCTCGTTCCAGGATTGCTTGAGAGTCGCGCGCGCTTTGTCCGAGAGTTTGCCCGGGTGTATCAGGAGCCCGCCAGGCCGCGCGCCGTTGGCGAAGAGCTTGCCTCCGAATTTTTCCGCGGCGAGCGCCAGGCCGAAGACTTGCCGCAAGAGCCAAGCCGTCGAGAGGCCGAGCCGCGCATCGATCGAGAGGCCCGGGACGTGGAGCATGTTCTCGGCGAAGATGGTGCGCTGCGGTCCTTCGGTGTTGGACTCGATCCCGGGGATCGTGACGTCGTCCAGGCCTTCGGAAGTTTTGAAGACCAGGAGCCCGCTATTGGTGCGGTACGGTTTGCAGCGCGCCGGGTTGCGCGGCCATAGGGCGATCGCCTGGCCGGCGCCGTTGCGCTCGATCTCGGCATAAGCATTGCCCCACACACACCCATGGACCATGAGCGTTTTTCGGAACTGGAAGGCCGTCATCTCGATGTTGGGCTCGTTCTCGAGCAGATCGAAAAGATCGTGATCGAAGGCGAGGCGTTTACCGACGCGCTTGTTATTCGAGAGGTACCGCTCGTAGACGTTGAAGTCGAGCGCCGCGAGAGTGTTCGCCAGGATTTGCACGCAAGCGAAGCCGGTCGAGGCCTGCAGCACGGTCATTTCCGAGACGCGGATCCCGGAGTCGGTCGCGCCGCCCTGCCAGATATCGAGCAGCCATTCCGCCGGGAAGGACAGAGGCGTTTGTGGATTTTCCAGCGAGCTGCGCATCTCAGCGATTTCCTGATCGAGCACGGCTTTGCGCTGGACAAATTGGCGATCGAGCTCTTCGGAGCGCGCGAGGCGGACGATCTGGCCGAGCGCGGCCGAGGGATTTTTGTCGAGGATAAAAGTCTGATCGCTCACAGTGAGAGAATCCCCCTCGAGTCGTAGACAGAGGAGCCGCTCGCCTCGCCCGGCGCGTACTGCGCGCGACCCAGCGCCATAATTAGCGCGACGGCGCCGTCGATTTTTTCCGTCTTCCGGCTTTTATTCGGTTTGATATTCCCGGCCTCGTCCTCTTTGATCACCAGGTTCGAGATATTCCAGGTCAGGACGGGATTCGCGAGATGCGCGAGTTTTTTCCCGAGGACCAGCGTCTCGAGGTTCTTGGTCGGCTCGGACATCGACGCGAATCCCTGGCGGAATTCGACCATCGTTACCCCGGCCTCGGTGAGCTGATTGGCGAGCTGCGTCGCGTTCCAGGGATCGAAGGCGACCTCGTCGAGCTGATAGAGATCCTTGTCCTCGAGGATCTTCGCCTTTACCACGTCGTAATCGATTACGTTGCCGTCGGTCGCGTGGATGAATCCCTCGCGGATCCACACGTCATAGGCGACGCGATCTTTGGCGACGCGCTCGGCGACGTTGTCGGCCGGGACGTAAAACTCCGGGATAAGAATCCAGAGGGGATCCTCTTCGGTCGGGAAAAACAATTTGAAGTAGCAGGTTAGGTCGACCTTCGAGGAGAGATCGAGGCCCGCGACGCAGCGCTTCCCCGCCAGGCGCGCGATGGTGAAGTCGCGCAGGACCTTCGCGTCGTCGAATCCGTTGCCTTTGCCGAGCGCGAAACCCGCGCAAGCGTTCCACTTGTCGAGCGACATCCAGCGCGTATCCTGCTCGGTCCACTTGTCCAGATGCAGCCGGAGAAAAGCGTTTTGGTAGGTCGGGACGTTTTTCGCTTTGACCGCTTTGCCGCGCAGATCGTCGAGCTTGCAAGAGACGCCGAGGTTAGGATTCGCCTTCGGCCAGGTTGCCTCGTTTTTCCAATCGTCTTTCGCGTCCAGGCCGAAGATGATGCAGAAGAGGCGATCGTCTTCCTGGACTCCCTCGAGGACGTTCTCGCAATAGGCGTGCTGCTTCCAGCATGGCGATTGGCGATCGCTTCCCGCGGTCGTGATGGTGAAGGAAAGCGGCTGCCGGCGCGCGCCGGTCGCGGTGTCCAGGACCTCGGCGACTTTCGCGGTCTTGTGCGCGTGGTACTCGTCGACGATCGCGCCGTGTATGTTCAGCCCGTCGAGCGTGTCCTCGTCCGCGCCGAGCGGCTCGAATTTGGACGCGGTCCCCGGGATGCACATATTGTCGCGGAATTGCTGGATCCGCTTGGCCAAGGCCGGCGAGGCCTTGCGCATGCGCTCGGCTTCCTTAAAGACGATTCTCGCCTGGTCTTTTTTTGTGGCCGCGCAGTAGACTTCCGCACCAGGTTCGCCGTCGCCGGCGAACAGGTACAAACCGATCCCGGCCGCGAGCGTGGATTTTCCGTTCTTGCGCGCTACCTCGACGTAGGCCTCGCGAAAACGACGGAAACCATCGGCGCGCCGCCATCCGAATAAGCAGTAGAGGATAAATTGCTGCCACGGCTCGAGCTTGAACGGCTGCCCGGACCACTCGCCTTTCGAATGCTTTAAGAATTGAAAAAAGTCGATTGCGTCCTGTGCCGCTTCCGGATCGAACCATAGGCCCCGTTTTCCCCCGGCCGCCAGGTCCCGCACATGCCGCTTGCAGGCGAGCAGGGTTAGGCGACACGCGGGGAGCTTCCCCGCGATGACGTCGCGCGCGTACTTTTCGGCCGGATGTTTTAGATCGATCATCTAGCGGACAGCGACCGCCTTTTCCCAAGCGATGCACTTCGCGTAACTGAAAATTCGATGGCCGCTCGCCTTGGACACCCAAAACAAAATCGTCGTGACAAACGCCCAAGGCTTCGAGGTAACGGGTTGAGCCCAGTCCTTGAACACGGTGTTTCCTCCCTTAAATCAATTCGGTTTGACTCCGGATTTTTCAAGCGCCGCCGCGCTGCGCGCGGCCTTGCCGGCCAGGTACTTCTCGTACGGATCCTCTTCGGCCGGTTTCTCGACGCGGATCTTGGTGCGGCTCGCCGGCGTCATGCCGAACTCGACGAGATAGGACTTCATAATTTTCAGTGCGTCGAAGGCGATCGAGAGCGCGGGATTCTTTTTGTACTTAACGCCGACGAGCTCTCGCATCTCGCCGTGTCCCTGCATGATCGGCTCTTCGACCATGAGGCCGAGCTTGTCGATCTCTTTCTCGGCTCGCATCCACAGCGCGAAAGCGTGGCAGTAGGCCGCGAGAGCTTTTCCGTCCGCGCGGCCGAGCACGCGCATCGCGGAGAGAATCGGGACGATATCGTTCCACTCCGCGATCGCCTCGGCGGAAAGGTCCGGAGGCATGTCCGGGACGGCCGCATCGGTTACCGGCTCGGCGTCGTTTTGCTCGCGATGTCCGGGATTCCCGCGGAGGTTTTTAACCGCGGTCGGTAGTGGCCGGCGTCCCTTCCCCATCTAGGTCTGCTCCTGTTTTTGCAAATCCTGATTGACGAGCTCGAGCAGCGTGTCGGTCGGCTTGCAGCCGAAGTCCTCGGAAAAGTTTTTCGCCCAGATCGGATCGCCCGACCATTTCTGGCCGAACTGCACGATGGTCATGGTGAGCAAATACACTTCGGAAGCGCCACAGGCCGCGCGCCGCACCTTGCGATAGAGCGCGCTCCATCCGTCGGACACATTCGGATAGATGGTGATCGCCGCGCCGTGCGGTCCGATGCTACGAATGACTCCATAACCGAGATCTCCGTCGTCGGTAATGTCGCCGGGATTATTTGCGCGCGTCGGGATGGCTCCGGGTTGGCCGAAACCTTCTGCTACGCCGATGGATTTTGCGAAGCGCTCGATAAAGTCGTTAGTTACCATTGCCGCACGTACCCTCCACTTTCGAAATCCCGATAAAACGGAAAATTCCAATTACGCGGGTGTGTCTAGGGCCCTAGCGCGACGGTCTGCGGTGCCATCGCATTCGCAGAAGACACCCCCCTATCCCCTCTTCCACTCCTAGCAGTCGCTAGCAGTTGACTCCGATGCACTCTGATCGCCGGCACATCGACGAGTCGTGTCTTGCGATCGTGGCATCGCTGGCAACAGCCCTGCAGATTGTCGATCGAGTTTTCGCCGCCGGCGTTCTTGGCGACGATGTGATCGGCGACGGTCGACGGCGCGAATCCGTTGCAGATGGTGCGGTACGCAATCTTGCAGAGCGGATCGCGCGCCAGACACATCTTGCGCAGTCGCATCCACTCGCCGCGGCTCGAGTAGCCGCGTGCGTGCGAGCTGCCGCGCTTGTCGTCATACTCTATTGCTTTTTTATTTATTTGATCGACGTGGAGCGTGCAGTAGCGGCCCGCGCACAGTTGCCCGCATTGTGCGTGCTGACATACCCGGCTTGCGCGCGTTGGCATTAACCTGCCTGTGCTCCGTGTTGCGGATTCGATGGCGGTGGAGTTGCGCTGGCTGTTGCTGGTGTGCCTTCGCCGTCGGGTGTGTTCTGCTTTGCGAAGTAATCGTCTTTAACCGACTTGCCTAGAACGAAGGACATCAGCGCCGCCATGTAACCGATATAGGTTGGCGTCAGTTTTCCGAACCAGTGCATTACGTGGCCGGAAATGAAAAACGCCATAACCATGACCGTGTGCCGGCCGCGACATGCGTCGATCACAACTCCGATCGGGTTGCGCACAGCGACGGCCTAAATCTTCGATTCGATACTTGTCGCGATCGAGCGCGCTTCGGTCGCGATGAAAGTCGCGTCGCTTCCGGCCGCGCTTTTTAGCCGCGCCGCGAATGATTGCAAATCGGTTCTCGCGATCGCGCCGATCCGCTGGACGTCGCTCGAGATGGTGGATCCGACTTGCGCGATCGTTTCTCCGGATGCGAGCAGACGGCCGACAAAGATCGCCACGGCTCCGAGGAAAACAGGAAGCGCGATTCCTACGTGTTTGATGGATTGAACTGCACCTGCCAGGACGGACAGAAAACCAATGACCTCGACGGCGAGGCCGATTTTTTTGCTGGACATGACTTTTTGCTCTCCCCGAGCTCACTACTAGGCGTGTAGTAGTTACCGTACAGGGTTAGGCGGAGAGCGTATATAGACGTGCGACTTAGGCGTTAACAGGTGGAGTGAAAAGAGGAGCTCCGCCGCACATGGAGTCTCGGCGGAGCTTTTATCGTCGATCGTTTTAAGGAATTCTATTTGCCTGCCGCGTTAACGTAGCGAGCTTGCAGCGGACGCATGTCAACGATGATCTCGCGGCCTTTGATCGGGCATGCTGAATTCATGCATTTGCAGCGAACCTCGCCGGTAAGCGATCCGTTCGCGTTTTTCAGAACCTCGCGCGAGGAAAACGCGGCTCCGCATCCGCAAACCAGATCCGGCCGGAGAAAAACGCGAATCGCGACTGCGCTCGATGCCGCCGGCGCCGAGGTCGCCGATCGAGGCGAGGATCTTCTTTGCGCGGAGCTCGTCATTCATGGCGTGACTGGCGGATACGCGGGTTTTCTTATGGGCCAGGGCGCGCGTGCACAGGTCGCGGAAAGTCATGCGCGACCGCCTGGCGGCCGGCGGGACAAACTTTCCCTCGCGGATCTCGCGCTTGCGCTGGTAGTAGGCGTCCAGGGCGACCGCCCGGCGGCCGACCTTCTCGCGATGCCATTTACCGACGGCGTCGAAATACGAGATCCACCAAATCCCCGACGCCGGCGGCCGTTCGAAAATACCTCTCACGGCACCTTGTTTCATTAGGACGGCCTGCGGCGCTTGGCGCCTGGCTTTGCTGGAAGGCTGGCTGCAGCTTCCCGCAGAGCTTGCAGGGAGCCGAGTTGCTCGTACCAATCGAAACCGATGCGGAAGACTTTCCGCACGAAGTCCGCGGCGGTCGTTGCCGCTGCAGGTTGCGCCGCGGTTGTTGCCGGCGCGCTCGCTTTCGTTGTCTCGTCTGTCATTGGATCGCCTCTCGGGAGAATCATGTACCGGAGAAGCTCGGACGCGTTGGAAACTCGCAAAGCAACAGCGTCCTCACTTCCCCGGCATAGCGACGAAATTACGCGGCCCGCGACCTGTGCCTTCCCGTCGTCGCCGGCATCGGATCCGGCTCGAGCGCGAGTGAAACCGGCTCGGCGATCTTCTCGACTAGAAAGCGGTTGTTTTTTCTCGATTCAAACTGATCGTCGAAGACGATCGACTTGATCGAATACCCCTTGGCGCAAGTGTACAGATTTGATTCCCCGGTCGGCCCGGTGACCCGGAACAATCCCCACTGACCGCGGAGAACCGCTGCGACGTCCAGCGTCTCGATTTTGTCTCCAATTTCCATTTCTAAACCTCCCCTAGAGATTGAGATTCGCGCCGCGTTGCGGCGAGGATCCCTTTAGCCGTTCTACCACTTTTCGCCGACTTACTCCACGAATCACTGGTGGAGTCACCTTAGGTTTTTTGCCTCGCCCTTTCAAACGTGCGAGACAGAACCTCGAGCTGGTCGGGCGACTGTTCTTTTTCTAGTGCTTCTTTAATCCGAGTCAGTAGCTTTGTTTTTACCTCTTCGGTCAACACGTGATCTGATTTACCTGGTGCCATTCGTTTTTCTCCTTTTTCAGATTTTCCGCATCTCGGCTTCCGGATCCGCGACGATCGTCTCGTCGCCGGATCCGTCGAGCCGGACGACGTGATACTTCAAGAGCCCGTTAAACCGGCTCGCGAAATAGATGCCGGTTTCGCCGGCGTGCTGATTCGGCCCGGTTAGTTTCACGCGATCGCCGAGTTGGATGCGATCCGGGTAGTCCGTTCCGTCGCCGGTCAAAAATCCAACATTCGTAAAAGTCATGGCCGTGTTCTCCTTTGCACAAAAGAAAACCCGCGAAACCTGATAAGCAAAGCGACGGGCTCGGATCCGAGATTGACCGACAAATCCGGCGCGACACGTGCGGGAGGACGTCGGAAGGCTCTCAGGCGCAGCCGAGCCCGCTTTTCATTGTTGCTTTCCTCTTGGGAAGTGTCGGCACAGGTCCCTCTCGATTTTGACTTTCTTCCAATACCCGCGGCCGCGGCCGCGCCGAACCCTTTCGCGAAGGTCGAAGGCGCGATCGAGCACGGCGCCGAGGACGTGACGCACAAAGGCGCCGAAGATCATCCCGAACACAAAAAGGTAGAGCGGACTCATGCCCGTTTAGGAAACATCCTCCAATCGTGCGTAGCCTGTCCGTATATCACGAGCTCGCCGGCCGTCGCGCCGACCGGCCCGCCGTCGGCGGTTAATCTCGCTACGGCGTTTTCAAGTTTTTTGCCGTGGTAGCTGTAGTGTTTCCCCGCATAGTCGAACTCCATTAAGCGGACGGCGAGAAAACCTTTGAACGTTATCGAAATCTCATGCTCGCTCTGTTCTGAATACTTCGGCTTGTATGCTCCAAGATTACTCACGTCTCCCCCTTAGCCGCGTTCTCACGCGGAAAAGATCCTCCGGGCCTGTTCGATAAGCTGCTCCATCGGCATATCGACGCAGCGCGAGCAAATCCCCGTTCCGCTCGCCTCGTCGTAAGCGACCCAGGAGCAGCCGCCAGGACAAGCGCGGAGCTTGGTGCAGCCGCATCCGACGCACATAAAATCCATCTCCTCGAGCGCCGCCTGCACGCGCAGCTCGCCGGCCTCGCGCACGGCGGCCGCGGCGACGATGTCCTCGGCCGTTACCTGTTTTCGCATCATTTGCCCCCTCCGAAAAACGCCGTCGCCGCGGCGAGCTGGCGAAATGCTTTGTACAGAGCCGTGCATCGCTCGCAGCCGCCCTTGATTCCCGCCTCGCCGTCTTTTTGGGGATCGTAGCGAGGATGCTTTTCGCATTTTGCGCGGACGTTCAATTTGAATTTAAGCATCGGTTTTTGCGACCTCGAAGAGATGCGCGACGAAACCCTGCAGGCTGATCGCCGTGCCGATATATACGCCGTAGGTCTGGATTTCGTGACCGGTCCCGTACATGCGCAGCGTCCGGATCTCGTCCGGCCGCCTGGTGTCGACCAGGGCCCACACAAACCAGGCCCTATCTTTCGGCACGAAGTCAAAATGGAGCAGGCCGGCGCCTTTCGGCATGTGGAGGATCGTCTCCCCGGGCTCGATTCGATATTTGAAAACGGTGATCAATTCCGGCTGGCCTTCCACTGTTTGACGACGTCGCGCGCGTACTCCACCATGCGCGGAGGTATAGAGATTTTCTCCGTCTCTAGGACGCGGCCGCCGATCGCTACTCCTCCGAAGGTCGGATCCACCAGCCGCAAAAAACACTCGGGACAAATCGGAAGCATTTCGGGAAACAGCATGTCGAAGTGGTTGCGCAGATCGATCGCGACCAGGTTGGGACATTGCGAGCAGCGCACGCGTCGCGACGGTATCGGCTGCATTCCCCAAAACACGCAAAGCAAAAAGTCCGGCTCTCTCATCGGCTTTCCTCTCTACATCGCCTCAAGCTGCAGAATAATTGCGTCGATCCGCTCGCGCTCCGCGCGGAGCTCCTCGAGCGCGCCAGCGAATCTCGCGCGTCCTCCATTGCGCTTCGTCACGCCGCCTCCTTTGCGGCCCGCTCGCTTGCTTTTCCCGTTTTGCCCCCCCCCGCACGTTTTTTGCCGTTCGTGTGCGTCCTGGCGTAGATCACAGGATTCGAAACTTTGTATTTCGTTACGAGCTCGCTAACCGGGACTCCCGCATCGCGATCGCGCTGGACCGCGGACCAATCGATTTCCTTGCGTGCTGGCATGTGATTTTCCTTTGCAGCGGATTTTGTTTCTGTTTTGGCCGGGACTACGGCGAGCGCCGGCTTCTCGTCGATCGCCGCGCCGCGGTAACACGCTTTGCACATTCCCTCGCCGTTGACCGTGTACTCGGCGGGGACCAGGCGGCCGCGCGTCTTGTGCGGGACGCATAGCTTCAGCAACAAATCGCTGCTCATCGGCGAGGCCTCTGGCGCCGCTCTTTCTGATCTCCGACCGTCGCCAGGTGCTCGAGAGTTTGCTTCGCGAATTCGTGCTCGAAACCCGGATTGATCTTGACGACCAGGCGCGCGAACCTTTCGCGCTTGGCTTTTTTCTGAATCGCCTGGATCCGCTTCGCGGCGAACTTCTCGGCGACTCGTATGTCGTGATTGCCGGCCGCAACGGAAGAGGCGACCAGCACGGTAAAGAGCTCGCCCTGCCAGTCGACGACGGCCTTCGAGCCCTTCTCGATCCCGAGCAGATACGGACCGCCGTCCGGACAGAGCAGCCCGTCGGCCAATTCCCCGAGGATGCGCTCGCGCGCGACGGCCATCCAATCCTCGAGCCGGCGATCGAGAGCTCTAGTGACACCGAAATCGTTAACGAGTTTCTGATTGATGTATTTTTTCAGTCTTCCCATTTTTTCACCTTCGCTCTAACCGTCTTGCTGGCCTTCACGACTCCTCGACATGCCGAGTAGTGCGGAGCGAGTTTTCCGCCCTTGGTGCGTATAAACGGGACCTTGTGCTGCAGGCGGTCCTCCCACCATTCGATCCGCCGCTGACACTTTCCGCAGAAGCCGTCCGGCCTAGCTACTTTTACAAAGCCCATGCGCTCGAGGACGGCCTCGTCGTAGATCCTCAATCCGGATAGTCCTTCGCGGCGAGCAGCGGTAGCTGATCGCTCGCGCGTGCTCCGAGCTTGTAAATCGGCTCCGGCCCGCGCTGCAGTTTGTGCAGAGCGTATCCGGCCCGCTTGAGTTTTCCGAGCTGAGCGATAACCTCGGCCTTCGCGACGCGCGCGCCGTGCCGTTTCTCGAGCGCCGTTTTGATTTCCTCGATCGTGTGATAGTTCACGGCGCCGAGCAGTAGCGCTTCCAGCCGTTCGCGAAGTCTCTCCTCGTGCTCGGATTCGAATGTCATCGTCGCCTACTCGTTAGTGACCGCAGCTACTCGTTAGTGACCGCAGCTACTCGTTAGTGACCGCAGCTACTCGTTAGTGACCGCAGCCGCGTCGTCAGACGGAACTGCGACCGGCGACCGCCCCGTACAGCGGACCGCGACACGAAACGTAAATTCCAGATCTTCCGGCCAGCGCTGGACCTCGACTCCGCCAATGACCAGCACATCTCCGCCGCGCGATCGCACCCAATCGGTCGCCGCGTTCAGCAAGTTAACGGCGGGATCGCCGGGAAAGTAGCGCTGCGTGCGCCGATCCGGCGGTAAACTTTTATTTACAGTTTTGCTTTTCGGCATGTTGCCTCCGCAATGTCATCGGAAGAGGACTCCCTGCTCCGGCTTGGGACCTTCGACGCGATCGCGGTGCGCTTTGTCCGCGCGCTTAAACGCCTCGCGCGCGGGACAGATTGCGAAATGCGCGGTGACCGTGTCGTCCAAGAGCGTCGAGATGGGAATCTTCGGGTAGGATCCGTCGGCGCGGCGATTCGGCGTTTGAAACCACTCGATACGCTCGTTGCATCCGCGACACTCTCCGACGCCAACCCAGACGTATCCGGCTAGGTGTAGTTCGGCGCGGGTTTTCGGAAAACCTTTCGGCATTCTCCGAGCCCTCCCCTAGAAGGCGACCGGATTGCGCTTTTCTTGTCAGGAGGCTTTGCTTTGCCTCTTCCGGATCTGCTCCACCTGGTCGAGCAGGAGCCGGCGCCGTGCGTCGAGCTCCTGGTCGGTCATGGCCGGCCGCTTGTCGATCGCTTTGGCCTTGGCGATCGCCGCGAGACGCGCGAGAAAAACCGCGTTATCCTCAGGACCGACGGCGTCTCTCGCCGCGGGTTGCGCGTTCTTATTAGGTTTGTCTATTTCTTTCTTAAAGCTACTCAACGGCCTTAAACCTGGTACTGGTCCGGCCTCACCGGGCCGGTCCAGTACCAGGCCGCTTTCGACGTTTTCCACAGGCTTTTCCACAGGTTTTCCACAGGCTTTGCTGGCGGTCCTGGTACCTGGCATTTTCGCCGGCTCCGGCCGCGGAAATAGACGCCCCTGCGATGAGTAGCCCGGCCATTTTTTTTGCGCGACGACCGAGACGATCATTCCGCCCCCGTCCCGCACTTTTCGGGTGCGGATGTAGGCGCCGGATTTTAGGACTTGCATCCATCGCCGGAGTGTTCGCTCCGCTGTTGGCGGCGCCTTGAGCCTCTCGGCGATCCACTGGTAGGTGATCGGCCGGCCGCCGTGCACCAGGCCGTCTGGTCGCCGCTGGTGATGAACGAGGAACGTGAAGAGCCACAATGCGGACCCTCCCATCCGTACGGACCCTCCGCCCATCCGTAGAATGTGCTTCCACTCGATCAGTCCAGGCGCGATCGGTATGTAAGAGATCGGAGGTGGGCCAGCGCTGCTCATGGCTCACGCGATTTTCTCTTGCTCGTTTTTCTTGAGGGATTTCCGCAGAGGCCAGATGCGCGGCAGATCCATCCGGGAAACGCGCTCCATCTCGCTGCGATGGATGAGGACGCGGCGACGGT
>Ga0210393_10003218_pt1 | contig 13154 bp, 11 predicted proteins | sample IncBWC27OmetaG_FD_160068 | JGI IMG/M metagenome (GOLD analysis project Ga0210393, IMG submission 160068) | Forest soil microbial communities from Barre Woods Harvard Forest LTER site, Petersham, Massachusetts, United States - Inc-BW-C-27-O ... | reverse complement strand
AATCCGCAGTCTGCGAGATTATTCCCTCCAGCTCCCGGTACGTCCAGCTGCCGGATGGGTCAGCAACGGCCCTTTGATTCGGCAAACGGTCCGCCCACAGCTTGACCACATCGCAGATGCGAATGGAGGTCGAGGCGTTCGCCGGCAACGGAGTCAGCAGATGTTGCGTCACGAATCAGCCTAGCCTTTTCCGCGAAGCTTCTTTTCAATAAATGCAACCGTAGTTTTCAGCGTAGCAAAAGTATCCGTCGTCACCTCTTCGTCATCTACTGTGACGTTAAACCGCTCTTGAAGGAACACGATTAATTCGATCACTCCCTGGGAGTCGATCACGTTGCCCAACAGCGGAACGTCGTCAGTAAGCGCTTCGCTGCGGCCAAAAAGAAATTTTTCGGTCAAAAAGCTACGGATTTCCTGTTCGATCTCTGTCGTTTGTATTGGCATCTATCCCCCTAGTTTTCGTTGATAAGTGGCGAACGCAACAAGCTTGAGTCGAAATTAGATTTGCGCTCCTCTGAGGATCAAGCAACCTCCGAGGTTCAAAGTGTTTTGACCTCTGGGCACATAACGAAGTCATATTTACTGCGCAGGTTCACACCAGCGTCCAGTTCAATCGGCCTCGACGCAACGTATTTCAACTTCAGGTGTCTGGCGATTGTCATGAGATGAATCTGCATTTCAAGGCGCGCAAAATGTTCCCCGATACAGTTTCTCGGGCCTGCGGAAAAAGGGATCGTGGCCAGTCGATGCCGATGTTTGGAATTCTCAGGTCGAAAGCGATCTGGATTGAAGCGATCTGGCTCTTCCCATAAATCAGGATGCCGTTGAATGAAGTACGGCGGAACATAGATTTCCGTTCCAGTCGGAACGAAATACTCGCCGAGTCGATCGTTACCCAGCGCTTTTCGGAACACCACCCAACCCGCTGGATATAAGCGCATAGTTTCGTCGATGATCTGTCGTGTATTGAGAAACTGGGGAAGATCACCGAATCCAGGACAGGTGGTCAAAGCGTTGAGCTCGTCCGACAGTTTTTGCTCGACTTCGGGGTGCTGGGAGATCAGATACCAGGCCCAATTCAGAGTACTCGCCGTGGTCTCGTGACCTGCAACGATCATCGTCAGAATTTCGTCGATCAGTTGCCCATCCTGCATTAATTGGCCATTCTGCGGGTCGCGAGCCTGCATCATCATGCCCAAAGCGTCAGGGTAGGCCACAGAATCCTTGCGTCTCCGATCGATGACCGGAAGAATCATCTTCCCTAAGGCTCGGAACGAACATGCAAATTCGATGTTGCGCACCGGTTCTTGGGAGAGGAGGTCGAAATGGGGGCCAACCAGTTCGTAGTCGTCACCTAGAATGAAACGGAGTACAACCTCAAGGGCCATGCTGCTGACGTCGCGCGTAACGTTGACGCTTTCATTTCTCTCGGCCGCCAGTTGCCATTTCCTGAGCAGTTCTGTATTAACAGATGTAATCAGTTGAATCGAGCGCTCGAGTGATTCATGATTGAAGGTTGGTTGTATCATTCGCCTCTGCCGCTTCCAGAAGTCACCCTTGCTCACCATGAGCCCGTTGCCAAGGAGTAACGCCACTCGTCGGATGGCTTGACCTTTTGCGTAGTTCTGCCAGTTCTCAACAAGAACGTGGTGTGCAAACTCGACGTCCCTGATCACATACGCAATCGTCCCATAAATCGAGGCTTTGTAGATGTCCCCGAAACTGCTGAACTGACGTCCCATCCAGTCCAAGAGGTCATCGCTGACCTGATATTGCTCTTGAGGTCCGGGTGGTATACGTCCGTCTTTAACTTCCATGCCTGCTCCGTTCTGGTCCGCGACTGTGTTGAAAACGTTCGAGTCCGACGAGCCGCGCCTTCGGCTTTCGAGTTACCTGGACACACTATCGAGAACTATTAGGGCGTTTTATGCGCCACCTCAGGCCCTGCAGAAACTCGTCGTATGGATGTTCTGGCGTTAGTGGAACGGTGGCCACCCCCAAGACCTCGGCTGAGGCACATCCCCAGAAAGTGTGCGCCGGCACATTGCGACTAACTACAGTACCGGCCTTGATCACTGCACCTTCACCGATTCGCACGTTCGGCAAGATGACACAGTGTGGCCCAATAAAGACGTCCTTTTCAATTACGACTTTCCCATTGTTTATTAGCCTTCTAGGTCCCGAGTAGAAGTGGGAGATTATCGATGTTCGGATGCCGATTGTGCAGTTGTCGCCGATCGTTATATCCATGGGATGTAGTTCATCGACGTACACAAGCTGGCTAATCCAAACGTTGCGTCCGATCGTAACTCCGCGCAGCCGCTGCAGCCACGGTCGCAAACTGAATCCCCCTGGGGCCACAAAAGCGAGCTTACCTGCAAGCCTACCGAGCAGAACTGGCAACATCAACGGCTCTTTCCTTTCATTCTTAATATCCGAAATGCTGGAGATTGGACTCTCGTCATTCGCGGAGTATTCGCAATCTCACCTAAATGTTAGACGGAACTAGCGCAAGGGGGCAGAATCAGGCCGCAATTCCCTTTCTTCCAAAAGCAGGACTCTACAGCAGCTCCGAACGTTTTCTCGAAGATCGTTGATCGGCGGCGACCACGGCAGGAAACACTGCCACGTCCGCCTTCTGGCACACTAAATACTCCAGCCAGTTCGTATAGACGGACACCGCCGTGGCGTGCCAGTCGTGCTGCAAACTGCCGACTACTGCCGCCTCGGGAAAGCTTTCCATGAGTTCCTCCCGCCGGTCGGATCCAACGATCTCCCGAAAATTGTTGAGCAGAGCTGTTGCGCCGGTATTGAAATAGCCATTGGGCGATGACGGATACGTCTCACGCTCTCCTCGCAGAAATCTTTTGATATCCCGCCGATATTCTTTCAATAGCGTGTGGGAACTGTACTCCGGATGCCCCTGGAAGTGGACAAACAGGCTTTGCTTCTTTTTCTTCACGAACGTGTCCACCCCGCCCTCGGCTGATTGGGTGAGGACAAGATAGCCGCTGGCTGTAAGTTCGTCCGCCCGCACTTCGTTCCACCGAGAATGCGGAAAACGCACCCTTTCGGATGTGCCGCGAGTGAGTTGATGGTCGCCAGCCTTCGCAAAATCAAAAACACCGAACTGCTTTTCACTCAGAGGGTGACGAGGAATTCCATCACTGTGCAGAACGCCGGCGTGTGCCGCCAGGCAGGACAAAATCGTTGACGCGGTGTTTCGCTCGGCCCAATCGAAGACCTCGGTCAAGACTCGCCAGTAAGGTTCATTCCGCAAGTCAGAACTGCGGGGCTCGGTTCCGGTCATGATGAGACCATCGCACGAACTGTTCCAGAGGTCGTCCAGGGGCCAGTAGAAGCTGTTCAAATGACGCTCTCCGCGATCCGTCCGGGGAATTCCGGTCAGAGAGTAGAGCTTGATAAACACCGGGACATCGCCCGAGGCGATGTCCAACAGCTCGAAGAACTGCAGTTCGGTGTCTTCCAGAGCCGGGTCGGGCATGTTATTGATGAGCGCGAGGTTAACGCCCTCCGCCCGCGAGGCGCGGCCATCGATCGAGACGACGCGTCCCGAACTCTTTCGGTCTGCCCAGCCAGGTGGAACCCGGTCTCCATCAATGATCAATGGCATGAAGTCCTCCACGATCCCGGCACATTGTCCCTCCGCAGTTTCATCAAGCTCCAGCCTGGTCCAGCGCCTGCCCAAGATCTGCAAGAATGTCGTCGATGTGCTCGATTCCCACGCTAAGACGAATCATCTCCGGCGTAACTCCGACCTGCGCCTGTTCTTCCGGAGTCAGTTGCCGGTGTGTCGTCGACGCGGGGTGACACGACAGCGACTTGGCATCGCCCATATTCACCATGCGCTTGAACAATTGAAAGGCGTTGAAACACTTCCGGCCACCTTCGTAGCCGCCTTTCACGCCGAAGGTCAGCAATGAACAGAAGTTGTTGCCGAGATATCTGTGAGCCATGGGATAGAGCGGATTGTCCGGGAATCCGGCGTAGTTCACCCACTTCACCATCGGATGATCTCGTAAGAACTCCGCCACCTTGCGGGCGTTTTCCACGTGGCGTTCTACTCGTAGAGCCATGGTCTGAATGCCCTGCAAGAACAAGAAACCATTGAAGGGAGACAACGTAGCGCCAGTGTTTCGCTGACAAACGGTTCGGCACCTCGCGACGAATGCAGAATCCCCAAAATGGTCGACATAAACAACGCCGTGATAAGCGATCTCCGGCTTGTTGAACATGTAGAACTTTTCCGGATATTGGCGCCAGGGAAATTTTCCGCCATCCACAATCATCCCGCCGATGCTCGTGCCGCCGCCTCCAATGAACTTGGTCATGGAATGCACGACAACATCAGCCCCGTACTCGATGGGCCGCAACAGAATAGGTGTGGCTACGGTGTTGTCCACCACCAGCGGCACGCCGTGCTTGTGCGCCACTTTGGCCAACCCCTCGATGTCAGCAACATTTCCCGCAGGATTCCCGACACTTTCGCAGTAGACCGCTCGAGTATTCTCGTCAATCAACTTCTCCACGTCTTCGGGCCGATCGGTCGCCGAAAATCGTCCAGTGATTCCCCGCTTCGGGAAGATGTGAGCGAGCAGGGTATAAGTCGCACCGTACAACTGTGGAAGAGAAACAATATTGTTGCCGGTCTCGGCAATGTTGATCAGCGCGTACTCAATCGCCGCCATGCCAGAGCTGACGCTCAGCCCATCCACCCCGCCTTCGAGAGCTGCCACGCGCTTTTCCAGGACTGCGTTCGTCGGATTCCCGATGCGCGTATAGATGTTGCCTTCGACCTCGAGGTTGAAAAGGGCCGCCCCGTGCTCGGCGCTATCAAACTCGAATGCGACAGTTTGGTAGATCGGCACGGCGACGGCTTTGGTCGTGGGATCGCCATCGTACCCGGTATGAATAGCAATCGTCTCTCTCTTCATGCGTAGTTCGATCCCAAGGCTATGAATAGGCAAATGAAGCGCGGTAACCGAAATCCACTCATTTCGAGCTTGCCGCCACGCTCTGAGCGGGAATCGAAGCGGTCTCGTGGGAAGCTGATTTCGCCAGAGCACGGGTAATTGTGCGAGCTGCAAAGCCGGCACCGAAAGCAAACCGCATTACCGGTCCAAAGCTGTTGGCCGCAGCCACGCCTGCAAAATACAGGCCTGGAACCGACGACTCGAAACCAGTTGACAGCACCGGAGCTCCGCCAACGGTCTTGATCTTCGAACGGATCTCTGGGCTGACAAACTTCAACCGCTCCAGATCGACTCGGTACCCAGTCGCAGCAATGATGTGCTCGGCGACAACCTCGTGTATGCCGCCGTCCGCCGCCTGAATGCTCAGGCGAACTTTGCCATTCTGAACGTAGGCGCCTTGCGGCGTGCATGAGAGATGCAACGGCACCTTCCCGATCACCTTGTCTCGGATAAACCACCCTCCCGAGGGCCCCAGGGTCTTCCGAACGATTTCCAGGCGAAGACTTTCGGGCAAGTAGTAAAACGCCGCCGGCGCGTCGGCGAAGAAGCGCGAGCGCATCCCTGGTCCAAGCCCCGACTGCGGATGCCTGATCTGTTGCCACCACGAGCGCGGCTTACCGGTGGGCTGGCTGTGGAACTTCAGTTCCCTCCGGCGAGTGACCAGCTGCACTTGGGCGCCTGCTTCTTGCAGGAGTCCGGCCAAATCCAGCGCGGAAGCTCCGCCTCCGATCACGATGACGCTGCGACCGCGAAACGGTTCGACCTCACGATGGCGGGCACTGTGGGAGAGAAACTCCGGCGGCAACTGCGCCAGGCTCTCAGGGATGTACTCGAAGTGCGTGATGCCTATCGCCAGCACAACCCTGCGGGCTTGAATCGTCTCGCCGTCCTCGAGCCGCACGACAAATCCGCCGGGCGAGCGATCGACATTGGCCACCAGCTTGTCTTCGAGTTCCGGCACCATGCGGTCCCGGAAAGCCAGACCGTACGCGCCAAACGTCTCCAGTTGCACTGGGACTCCGGTATCCGCGTACTTGATGCCACGCTCGGCACAGAACTGGCGCAGAGTAAATGCTTGTTCCGGATCGTAGATGTCGGAAGCAAATCCATCCGACTTCAGCATCATGCCTTTCGGCATGTGCTGCAGCCAGCTGTCCATAGGACGCCCGAAAATGCGGAATGGAATGCCCTGATGCCGGAGGTGTGCAGCGACCGACAGTCCATAGGGGCCAGCACCAATGATGACGGTATCTATCATGTCGAGAAAGGAACTCCTTCAAAGTGGTTGTTCGAAAGATAAAATCGCAAAAAACGGAGGGAGAAATTTAGGGGGATTGATCGTGATTATAGCACAGGGCAGTCAGAACGGCTGAACTAAACACGCCGCTGCACCCGTCCCTAAGCAGCCTATTATCAGCAACATAGAAATACTGCCCATAAAAGCCGCCCGGCCTCTCAGCGGGAGCCTTGCGCCTAAGCCGCGCCCGCAAGCTGCTCCCCCGCTGGACGGACCGTCCTCCCTTCGAAGTATCGCTTTAAACGGAGGAACGGCCGCTCCAGCAGTCTCCATGACAGGGACGCAATGGCGTATGTCGTCAGGGTCGTGATCGGGAGTGCCATGAACGGATGACGGTCGAGGTGGACTGCCTTCGCAGCATCCAGCGGGATTTTTTCGAGCAGATAAATACCGTAGCTGATCGTCCCGCTGTAAACCAGAAACCGGTTGGTCAAAGTGGCCTGCAACCACTTTTGAGTCGAGAACAGCGCGAGGTACACGAATGAAATCGAGGCCGCCACAATCACAGAGAAACCGATCCATCTCGCGTGAAAGGTTTCGATCACGAGAGCCAGGGGCGCGGAGACAAGGAATACGATCCAGGCTCGTGAAACGAACTTCGATGGAGAGAAGCTAGCGGAGTGGACGACAAGCGCTAGGAGCGCCCCGGCCATCAAGCCATCGAGACGGCAGAATGTGTTGGAGTAGATATTGACCTTATGCAGCGACAAATAAAGGCGCAGAACCGGAGATAGGCAAATCACGCCGAGAGTGATTCTGCGCAACTGGGACTCGGTGCAGAATCGCACCGCCAGCGGCCAACACAAGTAAAACTGCTCTTCAACCGCGAGCGACCACGTGACACCCAACAGACCCGTTGCCTTAGACGGAATCGGGACCAGGAAATTCTGAAGATAAAGCGGGTAGGCCCACCACGGGGAAGAACGCGGCGCGAAGATGGCAGCGGCCTCCGTGGGGCGCAGAAGCGGAAGAATGACAAACATGAAAAGCAGCGCCGAGTAATACAAAGGCCAGATTCGGAGGCAGCGCCGCGCGTAGAAGTTCTTGAAATACTCTGCTGATTGTTTCGTGTCGAGCAGAATCCCCGTGATCAGGAACCCGGACAGCACAAAGAAGAGATCCACGCCCATCCAGCCGTTGTCCGAGATGAACCCTAAATGCCAAGAAGGATAAATATTGGTGTTGTGCAGCAACACCAAAAGGACTGCCAGTCCCCGAAGGGCGTCGAGTTGAGGAATCTTCTTCATGTTCATGCTGGCAAGCGGTCAGCACCGGTTGAGCGGACCCCCAACCTCAAAAGCTCAAGACAAACACTGTTGCGTGATTACGATCACAGCCTACTGCTTTGGACCACAGTATTGTTTCCCACGCGAGGTTCGTATACTTCTGCTGCCAGTCATATTGTCGTTGACGGTGTTGTGGTTGGTCTTCGGAGTCGTAATCACTCGAAGGCTAGGCAAGCCTACCTGCCGCGTGTGCATCTTCCGGCAATTTTGCCGCAATCGCGAATCGCAGCACTCCAATCCTACAAATAAACCGTTGGAGCTGCGGCCGGATCGATCCATGCACAACGCCAAAGCACGATCCGCAATCATAAATCTGCCATCTGCCGCGTCAGCCCGTCGAGTCGTCGCGCTCAACTACACACTCAACTGACTGTCTTCTTCCTCTTCCTCCTGCGATGGAACAAACGAGATCCCTGCTCGCGCGAACCAGTTAAACCTCGTACTCCAAACCCACAGGGCCACTCCCAAAGCCGTCCCGAATGTGTTGGTAAAGAGGTCGGTCATCCCGGAATCTCGCGTCGGCAAAAATGACTGCAAAACCTCGATAGTCAGACTCGCAACGAATCCAAGAGCGATGGTGATTCCAGCGGGATTTCCAGACTTTCGCAACTGAGAAAAATAGGCGTAGAAAAAAAAGCCTAGCGGAATGAACCCGACTACATTGATGCCAATATTCTTCCAGTAACTCCAGCCTGGATTGTATTCATCCCATGGCAGTTCGAGAAACTGCTGATGTAAAACGAAAAACTGCTCCGGAATCAGAAGGTCGGTCGCGGAATTCAGCTGGTTGTGGACAATGTTTCCGCTCCCTTCATCGAAGTGATAGCGAGCAACGAGATTCTCGCTCTTCACCGAATTCAGCTGGCTGCCCTCCGTCCAGTCCACGAAGCTCTGTGACACTTCGACGGCCGAAAGCTCGCGATCGTAAACTGCGAGTCCTTTCAACTGCCCAGACCAGCTATACCCTGTGGAGGGTGCATTGCCGACTATTAGCTGTCCTGTTAGGTCCAGATTTGAAAAGGTGAAACCGCGAACTTTCTTAACCAATGTGCCATCCACATAGGTCGACGTACCTGCATTACTGGAGGTGATCGTAACTAAAACCGGCTTCTGGATATTGAAAACATCGGCGACATACTTTACCGCTTTCTCGTCGATTCGGCCCTGAAAGCCACGTTCGAGCACCAGACGGTTTCGGTATTGACGTAGTGCAAACGGGACGACTCGGCTCTCCCGCCAGTAAAACGCGAGAATCATACCGCCGGTGTCGATCCGGTTCGGTTTCAACCATATCTCGAGGCTGCAAGAATGTTCTCCCTGTGAGGCATGAGCCTTGAATGGATTCGCACTAACGATGCTGCCGTGCTTGCCGAAACGAACTCCATTCTGCTGACTCAACCAATTCACTTGATTTCTGGGAGCATGAAATGGCCAGATCCCAGCCACGAGAATCCCAAATAGGGTGAGGCCACAGATTGCTCGGAAGAACATGGTCTATTCAGCCAGGACCAACAAGCTGTATCGGCCGAGAACGCGCACCGTCAAATCCGGGGAAAGGGTTAAAACGAGCTTTCTTGGAGTTCTCACAATTTTTTGTATGAGCAAATCTCCCGGCTGGATGCATCGCGGTGTATAGAAATAATCGACAATGTTGTATCCGACATCGGTCAGGGACCAGCCCAATAGCGGTTTCCCGACTCGTAGGTGATTTGCTGTTCCTTACATTTTATGGCAGATGAGATCAACGCTCTCGCGCGGCACATCCTCAGCGCCCCGAAACATGTTGGTTAGTCGGATCGAACTCAGCACTGGTGGGACTAGACGTGTAGCAGATGCGTCCGCCCTTTTCACTGGCAAAGGCCACACGGGCTCTCTCACTGCCGGCGCCTTCAACATGCCAACCCAGCTCGTCCTTGACGAGTTTCATCTCTGCCCTTTGCCTCCACCAGCGATCGACCTCGCCAGGCGTCGTGATCCAAATTCCTTTCTGTTTTCTCAAGTCCGCCAGGTGCGCGAGCAGCGTTTCATAGACTTCGCGTTCCCGAGACTCATCTACGTAGTCGGGATGCACGATGACACTGATCAACCCATGCTTTTCCATGATCAACTCGATCTGTTTTTTCCATAGATCGATGGAATAGTCATTGAAAATATTGAACAGCGTATAGTCCTGCGTGGTCGTCACGGGCAACTCCAGGATCTTTCCCACGAAATAAGGCATGACCGTGCAGCAACCTCCTCGCTGCGGATCGAGGTGTGCCACGTTCGGTACCGACATGTCGTAGGAGAAGTCTAAGGCATCGAACCACTGCGTTTTTCTATACAGGACTGCGGCGCGAAATCCGGAGGCGCCAAAGCGCTTCCCATAAGAATTGATTTTCTTAGCTCGACGAAGAAATTCTGCTTTCTCGCTGAACAGACGCCCATCGTGATTCAGATCGTGCACAACCACCTCGAACCCGCGATCCCGCAGGGAATTCAAGAAGTCGTTGGTCACTTCATAACGCTGCTCAGGGACTACTTGAAACGACGATTTGATGCCGAACCTATCCTCCACATCCATGAGATACGGAGATGATCGTATGCCTTTTTCGGTTTCCACATCGTGGGTCATGATCGCACAACTGGTGGCGCCTTCGGGCCAGAACCACACGAATGGAATCTGACTTGCCGACTGCGCCTTGAGCGACAAGAGCATCGTTCGCTCAAAAATCTGATCTACAGTCCTGTCGACGGGCCAGTGAGGAAATGATAGGCGATCCCAGCCTCTGAGATGCCACCTTTGAAGATGCTTTCTAACAGACACCGAAAGAAGCGGGCGAACTAGGTAGTAAGCCCAGGCCGTCCTGCTCTTCGATTGGCTGCTCCCTTCACCGGAATACAGTTCGTAGCGCAGGTTGTCAACAACTTGCTTCAAATCGAAGGGGAGGCGAACTGTTCCTCCATCGAGTGTTGCATCGGCCAGCACGTCACGAAGTACGTCGCCTGGCGAGGATGACGGAGAGTGGCCAGCGCATCGCCCGTAGCAGGTGGTGCCGGCACCGAAGTTGAAATAGCCGTTGCCTTCTGAGAGTGGCTCTTTGACGCTAAGCCGCACGTAGCTTTCTGGGCACCGATAATATTCACTCAGAGAATTGTTCATTCCAGATTTATCTCCCCCAACAAAGAGTACTGACAGTGACTAGGTGCCTTTTGCGACTAAGGCCCCTAATTCACATCTACCAAGTCGGGGGGAGAGCAATCTCATATTCGCTACTATGTATTGCCGATCACAACAGAACTGCATAAGCATCTTCTGGGGGGACAGAGGACCTTGATGGCTTCGAGAATCATCCTTACCCGATGTGTCTGTACAAAAGCGCTCCGACAGCCTCTAGTGCAAAATCTGGCGCCACCTGAGCGAAATGGCGAAGCAGGTGTTTTCGCCAGGCCCTCCCGGGTGCCGGAGGCCTCGGCGGATATCTCCAATAACTGAGGGTAGTTCCGACTGCTCGCCAGTGCTCCTTAAAGGCAACGAGCCCGGCATTGTCAGCGTTGGAACGCCCCATATCGAGTTCTTCAAGCCCTTCGTCCTTCGCCTCTTGAATCGTCTTCCAAAATAGGAACGCCATCCCTCCGAACTTGTTAAGGGACGCTATACTGCCGCCGTACTTATACACTACGCTCTTCTTGTGGCGCAGGGTTAAAATGCTGGCGACTGGCAAGTCTCCCTTTGAGGCTACCCGAATTGTGAGGTCGTTGCCAAATGCGGTGATCAGGCCGCGAAACCACGCCAAGGGCTGAGGCGGCAGACACTGCCGCCGGCGAGTCGCCACCAGAAGCTTGTAAAACTTCTGAAGCAGTACTTCCGAATTTCCGGCTTCGTACTTCAAGCCTTCACGTTCGGCGCGCCGAATCTTTCTCTGAACGCAGTCTTTGTGGAAACCGTGAAATAGCTCTTGGGCGCTTCTACGCAGATCCAGGCGATGAAATGGGTAGATGAGAGTTTCTTGCAACCCGCTCTGGCTGCTTGGGCGATAGGATACCGGCCTGATCTCGATGTATTGCGATTTCCATCTCTTCTGGCTTTGCTTCAAATACTGAAGCATCGCGTCCAACTCATCTTGATCATCGATTAATGGCTCGCAATGATCAGAAAATGGCAGTGATACGAGGCGCCGACCTGTCAACCAACTTCGTATGCGACAAAACACAAACCCATTGGTGAGGATCGCCTCTGGCGGACAAGTCGTAATGGCAACGGGTTCATATCGATATACCGCCTGTAAGGCTTTGAGCCAGTTCACAGTATGGAATACTGAAGACCCGAGGTGGCCCTCGACAAGGGCGGTCCAGCGCCGATCGCGCAGAGGGTCAAATTGATATACGGCGGGCGTAAGATATTCTATGTTCAACGACTGCGACACCTCTCCGGGTGCAACTAAAATGTTCATGAGTTCGACGCAGGAATTTCACAAAGTGCCGTTCGCGAGAAATCGGGAAACGGAACTAATGCTTCATCTCAGGACTCGCGCTGTTAGCCTGAAACGCGCGCTTCCCTCGGATTTTGCTGAAAGCTCTGTCATACGCTGCGAGTAAGTGCTGCACCGAGTACTCCCAAGCCAGCTCTTTCTCGATCCGCATTCGTCCGAACTGGCCCATCCGCTCCCTCTCCTCTGGATGGTCCAACAGCCAAAGGATTTTGTCCGCGAAATCTGCCGTTTGATCACTTCCGTTGCTGTACAGCGATGCGTCCTGAGCGCTGAACCGCCCCTCCGTCCCCTCGAACTGCACAATCGGCTTGCCTAAGGCCATATACTCCATGATTTTGATCATCGTAGACATACTATTCATCGCGGAGGGCCGGTCCGGATTCACGCACACGTCCGCGGTCGACAGAATCTCAACCATTTCCGCGTCTGGGACAAATCCGGTAAAAGTCACCATGTCCTCAAGTTGCTTCTCCTGGGTCATCTTGCGGAGGCTTGCAAGTTCGGGTCCTCTGCCGACACACGTGAACTGGACATCTCGGCGCCCAGTGTTCTTGATTCGCAAGGCAACATCGATCAGGATGTCCAAGCCTTCTTGACTATTCATCACTCCGACGTATCCGACAAGATAGCGTTTGCCATTCTTCAAGGTTGGATTCGGCGAAACGGCTTTAAACGTCTCCATCCTAGGTCCGTTGCGCACAACGAAGACGTCGTCTTCGCATATACCCCCCCTCGTCATAGCAATTTCTCGGTAGCTGTTGTTGGTAGACATCACAACGTCGCTGCTGCGAAAGGTCATCTTCTCCAACCACACCTGGATCCTGTAAAAGAGATCCTCTCTTCCGTACTTGGAGAGATACAACTCGGGGTTAACATCATGATGATCGAATATGTATTTCACGCCCAAGAGTTTGAACGGAAGCGCCACCAGAAAAATGTCGTCCGGAGGATTGCAAGCCTGTATCACATGAAACCCGTGCCTTAGGTAAATCCACCACGAGTATAAAAACTCCCAAAACAAAGCAGCGGAGTATTCACGAACGTATCCCCAGGGATCACGCCCCTCGTGTGCCATTCGATGCCGGTAAATGTGCACTCCGTCGAT
>Ga0210393_10003217_pt1 | contig 13155 bp, 9 predicted proteins | sample IncBWC27OmetaG_FD_160068 | JGI IMG/M metagenome (GOLD analysis project Ga0210393, IMG submission 160068) | Forest soil microbial communities from Barre Woods Harvard Forest LTER site, Petersham, Massachusetts, United States - Inc-BW-C-27-O ... | reverse complement strand
TCTCGCGAATGATTTCCGCGCTGCCTTTTTTTATGTAGGCTAACTGCTCGTCGACGGGGGCGAAGTTTGGCATGGACCCTTGATTATAAGCAATGTACCTTGCCGAGCTTCGCTCGGTGGGACAGCCGGGTTCGGCTTTCCCTACTTGCGCTCAGCGGCTAAGGGCTCTCAACCGCCGCCCCACAACCTCAAACGTTCCGTTTAGCACAATATTGATCGCTTCGGAATACGCATTGTGTTCCTGCTCGAGGATCCGGGCGGCGAGGGTATGCTCGTCGTCGGTGTCGAGCACGGGAACAACCTTCTGCAGAATGATGGCACCGTGGTCGAGTTCTTCGTCCACGAAATGCACCGTACAACCGGAAACCTTCACACCGTAGGCGAAGGCTTGTTCCTGAGCCTCCAGTCCGGGGAAAGCCGGCAACAAAGATGGATGAATGTTGAGGATGCGCCGGGGAAACTGCTGCACGAACCACGGCGAGAGCAGCCGCATGTATCCTGCCAGGCACACAAGGTCAACCTGGTGCTTCCGCAGGGCGCCTACGACCTCACGATCGTGCTCGTCTCGGTCTTTGCCTTTGGACGGAATTACCAACGCGGTGAGTCCGAGGCCGCGAGCGGTCTCAATCCCGCGAGCGTCCGCTTTGTTTGAAATAACGGCGGCGATACGCGCATCAGGAATACGCCCGGCGGCGACATTGCTGGCGATGGCATCGAAGTTCGAACCGCGTCCGGAGAGGAGGATGCCGAGATTCTTCATGGTATTTCTAAAGAGTCAGCCAGCAGCATTCGAGCAAGCGTTTATCATAATTCAACTTGCACGCAGGTTCGCCGGTTTGCTACCGTCCCGAGTGGTCCGATATAGTTTTAAAGGCATGTACAAAGACTTCCATACTGTGGACCGCTGGGCCAAGAAGGATGTGCATTGTATTTATCAGGCACTTATCGTGGCGATTGCGACTCGGCACGCGGACGCAGTGGACGTCAAGTTTCTGGTCGATGGCCGTCCCGTCTGGATTGCACTGCCGCACCCCGCGTGGGTGGAATATCAGAAGCGCACCGGAAAATTGATTACCGATCCACTCGCCGTAGAGATTGCCGGGCACTATCTCAAGAATGCGTTGGAATCCGGCGAAGGGGTGGGGCAGGAAATGTATTCACTAACCGTCGCGCAGACACTTGAGCATCTGGATGCAGCGGTGGAAGAGAAAGTCGGCAGTCAGCCCGTTGGGTAGAGAAATTCCACAGCTTCTGCCTGGTTACGGGTTCCAGCGCGTGGCCGCAGTTTGTAAGATCGGAGACATCACGATGGCCAGTATCACGGTAGAAGTTGAATCAGCTGCCCACGATCGTCGGCATCCCAAGCTGGCGCGTTGGGTTGAAGAGGTCGCGCAGTTGTGCAAAGCCGTGCGGGGCCACTGGTGCGACGGTTCGCCGGAGGAATATCAGGCGATGCTGCGGCTGATGATCCTTACCGGAACGGCCATCCCGCTGGACCCGGCGAAGCGTCCCAACAGTGTGCTGGTCCGGTCGGATCCGGCAGACGTAGCCCGCGTGGAAGATCGTACTTTCATCTGCTCCCTGACCAAAGAGGATGCCGGTCCGACCAACAACTGGGAAGATCCCGCCAAGATGAAGCAGAAGCTCACCGGACTCTTCACCGGTTCAATGGTAGGCCGCACCATGTACGTGGTTCCCTATAGCATGGGTCCGATCGGGTCGCCCATTGCGAAGATCGGAGTGGAGATCACTGACTCAGCGTACGTGGTAGCCAGCATGCATCTCATGTCCCGAGTTGGCAGCCGCGTACTGCAGGCTCTTGGAGAAGATGGTGATTTTGTACGCGGGTTGCACTCGGTCGGCTTCCCGCTCGGCCCCAATCAGCCGGACGCAACCTGGCGCTGCAACGCCGAGCACAAGTACATTTGTCATTTTCCCGAGACGCGCGAGATCTGGTCGTACGGTTCTGGGTACGGGGGCAACGCGTTACTCGGTAAGAAGTGCCACGCGCTGCGCATCGCGTCGGTGCAGGCGCGCGATGAGGGCTGGATGGCCGAGCACATGCTCATCCTCAAGCTCATCAGCCCGGCGGGCAAAGCGAAATATTTCACCGGGGCATTTCCTTCGGCTTGCGGCAAGACGAACTTGTCGATGCTGATCCCGACCATTCCCGGTTGGAAGGTCGAAACCATCGGCGACGACATCGCGTGGATGAAGTTCGGCGCCGATGGCCGGCTTTACGCCATCAATCCCGAGTTCGGTTTCTTCGGCGTGGCGCCGGGCACGGGTGTGAAATCGAATCCCAACGCCATGCTCACGGTCGCTCACGATTCTGTCTTTACCAATTGTGCGATGACGCTCGACGGCGACGTGTGGTGGGAAGGAATGACCGAGCAGAAGCCTTCCCAGTTGGTGGATTGGCTACGGCGGCCATGGACGCCGGATTCAGGCCGGAAAGCAGCCCATCCCAACGCGCGCTTTACGGCTGCGGCCAAGCAATGCCCCGTGATTGCTCCCGAGTGGGAGGATCCGAAAGGCGTGCCCATTGATGCCATTCTGTTCGGCGGACGCCGCGCCGGAATTGTTCCGCTGGTCACGGAAGCGTTTAACTGGCAGCATGGCACGTTCCTCGGCGCTACTGCGAGCAGCGAGACCACGGCCGCGATCACCGGCAAAGTCGGCCAGTTGCGCCGCGATCCCATGGCGATGCTTCCGTTCTGCGGCTATCACATGGGCGACTACTTCGCGCATTGGCTCAAGATTGGCGAGCATTCCGACGCCTCCAAGCTGCCGAAGATCTGCTACGTCAACTGGTTTCGCCAGGACAAAAATGGCAAATACCTGTGGCCCGGTTATGGCGAAAACAGCCGAGTGCTGAGATGGATTTTCGAGCGCTGCGACGGCAAAGTGAACGCGAAAGAGACCCCGATCGGGCGAATTCCCGACGTCGCCGATCTCGACACCACGGGCCTCGACATGAAAGGTGCTCACCTGGACGAACTGCTCAGTGTCGATGTCGAGGGCTGGTTGGCGGAAATTCCGCTGATCAAGGAGCACTTCGCCAAGTTCGGCAGCCATCTTCCTAAGGGCCTGCAGGACGAGGTCGCGGGACTCGAACAGCGGCTTCAAAAGGCCAAGAAGTAGTGATCGGTCAGGCTTTTTTGATGGCTCGAACTATCGCCACCAGGATGACGGCGCCGAAAATTGCGACCAAAATGCTTGGGATCAACCCGCCGGTCGTGAAGATACCCACCATGGCCAAAATCCTGCTTCCGATGAGGGCGCCGATGATGCCGAGCAAAATGTCCATCAGCACGCCGTAGCCGGAGCCCTTCATGATTTTGCCCGTCGCCCAACCGGCGATCAATCCGACAATGATGATGTAAAGCAAGCCCACACCGAAAAACATATGCCGCCTCCAGCCACCGGGTGTGTTTGCGCCCGCGTTGCGCCTCGGTAAGGTTAAAACTGTACCACCAATTACAAGAGATGCTTTTGATTCGTAACTGGTCCACTTAGCGGTCGGTTGATTTTCGCTCGGAAGGCTTGACTCCTGCAACACCCATCATCCGGCCGGTGATTCCTTTTTCCGCCCGATAAGAAAACAAGAGGTCTGGATTGCAGGCAGTACATTGCGTCGATGCACTGATGTTCCTTGGTGGGATTCCGGCGTCCATCAGCTGATGGCGGTTGGCTTCGACGAGATCCAGTAAGATTTTCGTTGGGAGTTCGCTGTGCCCTGGAGCCCGTGCCGTCAAAAATAGCAGCGGGTACTTTTCGCGAACCGGGTCGGATTCCTTGATTTCACGGAACAAGTCCTCCGCATAAGCGAACTGCGATTCGAACTGCTGGCGTACTTCCGGGCCAACGTCGTAGCAGCAGCCGTGGATACCAGGGCCGATAGCCGCTTTGATATTCTTGGGCAGCGTGCCGAAGCAGCGGCGCATTTCTCCCACTCCCTTTTCGACAATACGCTTGACCGTACCGCGCCAACCCGCGTGAAAGACTCCCACAGCTCTCTGCTTCGTGTCCACGAGAATAACTGGCAAGCAATCGGCAGTTTGGATGCCAAGGAGAACGCACGGCATGCGGGTGATGAGACCATCGCCCACTAATGGCTCGCTCGGCAGCTCGGCGACACAGTGGATGAGATCGGAATGAATCTGGCGCATCGTGACCAGGGGCCACGGCTTCTTGCCGATGGCGGCGCCGAGTTGGCGCAAGAACGCCGCTCGGTTGCGTTCGACGGCGCTGCTGGAATCGTGTTTGGTGAATCCGAGGTTGAGAGAGTTTCCCCCGTAAGCGCGGGAAAATCCGCCGACTCGCGCGCTGAATCCGTGAACCAGCCATGGAATGCGAGCAAGGGGTTCAGAACGAAGGATGTTCAATCGAGATTTTTCGGCGTTCTTAGTTGGCACCAGAACATACTAACCCGTGCCGTAAACAGGCCACGGTGAGGATTGCTTGTGTGACGGGGGCTTTTCGCCAGCGACTACAACTCAGCGCTGGGGTTACCTGAGGGATTGATACGGCCTGCATTCCTCAGACGTTGCCTTAGCAATTCAATCCATTCATTGTCGCTGTCCTGTAGAGTGTCCCACAGAGGCCATCCAGGGGCCGATTCAATCAGCCCCAACAAAATCCACGCCATCCCGTAGCCGTCGTCTCGAAATGATTAGCCTTTCATATTGGATAATGAGGTCACTCAGGTTATCGCGCAACGCAACTACAGATGATGGTAGCGGACCCAACTTGCCAAGTTCGATAACTTCTTCTCGCATGACGCTCAACGGGAATCATATGGCAATTCGATTCAAATAACGAGCATTTCGAGATTACTGCGGACGACCCGTGGACGCTTTCTCATAACGAACAGCGCGCAGACCGAATGTCGATCACGCGTCGATCAACCCCGGCCTGCGCTTGTGCCAATCCGTGGCCCGTTCGTACGCATAAGCAACCTGCAGAACCGTCTGTTCCCGCCATTGTGGACCGATGATTTGAAGCCCGATCGGAAGGCCTGCGGTGGTGAATCCGCAAGGAACCGAGATCGCGGGCAGTCCCCACACATTTACTGGGCGGGTATTGCGGAGCAGCATCAGTTCGTGAGGGCGGACGAGCTCTGGATCCTTCTTGAGCTCGTCGATCGCGGCCGCGGGAACTGGCGTAGTCGGTGTTACAAGAACGTCCACGCCGTCAAATATTTTGTGGATCTCGCCGCGGATTTGTTTTAGCTCACGGCGCCGCTGCTCAACCTCTTGGGCACTGATATCTTCGCCCTTTCGGATGCGGCGCAACGTTTCTGGTTGGTACAGTTCGGGACTCCGCGAGGCAAACTTCGCATGGTAGGCATACGACTCCGCAGTTTGCAGGGTGCGGTCTGTGGGGACTTCAATCTCGATCTCCGACAAATCGCGGCCTAGGGTTCTTAATACGCCGATTGCCTGTTCTACGGCAGAAGCAATTTCCGGGTCGAGACCTTCATAGAAAAATTTCCTCGGGACCCCAATCCTCAACTGCTTCACTCCATCGCGGAAACCTGCGATGTAGTCAGGAACCGGCACGTCGGCGCTGTGCGCGTCCTTCGCGTCGTGGCCTGCGATTACCTGCAGCATCACCGCGGCATCTGAAACCGTCAGCGCGATCGGGCCAATATGATCGAGCGACAGCGAGAGCGGTATTACGCCACAAACGCTGACTCGTCCGTAGGTGGGCTTCAGGCCGACGATTCCGCACAAAGCAGCAGGCTCGCGAACAGAGCCTGCGGTATCCGTTCCAATGGCGCCATATCCAAGACCCGCAACCACGGATGCGGCTGAACCTCCCGACGATCCCCCGGCGATGCGCGCGGGATCCCACGGATTATGAACTTCACCGTAGTAGCTGATCATCGAACTGCCGCCGTACGCGAACTCGTGCAAGTTCTGCTTACCTAACAGGACGGCTCCAGCCTCTTTTAGACGCCGTACCACCTCAGCATCGTCTGTCGGGACGCGATCCTTGAACAAGGCGCTGGCAGCGGTGGTGCGGATGCCAGCGGTATCGATGAGATCTTTTAGCGCCAACGGGATCCCATGCAGAGGCCCGCGCCAATGTCCGCGCAAGATTTCCGCTTCTGCGGTGCGCGCTTGGGTCAGAGCCGACTCGGCGGTGACGGTGATGAAGGCATTCAGCGTGGGGTTGAGCTTTTCGATCTGGGCCAGGCAGTTCTTCGTCAGCTCAACGGGCGACAACTCTCTCTTACGCAACAACTCGGTGGTTTCTACAATAGATGTGAGCACGGTCCGTCTTCCTTATGGCAGCCTAGCGGAACCAATTATCGCCTGATGTCACTCTCGCATCGTTCAAAAAGCCTATAATCTTTTCTTTGCGTTTGGGGGAGGCGCAAGAATTACGCCATGGCACAAATGACTGCAACTCCCGTCGCGACGCATGGGTTCCTCCTCGATGGTAAATGGATCGAGGATGGCAACGCAGTCGAGATTCGAGCTCCCTACGATGGCAGTGTTGTCGGCCGCGTGTTTCAGGGGAAACGCGAGCACACCGAGGCGGCGATCGCGGCCGCAGTCAAGGCTTTCGGCACTACTCGAAGGCTTCCGGCATTTGAACGGCAACGCGTGCTACGTCGGGTGGCGGAGAATATCGCCCACCGGAAGGAAGAGTTTGCCCACACTTTGGCTCTGGAATCGGGAAAGCCGATCAAGGCGGCGCGAAGTGAAGTGGAACGATCCGTTTTTACATTCACCGTAGCTGCCGAAGAGAGCACGCGTATCTATGGGGAATACCTGCCGCTCGATTGGCAGGAATTTACTGCGGGACGTTGGGGAATTGTGCGCCGTTTTCCTTTGGGACCGATCGCCGGGATTACACCGTTCAATTTTCCGCTCAATCTTGTGGCGCACAAGGTTGCTCCCGCGATTGCCAGTGGCTGCACGATGGTGCTCAAGCCGGCTCCGCAGACTCCCCTAACGGCCTTGCTGATGGCTGAGGCGGTGCAGCAGGCAGGCTGGCCAGACGGTGCTCTAAATGTTCTTCCGCTCTCCAACGAAGACGCTGGACTGTTGGTTACGGACGAGCGCCTGAAGCTGATCAGCTTCACGGGCAGCGCGGCGGTTGGCTGGGATATCAAAAGCCGAGCGGGCAAGAAGAAGGTCACCCTGGAGCTGGGAGGAAACGCAGGCGTCATTGTTCACAGCGATGCTGATCTGACTTACGCGGCCGAGCGGTGCGTGACTGGTGGTTTCGCTTATGCCGGGCAATCTTGTATTTCGGTTCAGCGCATCCTGGTCGAGCGGTCGGTGCTCGAACAATTCACGGACCTTTTTGTCGCGGGGGTCAGGAAACTGAAAACGGGTGATCCGCTGGAGGAGTCAACCGATGTTGGCCCGCTGATCCGTGAAAGCGATGCCATCCGCGCCAGTGAATGGATTCATGAGGCGGTACGTGGCGGCGCCCGATTGCTCTGCGGCGGACAACGTCAGGGTTCGATACTCGAACCGACCGTTCTTACCCGTACTCGTCCGGAGATGAAGGTGAATTGCCTAGAAATTTTTGCTCCGGTTGTCACCATCGAGTCTTATGACGATTTTTCCGATGCCTTGAAGCAGATCAATAGTTCACCATACGGTTTGCAGGCTGGGATTTTCACACGGGATGCCAAGCTGTTATTTAGTGCCTACGAAGAACTTGACGTGGGGGCTTTGATGGCCGGGGACGTTCCGACATTTCGCATTGATCACATGCCTTACGGTGGTATCAAAGAATCGGGATCAGGGCGTGAAGGCTTGCGTTACGCGATTGAGGACATGACTGAACCGAAGTTGTTGGTGATGAACCTGCGCTAATCCGTTCTATTTGAGTGGACATGTGTTGCAATTAAGACTTTCGAAGTAGAGCGTAAGCTGTGGCAATTTTGTTAGAATTTCCGGCATGCTTTTCCTGGTGCGATAATCTCGGTTTATTTTGCTGGAATTGAATTGTTGCTCAATCACAATGAGTCGCGAACTGCTATAATCACGAGTTTTCATGTGCGACATCACAGCTATCTGTGACTGCTTGCTCCGAACAGCGCGGTATTGAACTGGGGATGGAGTTCGACATCCCTGCTGCACTGAAAGTCGATGCAGATTTTTCATCGCAGTACGAACACAATCTCCCGTGCCACGATTTACGGGGCAGTATTTCTGGTCTCGGCCTTGCTGTGGGCACTGCTCGAACTGCAACGGTCGCCCTACATCACTTACGCCAAAGTGGTGCGGCCTCAACCTGTTCCCTTTAGCCATCAGCACCATGTTGGCGGGTTGGGCATTGACTGCCGCTATTGCCACACTTCGGTTGAGAAATCTTCGTTCGCCGGGATTCCTCCAACCAAGACCTGTATGAACTGCCATTCGCAAGTTTGGACTGGAGCGCCGTTGCTCGAACCTGTGCGCGAGAGCTTTCGCACCGGTAAGTCGTTGGTATGGACTCGAGTCAACGATCTCCCGGATTTCGTTTATTTCGATCACAGCATTCACATCAACAAGGGCGTGGGCTGCAACACCTGCCATGGCCCCGTGGACCGGATGCCGCTGATGTTCAATTACGCTTCGCTGCAGATGGAGTGGTGCCTGGACTGCCACCGCGGCCCCGAGAAAAATCTGCGGCCTCGCGACGAGGTGTTCAACATGCGCTACGAGCAGCCGTCGAGCGACAAACCGGTGGTCGTGGACGGGACGGTTTATACGGATCAGCTTTCGCTAGGCACGGATTTGGTGAAGAAGTATAAGTTGCGAACGGTGACGGACATTACGAGTTGTTCGACGTGCCACCGGTGACGTTCCGAAAATAATGGAGGACGGGCATCTCGTCCGTCCAATCGGCGGGTGCGACGTTTTCTGTAGAAACGTAGCTAGCTACGTCTCTACTGCAACGAAGTTCGAATACCGAAGATGGAAGAAGAAAACAATAAGCAACACCGCGAGGAAGTTTGCCCGGGCAAGAAGGACAAGCTGAATCTCGAAACGGCGCGCGCCCAAATCGCCGGTACGAAAGGTCCGGAATATTGGCGAAGCCTGGAAGAACTCGCGGGCAGCGCCGAGTTTCAGGAGATGATGCATCGCGAGTTTCCCAAAGGCGCCTCGGAGTGGCTGGACTCAGCTTCCCGCCGCGGTTTCCTGAAACTGATGGGGGCCTCGCTGGCAATGGCTGGAATGACGGCCTGCACGAAACAGCCGCTGGAGCCGATTGTCCCGTATGTGCGCCAGCCGGATGCGGTGATTCCCGGCGTTCCGATGTTCTATGCCACAGCTTTCACGCTCGGCGGATACGCCAGTCCAATTCTCGTCGAAAGCAATCTCTATCGTCCGACCAAGATTGAAGGCAACGCGCAGCATCCTGCCAGCCTTGGCGGAACCGACGTGTTCGCGCAGGCCTCGATCCTCGGCATGTATGACCCTGACCGGTCACAGACGATCGCGTACTTGGGCGACGTGCGCACCTGGGGTGGGTTCCTCGAAGCGATTCGTGGACCGCTCAACGCGCAAAAGGCCGTACAGGGAGCGGGAATCCGAATTCTGACGAGAACGGTTTCTTCACCGGCGCTAGCGGATCAGTTGCAGTCCGTGCTCAAACTGTATTCGCAAGCAAAGTGGCATGTGTACGAGCCGGTGAATCGCGACAATGTGCTCGAAGGCGCGACGATGGCTTTCGGCCAGCCGGCCGAAACGCAGTACAAGCTGGAGAATGCCGACGTGATTGTTTCGCTCGATGCCGATTTTCTTTACGCGGGATTCCCTGGAAGTACGCGTTACATCCGCGATTTCGCCAAGCTCCGCAATCCCGATGCAGGCAACATGAACAGGCTATATGTGATCGAGAGCACGATGAGTTCAACCGGTGCAAAGGCAGACCATCGTTTGGCGCTGCGATCAACCCATATTGAGGTGTTCGCGAGGGCACTTGGGGCGGTGCTCGGAATGAATTCCGGTGGCGAAGGCGTCTTGGACAATGAGAAGGCGAAATACGTCGCGGCAGTCGCCAAGGATCTGCAGAGCCATCGCGGTTCGAGCGTCATCATCGCCGGTGACCATCAGCCTCCCGTGGTGCATGCTTTCGCGCATGCCATGAACCAGGCGCTCGGCAATGTCGGCAAGACGGTCATCTATAGCGAGCCCGTTGACGCAAATCCGGTGAAGCGAACCGATTCGATCAAAGATCTTGTGGCCGACATGCGCGCCGGGAAGGTGGACATGCTTTTCATCATGGGCGGAAATCCAGCCTACGATGCACCTGCCGACCTCGCTTTTGCCGATGCGCTAAAAAACACGAATATTCCGATGCGGGTGCACCTCGGCCTCTATCAGGACGAGACCGCCGAACTTTGCCAATGGCATGTGAACGAGGCGCATTACCTCGAATCGTGGGGCGATACTCGGGCATATGACGGCACGGTGAGCATCGTGCAGCCGCTGATCGCTCCGCTCTATGGCGGCAAGAGTGCTTATGAACTTACCGCGCTGCTTGCAGGTCAAGCCGAAGCCACGGGCCACGAAGTCGTACAGGGTTATTGGAAGAAGCAGCACTCAGGCGCGGACTTCGACGCCTTCTGGCGGAAATCACTGCACGACGGATGGATTGAAGGATCAACATTTGCGCCAAAGTCAGTCACCTTGAAATCAACCGTCTTTCCGCCGTCCCCAGTTTCAGATGACAAATCCACCGAGATCAACTTCCGCCGCGATCCCTGCGTTTATGACGGATGCTTCTCGAACAACGGCTGGCTGCAGGAGTTGCCCAAACCGATGTCCAAGATGACCTGGGACAATCCCGTGCTCATCGGGCCGGCAATGGCCGCGCGGATGGGGCTGAAGAGCGAGGATCTGGTCACGTTGGAATTAAATGGCAAGAAAGTCACCGCTCCCATCTGGATTCAAGCCGGTCATCCTGACAATTCGGTCACCGTTTTCCTAGGCTACGGACGCAAGCGCGCAGGGCGAGCCGGGACCGGTGCAGGTTTCGACATGTACCAGCTTCGTTCCAGCGCAACGCCATGGTTTACCAGCGGGGTAAATATCACCAAGGCGGGTGGAACTTATAAGCTGGCTACGACTCAGGGCTACCAGACGATGGACACGCCGGAAGGCTCGCGTCCGCAGGTGCGCTCTGCGAGCCTCGAAGAGTACCGCAAGGAACCAGACTTCGCGAAGGAAGAACAACCTCCGGCGGAGCTGACGTTGTACAAACCGTATCCGTATGACAAGGAACTCTACGCCTGGGGCATGGCAATCGATTTGAACGCCTGTGTTGGCTGCAACAACTGCATGGTCGCTTGCCAGTCGGAGAACAACATTGCAGTGGTCGGCAAAGAGCAAGTTGTGATCGGCCGCCACATGCACTGGCTTCGCGTGGATGCCTATTACCAGGGGGATCGCGACAATCCCAAGGCATACTTTCAGCCCGTCCCTTGTATGCAATGTGAGAACGCCCCTTGCGAGGTGGTTTGTCCGGTGGGCGCGACCGTGCACAGTACCGAAGGCCTGAATGACATGGTCTACAACCGCTGTGTGGGCACGCGCTACTGTTCTAACAACTGTCCATATAAGGTGCGGCGCTTTAATTTCCTCCTCTTTCAAGATTGGGAGACGCCGCAGTACAAAATGATGCGCAATCCCGACGTCACCGTGCGCAGCCGTGGCGTGATGGAAAAGTGTACCTATTGCATCCAGCGCATCACCCAACACCGCATTGATTCCGAACGGGAAGGTCGCACCATTCAAGACGGCGAGTTGCAGACGGCATGTCAGCAATCTTGCCCGGCGAACGCCATCACTTTCGGAAATATCAACGATCCCAACAGCCGGGTTTCAAAGCTTAAGGCGATCGCGCGCAACTACGGTTTGCTGGCCGACCTGAATACCCGGCCCCGAACCACGTATCTAGCCGAGATTCGCAATCCGAATCCAGAGTTGGAAAGTTAGGCGGAGCACGATCGAGAGATGGACGAGCCAAGACAACCCGCGACCATTGGCAATGGCGCTCCGGTAATCGAACCCGGATACACCTTCGGCACAGTCACCGATAAGATCAGCTCGATTGTCCTCACGCGTCCTACGTCCAATGGTTGGTTCCTCGGCTTTGGCATCGCTTTTCTGCTCACCATGATGATGTTGTTCGCCGTCGGATATTTATTTGTTCGGGGCGTTGGCATATGGGGCGTCACCATTCCGATCGGCTGGGGCTTCGCCATCGTGAACTTTGTGTGGTGGATTGGAATCGGACATGCGGGCACGTTGATCTCGGCCATCCTGTTGTTGTTGCGCCAATCCTGGCGCAATTCCATTAACCGGTTTGCCGAAGCCATGACACTGTTCGCCGTGTCGGCCGCTGGCCTCTTTCCCCTGATTCACGTGGGCCGTCCCTGGCTCGCGTACTGGCTTTTTCCGTATCCCAACACCATGAATGTGTGGCCGCAGTTCCGCAGCCCATTGGTTTGGGACGTCTTTGCCGTTTCCACCTACGCGACTATCTCCTTATTGTTCTGGTTCATCGGACTGGTTCCCGATCTGGCCACACTGCGGGATCGATCAACCAATCGCGCGGCGCAAATCATCTACGGAATGCTGGCTCTGGGCTGGCGTGGTTCGGCGCGGCATTGGCATCGCTATGAGACCGCCTACTTGCTTCTTGCTGGACTCGCGACTCCGCTGGTGCTCTCTGTTCACACCGTAGTCAGTTTCGACTTCGCGGTTGCAATCGTGCCCGGCTGGCATACGACGATTTTCCCTCCCTACTTTGTGGCGGGCGCGATTTATTCCGGCTTCGCCATGGTGCTGATGCTGGCGATTCCGATCCGCAAATTCTATGGCCTCGAAGACTTCATCACCGAACGCCACTTGCAGAATTCGGCAAAGGTCATGTTGGCCACGGGCCTGATCGTGGCTTATGGCTACGCCATTGAAGGGTTCATGGGCTGGTACAGCGGGAACCGCTACGATGCGTTCCTCCTTTGGAACCGCCTGCACGGGCCATATGCTCCCTGGTATTTGGCGCTGCTGGCTTGCAACATCTTTGTCCCGCAAGTGTTATGGATCCGCAAACTGCGAACCAGTCCAACTGCCTTGTTCCTTATATCTGGAGTCATTCTGGTCGGCATGTGGCTGGAGCGATTCATCATTG